>Ga0209161_10004048_pt1 | contig 11673 bp, 14 predicted proteins | sample GraSoiAngelo_155_FD_186169 | JGI IMG/M metagenome (GOLD analysis project Ga0209161, IMG submission 186169) | Grasslands soil microbial communities from the Angelo Coastal Reserve, California, USA - 14_1009_13_30cm (SPAdes) (version 2) | ecosystem: Environmental > Terrestrial > Soil > Grasslands...
TATCCATTCTTGGGAGCCAGGGATGATCACTTCTCGCGTGTCCGCTTGTGGCCTCGGTTCTTCGACGGGACCCATCCTCCATCCTTCGTCCTCTTGTATCCCAGGTCGTAGTGGCGGAAGAAATCCTCGGGGGTCATCAATGACTCTTCTGGAACGATGGCTCCCCAGCCAGACCCGCTCAAGAGGAGCTCCTTGAAGTCTGGGTTCACTATGATATCCTTGGAGACTTGAGCCCGGTCGTGCCAGACCTCCATATCGAGTATTCTGAGCCGTTCCCCTCGGTCGGCAATGAGTTGCGTAGCGATCTCTGGCCCGGCCGGTTTGCCGATTAGGTCCCCTGCTTTCACCTCTGTCTCTGAGCCATTGTATCTCAGCGTTCCCTTCCCGCTGAGGATCAAGTAATATTCGTCCACATGCGAGTGACTGTGGAATCGAGCAGCGCTCTCGTCCTTCTCGACCAGTCTGACCCTGAAGAAGGCGCGCCCAGGTCCGAGGAGCGGCATCAGGAACCTGTCAGTCGAGCCCGTTTCTTTCCTCGAGAGCGTTCATCACCGGCCTCCTCCACATGTTCCCCGACAGAGCCCCTCTCTTCCTCAGATAGACCTCGTCGGCCCAGAACGATGCCAGGCGCACGACGAAGTCCAAGGCTTCAGGAGCCAGGGGAGGGATTGTGACCGTTGCCTCCCCCTTCGAGAGCTTCATCAATCGTCCTGCCCTCTGGCCCATCTCGTCCCAGAACCAGTTGGCGAAGGGAAGCAGAGGTTCACCGTGTCCCTTCGGCATCTCCGTCTTCGACCTGAAGAACAATTCCCACGCCAGGTCTGCGCGCACCGAACGTTCCGTAACCTGGTCGTCGAGTATAATTTTCATGTTCATCAACACTTCAGGCCAAGAGGTCTTTAAGATTGCATGGAAGTATTGGAAGAAGTCTCTTAGCTGAGTCACACTCCCAAATTTTAAAGGGCGTGGATGTCCGAGTTTTGAAGAAATTGACCACGACTCTGAGTGTAGACTCAGAGGGCGACTCGGGGTCTCGAACGAAGCACCGAAGACAGTCCGCGGCGCGATTCTCAGTCCGGGAACTCGGGTCACCTACATGGCCCGACTTTGAGCGAATGGTCGAGAAACATAATGGGGTGTGGGGTGGTTGCTGGTGCACTTTCTTCCACCTCGCCCCTAGTGACGCGAAGCAGTGGTCGGGAAAGCACAAGGAATACAAGGAGAAGCTTGTTCGAGCCAACCGGTCCCACGCAGCCCTCGTCTACGATGGGCCCGATGTAGTTGGCTGGTGTCAGTTCGGACCCCTTGTCGAGCTCCCGGGTCGGATGAGGGGTTATGGCGATATGGATGTCTCTCCGCCGGACTGGAGGACTACATGCTTCTTCGTCGACCGCGACCACAGACGCGAGGGAGTTGCGAGGGCCGCGCTGGAAGGCGCGCTTCGCATGATCGCTTCGAAAGGAGGCGGGACGGTCGACGGGTATCCAATCGCCATTCCTCAAGGGAAAAAATATTCGAGTTCATTTATCTGGGGCGGAACCGAGTCAATGTACCTAGACCTAGGATTCCGTCCACTCGGTTCCTTCGGCACAAGCAATCGGGTGATGGTGATGCGAAAAGTCGTTCGTGCCCGATGATATCATCCAGGCATCAATTGGCTGAGAAAAAATCGCTTATCGTTTTTCCTGGAGAGTGGACGAGTCGAATCCAAGCAAGCCGAAAAATTGAAACAAAGGCAAACGCGACCACGGCCCAGAAGAGATAGTCGAGTATGATGTATACAAGGTGGTAAAGAATGGGACATCCAAGAGGCCATCCCGGGCTGAAACAGCTGGAATCTGGTTGAGTGTAGGACAAAGGATAACCGACCTGAGCATTCCTAACGTTACTCAGAGAGACAAAATCACTGACTCCTAAGAGCGTGAATCCTCCTACAAGACCAATAACTAGGTCCCGGAGAAATTTGCGAGGTCGACCACGGATCCTCGACGAAATACGGTTTGTGATCTCGGGGGTTGCGGCGACACGCCATCCTGCCAGCGCAACGCCAAATCCCACTCCGATAAGTGAGCCTATCATATAGCTGATGAGAACGGTAAATGGTATGAGAAGAAAGAACACAGCTATATTGAACAGCCACCGCTGACGCCGTTCGTCCCTCCACTCGGCTTCCAATGAGCGCCCGGAAGGTTCCTCTGTCAACACGACTAGGCACCAACCGTCTTCCATATAGCTCTCGTTCTTTGATGGAAGCTTCTCCAATTTGATGCAAAGCTTAACCCGTGTCTCGTCTGTTGCAGACCTTCGCGTTTGTCGGCAACCAGGACAGTGCAATTTCAGACGAAAAGGCGAAAGCGCAAAGAGAGTATTTCCAAGTCGGCCTTTCGAGTCAAATATCTGCGACGCAGCCGGAAGCTATGGAATCGATATCTCAACTCCAGGCCATGGGTGAACCAACTCTACGAATCATTCCTAGACATTAGGCCCGGCCAGAAGATTGTTGATGTCGGTTGTGGTCCGGGAGACTTTACTCGCTACCTCGCCAGACTATCAGATGGAAAATCGAAGATTCTAGGAATAGACTCTAACCCGAAGTCGATAAAGGCCGGAATCGCAGACACCAAGAAGGCGCGTCTGTCCGATGTCGTATCCTACAAGCTCGGTGACGCCTACAAGATTCCCATAGACGACGAGTATGCTGATCTAACATGTTGTCATACCTTGCTCATGCATCTCGACCGCCCGTTGAAGGCGGTCAGAGAGATGGCGAGGATCACGAAGCCAGGCGGACACGTCGTCGCGGTCGAGCAGGGAAAGATGGGCATCTACTATGATCCGAACGATAAGCGCTTCTCTCGCCTATCCGACCAGGTATGGGAAGCACAGCTACGAGGGATACGTAAGCTGGAAGGAAAGGAGTTCAGGATCGGCGAGAAACTACCAGGCATCTTTCAAGAGGCTGGACTGGTCGACATGAAGGCAGAGATTCAGAATAACGTCTACCTCGGTTCTGACCCACGACAGCCGCTGAACGATGTCAAAGAGGAGCTTCGATTCTATCTCGCATTCTTCAAGGAGAGGATGGAGAAGGACCGGAAGTATCAGGTTGCGGGCGGTCTATCAAACGCAAAAATATCAGAGTACAACAAGGGATACATGTCTAAGACTGAGGGCTTGCTCGCAGACGATCAGAAACTTCGTCGCGATCCGACCATCATTACTGATGCCCTCTACATAGTTTCCGGAATGAAGCCTAGGCAGACCTAACGGAGCAGGATCTACGAGCGCTCGGATGTTGGAGCATGAGAATCTGGCTCCTGGCCCTCCTAGCCCTTGTGCGATGATTCTACTACACCACGCTACGCGCAACAAGACCGTCAACGCGCTACGACAACTTGAGAGAGACCACGCAAGAACAATCGGATACTTCGAACCTCTGACCACGATCCTCGACCATCTCGCATTCTCTCCCAAGCTTTCAGCAAGAGCCGTTGGAGCACTGGGAGGATCTCCTCAGGCGTTTTCACACGATCTTTCATGATGACCGTTGTCGCCGCGTTGACTGTGGTTCTACATGCTCGCTGGCCTAAAGGGGGCTTTATGGTTCCTGGCCTTGTTCTTGGAGCTTCCTCAGAAAGAAAGTCCAGCCTTCGATGTGTTCGTCCCTTGTCTTCTTCGCCTCCGAGTTCTTCGCGTACCCTTCGTGCAGAAGGGTGAGTTTTGTCCCTCCGTTTGGCATTGAGTGGAAGAGCAGTGTGACCCTGGTTACGTCGATGGATTCGTGGTCCCACTTCCATGTGAAGCCCAGCGTCTTCCCTCTGTCGAACATGGTGAACTTGCCCCGAAGATGCCAGTCCTGTTTGGGCCAGGAAAAGTGATAGGTTCCACCTGCCTCGGGCTGCAACTCCGCCGCTGGAGGCCACCATTTCTTCAGCAGATCAATACTTGTCCAGTAGTCGAAGAGTAGGGCCGGGCTGAGTTGGGGAAAATCTGCCACAATGGTGATTCTGTCTCTCGCTGTTTCGACTAGTTCCAACTCGGGCCTGCCCATTGCCTTGTCGAGATCCCGCCTAGGGCTGGGATTGGCGGTGGGAGTATTTCTTCGTACGGAGTACAATCGGAATAGCCGGTTCAACCTCGTAGGCAAGGAACACCACTGGTCGGCAGTAAGCATAGTCAAGTTGACTGTTATTCGGATAGCTCTGCTGGTACCTTCCACAGCCGGCCCCAAACGCAGCTGTCAGAGTTCTCGATGACTTAGGTAAGGGTTGAAGTTGAAAATAGAAGTATTCTAGAAGAACCGATAATTCTCCGCCCTATCTAGCGGGGGTCTCCCCAAGTATACTGAAGAAAGCTCTTGGGAAGCCACGCTAATTGCCGAACCTCGGCCCGTGGTCGGTGGTTCGGGGAATCGGTTTCAGAGTGAGCTTAAGTTGACGGGCTTCTCGCACAAAAGCGGGCATTCTCTCGGAAAAGCGCGGATCTTGGAACAGCCCGGGGGTAACGGTGGGGAAACTCATATTGGTTCGCATCGATTGTTCTGCCTCTTTGTTACTAACATGTAATAGGTGTTACTCGTTAATAAGCCTTCTTTAAAAATAGCCCATATATCAAATCAGGAGAATAGGAAGTCAGACTAGGCTCGTCAGTTCATAAGGATGGGGCCAGCGTCCCCGAACCAGTAAGGCAGATTATGATCAGGAACCATTCCATTGAAGATGAGCTGGTGCAGATTTTGCTTCCGTTTTCCTCTAGATCTTGAGCCGGTCACCAATTTCGACGAAACGTTTCTTCACAGCCTCCGAGAACCCACTCTCCTTTTTTCTCTACTACTATTAGCATCGCTTAAATCTCAGATCCACACCATCTTTATTCGAAAATGGCAGACGAGATTTCCCCCGTGTCTTGCGTGCCATGCGGCATCGACCTAGGCTCGGCTCCGCCAGGTACACTTGTCAGGTGCTGGAAATGTAGCCAGTGGATTCAGGTGCGGCCACGAACTATTGAGCTTGGTGAAGCCTTGTGGCGGCAGTAGGCATCAGCATATTGGTCGGCGTTGCAAGTAGACCGTCCACGCAAAACTCTACGTGCCTTGTGAACTCTCAATAGCCTCCTGGGCAAGGATTTCCCGGAGTATGACCGGGTCTACTTCCTGAGTAATCATCAAACTACTGACTAGAATCCTGCCTATCCAGATATCCTTTCGGATCCCGAAAAAAGGGGGGAAGGTCGACGGAGCTATATTGGATGTTTACGCTTTGAAGATCGGTGCATAAGCGAGAAGTGTCTCGCTGCTGAAGATACCTTCGAGATGATTAACTTTCTCAAAAGAAGCCTTCACGATGTCTTCAGAGGTTCTTGCTTGCCAGAGTGCGACAATGTCGAACTGTCCGGGTACGGTGCATGCTTCCACGAAGCCCGATATGTTACTGAGCTGCTTAATGGTATTCTCGACTGAGGTGTGCTGTACGTTCAATAGAGAAAACCCAAGGGCCATCTGGCTCTCGAGCTTCTTGCTCGGCTGCATACCGTCGAAGCCGCTGTGAGTGTCGGTTGTGCGTACGTCGCTGATCTCACGGATTTCTTTGACTGTCTGGTAGATGTTGTGTGGAGTGTTTGGCTTCAGGCGCAGGACTAGGTCCCAACGGCCTGTTACCGGTGCGATGATGTCAATCTGGCTGTTGCGCTTTAGCTCGTCGACCACTTTCGTACTGCGGCCCGGATTAACGGTCGCGAATACGTAGGTCGGGAAATTCATATTGGTTTGCATTGTTGTTTTTTTCTACTGCATTTTATTGCAGTATAGTAACACTTGTTACTTGCATTTAAGGCTTTTATTCCAGACCCCACTATCTATTACATGACAGTAAAGGGGACCAAGTCCTTTGACAATTCACCGAAACACCGTCAGCGTCCCAGAAGCCGTACGCGACACTCTGACCAGAAACTATCCCATCTACCAATGCTTGAAGATGAAACTCATGAACTTCCACTCCCTCGCAGAATTGATCCAGCCCCAAGTCCAACAACTGAGCGGAAAAGAGGCCAGCATCAACACTCTGGTAGTAGCGATCAAGAGATTCTCCGACACCCTAACCAACAGCAAGAGCCCCGACGCATCGAAAGTTCTCAAAGACGCAAGAATCTCCCTCTCAAGCGGCATAGTAGACGTGACGATAAGAGCACCGAAGACCCAGTTCTCAGCCATAGTCAAAGAGTTGTCAGACGCCGCGGGCGAACTCTCAGAGTTTCCCCACATCTTCCCTCTCTCAAACTCGATCAAACTCATTCTCCCTGGAGAGGATTACGCTCTCGTCCAGAAGAAAATGCAGCATCTTAAGGAGGCGGTGACGCAGGCGAACGTGTCCAAGCTCATACTCAACCTATCGCCCCGCGCCGAGATGACTCCGGGAATAGCATCCTACATCACAGAACTACTGTTCAGAAACGGGGTCAATATTCTTGACGCGTTTCTAGGCTACGGCGACATCATAATGGTCGTCGACGACAAAGACGGACCACTCGCCTACGATGTTCTACAAAGAGAAATCCACGGCCCCAACCAACTCGAAGAGTGGAAGTCCTGACCCTTGAAATGCATGCTCACGTCAGATTACTCGTTTTTCTCGTTGATTTCTTCAATGACACGTGCGAATAAAACGATTACTAGGTCAAACTGGTATTCAGGGGATCCCTAACCCGATGTATCTTGAACACGGGCCGGATCGACGGGGAAACTGACGCCTACAAGATTGCCGGCAAGAGGGAATTACGGCGAAGAAACTTTTGCAAACACGCGGCATTCCGACTTACTCGTCGATCGTGTCGATAATGAAGGGCATGAAATCATATAAGAAACTCTAGCGCCCGGAATCTTGAAGTTATAGCAATGGCCAAAAAGAAAGCTCGGGCGCGATCCATCAAGATGACAAGGAAGAAACCAGCTCATGCCGTTACAAAAAAGAAGCCTGCTCTTGCCGTTAGAGAGCCTCAACCTAGTTGGATTGAAGAGTTCAACAAACTGTCAGAACCATTTCGCTTAATCCCCTGGGATCCCTTCAGAGGATTCGAGTGGCCTGTTGAATATGAGCTGCCGACGCGAGTTCCCTACGTTGATGTTATCGACTCTGGCAACGAGTATGTGGTAAAGGCAGAGGTTCCGGGGTTAAAGAAGGAAACTTTGAAAATTGATGTAGGGCCGAACGAGTTGTCACTGAGTGCTGAATCTGACGTGGAGAAGGAGGAGAAGGGGAAAACCTACTTGCACCGGGAAAGAGCTTTCTCCACATTCCGTAGAAACATAGGCTTTGCCGAAAGCGTAGACGCTGAAAAAGTGTCAGCAAGCATGTCTGAAGGCATACTTGCAATAAGACTTCCCAAGCTAGAGCCCAGGGCTGAAAGGAAGACCAGAACATTAACGTTGTAAAGACTTCACTCTGCCCCATGGAATGGGACGTACGCCAAGGAGCTGAGGTTTTCGACGAATGCCTCCGGCAGTATTCGAGGACTCTCGTTAGTAGAGTTCTAGAGCGGCAATAATCAGAGGACTGAAAAGAATCAGTTTCCGGGATCGAGCATATAGTCGCAGTATCGCAACATCGGCGAGCGAAGACCTGTTTCAGGAGACCCTTTGACACGGCGCGGGTCGGGTCCAAAGCCGAGCAGACTCGTGGACTCTCTCTCCGTAACCTATGACGCGTCGCACTGGCGCCTCCTAAAGTCAATTAGAGAAAGAACCATTTCCATCTTCAGAGTCCTCGCAGCTTGGGGGAATGGTGCGTTAGTCCATGGCAGTGTCGCCAGAGGAGATGTGGACGAAAAGAGCGACATAGACATTCTGATCCCTACCAGCGTCAGCACACAACTTGTTGAGGCCCAACTTGCCTCCTCGGGGAATATTCCTTACTCGCGAGAGATAACACAGGCAACTCCCAAACACTCGCCGAAGGCGCACATATACCTGGACCTTGAACGAACTGCGTCCATCACCATTCCGCTGTCAGAGTTCCGCAGACTGGAACTCGAATTTTACAAGTTCGGAGGGACAGCCAGCATAGAGGATCTAAGGCGGGGCATCCGAAGGCCAGGGTGCACGAAGAGGCTAAGCCTCATTCAGCCCACCGAATATGGGCACATCGAATCTCCGATTGTTGGTAGAGAATCGGAAGTTGCGCGGCTGCTCGGCGTGAGCTCTGACATAGTGAGGGAGCGGATCAGGGTCTTGACCCGAAGAGACACTATTGGCAGAACCGGCGTATTCCTCAAACTGGTCGTTCCCGAAGGAGCGTCTTTTGAAGAGGTGCTCAAGAGCGAGGCGGAATCCAATCCCGCCCTCAGGAGAACTCTGAGAGAGAGACAATGATGATTGAAAAAGGTAAACAACGTGGACAGACGGACTAACCATGAGACGCGATAGATGCCTGGGACGACTCATCGGAAAATTCTTGAGATCCGGCAACCGCTCGCGGGCCCATCTCCCGGATGTTGTGGTTAGCCATTCCTAAGTCGTGGATGGAACGGACCCCAAGGCCAATGGCCTGAGATTAGTTTCACATCGGTCCAGCGTACCTATAAGAGACGATCTGCCTTCTAGCTGTCATGATATACTCAGAAAAGCTTCTGAAAGACCTGAACCTTAGACTAGCGCACTTCGGAGATCCCGACGTTGCAAGCGCAAGATCACTCTTGCCTTCCTCGATCCCTTCATCGAACGCGCATCAGCGTTGCCTTGAGATTGCCGCTAAACTAGTCTTCAAGATAGAATAGTGCTGTGGGCGAGAGATTAGGCTCGCCCTTTCCCTACTCTTTCGGTAGACAGGTCGACGCCAATTCGAACGCCCTTGCCCCCGTAGCCTTGGCATTCACAGTCGGATTGACCGGTACAAACTTCCCATTGCCCACGGTCGTGAAGAAGAACATGAATTGGATAGTCTCTTCTTTCCGATTGAGGGGATTCGCTACCGCACGCATCGCAACGGATTTCTAAAGTATCAATGAGAAGCTTGCCGTGATGGTGTCCTGGCGAAATTTCCTTGGAACCAAAGGAACCATAGGTTCTTCCTAAATTGTGGCCTGTAGCGTTGTAATGCTGCTTCCGCACCCATTCGACGAAAGCTATCAATCCTTTGAATCTACCAAAGTCTTCATCGAACTGTTTGGGGAGCTTGTCTAGGTTTGACTGGTTGGTAGTAGACTGGCTCCTAGCGTCTTGGAGTCGAATTTGCTTGGCTCGTTCGGCCAGAATGTAGACTTTCTCGGTCAGCTCCCTAGTTCTCTGGGATGGACCGTTCGTTGCTGCTTCTCTGAGAAGAATATCGACCTGCCTTTCAAGGTCTCTTATCGTCTGCTGGAAATCAAGGAACTCCTTAGTTCCCATCGCTGATGACATAGGCTCGGCAGTAATGACTCAGACAGTTAGAAATATTGTAACCAAGAAGAGATTACGCAAGAACTCCTAGGCACAATGGGTACGACACTGACCAACACCACTGGCACGAGATCTATACGAAGAAATCCGAGAAATCCTTGCCAAGCTGGCTTACTAGACTTGCCGTTGGATGCTACAACGCTATGGCTGTCAAGAACAGAACAAACGCAGCCGTCGCCGCCCAAGGACGCACAGAGGCGAATCGCTCCCACCGGTCGACCACTGCTCGCCAGTTCTCGGGCAGCGAGCTCGGATCCCAGCCGAGGACGGCCGCATTGATTGACGCGGTTCCGGGTAGCGTGACCGAAGTCCAGGTGAGCAAGGCGAGCACTCCGGCGACATGAAAGCCAAAGCCAGGGCCGAAGCCACCAAGGACTGTCACTGCAACCCCTAATAGAATAGAGGGCACAAAGATGGCGGGGACCAAGATACGCAAGCGGCGGATCAGTGCTTGACGCAACAGAGTCTGTGGGCGTTCATCTAAGCTGGCGAGCGGCGTCCGCACCCCGTAGTAGATCACCAACTCCTCGCCCGCCAAGATGCCAGTGCAGAACAAGTTAACGAGCCCTAGAACCACTATAGCAATCATGAACCTGCTCTCGCTCTATGATTAGATAAAAAACGTCGGCAGGACCATCAGTCAAATCTTCATTGTCTGGTCACTCGATCCTTCCCGTGCGATATCGATACTCTTGCAACGAGGAGTGAGTGTAATCAGGGCCTTCTTCTATAAGAAATCCGTCAGCAGGCAACGCAAGTATCTGTTGGGCAGAATGAGCTTCGAGTTGGAGCGAAGAAACAGCGTGGGACTTCTCGCCAACACCTCAGGTTCCTGAGTCCGCATCACGCTTTCTGAATTAGCTCGGCGGACAAAGCATGTCTAGCGTGGAGGAGAATGAAGGTCGTCTTGCAGTGCAACTTGCATGCCCTGCTCTCTTAACTTCTCAATCAAGACCACCGCCTGGCCGCGTGTTGTCTCAACCATTACTAGACGAGCGTGAAGCATCGGACTGCTCTGCTTCGTTCTGTATCCAAGTCGACGAACCACAGGGTAGACCCTTTTTGCTTCCGACACGGAATTCGCCTTCAAGAAAATCCTCTGAATTCTATCAGGGTAACTAGCTTCGACTTGACGAGTAAATTCAGCGTAGTATTCCGGAGTCCTCCTGCCAATCGTCTTATCAGTCCGTAGCCGCAAGTTGCACTCCGCGCAGAATCCCGCCACATCCCTTTCATGGAATAACACCTGAAAACTCATCGCGGAGCAACGTGGACAACGAAAAAGCTGAGGCGGTGGGATACGAACCCCTTTGGGGACAGGTCTCCTGGGCGTCTTAGGCTTTGTTCCCTGCCCATGAGCGTATGAGTCGCGAGGACTACGAGGCATGTTCGACACCAAAACCGCTTATCAGACGGGTTATCCGAGCATGTCTGACTGCGTCTTGTTAACTTTTCTGAAGAGAATGCATGGCACAGAGACTAACAGAAATCTCTTTCAATCCTTCTTGTGGCAGATACCCTCAAGATCCTGTTCCTCTGACGGAGTAAGAGAGTCGAAGCCAAATCACGCCCTCGGCCGGGACGTGGTGGACGAAACATGGGACCTAGAGCTTCCAGATGCCTAATCGCTTCGAACTAACGCAACTACGAGAGGGGGCGGTTATCAGCAGATTATGGTCGAGGGATTCCCGAGTTCCTCTTATAGGAGAAAGGATATCCCTGTATTTCTGACGGCCTCGCTTTGAACACCTACACCTTAGTGATGATTCTTAGTGTGGCGATCTTCTTTTTCGTGGTTCTACCAGCGCTCGTTATTTCCGTCGCGCTCGGCGTATTCATTTGGTTATTTGCAATCGGAATGTTCCTTGGGGGTTGGACTGGAAGGAGGAATCAGATCAGAGCTGAACGAGTCCGACGAAGAGCGGAACTTGAAGAGGAAGGTCGACAGCGTGTCATTGCAAGATATGGGAATCCAGCGCCAACGCAAGTAGTGAGAGAAACTGTCATCACGAAGGAAGTCGTCTTGATTCAATGCCGACACTGCGGGGCGAGATACCCACAAGGAACCGTGAAATGCCTCACCTGTGGAGCAAACCTCTAGACCATCAAGCCTAGCAAGTTGTACAGCTTCCGTAGCAAAGGGTGAGAATCTAGATGAGCCTTGAATTGGAGCAACTACGAGAGGCGACTGAGAATTACGCATATCATGACGCTGGCACACACGGGTCGTGGCGGAGGACTCTAAT
>Ga0209161_10004051_pt1 | contig 11666 bp, 7 predicted proteins | sample GraSoiAngelo_155_FD_186169 | JGI IMG/M metagenome (GOLD analysis project Ga0209161, IMG submission 186169) | Grasslands soil microbial communities from the Angelo Coastal Reserve, California, USA - 14_1009_13_30cm (SPAdes) (version 2) | ecosystem: Environmental > Terrestrial > Soil > Grasslands ...
AAACCCTCTCAGGCGGTGATCTGGAATTGGTGGCGTCAGGGCATGATGGGAGGCGCCAAGGCGCACTATGACGGCATCGTCGCGTTCTCCCAGACAGACTTCACGGAAGACCTGAAGAAGATCACTGTGCCGGTCCTGGTGATGCATGGCGATGACGACCAGATCGTGCCTTATGCCGATTCTGCGCCCCTGTCGGCAAAGTTGCTGAGGAATAGCACGTTGAAGACCTACAAGGGCTTTCCGCACGGCATGCCCACGACGGAGGCCGACACGATTAACGCCGACTTACTGAGGTTCCTGAAAGGTGCAGCGACTACAGCGGCGGCGTGATTTAGGATTGCGCCAGCCTTTAAGCGACCCGCGTTTGAGAATGGACAGGCTGTTCGTTCCATTCGAGGCGGGTCGTCGATTTACTAGTCCGGGGAACCAGCAAAGCCGAGAAAAGGAGAACGCTATGATCTTAAGTGCGTTTACTCTCTTTCATGTCGTGTTGAGCTTGGCGGGAATCCTGTCGGGATTCGTCGTTATGGCCGGATTTTTGAGCGCGAAACGGAGCAACGGCTGGACCGGACTTTTTTTAACGACCACGGTTTTGACGAGCCTGACTGGATTCCTTTTTCCGTTCCATAAATTCTTGCCTTCGCACGCCGTTGGCATCGTCTCCCTGGTCGTTTTAGTGGTGACGATTCCGGCCCTCTACGTTTTTCATCTGGCAGGTCCGTGGCGACGCACGTACGTCATCGGCGCGGTCATCGCTCTTTATCTGAACGTTTTCGTTTTGGTTGCCCAGCTTTTCATGAAGGTTCCCGCGCTCAAAGCCCTGGCACCCACGCAATCAGAACCGCCGTTCCTCGGAACGCAGGTGGTAGTGATGTTGATTTTTATTGTGCTTGGCGTTTTCGCAGCCAAGCGCTTCCCTGGGGAAGCGGCCCACGCTGTCTGAGCAGGCGAGATTATCTGTGGAGGATTGTTGGTACCCTCCATGCCAGCCGGAGCAACTCCGGCTCATCGACCCCACTCCTTCAGCACCGTCTTACTGTGACCACTGGGCAAATCGCGACTGCAACATCGATGAGGTGACCATGGTTCACGCCACCGATCAGCCGGAATGCTGGCCCGCTCTTCCGCTTGATTCATGGAAAGAAACCTACGCGACGCTGCAACTGTGGACGCAAATCGTCGGCAAGGTCCGGCTGCGTCTGACGCCGCTTGTGAACCACTGGTGGAATGTTCCGTTGTACGTAACGGCTCGCGGTCTGACGACAACTCGCATTCCCTATGGCAGGAGAGCGTTCGAGCTAAGGTTTGACTTCATACGGCATCAGCTTGTGCTGGAGACGAATGACGGATTGGTGAAGACACTCCCATTGGAGCCACGCTCAGTCGCCGAGTTCTACGCGCAATTCATGGAATTGCTTCGGTCGGCCGAAATTGAAGCCAAAATCTGGAGGATGCCGGTCGAAATACCCAATCCGATTGCCTTTGATCAGGATCGCGTGCACGCTTCGTACGACCGCGCGTCGGTCGAGAAGCTCTGGCGGATACTGTTATCCGTGGACACGGTTTTTAACCACTTCAGGGCGAGTTTCGTAGGCAAGTCCAGTCCTGTTCACTTCTTCTGGGGAAGTTTCGATCTTGCGGTGACACGGTTTTCAGGACGCCGCGCGCCGGAGCGGCCCGGCGCCGACGCTATGACTCGAGAAGCCTATTCGCACGAAGTGAGCAGTGTTGGATTTTGGCCTGGCGGCGGAAGCGTCGAGGGTGCGGCCTTCTATTCGTACGCGGCTCCCGAGCCGCAGGGATTCAAAGACAAGCGTGTCCGTCCGAATGCCGCATTTTACGACCGGCAGCTCGGCGAATTCCTGCTGATGTACGACGATGTGCGCAAGGCCGAGTCACCCACGGCCTCGTTACTCGAATTTTGCCAAAGTACCTACGAAGCCGCGGCAGCGCTTGGCAATTGGGACCGCGCTGCGCTCGAAAGGTAGTCCTTTCGATTTGCCTTTACTGGACAGACAGTGTGATCTCCCAACTCTTTGCGATTCCCGGTTCAAACGAGATATTTCTTGTTTCAAGGATCAGGTGCAAGGGAATTGCTCCACGGTTTAGGTTTGAGTGGTTGGCCGTTGCGTGAGAAAATGCGCCGGGCATGTCTGGGAACCAGAAGAATGAGGAGTGAAGATGCGTAAGAACCGGATTGCACGGCGCGGACGACTTCCCAAAGGCGCAATTCTTTGCGCGTCGATCTTTCTTTTCTTTGGTCTAAGGAATTCCGCTGCGCGGCCGCAAGCTACCTCTAAGGATCCCGCCGTGGAGCGCGGACACAAACAGTTCCAGCAATCCTGTGGATTCTGCCATGGCGCTGATGCCACGGGCGCTCGGGGACCTGACCTGGTTCGCTCGCCGCTTGTGGCGCATGACGTGAAGGGCGACAAGATTGGCGAAGTCATTCGTCTCGGTCGCCCCGACAAAGGCATGCCGGCGATGCCGCTGACCGATCCGCAGGTGCTCGACATCGCCGCGTATCTGCACGCGCGCGCGGAGGAAGCATTAAGATCGGCGCGAGTCCCAAGTGAGTATCCCGTCGAGAAGCTGCTCACCGGTGACCCGGAGGCCGGAAAGACTTATTTCAATGGAACCGGTGGCTGCAAAAGCTGTCATTCGCCCACGGGTGATCTGGCGGCCATCGCTGCCAAGTACTCTCCCATTGATCTTGAAGCCCGCATGCTTTATCCCCGTGGCAAGCGCACCATCGCGATAGTGAAGCTGCCCTCCGGCGAGCAAATCAAGGGTCCAGTGGTGCACGCGGATGATTTTGTGATTGCACTGCGTGATGACTCCGGCTGGTACCGGTCATTCTCGCGCGATCGCGTGAAGGTCGAACTGCAGGATCCCCTGGCTGCGCATCGCGAACTGCTCGATAAGCTCACGCAGGCGGATGTTCACAACGTCTTTGCGTATCTGGAAAGTCTGAAATAGGGAATGGCGAAGCCACAGAATCAGGAGATGGGAGTCAAAATGCTTTCTCAACTTGTGTGCGGGATGATCGAGTGCAGGCGCTCTTGCGAGAATCGTTTTCAGAATAAGACGGCCCCTTCTTTGCGCCTGCGAGCAATGATTGTAGTCTTCTTGCTGCTTGCACTGGGACCGCACGTACCGTCGCTCACTGCGCAAGGGCTCGACGCAGCGGCTCTGCTCAAGCCCGCAACCGATACCTGGCCGACCTATAACGGGGACTATTCGGGTCGTCGCTTCAGCACGCTAGACCAAATCAATGCTGGAAACATCGGTTCGCTTACGCTCGCCTGGATCTTCCAGCCTCATTTGTCCACCATCAAATCCACGCCTCTGGAAGTGAACGGCGTTCTCTACTTCACGGTGCCCGACAACGTTTGGGCCGTGGATGCGCGCTACGGGCGGGAAATCTGGCATTACCAGCGTGTTTCCGAAGGCGACCACATTGGCAATCGCGGATTGGGCATGTACAAGAATTGGCTGTACTTTACTACGCCTGACGCGCACTTGGTCTGCCTCGACGCGAAGGACGGCGCGGTTCGCTGGAACGTTGAGCTCGCCGATTTAAAACTCGGCTACTTTGCGACGATGGCGCCGCTCGTTGTACGCGATCACGTGATTGTGGGCGTCTCGGGGGATGTTACGGATGTTAGAGGTTTCCTCGAGTCGCGGGATCCGGAAACCGGAGCCGTTCAATGGCGCTGGTACACCGAGCCAGACCCGGGCCAACCGGGTTCTGAAACATGGCCCAAAGACCCCGACGCTCTCCTCCACGGTGGCGGTATGACGTGGATGACCGGCACGTACGATCCTGAGCTGAATCTGCTCTATTGGGGCACTGGCAATCCCAACCCGGTGCTCGTAGGCGAGGGGCGCCCCGGCGATAATCTCTACACTTGTTCCATCGTGGCTCTGAATTCTGACACCGGGAAGCTGGCTTGGTATTTTCAACCTTCGCCACACGACGTTCACGACTGGGACGCCGTCGAGACGCCCGTCCTGTTCGACGCGGAGTTCAAGGGCCAGAAGCGCAAGCTTCTCGCGCAGGCCAGCCGTAATGGTTTTTTCTTTTTGCTCGATCGGACCAATGGCCAGCATCTGGCCACAGCTCCCTTCATCGACCAGACCTGGGCTTCCGGCGTCGACTCCCGCGGCCGCCCCATCGCTAAACCGGAGGCCGCTCCCAGTCCGGACGGCGCGCTGGTCGAGCCTGGTTCAGACGGATCCACGAATTGGATGGCGCCCAGCTTTGATCCTCAGACCGGGCTGTTCTACGTGAATGCGCGCCGAGTCTTTAGCATCTATTACCGCACAGCCACGGGGAAGGCTGAAGGGTGGGGAGGCCGCGACCGCAACCTCTGGTCCAATGCGACACTTCGCGCGCTTGACTACCGTACTGGCAAAGTCGTGTGGAATCACGAAATCGGAAACGGCGAAAGCATCGCAGGGATTCTTACCACGGCCGGGCATCTCCTCTTCAGCGCCGATAATTCCGGCAATCTGCTGGCTCTCGATCCCGCTACGGGCAAAACGCTCTGGCACCTGAACGCCGGCGGACACATGGCGGCCTCTCCAATGACCTACGAGCTCGACGGGCGGCAATACGTCATCCTCGCTGTGCAGGACACTCTCTATGCCTTCGCCCTGCCTCCGCCTGTCCCATCTCACTGAACATGCATCACGAAGGGAGCGGCTATGGGAACGGCTGGAAATGCGTTCGTAGAGGGGTCAAGCAGCACGATGGCGCGAACGGGTGGTGCCGGGGGCCAGACATGCACGATACTGCCACAAGCTAACTTCCTTGTTGACCTAGCTGCTTAGCTGCCTTTTAGGAAAGCGCTTCCGAATACGTCTTCGGGGTGATAAGGGAGCTCGCGGTGGGCTCGAACCGACTGCTAGGCGCTGCTAGCGGTGATTCGGAGCGAACGGCGTTTCTGAAGACAAAATGCGTGACTCTCAGTTTGGGTTTTCATACGGCAATATGGAATCAACATGCAGTCGGTATGTCAGAATCGCTAAGCGGATTTGGAGACGGGATGTGCGGCGGATTCGATTGGTAACTGCCGGCAATTCCAGGAGGACAATCAACTTCCTACTGGATCGCCGCCCCAAAAAGGTCGCGATTAAGCCCACAAGGAGATTCTGGAGCGTTGACGAAACCGAAATCGCCGGCTCACCTGGCTTGAGGAAATGCCTCCCGCTTGTTTTAGAAGGTGCCCTCAGCGCGCCACAGGCATTGGTAGAACATTCGCTCGTCCGAGCGCTCGTTCGTCTGGTTCGACAGCGACGCCGTCGCGAAACGTAAGAACCCTTCCGGAGTTCGCGGGAACACGTTCGCCAGGAATCACAATGCCGATGAGATTCAGCGGATCTGCTGCGGAAATCGTCGTAGTTTCGGCCGACGGACTCTGCTTACGCTTGGCGCGCAAAGATTCCACGGCCACGGGCAGAGCGAATTGCTCACCCAAAAAACCACTGACAAATCGGCCGCCGCGAATTTCGCCACGATCTTCGAGGCGTCGCAGAGTGATCAGGATCTCGCGCCATTTCGGAAGAATGGTTTCGCGGGTCAGAAGCTCGCGGAAGACGATTCCGTAGCGATGCAAAAGCATCCAACAAGTCGCTTCGAGGGCTCGACTGCGGTCGTGCGCGTCGTCAGAATACAGCAGTGACCAACGGCCGGAGCTGTGCCGAGGTCGTGAAGTTCGTCCGCTCCCCTGGCCGGAGCGCCGCTTGGGGTCGATAAGCGCGCGCAAATTGTCAAAACCATCCGCAGTAATGAGTCCAGCCGCGACGAGTTCCCAAAGAGCGGTTTCGACTTCGGCTTTTAACTTGGCGGTGCCGCGCACTACATCTGCAAAAAAGGAAGCACCACGCTGGCGCAAGAACTGCAAAACTGTGCCGGCGCCGGCACTCAGGCCAGTCGGTTGTACATCGATGGATTCACGTCGTGGAATCATCCAGTCCGCATCTTCGCGCACAAAGAAAGTAATGGGAGCAACGCTGGTGGGTATCACGCGGCGTTTCCCGTCGGTGAGCGCCTCGAGCGTTGCCGGATGCGGCGACAGGCGGCCCCACCCAACGGCGCCCGTGAGGCAAAGTTGGTCTAACACTTTGGGATCGAAATCCGCGATTCGGCGCCTTAGGATTTGGCGTTCCCATGAGTTTGCCGGAGCTTCAAAGCCTTGCATTTGACGAATCGCCTCGAGCGTGCCGCGTTCCCCGAGAAGCTGTGTGCTCGGCGCGACGTGCTGCCAGGAAAGTAGCCAGTTCATGAATTGTGCGGGAGTTACGGACTGGATCTCCTTCCGGAGCCGTCCAAGCGTGAGGCGGTGGATGCGCGCGAGCAGGCGGCGCTCGCACCATTCGGTTGAACCGGAAGCACTTTCGTCCAAACCCACACCAGCAAACTTACCGCGGAGGACTACTCCACTGGACTCGAGGCGAAGCAAAGTTTTTTCTATATCAAAGGCAGGTACCTTGAGCACGTTGCTCAGTTGGTTTGAGGTGACTGGGCCGCTATGCGTGGTCCATCCCTTTACGAAGGCCAACAACGCCTCTTCTCGCGAGACAACCGGTGACTCAACATCCGGCGGGGCAACGTCAAAAGTGGCCGACGGGAAGACCTGTATGAACGAGCGAGTACGTTCCGAAGCCACCCAATACGCTTGGTTGCCGACGTGTGCAAGCCCAGCGCGGCGTTCTCTCACAAGCCGTTCAAAAAAAAGTGTCCATGCGGGCAGGGCACTGCTCAGCGTAGCGTTTAGGCGACTGTTTCCTCGGACTTCTTCGTCACACAACGGCAGCGCGATTAGGGTAAGTAGAGCATCGTGCAACTCTTCGGCATCGCGGACGTCGGGCCAAGCCTCATCGCACACCTCAGCGATCGCAGCCGGATCAAGCCGCCCAATTTCTCCAAGCAGCGCCTCCGGCAAGACGCGGCGCATTTCCACGGCGCGAGCTCGGCGTTCTTCGAGCGGCGCATCATCGAGATATGCGTACGGATTGGCGTTTAGAATCTCGTGTGAAAATTGCGACGATACCGGTGTATCCACGGCCAAACATTTAATCCTGCCTGAGGCGATGTCGTGTAACACGCACTCAAGGCCTTCAACGTCCATCGCCTCCGTAAGCACGTCTTTCATCACTTCGCGGACCAGTGGGTGGGCAGGAATGTTAATATCGCCGGCCGCGAGATTTTCCGGGCATGCCTGCTGTTCGGGAAATACGGCAGCCAGCAAATCATCAGCGCGCATACGCTGAATGTTTGGCGGAACTTTTTTCCCTCCACGGAAGCGAAGCAAAGCCAGTGCACGTCCCGCATCCCAGCGCCACCTAGTTGTGAAAAGAGGCGACGTCAGTACAGCTTGCTCGAGAACAGAGCGGGCTGAATTTGGATGTAGGAAATGAAAGACATCGGCGAGTGGAAAACTATGTTGCTCGCTCAGCGAGATGTTCAATCCGTTGTCGGTGGCAGCAGCTTGCAGCTCGAAATTAAACGAGCGGCAGAACCGCTTGCGGAGCGCGAGACCCCAGGCCTTGTTAATTCGCCCGCCGAATGGAGCGTGGATCACGAGTTGCATGCCCCCGCTTTCATCGAAGAAACGCTCGGCAATGATCGTCGTTTGCGTGGGGACGGCGCCCAAGGTCGCACGACCAGTCGCCACGTACTCAACCGCTTGCTCGGCTCCTGCGTCGTCGAGTCCGCATTCGAGCTTGAGCCAAGTAACCGCAGCGATGGCGTCTTTGGTCAACTGTCCGGTGGCATCAGAAGCGGCACTCGGAACGAACGAACTAATCTTCTCTCGTAACTTCGAGACGTGTGCAGAGAGTTCGTCGGTCCGTGCCGGTGCTTCGCCGCGCCAGAACGGAATTGTCGGTGGCGCTCCTTGTGCGTCCTCTACCAAGACGCTGCCCGAGGATACTCGCCGGATCCGCCAGGAAGTGTTTCCCAGCAACATGATGTCGCCAGCTATGCTTTCTACGGCGAAGTCTTCATCTACAGTGCCGACGACTGCGCCTTCGGGCTGCGCAACCACAGTGTATAGCGAATTCTCTGGAATGGCCCCGCCACTGGTAATCGCTGCCAAACGGCTGCCACGGCGGGCGCGGACGAGGCCGTTCACGCGGTCGCGATGAAGGTAAGCCGCATAACGCCCGCGCGTACTGGCGATACCTTCGCAAAGCATTCCGAGAATCTCGTCGAAGTCCGCGCGTGCAAGATCGCGATACGGATAGGCACTGCGCACAGCTTGGAACAATTCCGTTTCATTCCAGTCTTCCGCAGCGCACATAGCTACGACCTGCTGCGCCAGAATGTCCAAGGGAGCTTCGGGGATGGCGATGCGGTCGAGATCGCCTTGGCGAATCGCACGCACAAGTGCAGCACATTCGAGCAACTCGTCCCGTGTCGTTGAGAAGAGCCGACCTTTGGGCACTGCTCCGCGCCAGTGACCCGCGCGGCCGATACGCTGCAAACCCGCAGAAATGGAACGCGGCGAGCCAATCTGGCAAACCAGATCGACGGCGCCAATATCAATCCCCAGTTCGAGAGAAGCCGTCGCTACCAGTGCGCGGAGCTCTCCGGATTTGAGTTTTTTCTCCGCCACAAGCCGAAGTTTGCGGGACAAGCTGCCGTGATGCGCGGCCACGGCCTCCTTTCCCAAACGCTCGGCAAGATGACGTGCCACGCGCTCTGCCAGACGTCGGGTATTGACGAACACAAGTGTTGAGCGGTGCTGCGTGGCTAGCGTAGCAAGTCGGTCGTAGATTTCAGCCCACATTTCGTTGGACGCTACGGGACCAAGTTCGCTGCCAGGTACTTCGACGGCCAGGTCGAGCTCACGGCCATGAGCTATTTGCACCACGATCGGGTCGGGCCGATCGCTGCCAGCCAGAAAATGGGCCACGAGCACGATCGGCTTCTGCGTTGCGGAGAGGCCGATGCGCGTGAGGCGCTTGCCGGTCAAATGATCGAGGCGCTCCAGCGAAAGAGCCAGGTGTGCGCCGCGCTTGTCGTCGGCCACCGCGTGAATTTCGTCTACGATCACGGTCTCGATGGTTCGCAGGATCTCGCGGCTCTTCGCGGCGGTTAGTAGGATGTAGAGGGATTCCGGAGTGGTAACCAGAATATGCGGTGGATGCGCCAACATCGCGCGGCGCTCTTGCGCGAGCGTGTCACCTGTACGCACTGCGGTACGAATTTCCGGCATCAAGAATCCGCGCTGCACCGCGAGCTGCAGAATTTCGCCTAGCGGAAGTTCCAAGTTCTTCTGAATGTCGTTACTCAGTGCCTTGAGTGGTGAAACGTAGAGAACCTCGGTGCGGTCGGTCAATTCTCCACTGATCGCTTTACGGACTAAACGATCGATGCAGATCAGAAAGGCTGCCAGCGTTTTGCCGGAACCCGTTGGAGCTGAGATTAGCGTGGTTTTCCCAGCAAGGATGTGCGGCCAGCCCTCTCGCTGGGGTTCGGTGGGTGTATCGAAGCGGCTGACAAACCAGTCGCGGACGAGCGGGTGGGCCCATTCCAGACCGGAAGCGAGCGTTGGTGCGACCTCGGTGTTCATTGTCCTTACGTCTAAATTATAGCGCGGTGGTCCGGAACTCACAGACGAAGCTTACAGTCTCTGTGGCTGTGCTGCGATCATGAGGTCTGGAATTAATCCGCAAGCTGAGCCCCGCTTTGCCGGCTCGGTGAAAAGAGCCGGCCTTTCTCAGTAAGCCTACGGGCAGACCAGAAGAAACTATCGATTACTCAGCAGGTTCCTCCCCCGTCGAAGGTGGGGTTGCCAGGTGCAATTCTCTCAACTCAAATCTCTAGGGCGACAACTCACAAATTCGTATGGTTGCGGAGGGCAGATTTGAACTGACGACCTTCGGGTTATGAGCCGGATGAAATACTAGCCTGTCTTTGCTTCTCAACAACTTACGTATATGTTGATCGACTTATTTCACGGGTGTTCCTCGATAGTTTGTTCCCAATTTGTTCTCGATTTGTTCCCAGTTGGTGGGGTGAACCCCTAAGATGGCACAGTTTTTTTGGACACAGCTTCCGCTTTCGTAAAAGCGTTCTTGCATCTCCTAGCAGGAGAAGGGGTCTGGGGAAGGGGACGGCATCTGAGTCCCCTTCCCCAGCAGCCTTTTAGAAATCTTTTTGTTGTTCTCTTTGTTCTCAAAAAACACCATCGTTGCGCTTCGAGATTCGGCCTTGCTTTCGGCCTGTTGCTCGAATTCTTCCGGAGGTCGATAACCCAGGGCGGAGTGCAGCCGCTGCCGATTGTAATACTGCTCGATGAAGTCTTCGATGTTCGCTCTCAGATCTTCCAGGTCGGTGTACTTGTTCGCGTAGATTTCTTCTCGCTTCAGTGTCTTAATGAAGCTTTCGCAACTGGCATTGTCGTAGGGGTTCGCCGGTCGGCTCATGCTCGGAATCATGTGGTACTTCTCGAGGAGGGCGATATATTCCCCGCGAGCGTATTGCAGCCCTCGATCCGAGTGATGCACGAGGCCGGGTTTCGGTTGTCGGCGCTCGATGGCTTGTTCCAGCGCTCCGACGGTGAGCCGCATCGCCAGGGTACGATCCAGCGCCCAGCCCACCACTTTGCGAGAGAACGCATCGAGGATCACCGCCAAGTAGACAAATTCCGCCTTCAGCCGAATGTAGGTGATATCCGCTACCCACAGCTGATTGATCCCGCTCAGTTTCATCCGAGCCGCTAAGTTCAGATAAATCTCGAACTTGTGGTTCGAGTTCGTGGTGACCTTGAAGCACTTCGGTTGTAGCGCCAGCAGGTTATCTTTCCGCATGATCCGCACCACGCGTTTGTGGTTCACCTGCATTCCTCGGCGGCGGAGCTCCGCGGTGATTCGTCGATACCCGTAACGACGACGATGCTCCAGGGCAATTTGTTGGATGACCGATCGCACCTCGGTCACTTCTTCCGCAGGTCGCTGCTCTTTCAGCGATCGATAGAAACTTCTGCGACTGACCGGAACCAACTGGCACATGCGCTCGATACTCAGGCTGCCTTGCAAAAGCATTACTTCTCGGATCTGCTCGAAGATCCCGTCTCGCCAGTTTCGCCGCTCTTCTGGCGTCGAGCCTCGACTTTTTGCAAGGCACCTCTGAAAAAATCCACTTCCAGGGTCTTCTCGGCCAATAGCTGCTTCAAGCGATGGATTTCCTTGCGGTGTGCAGATGCGTGCGTGCTGGGCCGTGACGCTTCTTGTCCTGGTTCAACCATCTCCAGCTTCCTGCGCCACTTGTAGAGGCACCTCGGTCGTACCCCGAGTTCTCGCGCTAACTCACCGACATCTTCGCAAGTCTCCATCCGTGCGACAGCCATTCGCTGAAATTTCCGGGAGTATCTCTTTCTCTCCACGTGTGTTTCCTTTCCCGGAAACTGTGCCCAATTTTGTGTGCCACTTCAAGGGTTCACTCCACTCCCACAAGCGGACTTCTGTCCCGGCGTGACTTCTGGTTAGCCCGTGACACAAACAGAATCCGGACCACCCCTCCTCACGGTGCACGACATTAGGATGAGGGTACTGCAGGTCTCCTTTTTTGCGGTCTGTATCTGGAAGTATTATATACTTACAGATAGCTGCCTGTACCATAAAGGAGCCTTCCCTATGTCCGATACCTTACC
>Ga0209161_10004052_pt1 | contig 11666 bp, 11 predicted proteins | sample GraSoiAngelo_155_FD_186169 | JGI IMG/M metagenome (GOLD analysis project Ga0209161, IMG submission 186169) | Grasslands soil microbial communities from the Angelo Coastal Reserve, California, USA - 14_1009_13_30cm (SPAdes) (version 2) | ecosystem: Environmental > Terrestrial > Soil > Grasslands...
CCCACCAAATGCGGCGGAAGAGTCGCGCAAGAATGATCGCCGAAGCCACTTGGGCGATCGCAATCCCGAACACGAAGAGGGACTTCACCAGAACATCTGTCCCGCTGACGTCATTCGCCCCGAGAAGAAGGATGAATAAGACGACGGCGACGTAGAGAGCGTCTGCCTGCAGCAGTCCGATCGCCGCCAGGATTCTGAGTTCGAGGGTGAGGTTCCGCTGCCGCACCCAAGGGAAGCCCTCCCATCGGAAATGTTTCGATGAGACTTCTGCCATCCGTTCCTCAGTGCTCGTCGCCGCTTGCCCTGCCGGCGAGTATGCGCTCCTTAAAGAGTGTGCGTCACCAGCAGGCGAAGGCTCTTGTCAAGTTGCCGCATCGTGGCAACTTGGGCCACAGCGGCGTTGGAGTTGGGGATAGAAACGGTCGTTGCAGCGCATGGATTCCCCTAGGCCCTGAATTCTTCGGATCAGTCGTTGAGGCGATAGACGAACTCGACACGGCGATTGGCACTCGGGAGTCGTACCCCGTCTCCCGCTCCACTTTCTCGCCGAGTGTGCGCTCCCTTGGCTATCGCGACGCCTTGATACCTCGCAAACCCCACACTCGGCGTTAACAGGCGGCGTTGTTCCTACGCCGCGCACCGGCCAGCATTCTCGGCATGGCGCCGACTCCGCGCATTCCGCCCGAACTGACCAAAGGTCCATTCACTCTCGAAGAGGCGCGCCGGTATGGCCTTTCTAGAGCGCAACTGCTCGGCGGGAGCTGGCGCCGACTCGGTCGTGGCATCTATGCCTGGCATGAGATCGCCGAGGCGCCAATGACGCGGTTGATCGCGGCAAAGCTTCGGTTGCCTGACGCGGCGGTCTTCACTGGACCCACCGCTGCCTGGCTTCACGGTCTCGACATCGCACCATGCAGCCCGATCGAGGCCGCGGTGCCCGGTACAAACAGCACCTCGAAGCTCGTCGGGCTGGTCGTCCGCCGCTGCAGCATTCCCGCGGCCGAGACGTCGACCCGGCGTGGTCTTCGCGCCACGTCCGCCGTGCGGACCATTGCAGACCTCGCGTGCAGGCTTCCTTTGACCGACGCCGTCGCAATGTTGGATACGGCGCTGCATGCTCGTCTGGTCAACGGCGGCCGGCTTCGTGATTGGGCCAGCACCCACGCCGGTTACCGAGGGGTGCGGCGCCTGAAGCGCGCACTCGAACTGGCCGATCCAGCCGCCGAGAGCGTTATGGAGACGCGACTACGACTCCTGCTGGTTCTGGCTGGACTGCCGCATCCGAGAAGCCAGGTTTCCCTTCGCGATGATTTCGGGCTCTTCCTGGCACGCCCCGACCTCTACTATCACGACGCTCGACTCGCGATCGAGTACGACGGCGCAACGCATCGCGAGAGCCTCGCCGCTGACGATCGCCGCCAGAACCGGCTGATCGATGCCGGGTACCGACTTCTCCGCTTCACCGCCGGAGACGTCCTCGACGCTCCGGCGGCAGTCGTATCGATGGTCGGCCGCGCGCTGCAAGCCCGTCAAGCGATGCGGTAGATGACTTGGACGGGGGAATTGGTACTTGGACTTTGACTCGCGTCTCCCGCTCCAGGTTCACTCTCGGCCGATTCCCAGGGTGCGCGGCGGAGAAACAATCGCTCGGCGTCTTGAGGCGTCTGACTAATCGGGCTGTAGATTGAGACTTTCAATCGGACGACGCTACATGCGGCCGGTCAGGCCGCTTCTGTGGCAAACCCATCAAAGTCAGGAATAAGAAAAGGACCCGGCCCCGAAGGGGCCGGGTCCAAAGCATCGGTTCGTTAGACCGCGGTCGGCGCAGGCATGAGACCGAGCTGGGTCATCTGGTCGAGCTGGTCGAAGTAGATGCGGGCCTCCGCAATCTTTCCGTTCTCGACCCGGAGGAGCTGGACGCCGTAGCCGACGACCTTCTTGTACGTCGGCGCGATTGTGCCAGTCGGGCTCTCAAGCGGGGCGGTGTGCGTGCCTTCCATCAAGATCTCCTGGACGACCCAGGGGCCGCTGGTGATCTCGCTGCGGACCTTCATCTTGCCGTCCGGGAACGCCTTCAGCCAGGTTGTGGCGTAGGCAGTGGCATCCTTGGCGTTGGTGGCCTTGAAGCCGCCCGGCGCGTTGAACTTGATGTCGTCGGAGTGCAGCTCATTCAGCGCCTTCTCATCGTGGGCGTTGAACGCGGCTACGAAACGGGCAGTCGTGTCTTTGGATTCGGTCATTGCGTCTCCTCCTAAGGAGTACCGCGAGGCGGAGGGCCAAGAAGGCTACTGCCATCCGAGGCCGGCAACCGCGAGGACCGTACCAGCCCCCGACTCAGTCCAGAACAGTTGCCACCATAGCAGAAAATGGTTGCGAGTGCGTGCTAATATTCCGCGGATCGAGCGCCCACGCTTGCTATCCGTTGCCGAGGCTGCCGCCGAGCTCAACGCGTCGGAGGCCTACGTACGCCGGATGCTGCTGCGGCAGCGACTGTACGGAATCAAAGTCGGAATCGTGTGGGCCATTCTCCCGGACGACCTGGAAGCCTTCCGGCGCACGCGTCGCCCTCCTGGCCGGCCGCGCAAGCTACCGGTAAGTGCCATTGACCAGGCCTCGGCCGTCCGCGTGGTCGGGGAGCGCAAGCGCGCCGCGACCAATCGACTCCTCAGAAAGCCACGACGGCAGTCGTAGGAAACCGGACCGCCGCCCGCGCGATCACAGTCGATACGTGACCTGGTCGCGGACGAAACATCATGAGCTTGGAGTTAAGCGGGCCGCTCGGCACTTCCGCCATCAGCTCAAAGGTGCAACGGGCTGGGGAGCGGTCCGCTATCGCCACCATACGCCTCAATTGGTCGATGTGCGGAGTACATGAGAATTCTTGCCGAGGGCGGTGGAAGGCGGCTGCGGAATGCCGGCGAGTGGCCCCGGCCGGGTTCGTTGACCACTGTCAACCGAATGTCGCGATCGCCCACCCGCAGGGTTCCTGAGTAGCCAGGCTACGGAAAAAAGATGCGTGCGCAGAACCGTTGGGATTGGAGCACTATGAGCGATGGCCCCGAGGGACACGTTCACCGGAGTCGGAGTTGGTCGCAAGACCGGTTTCGAAGCCGGAGAGGCGATCCGTTGGGGTCGTTTTCTTTCCCGGCGACTTGGCGCGGTAGTCGGCGGCACCTGTTCGACATCGGCCCGTCAGTAGGCCGTTATCCGAGCTGATAAGTGAACTCGACACAGGGCTTGGTACTCGGGACCGTGTGTCCCCTCTCCCGCTCCACTTTTCGATTTGGGGCGTTTCAAACCTCGTCGATACGCCCCTTCCGCAACAGTCGTCAGACAGGCGCTCCTCATTTAGACCGATTCACCAACGAGGCGTGACGTACTACAAGGCGGGAATCCTGCCCTAGCCGGAGCTCTGCACCCGGTCCGGAATCCGCAGCGACACCGCGCCCCACGCCATCGCTCCCGCCGCGAATATGCCCGGGGCGAACGCGAATGCCGCCTGCCCTGTGGCGTCCCATAACGCCCCGGCGAGCAGCGGAATTACGAATGCGATCGCGTATTGCAGCGTGAAGATCGCCGCGCTCATGCGCGCCACATCACCGGCCGGAGCCACACGTGGAGGAAGGCTGAGAACGACCACGAACGCAAGCGCCGTTGAGAAGCCCAGGACAAAGGCTGCACTCACGACACCGACACCTGGCGCCAGCACCAGGCCGAGCTGTGCCGCGGCCATGATCACGGCGGACCCGATAAAACCCGCACGACCGGTCAGCAGGCGCGGCCAGAGGGCCACGGCCGGCGCCGTCAGCAGCTGCGACCCATTGAGGACGGCGAGCGTGGGGGAGATGAGGTTGTGACGACCCGTCTGTTGAAGAAAGTCTGGGATGAACGCATTCGCGCCGAAGTACGCGGCTGACGCCATGCCCATGACCAGGCCGATGCGGATCGCCTGGCCCTGACGCCAGTCGGGCCACCATCGCGGCCGAGGCGCTGAGCCAGGCGTGCGGGACGGTGCAACCGCAGCGATCGCGATAGCGCTCACCAGCACCAGCGCGGACCACGAGGCGAGGGCCCAGCGCCAGTCGCCGTGCGCGATGGGCAGCACCCCGACCGGCGTCGTGAACACCGTCGGCAGCGTCTCGCCGATCAGGATGCCGTTGGCGTACACGGCCGTGGCGATCGCGATCCGGCGCGGAAACCATTCCCGGACGAGAGATGGAAATGCCGGCTGCGACAGGGCCACGCCGACGCCCATCAGGAACGTGGCCGAAAACAGGACCGGAATGCTGGGACCGTAGCCTCGCAAGGCGCCGAACAGCGCCACCGATCCCAGGCCGATGACCAGGGCTCCGCGGACGCCGAGCTTGGCGATCAGCAGCGATCCTGGCACCGACGCGAGGGCGAGAATCAACACAGGCCCGGACACCAGCGCGCCCACCGACTTCTCATCGAGGTTGAGCTCGTGGTGGATCAACGGGATCAGCGGCGGAACGGCGAGCATCGTCAGTCTCAGGTCGATGCCTCCGAGCCAGAGCAGGAGGAGGCGCACCCAATCGGCGCGCGTCAACCTCAAGTCGACGCGCCTAGATCGACGATACTGGTCGCCATGGCCGGACTTCTGATCGTTACCGCGACGGGTCCTGAGGACCCGACGCGCGCCAGCGTGCCGTTCCACATCGCGGTCAACGGGGCGGGACCCTCAGGAACCGAGGTCGGGGTCGCACTCGCCGGTGACGCAGCGGAGCTGATCAAGCCCGACGTCATCGCCAATGTGCTCGGCCTGGGCGTGCCACCACTCCGCGAGCTTCTCGACAAATGCATCGACCAGAACGTTCCCGTCTACGTTTGAAAAGGCTGTGCGGAGGCCCGTGGGGTCTTGGTGGAGATGCTCACACCGAACATGAAATACATCACGCCGCCGGACCTCGTCCGGTTGACGATGGAGGCAGACAAGGTCCTCAGCTTCTAGTCGCGCCGATGGCAGCTAGCGCGCTTGGGTTTTCGAGCGCCGACAGGTCACCGGGGTCCCTGCCGATATAGACCGACTTCACGACGCGACGCAGGATCTTCGCGTTGCGCGTACGCGGTAGGTCCGTCACGAAATGGACCGCCTTGGGGCGCAATGGCTTGCCCAGCGCGGCGGCCACCAGGTCCTGCAGCTCCACGCCCAGCTCCTCGCGTGGCGTCTGGTTCGGCCGCAGGATGACGAAGCAAACAAGCGCCTCGCCCTTCAGCTCGTCGGGAACGCCGATCGCCGCCGCCTCCGCGACCGCTCCATGTCCGACGAGCACCGACTCCACCTCAGCCGGCCCGAGCCGCTTGCCGGCGATCTTGATCGTGTCGTCCGAACGCCCCAGCACGTACCAGAGGCCATCCTCCGGGTCGACGTAAGCCCAGTCGCCGTGCAGCCACACGTTTTCGAAGCGGCTCCAGTAAGTGTCGAGGTAGCGCTGCCGGTCGCCCCAGAATCCGCGGGTCATACCAGGCCACGGGTTGCGGATGACAAGCTCACCGACCTCACCGCGAACTGAACGACCCTCCGCGTCCAGGACATCGGCCGCCATGCCGGGCACCGGACCCGCGAACGAACAAGGCCTCAGGTGCGTGATCACGTTGCCGCACAGAATTCCGCCCGAGGCCTCGGTGCCGCCGGTGTAGTTGATGACCGGAATTCGGCCGCCTCCGATGTGCTTGAAGAACCAGTGGAACGGCTCGGGGTTCCACGGCTCGCCGGTGCCTCCGAGAATGCGAAGCGAGGAGAGGTCGTGGCGCGCGGGCACCTCGTCGCCATGCGTCATAAGGCCGCGCACGAGCGTCGGTGACACGCCGAGCACGGTCGCCTTGTGATGGTCGACGATGCGCCACAGCCGATCCGCCGCGGGATAGTCCGGCGTGCCTTCGTACAGGACCATCGTGGCGCCGAGCACAAGGGTGCCGAAGATAAGCCACGGGCCCATCATCCAGCCGATGTCCGTGTACCAGAACACGACATCGTCCGCCCCGATGTCGAAACCGTGCGCCATGTCCTGCGCCGCTTTAATGGGAAAACCGCCATGCACGTGCAGCGTGCCCTTCGGCTTGCCCGTCGTCCCTGAGGTGTAGATGATCATCAGCGGGTCCTCGGGGTCGAGCTGCTCGGTCTCGGCCCGGTCGGGGTGGTCTTCGAGAAGCACCTCCCAAACCTCGTCGCGTCCATGCGTCCATGGGATCTCGCGTACGACGCGTCGGTGCACGATGACCTTCTTCACGGTCGGACAGCTGAGCAGGGCTCGGTCGGCCGTCTCTTTCATCGCCACGACGTGGCCGCGCCTGTAGAAACCGTCGGCGCAGATCAGCACCTTCGCCTCGCCGTCACGCAGGCGAGTGGCTATCGCGTCAGGGCCGTAGCCGGAAAACAGGGGGATGATCACCGCGCCGATCTTCGCCGTGGCGAGCACCGAGACCGCGACCTCGGGGCACATCGGCATGAAGATCCCGACCCGGTCGCCCTGCCTGATTCCCATCCGGCGAAGCGCGCCCGCGAGCCGCGATACCTGCTGGTCCAGCTCGGCATAGCTCAGCTTGCGCACGTCACCCGGCTCGCCTTCCCAGATGATCGCGGTCTTGTCATGGGAAGGGCCGTTGCGATGGCGGTCGAGGCAGCTCTGGATGATGTTCATGCGGCCGCCGACCCACCACTTCGCCCAGGGCTTCCCCTGCGACAGGTCGACCACCTTGTCGTAATCGCGATAAAACGCGACGTCGATGTCCTTGATCGCCGCGTCCCAGAACCATTCGATATCGTCGTCGGCGCGCTTCAGCAGCTCATCGAAAGTCTCGATCCCGTGGCGATCCATGAAGCGTTTGAGACGGCTCCGTTCGATCACCTCGGGGCTCGGCTCCCAGATCACATCCCCGATGACGACAGGCTGCATCGCCGGACTATTGTCTCCAGAAGGCCATGAGCGAGCTGCCTGACGACTTCGCGGACAGTCTGAGCCGGGTCCTCGATCCGAGGCACCGCGAAGCGGCGGCGGAGATCATCGAGGCGGCGACGATGCTCGACGACGTCGGCCTCCGCCACTTCCTCCGACTCTTCGCCGCGCGCGTTCGCGCGTCCGACTCGCCGATCAGAGCCGACGAGCTGCGAAGGTACCTCCAGCAAGCAGCTCGCGCGCGACCATGACGCGTTGCTTGATGCGGTCGGCGTCCTGGACCAGCAGCCAGTAGTTGTCCCACGCAGCTCGCGCGACGGCCAGCGCGACGAGTGGTTTGGCGCGCAATCGAGCCGCGCGCACCGCCTGCTGCTGGGCGTAACACCAGCGGTCCCAGGCGCGCTCCACGGTCGATTCGACGAGGTCGATCCAGTCGGCGTCCTCGCCGCTGGCGGTGGGGGGAGGCAGGGCAAGAACCTTCCACTTTCTGTCCTCCCGAATCAGCGTCATCACCGGCTGTCCGGTGGGCCGACCGGCGTGGCGTGTCGGGCGCGGGTTCTTTGGATTTGCCGCCATCAGCCTCTGCTGGACGGCGAAAACCAGGTCTTGGGCGGCATCCAGCGTCGCGGGCGGAAGAGGCGGGTTTCGCCGGCCGAGCCGGATCTGCAGGGCCCGGATCGCCTCGCGCAGGCGAGGCGGCGCTTCGCCCTGGTCACGCAGGCGAAGCATCTCGAAGTCCTCGAGCAGGACATCTGATTCGGCCAGGAGAAGCCTGCGGTGCGCTTCGGCGGGCGCGGACACGCGAGCACGATGGCTCGCCTCGGCCTACGGTGTCAAGCCCAGATTTACATAGTCAGGCAATCCCGAGTAGCCGCCTGCCGTTGCCGACCAGGACTTTTTGCAGCGCGGGCTCAGGAATGTCGAGGCCTTGCAACTCATCCAGGCAGCGCTGCGGCTGGATGAAGGGATAGTCGCTGCCGAACACGAACTGGTCCTGCAGGCGTCCTTTCATGTCGCGCATGACTTCGATCGGGATGTAGCGCGGCGCCCACCCCGAGATGTCGATGTAGATGTTGGTCTTGTGCAGCGCCATGGCCAGGAGCTCGAGGTGCCATGGGTATCCGAAGTGTGCGGCGATGATCTTCAGGTCGGGAAACGCGGCGGCGGGCGGGTCGAGCCATATGGGTCGGGCGAAATCGATGCGAATGCCTTGTCCGCCGGGCTGGCCCGCTCCGATGCCGCTCGTCCCGGTGTGGAACAAGGTGATCAAGCCGAGGTCCTGGCACCTCTCGTACAGGGGCCAGTACTGCTCGTCGTTGGGCGCGAATGCCTGGAGCGACGGATGCAGCTTCACGCCCTTCAGTCCCAGATCCGCTATCCGGTCCAGCTCCGCGACAGCCCGTTCGCCCTTCAGCGGGTCGACGCTGCCGAAACCGACGAATGTCTTCGGATATGCGCGCACCGCCTCCGCGACCAGGTCGTTGGGCACGCGAGGCCGGCCCGTCGCCGTTTCCGCGTCCCACGCCAGGAGCACCGCCATGACGTCGAGCCCGTCGTATTCCGCCGCCAGCTCGTCCACCGTCTTGCGCGCCACCTTCGATCTGAAGTAAGACTCGGCGGCCTCGATGTACCCCTTCATCGAGACGTCAAGCCAGTCCGGTGTCGGCAGGTGAACGTGAAAATCGATCGCCTTCAAGGCGAGACTTATCTTCATGGAAGCGGCGCTGCTCGTGCTCGCAGGTGGGGACAGCCGGCGCATGGGTCGGCCCAAGCCGTGGGTCGAGGTGGGGGATACCGTCCTGCTGCGCTACGTGGTGGAAAGGCTGGCTCCCGCGTTTTCGGAGGTGATGGTGTCCTTCAGCGAGCCGGAGCAGATGGAGCAGCTCGTGCCGTATCGAGTCGTGTTCGACCGCAAGCGCGCGGCCGGACCGCTGGCGGGTCTCGAGGCCGGCCTGATGGCGGCTCGCCACGAAGTGCTGTTCGCCGTCGCTTGCGATATGCCCTACGTCACGCGCCGGGTGGCCGAAATTGCCGTCGCCGCGGCGCGGCGCTGCGATGCGGCCATCCCTCGTCACGACGGGCTGTTCGAGCCGGTGTGCGGCGCCTACCGCAAATCTTCCCTTCCCGCCATCGTGGGCGCGCTCGATGCCGGCAACTACACCGCCCACGATGTTGTGGAGCTCATGGATGTCACGTGGCTCGAGGGTCTGGACCCCGCGCAATTCGAAAGCCTCAACACCCCCGCCGATCTCGAGCGGTTCAATGCCGCTCTTTCGGCACAGCGATAATTGGTCCACACGCCTTGAAAATCGTCGTCACCGTAAAACAAGTTCCAGATCCCAACTCGAACCTCACCCTCGAGGCCGACAACACCATTTCCCGCGAGAAGGAGGTGGTCCTGGACCCCGGCGACGAATGCGGCGTGGAGGAAGGCCTGCAGCTGAAAGAGGCGCACGGGGGCGAGGTGATCCTCGTTTCGATGGGCCCGGAGCGCGCCAAGGATGCGATACGCAAAGGACTCTCGATGGGGGCCGACCGCGGTGTGCTGATAACCGACCCATCGCTCGCCGGCGCTGACGCACTGCTGACGGCTCGAGTGCTAGCGGCGGCGATCAAGAAAGAAGAGCCGGACCTCGTGATATGCGCGACCGAGTCATATGACGGCAGCACCGGCATGGTGCCGCCCATGCTCGCGGAGCTCCTCGGCTTCCCGCAGCTCACCTTTGCCAAGAAGGTCGAGATCGACGGCTCGACCGTGAAGGTCCACCGGCAGACCGCCGACGGCTACCAGGTCGTCGAGGCCGCAACCCCGGCGCTAATCACCGTGACCGCCGCGATCGCGGAACCGCGATACGCGTCGCTCAAAGGCATCATGGCCGCGCGCTCGAAGGAGATCAAGGAGGTCGCCGCCGGCGATCTTGGAGTCGAGAAGGGCAGGCCCGCGGAAACGATCGAGGGCGTCGTCGATGCCGAGTCGCGGAAGGCGGGCGAGGTCATCCAGGACGACGGCAACGCGGTCGAGAAGATCGTTCAGGTGCTCGCCGCGGCAAAGGTTCTGTAGTGGCGGCAATCCTGGTCTACGCCGAGCTCAGCGAAGGCAAGGTTGCGACGACCTCGCTCGAGCTGATGGCCAAGGCGCGGGAGCTTGGTGAGGTATACGCCGTCGCGCTTGGTTCGGGCGCCAAAGCCGCGGCCGCGACGCTGGGCAAGCACGGCGCTAAGGCGGTCCACGTCAACGAGGACAGCGTCTTCGACGACTACATCGCCGAGCCGGCGACCGACGCGCTCGCGTCGCTGGTCGAAAGCGAAAAGCCAGACCTCATCCTGTTCGGCTTCACGTCCGACTCGCGCGAAGTCGCGGGACGGCTCGCCGCGCGACTTGGCGTGGGTCTCATCTCCAACGCCGGCGACGTCACCGCCAAGGACGGCGGATTTGTCGCGAAGGTGCCTTACTTCGGCGGCGCGAAGGTGGCGTCGATGAAAGCCAACGCCAAGCCGGCGATCGTGCTGGTTCGACCCAAGTCATTCGAGGCTTCGGAGAAGGGCGGAACAGCCGAGGTGAAGCAGCTCGACGTCAAGGTCGCGGAAGGATCCAGGCGCGCGCACATCACCGAGCGCGTGGCCGAAGCGTCGGAAAAGATCAAGCTCGAAGAAGCCCGGGTCGTGATCAGCGGCGGCCGTGGCATGGGCGGGCCGCAGAACTTCCCTTTGTTGGAGGATCTCGCAAGCGCCCTCGGTGGTGCTGTCGGCGCGAGCCGTGCGGTCGTGGACGCCGGCTGGGTGCCTTACTCGATGCAGGTGGGGCAGACAGGCAAGTCGGTGAGGCCGGGCGTGTACATCGCGGTCGGCATCTCTGGCGCGATGCAGCACACGGTCGGCATGAAGACCTCGAAGGTCATCATCGCCATCAACAAGGACGCCGAGGCGCCGATCATGAAGATGGCCGACCTCGGGGTCGTGGGCGACGCAATGAAGATCGTGCCTGCGCTGACGGCCGCAGTCAAAGCCAAAAAGACCAAGTAGTTACCAAGTAGTCAAGACGCACGGATAAAGAAGAGGCAAAACGACTTCTCGCCGAGCGCGTCGAGCGCCGGCGAGCCGGTGATTTCGAAGCCGCGGACGCGATTCGCGCGCAATTGAAAGCGGGTGGATGGGATGTCGTCGACAGCTCGACCGGCAGCCAGCTCCAGGCGATCAAAGCCCCACCCATCGGGGAAGCAAGGCCGGCGGGACGGGCGGTCACACTGCTCACGATCGTCCATGGCTGGCAGCCGGATGCTGAGCGTTGGCTGCTTTCGGTTTTCACGCACACCACGGCAGACTTCGAGGCAGTCGTCGTCGACAACTCCGGAGATCCGCGCATCGCGGGATGGCTCGAGAACCGGTCCGCGGAACGCCTGCGGGCGATCGCGCTTGATCCCCCGCTGGGATTCGGGTCGGCGGTCAACGCGGGCATTGACGCTGCGGCCGGCGAGGTCGTGATTCTCTTCGACCCCGGAGTCGAGCTCGAGGGCGACGCGGTCTCGCCGCTACTCGAGGCGCTCTCCGATCCTGCGGTGGCGATCGCGGGCCCATTTGGCCTGCGCGGGAAGGGAACGCTCAAAGAGTTCGAGGCAAGCCCGGGTCCCGATGTGGACGCCATCGAGGGCTACTGCATGGCCTTCCGCCGCGCCGACGCCGTCGCGGTCGAAGGCTTCGATTCGCGGTTCCGCTTCTACCGCATCGCGGATGTCGAGTTCAGCTTCCGCCTGC
>Ga0209161_10004053_pt1 | contig 11665 bp, 5 predicted proteins | sample GraSoiAngelo_155_FD_186169 | JGI IMG/M metagenome (GOLD analysis project Ga0209161, IMG submission 186169) | Grasslands soil microbial communities from the Angelo Coastal Reserve, California, USA - 14_1009_13_30cm (SPAdes) (version 2) | ecosystem: Environmental > Terrestrial > Soil > Grasslands ...
GTACGACAGTTTGGTGGGGGTCATGACACGCGACGCAGCTAATGCGATGATCGGTCCCGTCAAAACACCTGCTATTCGCAAGGCGATAGGGTTGGAAGCGCACGTTGCTAACGCCTCGCCATCCGCTTCTCACCACTAAATCCCAGGTCCGATGGCATTGCCCACAAAAATTCGAAATGCCCTCTGAACTTAGCCGCCCCAGGGCCGGCGGAGCGGATTCCAAGTCTCCACCTCCGGACAGTGCCTCCGAAATCAGATGGCTTTCCACACCCGTGTGGCAATGCTCGCACCGAACGCCGGGTTTCAATGTCCGCAAACTCAACTCGCTGTTGATTACGGCATTCGTTGCGTGGCACCCAAAACAAGCTTTGACTTCAACCTCTGAGAGCCTGCGCCCAATCGCTTCTTCAAGAGTCTCCGGCGTCAACCCTTCGTCTCCCGTCGTAATATCGAGTCTTTCAACGGAAGGATAATAGCTCACCAAACTTTCGTAGAAGTGCCCATCGCGCTCGAGAATCCACGTTTGCGCTCCTTCCCCAAAGGTCCAGCTAATTGGCACGGTGATTGAATGCGCCCCGTCGGTCACGCTATATGTGCTTTTGCCCTGATGGGTTTCCACCGTATAGGTGTACGCGGCCTTGTGAAAGGTAAGGTTCGGATGCGAGGAGAGCGTTGCATTCGTGCCGGGCAGTTCCAACGCCCTTCCCATGGGAGTCAGCGGCTCTGCCTCTTGGGCGGGATGGCAACGCGCACAGCCGGATGCGGAACCTTGTTGAGGCATCTTTCCGAGAGCTGATGTAAACACAATCCACATCGACGATAAGGCCGCGACGACACTAAGGATTTCCCATTGGCGCCGTCGCAGTGCCTGTGAGGCGGAGGCTTTCCATGCGCTCACGCCAGGCGTCCTCCTTCCGACCGGTCTCGGAATACGCTCGGGCAAGTGCGATATGGACTTCAAGATTTTCTGGGTCAAGCTGCCCCGCCTTTTCCAGATAGTGGGTGCCAATCTTTACGTCCCCACTTTCCACCAGCGACCGCCCAAGAACAAGCTGAGCAACGGGAAGTAACGGTTCCTCCTGCTCCGCCCTTTTCGCGTAGGGCAGGGCTGCGGAAGGATCATTTTGCATCAGGCAAGCCCATGCGAGCATTACGTTCGCGCCGGCATTGGAAGGCGTTACTTCTAGTTCGCGCTTAAACTCCCCAATGGCCTCCTCGGGATGCTGCTCGAATAGCAAGTAACCGTAAAGAAGGTGGGCGTTGGAAGCGGCGGGAAACTCCCGAAATAGTTTCTGAAACGATGCTCTTGCTTCGCTTTCCTGTCGAGCCATGTATTGATATGCGGCATTGCCAGCCGCGACGAACAAACTCTTACCCTTATCATCAACTTGTTCCGGCAACTTGGGCGTTCGCAGTCCTACGAGCCCAATCTCTTCAATTAGTTCGGCACTGGTGATCCCTTTCCGGGCAAACCATGCGTATGCCCGCAGTGCATCCTGGAACTTTCCCAAGCGAGCAAGCACCAGCGCCTCGTGATAACGCAGAATTTGCTCGTTGCGGAGCTGACTAGCTGCGCCTAAAGATAGCCCCCGCTCGATATCCTGCAGCGATGAACCGTACTCGCCCGTTTCAAATTCGCACAACCCTCGCAACGCTATAGCTGGTCCGGCGTCAGGAACCAGCGCGATGTAGCGTGTCAACGCGTCTCGCGAGACAGAGTAAGCGTTCGTTTGATATTGCAGCAAGCCCAGATACCACCAGCCCTCCTTCCAGTTGGGGTTCATCTGAACCGCTTGACTATACAATTGGATGGCGCGTGGAAGGTCGTTTTCGATACGGGCAGCAGCTGCCTTAGAAACCAGGTCGGAAAAGGCGACAGAGTTGCTCTGAGCCGAGGCGACGCCAGGCAGGACCACAATGAGTCCCGCGAGCACGAATCTCAAATGACTGCATTTCAGGTGATTGCGGCAATTTGCCGAAGCCATTGCGCCAGTCGCTCCTCTTTGCGGGATCAACTGTTTGATGCAGTGCGACCCGTAGGGAACCCACCTCAAGATACCACAGTCTCTGAATCCCGCCGTTTTCCGCAAGGAATTCGCGACCACTTCGATCACAGAATTTTTCAGCAGCCTCGTACGTGACTACGCGCCGTTTGGTTTTGGATTTCGAGGAGGGAGTAGAAACCCTCTCCATCATCAGCTTGCCATCCGTGCCGCAACATTTGGGCCCGAAGCCGACTGCCTACCTTGGGTAGTGCGTGAAAAACCTACGGCGAAGGAATTTCACTCGCTCGAAAAAAACGAGGGGCCATTGAGGGGCCAATAAAGATTCCACTGGATTCCTCATTGTTCCTCGCCAGAAACTCCCGCCTTTTTAAGCTGCCGGAACTTGGATGATTTGGAATCCTAAACGGCATCGGGATGCACAACCTCTCAGCTGAGATCTTCGCTTTGGATCTTCCGCAGCATGTCCCGCCGTTGCTTGCGGTTCATCTCTTGCCAATGCCCGCGCGTTGTATGGTCCGTAGCTTTCTTGGCTTTCTCCGGTGGCTTGGATTTCATGCTAACCTCTGCACGTTGAATTCAACTTGGCCCGGCCCGGTCGGCGAAACTTACACAATCTCTCCAGCGGGGTCGGGCCTCTTATCCTTTTCAGGACAAGGCCGCCACCATCTATACAATCGCCAATACCGGAGCCATGCTTTTCATCGGGCAGGGACGCTCCAGAGAAAATGCGGCCTTAGCTGCCGAGCCAGGTTGTGCCGCAGACTCTACCTGCACCAAGCCACTCCAAAGACTCTGAAAGAGTTTCAGACTCACACAACCACCCCGAAGGGGTGGCCGCTGCTTTTCACACCCTTGCGCACTCTTTTGCACCGGCAAGAAACTCAACTCTCTTGTTTTCATGTGCTTCCGCACTCTTTGCGCAAAACAACCGGGGGTGGTGTATCCCTGTGACTCTCACCAGCCACCACAATTTGCTTTTTCCTCTCGCGCGCCCAACAATGAACACTGCATCTCACCCTGCGAGGTTCCGCCATGCCTGAAGCCGTCATCGTCTCCGCCATTCGTACGCCCGTTGGCCGCGCATACAAAGGTTCGCTCCGCGCGACGCGCCCCGACGATCTTGCCGCTCTCGCCATCAAGGAAGCCCTCGCCCGCGTTCCCGGTCTCGACGCTAAGGAAATTGACGACGTGATTCTCGGCTGCGCCATGCCCGAAGGCGAACAAGGCATGAACGTCGCGCGCATCGCCGCTCTCCGCGCCGGTCTCCCCGTCGAAACCAGCGCGATGACCATCAACCGCTTTTGCTCTTCCGGCCTGCAGGCCATCGCTCTCGCCGCCGAACGCATCCGTTCCGGCTCCGCTCAGGTCATCGTCGCCGGCGGCACCGAATCCATGTCCATGGTGCTCATGGGCGGCAACAAAATTTCTCCGAATCCCTGGCTCGTCGACAACTATCCCGACGCCTACATCAACATGCGCCTGGGCACGGAAAACATCGCGCGCAAATTCGGCATCACTCGCGAGCAAGCCGACCAGTTCTCCGCCGATTCGCACAAGAAAGCGCTCGCGGCCATCGCCGCCGGAAATTTCAAGGACGAAACCATTCCCGTCGAAGTGAAAATCACTTCCCTGCCGAACGGCAATGGCGCGTCCTCCAAACCAAAGTCACCCCTCAAACCAGCGACTCAAACGTTTACGTTCGCGACCGAGGAACTCCCCCGCGCCGATACGAACCTCGACGTTCTCGCCAAACTCAAACCCGCGTTCCACGCGAAAGGCACCGTCACTGCGGGAAATAGTTCTCCGATGAGCGACGGCGCCGCCGCAAGCGTCATCATGAGTGACGCGCGCGCCAAATCGCTGGGTCTCAAGCCGCTCGCGCGTTTCGTCGCTTACGCCACTGCCGGCGTTCTTCCCGAGGAATTCGGCATCGGACCAGTGCAAGCAATTCCGAAAGCATTAAAGCTCGCAGGTCTTTCGCTGAACGACATCGCCGTCATCGAACTCAATGAAGCCTTCGCCGCGCAATCCCTCGCCGTCATCCAGCAAGCCGGCCTCGACGCTTCGCGCGTCAATCCCAACGGCGGCGCCATCGCCCTCGGCCATCCGCTAGGCTGTACCGGCGCAAAACTCACCGCCACCATCATTCGCGAATTGCAGCGCCGCAACGCGCGCTACGGCATGGTCACCATGTGCATTGGCGGCGGCATGGGCGCCGCCGGCATTTTCGAGTGCCTCTCTTGATCGGCGCTCAGACGACGGGCCGACATGCAAATGGAATTTAATCGGCGGCGTAGCGGCGAAAGAACGAATCCGTCTTCCAGCGCGGACGCTCGGGAGTATTGGCCGTCTCGAGCAGCAGGCGCCGCGTGAACTCCTCGTAACCTGCGGCAGCCTTGAGATCGACGGGCTGGTTCACGTCGTCGCTTGGCGCGTGGTACCGATTGGTGAGCCAATCCTTAAAAACTTTTTGTTCGGGGGTGCCAAGTTCGAAGCCGACGTCCACTTTCACGGCGGGAACGCCTTTCTTGATGAAGCTGTACTGATCGCTGCGGATGAACGCGTTGCGCAGCGGCTCAGGATCCGGAATGGGTTTGATACCCATCGACTGAGCAATCGCGGCAGCGCGCGCGCCCAGGTCGGATTCTTCAATGCCCTCAATTTTCAAGATTTTCAGGGGAACGATGGGAAGAAACATATCCACGTTGACGTCCGCCACCATGGATTTCGCCGGAACTGTGGGATGCGCGGCGAAATATTTTGAACCGAGCAGACCTTTCTCTTCGGCAGTAACCAGAAGGAACAGGATCGAGCGCTGAATTTTCTCGGGATGCGCTTTCAAGTTTGCTGCAATATCCATTACGAGGGCGCTGCCGGAGCCGTCATCCATCGCGCCGTTGTAAATGCGATCCCCGTTGATGGGCGCGCCGATGCCGACGTGGTCTATGTGTGCGGAGAGAACGACGAATTCATTCTTGAGAGAAGGGTCGGAACCCGGCAGTTTGGCGACGATGTTGGAGGATTCGAGAGACTTCGTGAGTATGACGGCATTCGCTTTGAGCGAAACAGCCAAAGGAAAGTGCGGAAGAGGCTTGCGGTCTTTGCCCAGAGCGGCGATTTCCGCGAAGGTGTGGCCGGAGCCGGTGAACAATTGTTCGGCGGAAGCGGGGTTGAATGTTACTCCCAGCTGCTGGCCCGGAGTTTCATTGAACTCGGCGTCGGCAAGATCCATCGACGGGTGATTGCGATTGACGGAAATGCGTGGCCAGGGAATATCCATGGACGCGGGATTCATAATCGTGACGGTGCCGATCGCGCCGGCAGCGCGCAGCGATTTCCAGCGCTCAGCAGCGGTTTGATAGTGTGATGCAAGGGCCGTAGGAATATCTGAAGGAGATCCGGCAAGATAGACGACGATTTTTCCCTTGAGGTCAAGCCCGGCTAATTCATCGAGATTTTTTTCTGGAATTTGCAGACCATAGCCGACGAAAACCAGAGGTGCGGAAAGCGTGACGGAAGCATGCGTGGCGCGAGTGCCAATGAAGGCATCGTCAGCAAACGAAAGTGGCTTCGCCTGGCCGTTGGTGATGAGAGCAAGCGAGGACTTGGCTTCATCGACTTCGTATTGGTTGAAACGCACGGGCTGGTAGAAACCGTTCGAACCGGCAGGCTCAAGGCCGACTTTTTGAAGTTGCTCGACGGCGTAAGCCTGGGCTTTGCGAAGCCCCTCGCTGCCGGTGTCGCGCCCTTCGAGAGAATCGTCCGCCAGGAATTTGACGTGCGCCCACCAAGAGTTCCCATCGAAGTGTGAAGCCGAACCATTCTGCTGCGCCGGAGTAATTGCGGCACAAGCAAAGAAAAGAATCGCCAAAAAAATGTTGCGCATCATATCCACTCCTAAGTCGAATTGAGAGGGTGTCAGCATAACAAGGACCGAGCGGAAGAGTCACGCGAAGGTGCGGAGGTGTACTGGCTCAGTTTCCCGGGTTGCGGATGATACGCCCAGAACATCTCTTCGACGCTGTTGGCTCTGTGGCTTCGATCACGGTTGATGAGCCCTCAGATTCCTAGTACGGCCATAACCAGTGAATTTAGTTTTCTTTTATCATCTGTGACTTGACTTCGATACTTGGATTTGTTAATCCATCGCCAACGGTGGTGTGTTTGGCCAGTGGCGGTTGTCTTCTCAGCAGCCTACGGATTGTGTCTTTGCGTTACCCGCCGATCATTCAGTTAAGAGAGGTGAGAACATGAAATTCCGTCGATTTCTACGGCTGAGTATCTCATTGTGCGCCTTGATGATCGCAGTCTGCTCCGTCACGTTTGCTCAGCAGCCCACGGGCAGCGTGGTGGGCAACACATACGATCAAAGCGGCGCGACTGTTGCGGGGGCACAAGTGACCCTTCGGAATGTGGCCACTGGGGAGGCGAAGACCCTCACAACCAGTTCCGAGGGCTACTTTGAGTTTCTAGCCCTACGCCCTGCCACATATGAAGTGCTCGCCGAGGCCAAAGGCTTCCACCGGTTGCACCATACGGAAATCGTCGTGAACGTCGGCTCCGTGGTTCGGGCCGACCTGCACTTCGAGGTTGGCGAGGTCACCCAAGTCGTGGAGGTGACGTCGGAAATTCCGCTGATCGAGACGGACAGGACCACTGTCAATCGCTCAGTTGATCTGAAAGAGGTTTCAAATCTGCCCATGCTTGGCCGCGATATTCTGGCTCTGGCGCTCACGGCCCCCGGAACGATACAGGGCGCTCCAGGGACTCAGGTGGTGGGTTTTTCTGTGGCTGGTATGAGGACTCAGTCGAACAACTACACCTTGGACGGCGTGAGCAACAACGACCCGCAGGTTAACGGTCCCCTCAATCTGTTCCACCTGACGGATGCTATCCAGGAGTTTAATGTTCAGACCAGCATTGCCAGCACGGATGTCGGACGCAGCAGCGGCGCACAAGTATCCATCATCACCAAGTCCGGCACCAATGCGCTTCACGGGACGCTCTTCTACACCGGCCGGAACGACCTGCTGGACGCCAATGACTTCTTTTTGAATCGCGCAGGGAAGGCAAAGAACGCACTACGCCGGCATCAGTTCGGCGGCACGGCTGGCGGCCGGATTGTTCGCGACAAGACCTTTTGGTTCTTTAGCTACGAGGCCTTCCGGGATAAGACTCAGCAACCCCTTACTGCTCGAGTGCCAACCGTTGCAGAGCGGGCCACAGTCACCGATCCGGTTTCTCTGAAGGTGCTGGCATTTTTCCCGGATGCGAACACACCGCTGGTTGGCGGCACGAACTGGACGGGAACCGCGGCCACCATCAATAACAACGACACCTATTTCTGGCGCGTGGATCACAATATCACTGCCAATCACCATCTCACCGGGCGTTATGCTTGGCTCCGCGGAAGCTCTGACCAGGTGCAAAGTCTGACCTTTCCCTTCCACGGCAATATCACCAATCTGCCCGGTCAGCATTCCATGCTCATTCAAGAGAACTGGGCCCGGGCAAGTTTCGTCAATGAAGCCCATGCGGCGTTTTCGCGGAATCGCACGAAGTTTGCGCCTTCAGATGTCAGCCTGAATCCGGCGAGCATCTTTACTGACGCGAGCGGAAATCCGCTACCCGGCTACGTGGACACGAAGGTGGACCCTCTCGATGGAGGGCTGCCCAATATCTCCATTACAGGTTTCGGAGGTCTGGGGGCCGGAACTAACATGCCCCAGGGGCGCGCCACGAACACCATCGAAGCCTACGATAACCTTTCCTTAATCGCTCCACACGGCTGGTCGCGCCACACGCTTAAGGTCGGTGGCGGGTTGCGCCACGAGCAAACGAATCGCTTCTTGAACGGCAACTATCGCGGAGCAATCTCCTTTCCGAGCTTTGCGCGATTTGCCACCGGACAGCCGCAAAGGGGATCATTAAGAACTGGACCCGGCGGCACATTTCGCACCTGGTCGCGATACGTTTGGTCGTATTACGCGCAAGACTCGTTCAAGGCCAAAAAAAACCTGACAATCAACTACGGATTTCGCTGGGAGTACTTTGGACAATCCAGAGAAAAGCTTGACCGTGGGAGCAACTTCGTGCCGGGGATTGGCATGATGGCCCTGAATTCCAACCTGCGAATTGACATTGACCCAACGAAACTTGGTCGCGACGCCATTACCCTGACTCCTGTGAATTTTTTCCTGCCCCGGAGTGGACAACTCAGTGGCGACTACAACAATTACGCCCCGTTGCTTGGGATTGCCTGGAACCCGAAGATACTACCTTGGTTGTTTGGCGATGGGAAAACCGTGATTCGCACGGGTTTCCGTGCGAGCTTTGACGATATCTTTGCGAATATCCCCGTCAATATGGGATTGAATTTGCCCCTGGTCTTGTCGACCACGCTTCCAACGTCGACCTACACCTGGGGCACCGCGTTGAATCAGAATCGCAGCCTCTTCGCCGCGGATGGGACGGTGCCGGGCGGGAGTCGCGGGATCATCACTTTTAATGCCTGGGATTTGAATGCCCGCACGGCCTATGCGATGAACTACGCATTGGAAGTCGAACGGCAGTTGGGAACCAACTATTCGATTGGGATTTCTTATGTTGGATCGCAGGGTCGCAAGCTCGGCACGTTCCTGGACGGCAATGAGCCGACCGTCACGGCCGTGGTCGACCCGACCAGGCGAGGCGATCAGACACCGAACCAGCGAACTTTCCCTTTCCAACAGTACGCGGGCATCTTCCAAGGGGCATTTGTCAGCAACTCGACTTATAACGGGTTGGTGGCCACCTTCCATAAGCGGGCTGTTCATGGGATTAGCTATACGGCTTCCTACACGTTTGGCCGCTCCTTGGACGACAACTCCAGTTTCTTTGGTTCCGATGGTGAGTTTGGTTCCTACGCGGATCCACGCAATCGCGGGGTAGAACGCGGACGTTCCTCGTTTGACGTGACTCATCGCGTCGTTGCGACTTATATCTACGAACTTCCCTTTGGTCCGCATCGCCGCTGGCTTAATGGTGTTCATGGCCCGTTGGGCCACGTGATCGGCGGGTGGGACACTTCCGGAATCTTCAATTACCGATCCGGATTTCCCTTCACGATCCTTGCGGGAACTGCCTTTGACTATAGCGGCTTGAACCAGTTTGCCGACCGCCCCAACTTTGCTCCGGGCGTGACTGACATCACCATCGATTACTCGGACCCCAACAATGTTTTCAACTGTCACAATACAGGTTGTCCGCTGTTCACGCAGCCGGTTGCCGGAACCATCGGAAATGTTGGACGCAATCGCTTCACGGGGCCAACGCTGACAAATATGGATTTCGCCGTTATGAAAAACTTTCCCTTGGGAGAGACGCACCGGTTTCAGTTCCGGATGGACTTCTTTAACATATTCAACAAGGTCAACTTCAATCTGCCTTCGAGCAACCTGCAGTTCTCGGGTGGCGTGCCCACTTCATCCACCGCGGGCACGATCACGAGCGACAGCAACGCAAATCCGCGGCTGATCCAGTTCGGATTGCGGTTAGATTGGTAGTTAGAGCTGATAGACGCGGAAGGGCCTTTTTGATCTTGCGCTTTAGCGGTTGAACACGACACTTGACTAAAGTTCTGCAAAGCGTTCCAGAAGCCCCGTTGTGGGAAGTAGGAAGCTCCGTTTGGAGTTGCTTCCGATTGTGGCCGGATCACCGGCTACTCGGAAGCCGATGACCCACTGTCCGCGGAGGAGTGACTGGACTGCGCATTGTCGCGGGTCAGGGCGCAGTGACGACCGGCAACTCAATGAAAGTGGCCTGGCCCGGCGCGTGATAAATGCGCTGCGTGGCTTTGCGATAGTCGCTCGGCTTGGCCCAGAAAATATTGGGAACAAAAGTTTGTGGATTGCGATCGTAAAGCGGGAACCAGCTCGACTGAATCTGCACCATGATGCGATGGCCCGGCAGGAACACATGATTCGCCGTGGGCAGCGCGAAACGATAGAGCAGCGGTTTGTCTGGCGCGATAGATTTCGGAGTTTCAAAACTCTCGCGATAGCGGCCCCGGAAAATGTCCGCGGCAACCATAAGCTGATAGCCGCCCATTTCGGGTTGCGCGCCCACTTCGTCAGGGTACAGGTCGATCAGCTTGACGACCCAATCGGAGTCCGTGCCGCTGGTGGAGGCAACGAGATTGGCGATCGGCTGACCGCTGATCTTCACCGGCCCGTTCAAGACGTCGGTGACGAACACGGCCACATCCGGCCGGCCGGACGCTTCGCGCTGGTCGTCCACCAGCCACTGCGACCAGGTCATGCCGTTGGAGTAGCCAACCGCTTGGATAGGGCGCGCACGGTAAGGAACTGGCTTGGCAGGGTCTGAGACGTATTCATCGAACGAGGTTTCGCCCGTGGCTGGCGCGGTGAAGCTCAACTTTGATCCCGCAGTCAGATAGAGTGGCGACGGTTTTACGGTGCAGCCGGTGGCGCAGCCAGAGGGCCACGCGGGCAAGTGTCGCCAGGTGTTCGTGCCGGTTTCAAATGCCGACACCGGCGCCACGTCGCTCTTCGGCGCGCCGTCTTTCAGGTATTGAGCGAGGAAGGGCGCCAGAATCTCTCTGCGAAAATAGAGTCCGGTATCGCTCCCGAATTTCAGCGCGCCCAGCCGGCTGGCGTCATCGATCTCCTGCCCATGATGCCACGGCCCTATCACCAGGAAAACTTTATCGTTGCCGCTGTCCTTCGGCTTGATGGCCCTGTAGACCGCCATCGCGCCGTAAATGTCTTCCTGATCCCACAGGCTGTCGACCAGCATCGTCGGAACCTTCAGCGGCTGTGCGGCAAGAATTTTGTCCATCGCTTGCTGCTGCCAGAAAGCATCGTAAGCCGGATGCTCGAGAATTTTTCTCCAGAAGCCAATCTGTTCGAGTCCGTGCCGGCGGCCAAGCTCGCCGGCCGAGCCCGCTTGCAGGTACATGTCGTAATCGTCGTAGTGGCTGGTCCACCAGTGCTCGTCGTTTTTGCGCGTGGCTTCCTGCTCGTAGATGTACGGCATGTTCTGTTCGCGAAACGCGCCGTAGTGAAACCAGTCGTCACCCATCCAGCCATCGACCATGGGGTTCATTGGCACGGCCACTTTGAGCGCGGGATGCGGATTGACCAGCGCCATCAACGGCAAAAATCCGTCGTACGAAATTCCGAGAATGCCAACCCTGCCATTGCTCTCTGAAATATTTTTCACCAGCCAGTCGATGGTGTCGTACGTGTCGGTCGAGTGATCAACCGTCGTGGAATTCAACGGGCCGCGCAGCGGTCGCGTCATCACATAGTCGCCCTCGGAACCGTACTTTCCGCGCACATCCTGGACGACGCGAATGTAACCGCCTTCGAGAATGACCTCGAGCGCGTTGTCATAGCCATGGAGGCTAGGTCCGAGATGTGAACTGTGGGCGCGAGTAGTGAGATCGTTGGCATCATAAGGGGTGCGCGTAAAAAGTATGGGAGCGTTCCTGGCGCCTTTGGGCACGAGAATGACGGTGTGCAGCTTGACTCCGTCGCGCATGGGAATCATTACCTCGCGCCGCGCGTAGTCAAAGCTATCGGTGACGGGAATAAACTGCGACGGCGTTTCGCTGGGCAGCGTTGAAACGGGCGACGGAGCCTGGGCCGCAGCAAGAT
>Ga0209161_10004055_pt1 | contig 11664 bp, 14 predicted proteins | sample GraSoiAngelo_155_FD_186169 | JGI IMG/M metagenome (GOLD analysis project Ga0209161, IMG submission 186169) | Grasslands soil microbial communities from the Angelo Coastal Reserve, California, USA - 14_1009_13_30cm (SPAdes) (version 2) | ecosystem: Environmental > Terrestrial > Soil > Grasslands...
AAGCGGGACACGGCACAGCTGTTCGTGACGAACCCGGACAGAGTATGCTGTCGATCAGTGCCGGCGTGGCGAAGCTGGCAGACGCGGCGGCCTCAAAAGCCGCTGCCCGCAAGGGCATAGGGGTTCGACTCCCCTCGCCGGCACCATTCTTGACAACCTCGCGCACGTCCCTGTAGCGTGATCCTTCGCGTGGGGCTGTAGCTCAGTTGGGAGAGCACAAGGCTGGCAGTCTTGGGGTCAGGGGTTCGACTCCCCTCAGCTCCACCAAATAACAGACGAACGCTGCGGCAGCCGGTGCCAGGAGTACCGCCTGCCGCAGTTCTTTCTTACCCCGATTCCCCGATGGAAAGCGTGCTGGACGTTCCCCGATTGAGGGCCGACATTCCGTTCGTGCGGGCGGTAGCACATTAGGAGGGTTGCGATGTTCGGCTTGACGCCACTGGGCGTGTTCCACACGCTGGTCGGGTTGATCGGGGTGGTCTGCGGCGTCATTGCGCTCGCGCGTGACAAGCAGATCTCCCCACGCACCCGACTCGGCCGGGTCTACCTGCTCGGCACGCTGATCGCCGCGGTGTCCGCCCTCGGGATCTTCCGCCGTGGCGCCTTCGGCCCGGCCCATGTCCTGGCCCTGCTGACGATCGCCGCCCTCGCGCTCGGCACGCTCGCGGGGCGCTCGTCGCTCTTCGGGCGCGTGGGGCGTTACGTTCAGGCGGTCAGCTACTCGAGCACGTTTCTCTTTCAGCTCATCCCGGCGATCACGGAGTCGGCGATTCGCCTACCACCGGGCGCGCCCCTGGTCGCGTCCATCGACGCGCCGGTCTTACAGCGTGTCCACCTCGGGCTTCTCATGGCCTTCCTGGTCGGCGTCACGCTGCAGGTGAGATGGCTGCGCAAGGCGCCGGCGATCGAGCCGCGCCGTGCTTGAGAGGGGAAGGCGGCGGCGCCATCGTCGTGATGGAGCGCCGCCGCCTCGATGCTCGCTAGCGGGCGTCGATGGGAGCGTCTATCGCGCCGCCGTCTGCGCCGGCGGGCGCGCCAGCTCTTCGGCGGCCGCCTTGGCGACCGCGGTCCCCTCGAAGAACCGAGGATTCTGCGTCCCCCACAGATGCACCGCGTTGGCGAACGTGAAGTCGCGGAAGTTGTCGCGTGTGATGAACCCTTCCTCGACCAGCTCGTACGCCTCCGGCAGCGGATGGCGCATGTCGATCACGTCGAAGTGCCCGATGTCCGAGCTGTAGATCGCGTTCAGCTTCGAGCCCTCAGCGCGTCGCATGTCGTCTGCATCGCGGCGAGGAATCCGTCAGCGGCCTTGTCGCCGCCGACTTTCCGCAGCCGCTCCGCGAAGACGGGGTCGAACTCTACCCAGTGACCATCTCCGTCGACAATCGGGTGATCGAGGTTCGACCGAATCTCTTGCGGCGTGTGATGGGCGCTCATGGGCTCCTCCCCGGGGGGACGACTGTTTCGTGCCCTTCGCCAACCTGTGGCGGCCAGCCGACCACAGGCCCCGACCCTTCGGTGCGAGTGCGGCGACCGCCGGGGGCCGACCTATGGATCCCGATGGTGGACGAGGACTCGCGTGATCCTTCCGTCGGCGTCGAGCTCCATGATCTCGATCTGGAGCCCGCGAATGCTGTTGCGGAAGTACACGGCCACCGAGTTCACACCGGTGAAGACGTCGAGCAACTCGAACTTCAAGTTCGGAGAGGCCGCCAGCGCCTTCGCGAAGTAGGCGCGCAGGGCCGGCTTGCCGCGCACGGTTCCGGCCGGATCGCCGAGCACCCTCGTCGCCAGGAGCGAGGTGAGCTCTACCGACTCGGCGTAGTGCGAGAGGATCGCTTCGAGGTCGTGACGATTGAACGCCTCCACCCACTCATGGGCGATGGCGAGAGCGCGGGTCTTGTCCACGGTGCCGCAAGGCTAGCACGACCGCGACGCGTCGCGACTACCGCCTCGACGGCTGGCACCCATCCTGGCGGGCGTCGTCGACGGACTTGTAGCAGCGGTCCGGCTTGGTCGCGCCGTAGCGCTCACCCTCGGGCACGTGGTAGATGCAGCGGCCGCCCGAGTACACGCTAGCGCTACCCTTGACCGGCTGCAGCGCGGGGCACGCCCATGCGCTCTCGGGCCCGACACCGGGCCGCTCCGAGGGGCCCAGGCGGCCGACATCCGCTACGGACGTCGGCGTGGTCGGCTCGGAGGGATCGGCCCAGAGGCCGCGCTTCTGGTCCCGGGCTTCCTGTTCGAGGGTCACGAGGACGTCGCGGTGACGCATGTTGGGAGGAACGCTCAGGACCTCGGCCTGCCCCCGACGGACCAGCTCGGCGTTGACCATCTGCGGTCCGACGTAGACGTAGGCGAGCAGGTGCCCGTTGCGGTCGCGTTCCAGGACGTCCAGCTCCAGACGTACTTGCTGACGCGCGACGAGCTCGCGATTCGCCTCGGCCGCGTCGCGGCCACCGGGCTCGGGGGCCTTGCGCGACTGGTCGGTCTGTCTGGTGTCGATCCCGATGTAGCGGACGGTCTCCGCGCGGTCACCGAGCGCGACGCGGATCGTGTTGCCGTCGATGACGTCGACGACCTGGCCCAGCAGGACCGGCGGCGCGTCGGCGCCCCGAGCCGCGCTCGCCCACGCCGTCCACAGCTGCTGGCGGGCCAACGTCATGTCGTGGTCGGGGATGAACAGGCGGCACTCGATCGCGTCGAGCATCAAGGCGACGATCTCCGCCGACACTTCGTACGCCTGCTCCTCGGGTCGCGTCAGCGCGAGCGTGCGACGCCTCCCGTCGCACATGACGTCGATCGTGGGGTACGCGGGGAGCCCGGCGAGCTGAACGAACCGCTGGCCGGTTTTCGGCTCGACGCCGAGCGCCACGCGAGGGCCTCCCGGCGCCGGCGGCTCCCGGACGATGAGCTGGGTCAGGTTGCCGGCGAGGGCCTGGAAAGAGAGCGTGACGCCGACGGCGAAGAGGATTATAGCGGCGATACGCGTTGATCGGATCACTGGGGTCGGCCGACGGGCGCCGGAGGGCGGTGGGGGTCCCGCCCTCCGGTCGGCACCGTCACATCACCGTCAGCGGCTCTTGACCTTGAAATCGGCGCGCCGGTTCTGCTTCATGCACTCCTCGGTGTTCTCGCTGCACGCCGGCCGCTCCTTGCCGTAGGAAACCGTCGTCATGCGGTCCTTGGCGATGCCGTTGGCCTCGAGGTAGTCCATGGCCGCCTTCGCCCGCCGATCGCCGAGCGCCAGGTTGTACTCGGAGGTGCCCTTCTCGTCGCAGTTGCCTTCGATCAGCACGAGCGTGTCGACGTTCTCCTTGAGCCACGCCGCGTTGCTGGTGAGCGCGTCGACCGCGTCGGGCCGCAGCAGGGCCTTGTCGAAGTCGAAACGGACGGTCTTCAGCTCGGGCGCCGCGACGAACTCATCCTGCCGCGGGCGCGGCTGCTGGGCGGGATCATCGGCCTTCGACGTCTCGGTCGACTCCTGCTGATCAGGGGTCGGCGCCATCGCCACGACCGTCGGCTCCGGCTCGGTCACCGCGGCCGGCGTGGGCTCGACCGGCGCCGGCGGCACGACCTGCGCGGCCTGCTGAGGCTGTGGAGCCGGACCCGAGTGCGCACGCGTGAGGATCAGCCGAACTTTGGTTCCGCGGACAGTGCCGATCATCTGATGATCGCCCACGAGGTTCAGGTCGGCGGTGAAGATCCGCTTGTCCTGCTCGTGTATCAGCTTGATCTTGCCGCCGGAGATCTCGGCGAAGACCCGGATGCCGGCCAACCCCTGCTGCCGCACCTGCCATGGCACGGACTCGGCCGCGACCGCGTTGTCGATCACCAGGCGGCCGTAGCCGGCCTCGCCCGACTGGGCCAGATCGAGCGTGAGGTTCTCCTGGCGGATCGAGTTGAACAGGCCGGTTCCGACCCACGAGCCCGTCCACTTACCGGCGACGTCGGCCTCGGAGCCGCCGAAGGACGCTGACGGCGTCGCCAGCGAGCAAGCTGTCATCACCACCAAGGCCAGCACCGTAAACACGTGCATAGAAAGGCCCCCCCTTGAGCCGCAAACCTGCGTTTCCGGCATCTGCCAGGGCACGTCGCGTGCCAAAATGAAATCGCCGCTGTGAACGCTACTTAGAACGATGTCGCGTAGCAGATCGGCACGCGCCGACGCGTGTGTCGCCAAGATTGTCACGGGTCCGGCGGGGCGAGGCTCTCGGCGGGACGGTTACTGCTGGATGATCGCGGTCAGCGCCAACGTCGTCTCGGCGCCGCCCTCGCTCGCGCGATAGCCCAGGATTCGGCGGGTCAGCTCGTGGGTCTGGGTGGTTGTTCCACCGAGCACGACCGGCCGACCACTGGGAACGATCAGCTCGGTCGACGCCTGGCTGACCTCGATGAGCCCGGACTTCTCCGTCGAGAACCAGCTGATCGTCGGCGTCAGGCGCACCTTCACCTGGTTGCCGGGCAGGATCGTGGTCCCAACCTTCAGCGCGGTGCCGACGTCCCTGAACTGCACCCCGGTGGCGACGTAGCCGGCGCCGGTCAGGTAGTCGCGATAGAAGGCGACCTGGGGATACGGGACCTGGCTCGCGACCAGCATCGACGACTCGCCGCCGTCCTGCACGATCGTGAAGATGCCGGTGGACCGCTGCACCCGCCGCTGCGCGCTGTCGGCGGTGACGCGGCCCGACGGCTGCGTGCCGCCCCGTTCGGTGATCACGACCCGACCGCTTCCCTGGACCGCCTCGCGGCTCTGCGTGCCGGTCTGGCGGAACTCGAAGACGACTTTCACCTGCTTGTTGCTCTGCGCGCCGAGAGATCCGGGCCAGCCGCAGAGCAGCAGGAGGAGCACCGCGAGCGTCGGGGTCGCTTTCATCACTCCTCCAGCGTAGCCGCAGTCCGCGGTACATCCAAAAAGCTTGAATGGCGGGGCCGGGATTGGCACCCTGCACCCATGCCGCGCGCGCGCTCCTGGCTGGTGCTGGTCGCCGTGCTCGCGTTCACCGCGCTCATCGTCGGCCTCCCCGCAGGCCAGGCGCCCCTCTGGGACCCGAACGAAGCGCGGTACATGCTGCTCGCGCGCGACATCCTCGAGCACGGGCGCTGGCTCGTGCCCGACCTGCGCGGCGAGCCGTACCTCAACAAGCCGCAGCTCTTCTTCTGGTCGGTCGCGGCCGCGTCACTCCCCGGCGGCGAAGTGACGGAGTGGACGGCGGCCCTGCCGGCCGTCCTGTCGTCGGTCGCGACGGTCGCCGCGGTGTTCGCGATCGGGGTCCGCGCGTGGGCACTCGCGGCGGGGACCATCGCGGCGCTCGCACTGGGCTCGACACTCGGGTTCTTCGCGGTCGGTCACCGCGGCCAGTCGGACGTGATGCTGACGGCGTGGACGTGGTGGGCTCTCTACGGCTTGATCGTCGCGCGACGCGCCGGCTTCACCGCCGTCCCGCTCGCGGGCTTCTACGCGGGCGTCGCCGCCGCCATCATGAGCAAGGGACCGATGGGCTTGATCGGGCTCGGCGCCGGCGTCGTGGCGATCGCCGCGACCGACGGCTGGGCGGGGACGCGCCGGCTTCGTCCCTGGCTCGGCCTCGGCGTCCTCGCGGTGCTGCTGCTGCCGTGGTACGGCACGTACCTCACCGCCCACGCCCCCGCGTTCGTCGGCGACACAGTGGTCGGTCACTACGGCAGCTGGGTCTTCCGGCGCGGCCTGTTGACGCGACTCGAGAGCCTGTGGCTAGTCGTGTACGCGCTGCCGTGGACGATCTTCGTGATCGGCGCGATCGCGTGGCGCCAGCGCGCGCCGAGCGGCAGCTGATCGCGGTGTGGACGCTCGCGATCTGGGCGCTGATCGGGCTGAGCGGCATCCATCGCGCCCGCGACCTGTTCCCGATCTATCCGGGCCTGGCCCTCCTCGCCGGCAAGTGCCTGGCGCGGGCCGGCCAGCAGGGTGGCGCACGCGAGCTCCGCGCCGCGGCGTACGCCTTCGCGGCGCTCGCGGCGGCCGCGGCGGCCCTCGGCCTCTCGCCGCTCGCGCGACAGATCGACGGAGAAGGGCGGCCCTGGATCCCCGACAGCGCGGGCGAGCTCGGGCTGACGGCCGCGCTGCTCGTGGTGACCGCGGTGCTCGCGGTGGGCGCGGCGCGCCGCGCGGCCTTCGTCGCCACCGGTCTGATCGTGGCGCTCGGCGTGGGCGCCGTCCTGATCGTCGAGGGCGTGCGCTATCCCGCGCGGTTCGCCCGCGACTTCGACGTGCGCCCGATCGCGGCGGCCGCCCGAGCACTGACGCCAGCCGGCGTCGCCGTCCCCGTGCATCCCGACATCTGGCTCACCTACGACTTCTATCTGCGGCGGCCCGTGGCCGAGCTCGACCGCCCGGCGGTCGAGCGGCTGCTGGCCGGCGAGCCGCGCGGGTCGCTGATCGTGATGCGCGAGACGTGGAGCGAGCTGCAGCCGAAGGCCCATCCGTCGTGGCGCGTCGTCACCGCTCACTCGGTGGCGAGCCGCGAGATCGTGGTCCTCGGTGGAGGTGGAGCATGACGTCGTCCCCCCTGCCCGAGATCTCGATCGTCCTGCCGGTCTACAACGAGGCCGAGAGCCTGCCGATCCTGTGGGAAGAGCTCATGCCCGTGCTCAAGAGCGTGGGACGCGGCGCGGAGGTGATCGTCGTCGACGACGGATCGACCGACGGCAGCACGGAGTTCGTCCGGATGCTCCAGGCCACCGACCCGCGGGTGCGGCTGATTCGCTTCGCGCACAACGCCGGGCTCTCGTCGGCGTTCGCCGCCGGCCTGCGAGCCGCGCGCGGCCGGATCGTCGTCACGCTCGACTCTGACCTCCAGTCCGATCCGGCGGACATTCCGGCGCTGCTCGGCCGGCTCGATCGCTGGGACGCCGCCTGCGGCTGGCGGGCCGCGCGGCGCGACCCGTGGCTCAAGCGGCTCTCGTCGCGCATCGCCAACCGCGTGCGGGGGGCGGTCCTGGGCGACCAGATCCACGACAGCGCCTGCTCGCTGCGCGCGATGCACCGGCGCTGCGTCGAGAGCCTTGTGCCGTTCAACGGGTTCCACCGGTTCGTGCCCGCGCTGCTCCGCCAGGCCGGCTTCGCCGTGATCGAGGTCGAGGTGAACCATCGCCCGCGACGGTTCGGCGCCTCGAATTACGGGGTGCGGAACCGCGCGTGGCGCGGGCTCGTCGATACGCTCGGCGTGCGCTGGATGCAGTCGCGACGCCTGCGCTACGAGGTGGCGGAGGAGTCGTCGCCTCAACCGCCGAGGTAGAGGCGCTTGACCTCGGGGTCGGCCAGCAGCGCCGCGCCGCGCCCCTCCAGACGGTTCTTCCCGAGCTCCAGCACGTAGCCGCGATCGGCGATGGCCAACGCCCGCGCCGCGTTCTGCTCGACGAGCGCCAGCGTGTAGCCGGCCCGCTTCATCTCGACGAGCCGGTCGAAGATCAGCGCCACGAACTTCGGCGAGAGCCCGAGCGAGGGCTCGTCCAATAGGATCAGACGCGGCGCCGTCATGAGCGCGCGCGCGATCGCCACCATCTGCTGCTCGCCTCCCGACATCGTCCCCGCCTTCTGGCCGTGGCGCTCGCGCAGGATCGGGAACAGCGCATAGACGCGCTCGAGCGCGTCGGCGATCCGCGCCTCGTCACGCACCGTGTAGGCGCCCATCTCGAGGTTCTCGAGCACGGTCATCTGCGGGAACACGATCCGGCCCTGTGGCACGTAGGCGAGTCCGCGCCGGAGCACGAGATCCGGCCGGAGGCCCGTGATCTCGGCGCCGTTGAAGACGACGCTGCCGGCGCGCGGGCGCAGCAGGCCGACGATCGCCTTGAACGCGGTGGACTTGCCGGCGCCGTTGGGGCCGATGATGCTGACGATCTCCCCCGGCGCCACCGTCAGCGACACCCCGTGAAGGATGTCGAGCATCCCGTAGCCGGCGGTGATCCCGTGGGCGGACAGGAGCGGGGCGGTCACGGCCGTCGCGTCGCGATGTAGAGGACGTGCGGGTACGGGAGGAAGTCGAGCATGGCGTGGCGCCGGACCTCGAACCCGGCCGCGCGCAGGGCGCCCGTCAACTCCTCGGCGCTCCAGTACGTGACGGGGGTCGTCGGCCCCATCAGCTTGTCGAGCGCCCAGGTGAACCAGCGCTTGGCCGCCGGCCGTGTGTCCACGTCCTTCACGAGCAGTACGCCGCCAGGCGGCAGGCACGCGTGCAGACGGCGCAGGAGCGGCGGTACGGTCTCCGGCGGGATGTGGTGCACGATGTCGAGCATGTAGGCGGCCGCAAACTCGCCGTCGCCCTTGAACCGGCGGGCGTCGCCTTCTTCGTAGGCGACGTTGTCGATCCCGAGCCGCGCCGCCGCGCGGCGCGCCATCGTGATCCGCCGCGCGTTCACGTCGATGCCGCGCACGAATCGACCCGGCGCCGTCGCGGCGTAGTAGAGCGAGAAGAGCCCGAAGCCGCAACCGATGTCGAGCACGGGCCCCGACTCCGGCAGGTACTGGCCGATCTCGTCGAGGAACCGCTGGCGCAGGATGCCGAAGCGAACCCAGCAGTACGCGCGCACCACCGGATCGCGGTACGCGCCAACAATACGTCGGATGACGTCAGCGCGCATACACGACGTACCCGTCGCGCCGCGCGACGACCCGATAGGTCGAAAGCCGGCGACGCAGCTCCTCGAACCGCTCGATCCGCTCGTAGCCGCCGGCCGGCCAGCCGCGCTCGAACAGCACCACGAACGCCGGCGGGTGCGCGTCGAACCCCGCGATGAAGTCGGCGCGAAGCTTCTGGACGATCGGTGTCTCGACGTCGTGGTAGAAGTGGAAATCGTAGAGGAAGCGCGTCGGCTGGACGGCGTGGAGCCGCAGCAGCGCGTGGACGCCCGCCTCGGTCGTGTCCAGCATCTGCACGACGTCTCCCCGGCCGATCCGGCCCTCGAGGTCCGCCACCAGCGCGCTCACGCGACGCTCCTTCGCCCAGATCCACGCCGCGTCCGCCGCCTCGACGCCTTTGAGCCCCAGCAGCACGGCCGCGACCGCGACGCACGCGAGGAGCGGCAGCGCCACGATGCTGCGCGCTTCGATGTGGCGGCCCGCCTCGGCGAACAGGGCCACCGCCCCGAACGCGGCGAGTGGATAGAGATGGTACTCCCAGCCCTTCCCCTGGCCGACGAAGTGGGCGAGCCCGTAGAGGAGGCCGAGCGCCAGCACGGTGTGCCGCGCGCCGAGGCGTCGTCGGGCGAGCGCCGACCACGCCGAGAGCGCCACGCCCACCGCGATCGGAATCCACACCTGCCAGCGATGAAACGTCCAGCGGTCCGGCCGGCCGAGCTTCGAGTAGAGCGGCACCAGGTAGTCGAAGACGACCTCGCGCCACGCCGCCAGCGCGCCCTTGGCCGCGAGCCACGCCGTCGTCGCCGCCGGCGCCGCCGCGATGGCCGCCGCGAAGATCGCCGCCGCGCACGCCGCCGAGCGACCGGTGCGATGGGCCACCACCGCGACGACGACCAGGAGCATCGCCGCGAACAGGCCGGCATGGGGCTTGACGGTCATTCCGGCGCCCAGCGCCAGGCCGCCCCACACCAGGCTCGAGCGAGCGCGGGGTTGCTCGGCCCATCGCGACACGCCGAGCGCCGCCAGCAGCAAGAGCGGACACAGGTAGAAGTCGCGCTGCCCAGTCTGCCAGGCGCCGCCCGCGAGGTGATAGACCGCGAAGAAGAGCGCCGCGCCGACGGCGGCGAGCCGTCCCCACGCCGCGGCCAGCGCGGCCGCGGCGAGCGACGTCGCGGCGAGCCAGGCCAGGTCGAAGGCGCGCCATCCGGGGTCGCCGGCGCCGAAGAGGCGGAGCGCCGTGAGATGGATCAGGTAGACGCCCGGGAAGTTCATGTCGAAGAGGTCGCGGTAGGGTACGGCACCCTCGCCGATGCGCCAGGCGATGTAGTGCATCAGCGGCGCGTCGTGGACCAGCGGCCAGCCGCGCGAGCGCCACGCCAGGCCGCCGGCCAGGCACGCGAGCGGGACGAGCACGAGCAGCTCAACGACCGAAGTACGCTTCAATGACCCGCTCGTCCGCCTGGATCACGCCCGGCGGTCCCTCGGCGATCTTCTCGCCGTGGTCGAGCACGAACACGGTCTCGCACAGCCCCATGACGACCTTCATGTCGTGCTCGACCAGCAGGATGGTCTTGCCGTCGTCGCGGAGCCGGCGCACCCCCTCGAGCAGGTCGTTGAGGAGTGTCCGGTTCACGCCGGCGGCGGGCTCGTCGAGCAGGATCAACGAGGGATCGCGCATGAGCACGCGGACGAACTCGACCAGCCTTTGCTGGCCGTACGACAGGTTGCCGGCGTACTCGTGCGCGAGGCCGTCGAGCTTGACGAACCGGAGCAGCTCGCGCGCCCGCGCCTCGGCGCCGGCCAGGCTCCCGCGGGTGACCACCAGCAGATTCTCGAGCGCCGTCAGCTCGGGGAACACGCGGATGATCTGGAAGGTCCGGCCGATCCCCCGCCGCGCGATCTCGTGGGGCTCGAGCCCGTCGATCCGCTCGCCGTTGAAGCGCACGCGCCCGGCGTCCCGCCGCTCGACGCCGGTGACGCAGTGGAAGAGCGTCGTCTTGCCCGACCCGTTGGGCCCGATGAGGCCGTAGATACGCCCCGGCTCGAGCGCCAGCGACACGCGATCGACCGCGGCGACGCCGCCGAAGCTCTTGCTCAGCCCTTCGATCTCCAGCAGGGGCCGCGTCATCAGATTGTCCGCGGCAGGTGGTACTTCTGCTGCAGGAGCCCGAGGACGCCGCGCGGCATCAGGAGCACGACCGCGACACCGACCGCGACGACGCCGCCAACGCGCTGGAACAGCCCATCACCGTTGAGGACAGGCCGCGTCATCAGATTGTCCGCGGCAGGTGGTACTTCTGCTGCAGGAGCCCGAGGACGCCGCGCGGCATCAGGAGCACGACCGCGACGATGATCGAGCCGAAGAGCAGCTGGTGGAGGTACGGGAAGCGCGCCCAGACCACCTCCTGCGAGACGAACAGCACGACGGCGCCCAGCACCGGGCCCCACACCGTCCCCTTGCCGCCGAACAGCACCATGACGATCATCGTGATGGTGGTGGCGAGCGGGAACACGCTGATCGGCTCGATGTAGCCCTGATCGCGCGCGGCCAGCGCGCCGACGATCCCCGGCCCGGCCGCCGACAGCAGGAACGCGTAGAGCTTATGGCGCGCGGTGTCGATACCCATCGCCTCGGCGGCCACCTCGTCCTCGCGGATCGTCATGAGCCGCAAGCCGAACCGCGACGTAATGACCAGGTACGCGAGCAGCGTCACCGCCGCCGCCGCGACGCCCATCGCGTAGTAGACCGGCACCGTCGCCTCGAGCGTCGGCAGCGAGATCCCGTTGCCGCCACCGGTGAGCCCCTCGAAGTAGGACACGAGCGCGCGCAGCACCTCGTTGAGGCCCAGCATCGCGATCGCGAAGTACGGCCCCTTCAGACGCAGGCACGGGTAGCCGATGACGAGGGCCACCACGCACGCGGCGAGCCCGCCGGCGAGCGCCGCCGCGGGCCACGACCAGCCGGCACTCGTGATGAGGATCGCGCCGGTGTAGGCGCCGGCGCCGAAGAACGCCACGTGGCCGAACGAGACGTAGCCGGTCAG
>Ga0209161_10004056_pt1 | contig 11662 bp, 8 predicted proteins | sample GraSoiAngelo_155_FD_186169 | JGI IMG/M metagenome (GOLD analysis project Ga0209161, IMG submission 186169) | Grasslands soil microbial communities from the Angelo Coastal Reserve, California, USA - 14_1009_13_30cm (SPAdes) (version 2) | ecosystem: Environmental > Terrestrial > Soil > Grasslands ...
GTTCGGTCGCCAGCGCCAATCGTCCTGAATGTAAGCTCCCAGGATGGTCTGGCGAATTCCACGCTCAGTGACTGCGCTGGGAATCGCGGCGCTCAGAAAAAAGGGAATGTTGGTTAGGAAATCAGACAGGGAGTTAAAGGAGAACACACCTCCCGTGTCGGATACACCCAGCATGTTGTCGCGAATCCGCTCTAGTCCAACACCAAACTTCAGAGAGTGCTTCCCCCGGTTAGACGAAAGATCTTCATAGGCCTGGAGTGAGGTCCAGTGAAAGTTGAAGTTGGACGGCGATCCCAGTCCGCCTGAAAACCGAGTAAGTCCCGTCACCTCCGCCCCAGGCGCGTTCTTCCCAGGCACCGTAAAGAAAGACCCATCCGACGCGTGCGAGTTTCCGCTCGGGAAGGTCAGACCTGTTACGGCGACCACCCTGTTGATTCCGAAACGGAAAGAGCTAAGAAAGTGGGGATTGAAGGTGTGTGTCTCGTTGACCGTAAACATCTGCCGCCGCGAATCATATCCGGTTCGCTTGTCGTTGAGCTCGTCGGGCTGCCTGACCGTCCCGGTGTCGAACATGTAGGTGCCGGAAACTGCATCTTGTTCCGACAGCTTGTGATCCACTTTAGTCGTGAAGTAATTCTCGGGCGTGACCTGCTGACCCGAAAAGGTGAAGATTCCCGTATCGCCCGCACCCAGGAGCGAGCCGTTTGGCAGAGGATAAAAAGCATTCACAAAACTGAGGACAGTTGGATCAACCTTGATCTGCCCCGTGGAGAGGTTGCCTGCCCGCGCAGTCGGTGACGGCACCGTATCCACCTGCGTCACTCCCAAGGACGAACGCAGGCCCTCATAATCACCAAAAATGAATGTGCGATCTTTTAGAATCGGCCCTCCGAGCGAACCTCCAAATTGATTGCGGCGGAAGGGCGGCTTCTGGGTGTCGAAGAAGTTCCGCGCGTCCAGTGCACTGTTCCGAAAGAACTCATAGACCGACCCGTGGAACTCGCTCGTCCCTGAACGCGTTGACGCACCAATGATGCCGCCCGAGGAACGGCCGTGCTGCGCGGGGTAGTTGCTGGTCAGCACTGAGAATTGCTCGACCGCATCCACTCCCAGGTTGACGCCCAGGGCGCTGCCGGGTGGGCCATTGGAGTAGTCGTTGACGCTGATACCGTCGAGTCGGGAGTCATTCTGCCGGGGACGGCCTCCCGATATCGTCATTTCCGTCCCAAATCCTCGCTGCGCCTGACCCGAAGCCTGCGTGCGCGCGGTTGCTACCCCCGGCTCCAGTGCCGCAACATCGGAGGCGGAACGCCCATTTAGCGGCAGCTCGCTCACACTCGTCGTGACGTCTCCTTTCACGGTTGAAGACCCAACTTGTCCCTTGCCTGCTTCGCGCGTGCTGCTGGCTTGCAGTACGAGATTCACCACCGGTTTGCCGTCAGCGCTTATCGCCACCGTGGTATGTGCATCCGCAAAACCGCGGGCTGAGACAGTGATCTCGTAGGTTCCTGGCAGCAGGTTGCGTATCACGTATGACCCATCACGCTTTACGCTTACGGACTTTGTGTCGCCGTTCGCGATATTCTTGATGGAAAGACGTGCGGTCGCAATTCGGGAGCCACTTGGAGATGTGATCGCGCCCGACACAATGCGATCCCCGGCCTGCGCAAAGGCCTGAACAACGGCCAGAATGCCGATTGCTAGAGCCAAACATCTGATCGCATTCGTCGTCATCCTTTTGCCCTGGGCGTCGGCTGCGGGTAGCCCAGCCGAATGGCCGCATAGTCGATAACACTACCCCATCTTTGTTCGTTAGTTCCTGAAGATTTATTCAGCAAAACTTCAGTAGTGAGTCACGAGTCTGGTCGATACTATTTCGGGGGTGAATCCTTGCGTGTTCTCGTCGTAGAGGATGAAGCAAAAGTCGCTCGTGCATTGCAGGAAGGATTAGAGCGTGAGGAATACGAGGTTGTTGTTGCGGGCACTGGAGAAGAAGGCTTCTATCTGGTCAGCGCCGAAGAATTCGATCTCGTGATCCTGGATCTCATGCTCCCTGGTCGCAACGGCCTTCAAGTCTTGTCGACGCTCCGGAAACGCGGGCTCGTAACTCCCGTCCTCGTATTGACAGCCCGTGATGCTATCGAAGACAGAGTGCAGGGTCTGGACAAGGGTGCAGACGATTACCTGGTGAAGCCCTTCGCATTTCCCGAGTTGTTAGCGCGCATTCGAGCACTTCTAAGACGAGGACGAACTCAGCAAGTTGCGCGGCTGCAACTCGCCGACTTGGAAATGGATCTGGTGGCACGGAGGGTCAGGAGAGGCAGGAAGGACGTGGAATTCACTCCCCGAGAGTTCGAATTGCTCGAATACCTCCTTCGGCATAAGGAGCAGGTTGTTTCGCGCGAGATGCTGGCCCGCGAAGTATGGAGGGAAACATCGAGGGCCACACCACTCGACAATGTCATTGACGTTCACATGGCCCGGCTGCGTCGCAAACTGGATGAGCCCTTCGATCGTAAGCTGATTCACACGATCCGGGGTGTTGGGTATGTGCTGCGGGAGGAGCAATGAGGCGACTCTGGCCCCGGCATGTGCGCTCACGCATGACCCTTTGGTACGTACTGGTATTGGGACTTTTGCTGTTGGCTTATGCCGGCGTCGCGTCGTCGTACTTGTTCTACAGCCTGCGCGAACAACTCGACCACGACTTGTTAGAAGATGTGGAGAGGGTAGAAGGGCTGCTCGAAAACACCCCGGATGGAAGGGTTGCACTCGAGCCCGTTCATCACGGAGAAGACGAACTGGACACGCAGCGCTTCGTCGAAGTGTGGTCGCCCGAAGGCATTCTTCTCTATCGTAGTCCGACGCTGCAGGGAGGGACGCTAGGCGGACCGCCTCGACCCAGACCAGAAGGTTCTGCTGAACCGTCCCCTTCTACAGTGCGACTGGCCGATGGCACGCGCGTTCGCATGGCAGCTAGCATCCCAAGCGTTGATGGTCGTCGGGTGTTTCTGCGTGTCGCTCACAGCGAACAGGCGCTTTGGCAGGAAATGGAAGAGATTGTTTCAGTCTTGCTGCTTGTTTTGCCGCCAGCCCTTGTGCTGGCGGGATTAAGCGGGTTTACGTTGGCCCGTAAGGCTCTTGCTCCGATTGACGCGATGGCTCATACGGCGGAGAGAATTTCTGCCGAGCGGCTGAATGAGCGCCTGCCGATTGAGAATCCCGAAGACGAATTGGGACACCTGGCGCGAGCTTTCAACGCCACGCTTGCCCGTCTTGAGGCGGCTTTCGACCAGTTACGGCGGTTCACCGCAGATGCCTCGCACGAATTGCGTACGCCACTCACGGCAATTCGAAGTGTTGGCGAAGTGGCCCTCCAAACTCCCAAATCCGCGACTGAGTACCGAGACGTAATCGGCAGCATGCTGGAGGAGACCGACCGGTTGACTCGCCTTGTGGACAGTCTGCTTACGCTGTCGCGCGCCGACGCTGGCCACATTCATGTGCAGCGAACGGATATTTCTTTGCTCGGTCTTGCGCAGGAAGCAAGTTCCCTGGTCGAGGTACTGGCTGAAGAAAAGCAACAGCGGATTTCGGTAGAAGGTGTCCCGACACTGATTGTCTCAGGAGATCGGTTGATCCTTCGGCAAGCGCTAATAAACCTGATTGACAACGCAATCAAATACTCTCCGGCCGAAGCGGAGATTCTCGTTCGAGTCGCCGCGGGGAAAGACAACCGTTTGATTGTGGAGGTAGTTGATCAAGGTCCAGGTGTGCCGCAGGAGCATCGGTCACGAATATTCGATCGCTTTTACCGAGTGGACAGCGCACGCTCCCGCGAGTGGGGTGGCGCAGGACTAGGACTCGCCATCGCACGATGGGCCGTCGAAATCCACGGTGGGCAGATCACGTTTCAGAGTGTGGAAGGCCAAGGTAGTACGTTCAGGGTCGCTCTCCCATCCACTACTACCCCTGAGAAAAATGGACATGAGGAGGTATCGACATGAAAAGACCAGTCAGGTGCCTATTACGACAACGCGAACGGGAGACTATGGGCAAGTTCATGATCGGTCTGCTAGCGGCAGTGTTCTTCGGGTTAACAGTTCTGGTGGCCTGCAACGACAAGGATACCGACGAGCAGCAAAGCAGCGCCTCAAAAGCTGTCGCGGGTCAGCAAACGGCGGCTCAAAAACCCGCACAGAAGCCCGATGCCGATGAAGGGGAAGAGGGTGAAGAAGGTCCGGCCACTCCTGCTGCGGTGGCTGCCGAAAAACCTGCTCCTCAACAACCACCAGGCAAGCAGTCCGTCTACAACTTTGATAACGATACACGTGGACAGTTGCCCGCGAAATTCCACGGCGCGAAAACCGGGGGAGGTACTCAAGAGAAGTGGACAGTGACCGTCGACCCAACCGCTCCGTCGAAACCGAATGTCGTTGCCCAGACATCGACTGACCAAACTGACTATCGGTTTCCTTTACTGATTTCCGATGAGGGCTCTTTCCAAGACTTGGATCTTAGCGTGAGGTTCAAGGCAGTCTCTGGAAACATTGACCGGGCAGCAGGGTTGGTCTTCCGTCTAAAAGACCCGAACAACTATTACATCGTTCGCGCCAATGCGCTTGAGAACAATTACCGGCTCTATCACGTGGTAAACGGCCGGCGCAGCCAGTTCGCGGGGGCGAACCTAAAGGTGACGTCAGGAGAATGGCACGAACTGCGCGTGGAAGCCGCAGGCAACAAGATCACTTGTTACTACGACGGCAACAAGAAAATCGAAGCCACTGACGACACGTTCAAGGACGCGGGCAAGATCGGACTATGGACAAAAGCGGACTCGGTCACGCATTTCGACGACTTGAAGGTCACTGCGAAATAAGCGCTATTGCGAATTGTTACGGGAAAGGAACGGACATGAGGATCAAACCCGTGGGGAAGACCCGATGAAATACCGCATCCCAACGCTGTTTCTCGCGACAATCGTCCTCGCATCACTGCTCCTTTTGAGGGGCCCGGCGGCCGGGCAAGAACCACCGGCGCTGTCGCTTGAGACCCATATTCCTCTGCCGAACGTCAAAGGTCGCATCGATCACTCCAGCATCGACGTGAAAGGTCAGCGCCTCTTCGTGGCCGCTGTTGACAACCACACGCTCGAAGTGGTCGACCTGAAGTCGGGCCGGCGTGTGCATACCATTGCCGATCTGGCCGAGCCCCAGGGAGTGTTCTACGACCCTTCCACCAATCGTCTGTTTGTCGCCTGCGGCCTTGACGGCGTTACCAAGGTCTTTGACGGGACCACATTTCAAATTCTGGCGACTATGAAGTTTCCTGACGACGCCGACAACATCCGCTATGACGCCCGCGGCAAGGGTGTAATCGTCGGATACGCCGGGGCAAAGCAGCTGAGGAAACGACAGGAGGGCACCGGAGGGCTTGGGTTTCTGGACGCCAACGGGAAGAAGACCGGTGACATCGTCATCGATGCCCATCCCGAGTCGTTTCAGCTTGAGGAAGCGGGAACTCGTCTTTTCGTGAACGTTCCAGACAAGAACGAGATCGAAGTCATTGACGCCGTCAAGCGCACTGTCCTGGCCCGTTGGCCGGTTAGCTTTCAGAACAATTTCCCGATGGCGCTCGACGAAACTCATCACCGGCTGTTTGTGGGATGCTGGATGCCGCCGCGGTTGCTCGTCTTTGATACGGCAACTGGCAAGGAAGTCGCATCCGGCGAAATTGCCGGCCCTACGGACGATCTGTTCTACGACGCGCGCAGAGGCCGAGTCTACGTGCTCACCAGTCAGGGCTTCCTGGATGTCTTTCAAGAGAAGGACCCCGATCACTACGAGCGGATTGCGCGTTACCCCACTCCACCGCACACACAAACGGGCCTGTTCGTCCCAGAGTGGGGAAAACTTTTTGCTGCCGCACAACAACAAGGTGAGCAGAGCGCCGAAGTCCGCGTGTATCAGGCGCACTGACGCGTGAATGGCGGTGTCCCTGCTCATCGAACACAAATGTCGTTTAGAACGGTATGGGGTGGTTGCAGCCTGAACCACAACATCACCGAATTGGAGGATTACATGAGGAAAGCAATCAGGACTATTAATACATTTCTGTTGGCCGTTGGTCTCGGGACTTACGGATCAGTGGCACATGCCCAAGACGTACCCAGCGACTACCAGCAGGTTCTCAAACTTGTGGGTAAGTCGGGTGACTACAAAGCAAACGTGCTCAAGGTCAACGTCCCACGCAACGATCTGCATGTGACGATCGCGGACTATCCCGTGCCGACGCCTTTCGGATTCGGTGGATGGTTTGCCATGACCAAAGGTGACGGCGGTGATGACGTGATGATGGGAGATCTGGTGCTCCTGCAAGCAGAAGTCAATCCAGTCATGTCGGCGCTGCTTGAGCATGGGCTGGAAATCACTGCCCTGCACAATCATTTCTTCTGGGCACAGCCAGAGGTGTTCTTCATGCACATTCACGGTCACGGTAAGGCCGTGGACTTGGCGAATCAGATCAAGCCAGCTCTGGACCTTATTGGACATGCGGCGCCCGTCCCAGCGACGGGTAACGCCCCCGCAAGCGCCCCGGCAAAAAGCATCCTGGATACGGCACGTATTGCGAAAATCGTAGGGCACGAGGGCGAGCAGAACGGAGCGGTTTACAAAATCACACTGGGGCGCGATGACCTCAACGTGAAAGAGATGGGCGCAACCATCAACGCCCGCATGGGGCTCAACACCTGGGCTGCGTTCGTCGGCACCGATGAAGAAGCGGCGGTAGCAGGCGATGTGGCGATGTTGGAGACTGAAGTTACACCAACCCTCAAGGCGCTACGGGAGCACGGACTGGAAGTGGTGGCGATCCACCACCATATGACAAATTCGAGACCGGTCATAATCTTCCTCCACTACTGGGGAAGAGGCCCTGCGGACAAACTCGCCACTGGCTTCAAAGCGGCCCTCGATGAACTGGGCAAAGGCAGCAAGCAATAACAGAAAACATGGCCGTAGAACCGAAGCTACAACCGCCAGTGTTAGACGGCGCCTCTTTGGCACCGTTTACCTTGCGCGATCTCCTTGTCTACTTCCTGCGTCTGGGAACTCTTGGCTTTGGCGGTCCCATCGCGCTCGCAGGCTACATGCAGCGAGACCTGGTGGAAGGCCGCCGCTGGGTGTCCAAGCAGGACTATTTGGAAGGTCTGGCATTTTCACAGTTGTCTCCCGGTCCGTTAGCCGCACAGCTAGCGATGTACTTGGGGTGGCTTCGTGCCGGAGCCATTGGGGCAACGCTGGTGGGCATAGCCTTCATCTCGCCGTCCTTCCTGATGGTGCTCGCATTGGCCGCTCTCTATGTTCACTACGGCAGCCTGCCCTGGATTCAAGGCATGTTTTACGGAATTGGAGCCGCGGTCATTGCGATCATTGTGCGAAGCGCAATCAAATTGGTCCGCACCACGGTCGGGAGAGACTGGCTCCTGTGGGCAATCTTTGGGTTGATCGCCCTAACCACAGCGTGGACAAAGTCTGAGATCGTCTGGTTGTTTGTGCTCTGCGGAATCATCGGGGTGCTGGTTAAAGCCCCTCCCAAAATTTCATCAAGGGCCCCCGCCATGGTCTTCATCGGCGGCTTCGACCGGCTCTGGACCGGTATGTATGGCCTGGCTCCCTTGGCCACAGTTGGCGCGCTCTTTCTCTTTTTTCTGAAGGCCGGAGCTTTTGTCTTTGGCAGCGGTCTGGCGATCGTGCCATTTCTCTATGGTGGAGTCGTCGAGAAATTCCACTGGCTCACGGAGCAACAGTTTGTGGACGCGGTAGCGGTGGCCATGATCACACCGGGACCTGTAGTGATTACCGCAGCTTTCATCGGCTACCTGGTTGCTGGACCAGTTGGTGCGTTCGTGGCCGCCGGTGCGGTGTTTGCCCCACCATACTTCATCGTCATCGTCGCAGCGCCGTACTATCGGCGGTTCGCCCAGAACCGGCAAGTGAAGGCTTTCGTCCAGGGCGTTACAGCGGCGGCCGTGGGCGCTATCGCCGGGGCCGCCTACATTCTGGCGCGTCGTTCTCTGGTCGATCTGCCAACGGTGCTCATCGGACTTATCGCCCTCGCAATCCTGATGCTCACGAAGAAGATCCCTGAACCTATCGTAATCTTAGCGGCCGGGGCTGCCGGAGTTCTCTTGCACGGAACAGTTCGATGAGGACTCGTCGGACTGAGTTCCCCCAACTCGGAATTTGCTTGTTCTTTCTGATTCTCCTGGCCGCATCTTCCCGACTACTTTATTCCCAATCAAGTCCCCAAACTAACCAGCGGCAACTTGGGGTTCAGGAACCACTTCGAAGCACGCAGGCAAGCCGGGTTGGCCGGGCTCCGAAGATGGATGGCACGCTTGACGATCCCCTTTGGCAGCAGGCCACTCCGATTACAAACTTTCTGCAACGAGAACCCTACGAGGGGCAGGTTCCGACCGAAAAGACGGAAGTCCGCATCCTCTACACCAAGCATGAAGTCTACTTTGGAGTCGCGTGTCACGATTCCGTCATAGGCGGTCCTGTTGCTACCCAGCTACGCCGAGATGTGACTCAGGAATTGGATGACTATTTTGAGATCGTGATCGACTCGCGGCGTGACCGGCGCAATGCTTACGTCTTCCAGGTCAATCCGCTGGGCACACAGAGAGACGCTCTCATCACCGACGAACAGGCCGGGGATACTCAGGACGGAGACCCCGGTTGGGATGGGGTCTGGACTTCCGAAGCACGGATAACCAGAGACGGTTGGATCGCGACCATTGCCATACCGTTTTCCACGCTGAATTTCATGCAGTCTCGCAATGTCGTGTGGGGAGTGAACTTCAAGAGGTTTATTCGTCGCAGGAATGAAGAGGACTTATGGAGCGGCTGGCGCAGAACGTTTGGGGCAAACAAGATCAGCCAGGCGGGGGAGTTGCACGGGATCAACGACATCGGTAGTGGCCGTCTGTTCATCGTTAAGCCTTATCTCCTGGGCGGTTTCAGTCATCTGCCTGCCAATGCAACCGCGAGCGGCTTGACTCCGGGTACGACTGGGCTGTACACCGGCGGTGTCGACATCAAGGTTGGGCTCCGTTCCAATCTGGTGGCCAATCTCACCGCGAATACGGACTTTGCCGACAGCGATGTCGATGTTCAGCAGTTCAATCTCACACCGTACAAATTGTTCTTCCCTGAGAAAAGGCAGTTCTTTCTGGAGAACGCGGGCGTCTTTGCTTTTCCACTGGGCCTCGGGAGTAACGCCGATCAGCTTTTCTTCAGCCGTCAGATCGGGATCGATCCCATCACGGGACAGCAAGTTCCGATCAATGGAGGGGCGAAGGTGACGGGTTCGCTCGATGGATTTGAACTCGGCTTCATGGACGTCGATACCAGATCTTCCGGACCCAACCCAGGGGCGAACTACGTAGTGTTGCGTTTGAAAAGGTCGTGGTGGGGCAGCGGATCGTACGTTGGAGTAATGGGAATCGACAAGCGATCCGGGGATGTGCCGTCCAACTCGAATCAGACCTCGGGAGTCGATGGCAGATTTGTTCTTTTCAAAAACCTCGTTCTGAACGGTTACGCTGCTCAGACTCGCACACCCGGTTATCAAAGCGGCCAAACCAACCTGGGCGCGGGATTGAACTTCCGCTCCAACTGGCTCGACTTTGAAGCGGAACACAGAAAGATCGGCCCCAACTTCAACCCACAGGTTGGGTTTCTTGAGCGCACTGACTGCATCTGCGATTTTGCGGACGCCACTTTCAAGGCTCGGCCCGAATTCGCAGGTGTCCGGGAAATGCAGTTCGAGGGTTTCATCTTCCATGCTCCGGATACGCGCGGCGTTGTCCAGACACAGGAATGGCAGACCACCTTTCGGGCTGATTTTCACAACGGCTCTTACACGGACGACGACATCGTCGATGTGTTTGCTCAGCGGCTCACGTTGCCCTTTAACATCTACAAGAACGTCAACATCCCAGTCGGTGTTTACAACTGGACCAGGCACCAGTTCACCTATGGCACTCCTCAGGACCGGCGGCTGACGGTACGGTTTTTCGAGCGTTTCGGGAGTTACTACAATGGGAGGCTGAACGAGTTTCGGGTACGCGCCAGCTATCGCGCGAACGAACATCTCTCTTTCAGTGCTGGGCCGCAGTGGAACCGTTTTCGGCTGCCGATTTCCGACGGTAATTTCTCGGTTGTGTTCGGCGCCCTGGAGACCGACTACGCATTTTCCAGGTTCCTCTCCCTTTCGACGATTCTTCAGATTGACACCGCCAACGCAGAAGCTGCGAGCGCCAATGTCCGACTGCGATGGAACTACCGTCCCGATAGCGATCTCTACGTGATCTACACTGCGGGACAGAAGTTCGCCAGTCTCGCAGCCGTCAGCCCGGCTCAGTTTTACGAAAACCGTTTTGCCATTAAGTTCACATATTCTTGGCGACCGTGAGGTGAATATGAAATGGATTACGCGGAAAGATATCAAGGTTGACCGTGTGGCTTGTCGGTGGTTGATCAAGCGATTCATCGATCCCTCAGGCGGAATTCTTGTTCGTCGAGGAGAAGGATCTGCTGGAGAAATCGTTGCGACGCTCGAATTGCTTGCCGCAAAATTCGCAGGTTAGTTGTACCATCGTGACGGGGCGGGCGTGAGCCTTTGCGCTGCAACTCAAGCCACAGTAGGTCTTGGCTTGGCAGATCCTGCTGGCACACTGCTTTTGTACCTCTCAAATTCGATCCCGCAGTTCGCGCATGTCAGGCGTACGGTGGGGCGGGGCGGGCGCGCCGGCCGGGGCTTGCATTTCCGGCGCTCATTTGAGGGGTGAGCAACTCCATTAGGGCGCAATAGGAGCCCCTCAATGCCTCAATGTGGACAGGAAAGACCGTGTAGTGCTGGCCAAAACCCTCCAGCGGGAGGTAATCGCTTTGCGAGCTGTTCTGCCTCAATTACACCTCCCCCACCCGAAGAGGGATAAATTGAGAGTTTATGGCGGGGGACACGCTGCCCTCTGCTCATTAGCCCGCGCTCTGAGCTCTGGACTTTCGCTACGCTGGTGCCTCTCAGTACTTCTTGTAGAACGGTGTGATGTCTATGGCTTCAAGAAACCTCTCCCGTGAGACCTGAGTTTTTGGGCAACAAGCGGGGTTTTTGGGCAAGATGCAGTTATTAGGCAAAGCCCCCTCGCATTTCCTTCCCTCCGCCGCTTCCTCACCCGTCGCACCTGCCTGCTGGCCACAGGGAAAAATTCTGCCGCACCCAAGCGCACGTTCAGCTCTGCACTCGTCTCCGCAGAATGGCGCGCCCAAAGGGAAAATGATCGGTTCTGCTCAGGCACCGCGGCGGCCGTTGTGCTGCGTACCGATGCCGACGCCAGCCGCCCGCCCAGGCCGCCACGCATTTCCCTCCGTCCGCCGCCGCTTAGTCATCGTCTGCACCTGCATCCGGGGCGACGATTGAAAAGTTCCGACCGCACCCATCGCACGTCGGCTCTGCACCCGTCCCCACAGAGTGGGGCCCACAAGGGAAGATAAATGAAAGGGACGTTTGGCAGGAACTGAAGAAACTTGGGTCCAACTAGAAGCCTTTTTCAGTCCAAAATGGTTCATATTGCGTTAGATCAACGAAAGTTTAA
>Ga0209161_10004060_pt1 | contig 11660 bp, 13 predicted proteins | sample GraSoiAngelo_155_FD_186169 | JGI IMG/M metagenome (GOLD analysis project Ga0209161, IMG submission 186169) | Grasslands soil microbial communities from the Angelo Coastal Reserve, California, USA - 14_1009_13_30cm (SPAdes) (version 2) | ecosystem: Environmental > Terrestrial > Soil > Grasslands...
GAGATGTACGCAGTACACGTCGCGCGGCGCCCGCGCTCTAACCTCGCGCCGGCGCGCTCTGATTTGCTGAATGACCTCTCGCGCAGTCGCTTCTCCACGATCGTTTTGGCTCGGCGGGGCAATTTAGAGTTTGTAGCAGTGACGAACAGAACGTATTCGCTCTTTACGGTCTTCATCGGCGTCATATGCGGCTATGTCATCGTCCGTTCGTTCCTCTTTGCCGATTCACTGACCGTGCGGAACGACCTGGTGCAAGGCCTCCTCGTCGGCGCCGGGCTGGGGGTCGTCGCGGTCGAGATCCTCTCGAGGATCAAGGCCACGAGGGTCAACGGCTGGATCACGATCTTCGGATGCGGCCTCCCCGGCAACGACATCTTCACACGGGCCGCGTGCGCCCGGATCTTTCCCGGACCGGTGAACGTGCCGCAAGAGGCGATGTACTGGCGGACGAGTGTTGACGGTGCGGGTCACGCGCTCTCCGGAGAGCACGACTACATCTTGCATTTTCCGCCGCGCGGCCTTCCGCCCAACGACGCGTTCTGGTCGCTGACCATGGCCGACGAGAAACAACGCTTCGTGGCGAATCCCATCGATCGGTACAGCGTCGGCGATCGGTCTGGCCTCGCGCAAAATCCCGACGGCTCCGTCGACATCTATCTGCAGAGCGCCGCTCCGGCGGGCCATCAAGCCAACTGGCTGCCCGCGCCAGCTGGCAGATTCAACTTGTGGCTGCGGGTGTACATGCCCGGCGCAGCGATCCTCCACGGCGAGTACACGGTGCCGCCGGTTATCGAAGCAAGACCAAGTCGATGATGGGGTACCAGCACTTGCTTCTGTTCGGTTCGGTCATGGTCGCGGCGTGCCTCCTGTTCGTCTACTTCTGGCCGCGCATCATGCTGATCGTGTACAAGAGGGCGATCCTCGTGAAAGGCTTCGGCGAGGGCCCTATTCCGGTCAATACGCTCTATACGGAGCCCCAAGCGGTATTTGCAGATCCGCTCCGTGCGGCGCCCGCGTCGGGCTCGAACCTGATCACCACGGGCGCGAACCGCGACACGCTCCTCATGGCGGGCTGGTTAGATCTCGGGAAAGGGCCGCAGGTCCTGCACGTACCGGACATGGGCGGTCGCTACTACAGCGTCCAGCTCACCGATCCGTCGAACAACACGAATTTTGCCTACGTCGGCAAACGCACCACCGGGACCGAGGCCGGCGACTATCTCATTAGTGGCCCCGGCTGGACAGGTTCCGTACCGCAGGGAATGACGCGGATTTCTTCGCCGAACAATTCGGTGCTTATTCTTGGCCGCACGCTTGTCGAAAGCGACGCGGACGTCTCGGCCGCTTACGCCCTTTCCAAGCAGATCCATCTGACACCGCTCGGATGCTGACCCCGGTCAGGGGTCGACGGCGACGCCTTCGCGAAGCTCTGGCTCGATCTTCTGTCGCCGAAACGCTCACGCGACCGGCCAGTGGCCGACGCGTGACTTCACCGGCCCGATACATCATCAATTGACAAGGAGATCGACCAACCTCAGCTCTGGTGCTTTTCGGCTGTTGGTCGGTTGAAAACTGTGCGGTACGGACTACTAGTTATTAGCGCTGCTTCTCTTCCCATTTCGCGACGTCGACACCTCTGATCAGCAACCAGAGAGTGAGTGCCAGCCCAGCGAGGGCCGTGGGCAGGATCAGCACGAAGGATGCGTATGCCGGCGCGAGAATAAGCAGGAAGCTGCTCGCCACAAACCCGAGACCGCCGAGCGCCAGAAGAACGCCCAGAAACTTCGGAAAGTATCCCGATCGAAACATCAAATACCCGAGCACAATCGAGGGGACTCCGTAGAACACCATGAACAATCCACTGCCGTACGCGTAGAACCTGAGTGACAGCAACGCGAGGCTGTTCAATTGATCGGGCGAAAAAGCCCTCAAATAGTCGGCGCCCCCCAGGATCAGCGCCGGTGCCACATAGAAAAGCTCGGTCATGGCGAAAGTGGCGGTAGATAGGATCCGGAAGAACACGGCGAGTAAGGCAAGATGCCTGTGGACCGGCCGAAGCAAGACGTAGAGGACCAGCGTCAGCGAAATATCACACAGGGCCTCCACGAGATAGCTCGCAAAGCCCAAGCGGAAGAGCAAGTTCGAATCGACGATGTTCCTCGCCGTCGCCGCGGCATCGCCTGACACCACAAGCTGCAATGGCACGAAGATCTCACCGAAACCGCCGGCTAACGCCGACATCAAGAAAAGGACTCCGGCGATCCGCGCGTAGCTCCGCGCCGACGCGCCCGGCACTACAGCGGCCCTCTTCTCAGTTGACCACGATGACGATTTTGGCTCGAGCCTGGCCGGTCCCGACGTAGCGAACGGCCTCGGCGGTCTCGCTCAATGGATATTGCCGATCGATCACCGGACGCAGCTTTCCGTTGTCGGCGAACTCCTTCAGAACAAGGAGATCCTCATGCGTCACGTGAGCTAGGAACGGCACCAGCCACCTGTTCCCGAAACGCTTCCGAACGAGGGGCACGATCGCGCGCCACATCACCGCGAGCATGCTGCCCTTCGCCGCGCCCGTCACCACGAGCCTTCCGCTCGGCGTCAGAAGGCGGCGCATAGCCGAGAACGAGCGGTTGGCGGCAACGTCAAGGATCACGTCGTAGCGCTCTGGGCGCTTGGTGATGTCCCCCACTGTGTAATCGACGACCTCGTCCGGGCCCATCGAGCGGACGATCTCCAGATTCCTCGTGCTGGTCACCGCGGTGACACGCGCTCCCAGCGCCTTCGCGATCTGAACAGCGAAGGTGCCGACGCCGCCTCCCGCGCCGTTGATGAGGACGCGTTGTCCGGGCTTGAGCTGACCCCGATCGCGCAGACCCTGTAGAGCCGTGATGGCCGCGACGCCCATCGTCGCCGCCTGCGCGAAGGTCAGCTGGCGAGGCTTCGGCGCCAGGCCTTTCTGGCTGGCAGTCGCATACTCCGCAAAAGTTCCTCGGCCGGTCCCGAAAACCTCGTCGCCGAGCTGAAGCCCGGTCACGTCCTTCCCGATTGCCTCGACCGTGCCGGCCAGATCGGCGCCGCGCACCGGGTTGAACTTCTGGCCCATCAAAGATCCGATCAGGCGAACGGCTTGGCCGCCGTGGACGGAATGCCAGTCGAGCGCATTCACCGAGGCCGCGCGAACTCGCACGAGCACGCGGTCGTCGGCCACAACCGGCCTGTCGATCTCCTGAAGCTTGAGAACGTCCGCTGAGCCATGCCCGTCCTGGACGATTGCCATCATCTTTTCTTTGGCTGCGATTGCGGATACCACGGTCGCTCCCTCCCTACGCTCGAAGCAGCATCAGGCGGCAATGTGAAGAAGTTGTGAATCAGCGCCGCGCTGGCTGAAAGAGCTCGATCGGGTTTCCAGAAGGATCGTCAAGGACGATCTGCTTCCCGCCGGGTCCGGTCACGATCTCGCTCCGGAAACGCACGCCCGCCGCGCGAAGCCGCGCCACCTCCGCCTCGATGTTGTCGACGATGAAGTGGATGCGGTTCCAGCCACCCGGGCCTGGCTTCCGGCCGTCCGGCATCGGCCGGCCGGCCGAGCTTGTCGGTCCGCTCAGCAGAATGCGGAGTGGCCCGCGGATGACATCGGCGAACGCCGGAGCCATGTTCGACCCCAGGGTGAACCCGAAGTGCGTCGTGTAGAAGGCGATCGCGGCCTCGACGTCGTGAACCATGTAGCGAACGTTGACCGGACTCTCGGGCACGAGAGAACGCTAGCGGCGAGCGGCGGGTCGCGTCACTGACCCTTCAGGAAGAGGAACCGCCGGATTCCCAAGGCGCGAAACACGGGTTTCTGCCATCCCGGGAACGGCGAGTCGGCCGAGTCTGGATCGATTGCGAACGGGTCCACCAGGGGATGCTCGGTCCCGTCCTTGCGGATCGTCGCACCGCCACTCGCGACGATGTTGCGATACCAGTCCGCGCCCTCGCCGAAGGCCATCGGAATCGCGAACCCGCCCGGGACGCGCAGCCCCACCACGGGCGTCGCATATTCGCGGCCCGAACGTCGGCCCCGGTGCCGGAGAAGGACATACAAAGGGACGTACCTCTTGCCGGCAATTCGTGTCACGAGCCGGTTCAGGATCGGTGTGAAGAGACCGAAGATCTTTCCCGCCAGCGGCCGCTCGGGCTTCGCGTGGCTCTGCGCGACCATTGTTCTTGCCATCGTGAGGACCTCCCTTGAGGCGTTTTGATCGTCCAGGTACAATTCAATCATCTGATTGATGGAAAGGCAAGAGGCACTCGTTCAAGCGGCTTATGAGCTCCTCGCCGAGCGCGGCTTCGAGGGTCTTCGAACGCGTGACGTCGCGGCGAAAGTCGGCGTCAACGTCGCGACGTTGCACTACTACTACCCGACGAAGGAGAAGCTGATCCGGGGCGTCGTTGGCTATGCGATGGGACGCTTCCGCACGACCCTCCAGTCGACAGGGTCGCCGGGCGAGCAGCTGCGCGCGCACTTCGCCGGAATCCGGCGGCTTGCCCGCACGGACCCGGACCTCTTTGTCGTAATGGGCGAGCTCGCGATGCGTGGCCGGCGCGATCGCGCAATCGCCGGGATCGTTCGAGATGTCGATGCCACCTGGGAGAAGACGTTGGCGGCGCTCCTGCGCCACGCCGCCAAGGAGGGCGCCATCGCAACCCCGGGGAAACCCGACGAGCTCGCCGCGCTCATCGTCGCCACGCTGAAGGGACTGTTCATGCTCTCCGGAGACGACCGCGATCCGAAGGGGGTCGACCGTCAGCTCCGCGCGCTGGAACGCCTTATCGCATAGCGGCGAGCGGCTCGAACCGAGCGGTGAAGTGGCGAAGCTGCAGCGGCTCGTCGACGATCCGATACCCGCGGAGCTCGGACGCCCGCTTTGCGACGGCGAGCACGACTTCGATGACGTAGTCGATATGACTCTGCGTGTACGTGCGGCGAGGGATCGCCATACGTACTAGATCCATCGCTGCGGGTGCCTCACTCCCGTCGGGACGTCTGCCGAACATCACCGTGCCGATCTCCACGCTGCGGATGCCTCCGGCCTCGTAGAGCGCGACAGCGAGCGCCTCACCGGGATACGCGAGCGGGGGAATGTGAGGGAGCAGCGTGCGCGCGTCGATGTAGACGGCGTGCCCGCCCGCGGGCTTCACGATCGGCACTCCCGCACGATCGAGCGCGTCGGCGAGGTACTCGGTCGAGCGGATGCGATACCGCAGGTAATCGGGCTCGATCGCCTCGGTGAGTCCCTGGGCAATCGCTTCGAGGTCGCGGCCCGCGAGGCCGCCGTACGTCGAGAAGCCCTCCGTCAGGATGAGGAGGTTGCGGCATTTCTCCGCGAGGTCGTCGTCGTTCACCGCAAGCCACCCGCCGATGTTCGCGAGCGGATCCTTTTTGGCGCTCATCGTCATCCCGTCCGCGTAGGAGGCCATCTCACGCACGATGTCGCCGACGTCGCGGTCGGCGTATCCCTTTTCGCGCAGGCGGATGAACCAAGCGTTCTCGGCGAAGCGGCAGGCGTCGAGGAAGAGCGGGACGTGGTGACGGTCGCAGATCGCTCGCACCGCGCGGATGTTCTCCATCGAGACCGGCTGCCCGCCGCCGGAATTGTTGGTGACTGTTAGGAAGACGACCGGCACGTCCCGGGCGCGTTTCGCGAGGAGCTCCTCGAGCGCCACGACGTCCATGTTTCCCTTGAACGGGTGGATCCGCTGCGGCTCGCGACCCTCCGCGATGACGAGATCGAGTGCCTCGGCGCCCGTCGCCTCGATGTTCGCGCGCGTTGTATCGAAGTGCGTGTTGTTCGGGATCACATTTCCCGGCCCGGCGATGACCGAGAAAAGGATCCGCTCGGCCGCGCGGCCCTGGTGCGTCGGGATGACATGCCGGAATGGGAAGAGGTGCTGGACCGCCTCGAGGAAGCGGAACCACGAGGGCGATCCCGCGTAGCTCTCGTCGCCGTGCTGGATCGCGGCCCACTGGTCGCGCGACATCGCGCCCGTGCCGGAGTCAGTCAACAGATCGATGAGCACGTCCGCGGCGCGGAGCGCGAAGACGTTGTATCCCGCGGCTTTGATCTTCTCGCGCCGGTCTTCCTCGGTCGTCATGCGAAGAGGTTCCACTGAGTGGATGCGGAAGGGCTCGATGATCGTCTTGAAACGGTCCGCCACTGCGGCGCCGATGCTAGTGCGGGGGCGCTCCTTCGCGGATGCGACGGACCGCCTCGGCAAGGCCACCGGTCCAGGGCTGACCGTGTCCCGGCAGGACGAGGGCCGCGTCGAGGCGCTCGAGCTTCGCGAGAGACTCGCGAGCGCGCGGGAGGTCCGACCCGAACGGCGCGAGCTGCGGTCCGATCTTTCCGGACAGGACGTTAAGGGTCGCGAAGGCGTCGCCCACGAAGAGCGCACCCTGCGCTGGAATGTGAAGCGCCGCGCTGCCCTCGCTGTGACCTGGAACGTGGATCACGCGCGGCGCCCCGGGCACGTCAAGAGTCGCGCCGTCGCCGAACGTGGCGACCTCCGCAATCGGTGTCGCCCGAAGCATTCCCTTGGAGAGCGCGAAGGTGATGAAACGCAGCGCCGCGAGACCGATCCCAAGCATCTTCTGGTTCTGGGGCTTGGCTTCGCCGCGCGCCATCTTCGCGTCGAGCTCGTGCACGCTCACGGGAACCCTTCGCTCGCTGCGGAGGCGCTCCGCGAAACCGACGTGATCGATGTGGGCGTGCGTCAGCACGAGCGCGCGAATGTCGGTCATCGATCGGCCCATTGCGGCGAGCTCTGCCGGGAGATCGTTCCAGTAGCCGGGCGCGCCGGCGTCGATGATCGTGATCTCACCGCTTTCCTCGAGGAGGTACGAGTTGACGAGGCCGCGGCCGAGGCGGTGGATCCCGGGCGCGATCTTCACTGCGCTTTCCGCTTCGGCAGCGCCGTCGCCGCAACCGCCTCGTAGCTCTCGTCGATCCAGCTGCGCAGCAGGGCGAGCGGGATCTCGTCACCTTTGCCGAACCGCGCGACGACCCATCCGGACTTGTCCATCCCGTACCCCATCTTCGTTACGAATGTCTGTGCGCGCGCGAAGAGCAGCGACCGCGGCAGCTTGACCCCCACCGAGACGTCCGGACCTTCGCCGCCGAGAAACACGAAGATCTTCTTTCCGACCTTCGCGACGTGGTCTCCAGGCCAGGGTTCGTCCTCCCAAGCTTCGGGATGCTTCAGCGCGTGAGCGCGAAGCTGCTTACGAGCGGTGGCTGGAGTGGTCATTCGGGAATGTCCGCGAGGAGCCTATCGTTGTCGGGTCGTGGTCTCTCCCGAGAAGTTCCCCAACCCAAAGCTCGACGAGACGGTGCCGTCCAAGGACGGAGAGGCTATCGCCGTACTCGCGGGCGGATGCTTCTGGTGCGTCGAGGCCGTCTACAAGCAGCTCGACGGCGTCCGCTCGGTGACGTCCGGCTACGCCGGAGGGACGGCTGAGACGGCCGACTACAACGTGGTCTCGTCGGGCCGCACCGGTCACGCTGAGGCGGTTGAGGTCCGCTTCGACCCCGCCAAGGTGAGCTACGGCCAGCTCCTCAAGGTGTTCTTCTCCATCGCGCACGATCCGACGACCCGCGATCGCCAGGGTCCGGACGTCGGAAAGCAGTACCGCTCGGTGATCTTCTACGCGAACGACGCGCAGCGGCGCGTGGCGGAGGCGTACATCGCTCAGATCGACGAGGCGAAAGTCTTCGACGCGCCCGTGGTCACCGAGCTGATTCCCCTCGATCGGTTCTACAGAGCCGAGGATTACCACCAGGACTACGCGGAGCGCAATCCGTCACAGCCCTACATCGTCTACAACGCCGCACCCAAGGTGCAGAAGGTCCGCAAGTACTTCGCGGATCGCGTCAAGGTGAGCTAGCCCGCGTCGCAATGAAAATCGGCCTCCAAATCCCGTTCTTCACGTGGCCTGGCGGCGCGAAAGAGATCGGTCCGACGCTTACGAATATCGCGCGTACCGCCGACCAAGGCGGGTTCGACCTCATCGGCGTTATGGATCACTTCTTCCAGATCCAATCGATCGGTCCACCTGAGCAAGACATGCTCGAGGCCTACACCACCCTCGGCTATCTCGCTGCGAACACCTCGCGTGCGCGGCTGGTCACGATCGTCGCCGGCGCCGTCTACCGTTACCCGGGCGTCATCGCGAAGATGGTGACGACGCTTGACGTGCTGTCCGGGGGCCGCGGGATGCTCGGCATCGGTGCCGGGTGGAACGAATACGAGGCGAAGAGCCTTGGCATTCCGTTTCCGCCGGTCGCGGAGCGCTTCGACTGGCTCGAGGACACGCTTCGGTTCTGCCTGCAGATGTGGAAGGGAGACGAGTCTCGCCTCGAGGGAAAAAAGTTCACGTTCGAGCGCCCGCTGAGCTCGCCTCAGAGCCTCACGCGTCCGCATCCGCCGATCATGATCGGTGGCATGGGCGAGCAGAAGACTCTTCGCCTCGTCGCCAAATATGCGGATGCGTGCAATCTCTTTCCGACGCCGCAGGTCGGGCATAAGCTCGACGTGCTGAAGCGTCACTGCGAACGCTACAAGCGGAACTACGACGAGATCGAGAAAACGACGATGTTCGGTTTCGACGTCGGCGACCGCGGTGAGAACGTCAGTCAGATCGTCGAGCGGCTCCGGGGTCTCTCTCGAATGGGCTTCTCGGCCGCGATGGGCGGTGTGAAGGACGTCCACAGAATCACGCCTCTCGAGATCATGGCGCGCGAGGTCATCCCCGCAGTTGCGGCCTTCTAACTAGCCGACCCGGTAGCTCGCGGGATCGATCCGCGCCGCGATCAGCATCGGACGATCGCCAGGCGCCTCACGAAAGGCTTCGCGACATTCTGCGACCGTGCTCACGGTTCGCGCGTCGATCCCGAACGCAGTACCCAGTTTTTCGTAATCGATCGCGCCGAACGTCGTGCCGGTGATGGCGTAGCCCTTTCGCTCCTGGCCGGCTTTGATCTGAGAAAGGGCATCGTCAGCGAGCACGATGACCATGACCCCGAGTCCGAGCCTCGTACCTGTCTCGATCTCGGCCATCGTCATCGCGAAGCCGCCGTCGCCGAGCACGCAGGCCACCGGTCTCGTGCGGTCGGCCAGCTTGAGTGCGAGCGCCGCTGGTAGGCCGTAGCCCATCGACGAGAGCCCATTCGAGACGAAGAACGTGCGCGGCCGGTATGCCGGCCAGCACTGGGCGCTGACGGCCTTGTTGTAGCCGACGTCGCAGCTGACGAGCGCGTCCTCGGGCAGGGCGGCGCGCAGCTCGGCCAGCACGCCCTGCGCGCTGAGTCCTTTGACGCCGCCACGCACGCGCGAGGTGAACGCGTCGCGGAATGCATTGAGCTCGTCGCGCGAGACTTTCGGCGTCGCGTCGGTCGCGGCGCTCAGTTTCTCGAGCGCGGCGTCGATCGGACCGACGACCTCGACCTCGCTGCCGTAGTAACGATCGTCGTTTGGGACAAGGCCGATGTGGACGATGCGTGCCTTGGCGGACCAATCGCGATCGAATTCGACCGGGTCGAAGCCGACCATGACCACGAGGTCGCATGTGTCGATGAAGTCATACAGGTAGGCCGTACCCAGACCTTCGATGGTGCCGACGAAGAGCGGATGGTCTTCGCGGAAGACGCCCTTCGCCTTCGGGCTCACCATCACCGGCATCTGCCAGGCCTCGGCGAGACGCCGAAGTGGCCCCGCGACGGGATCGTCGTTGGCATCCATTCCCACGAGAAGCAGAGGGCGCTCGCTATCGTGAAGGCGAGCCGCCGCGGCACGGATCGCATCGTCGTCGATCGCAGGCACGTGCTCGTTCGCGAAGCGCGGAAGCGCTACGTCGACGATCTCCTGTTTTGGGACGTCGCTCGGCACCTCGAGGAAGACCGGACCGCGGCGGACGCGCGCGGCCACGCGCAGTCCACGCTCGACGACCGCGGCCGCATTCGCGGCGCTCACAGTGGCTTGCCACTTGGTGATCGGCGCGAAGAGAGCTTTCAGATCGAGACGCTGATGGGTCGCGACCTCGTACCGTTCCGCCGGGAGCTGGCCGCTGAACGCGATCACAGGAGCGCGGTCGAGGTATGCGTGCGCGACGCCGGTCACGAGGTTCGTGGCGCCGGGGCCTAGCGTGGCGAGGCAGACGCCGGGTGTGCCGGTCACGGTCGCGGTCGCCTCAGCCATGAACGCGGCGGCCGTCTCATGTTTGGTCAGCACGAACTCGAGGCCGGCCTGACGGAATCCCTCGATGAGGTCGACGACCTCTCCCCCGGGATGCCCGAAGACATGCCTGACGCCCGCTGCGTGAAGGCGGTCGCCGATGGCGCGGGCGACGCTCGGAGGCACGCGAATAGGATGCCGCCGTGACGGTCGTCTTGCTGGCGTTCGTCGCCGCGTTCGTCCCCGCGCTGCTCTGGCTCGTGTTTATCTATCGCCGCGATCGCTACGAGCCGGAGCCAAAGACGCTCATCGCGAGGCTCTTTCTGTGGGGACTCGCCGCGGGTCCGTGGGCTTCCGGGATGAACATCCTCATCGCGCATCTCTTTGCGCCGTCGATCGACAGTGCGCAGCGTCAGGGCGCCCTCTTCCTTGCGGCGATCCTGCTCTTTGCACTTGTCGCGCTCTCAGCCCTGAACGAAGAGGTCATGAAGTACGTCGTGGTGTCGAGCCGCGTACGCGGCGATCCCGCGTTCAATGAGCCGGTCGACGGGATGATCTACATGAGCACGGCGGCGATCGGTTTCTCCGCGGGCGAGAATGTCGTGTACATCCTCAACACGTACTTCGGCTTGATCGCCGACTCCACGCGGCCGGGCGTGCCGCTCGCGCTCATCAACGCGTTCCTCGTGACGGCGCCGCTTCGCGCGCTGCTCAGTACGATCGGGCACATCACCTGGTCAGGGATTACGGGCTGGTTCCTCTCACGCCATTACCTCGAGAAGGGCTCCGGCCGCATGCTTGTGGGTGGCATCCTGCTCGCCGCGAGCTTCCACACGGCGTACAACTTTCCGCTGTTTCTGCAGGAGCTGGGTCTCGCGGTCGGATGGATCACCTGGCTCGTGTGGATCGCAGGGATCGAGCGGTACCTCACCCTCCTCGGTCGCGCGCTCATGGCGTCGCCGTTCCGTCGGGCGGGCCTGCGCGCAAAGGGCGCCGCGGCGGAACATGCCGAAGTCCTGCGCGCATTCCGGTCACTCCGCGCACGTCAGCTACCGGTCACCGTTATTCTCGTCGTGCTTGGCATCGTGGCCGCCGTCGCCGCGGCGCTAGCCGGGCTGCCGCAGGAGGTGCCCTACACATCTGCGTTCCTGTTCGTCCTCGCGGCGATCGCCTTCAGCCGATTCAACTGGCGATGCCCCGTCTGCGGGGCGCACTTGAACGGCCTGAATCCAAAAAGCTGCACGCACTGTCACGTGTCATTCACTTAGAGAACCGTCACCCGCGGGTCCTGTGCGGCTTCGGGCGGTGAGCAGCGCCGGGGTCCTCTTCGCTCGGCCCCGGTTGGATCGCGATGGACCGTCCGCCAGGGGCCGCTCGCTCAGAAGACCCCGACGCTGCTCACCCCCGCGTGCCACCCGCGGGCGCCCCATCGACCTACGAGTGTCTCGTCG
>Ga0209161_10004064_pt1 | contig 11656 bp, 10 predicted proteins | sample GraSoiAngelo_155_FD_186169 | JGI IMG/M metagenome (GOLD analysis project Ga0209161, IMG submission 186169) | Grasslands soil microbial communities from the Angelo Coastal Reserve, California, USA - 14_1009_13_30cm (SPAdes) (version 2) | ecosystem: Environmental > Terrestrial > Soil > Grasslands...
CGCGATGGTCGCCGCTCGCGTCACAACTCGGCCTACTGGTCGGGACGCTCCTACGGAGGCTTGGGGCCCGCGGCTCACTCGTTCGACGGCGCGGTACGGCGCTGGAACATCTCCGCGTGGGAGGCGTACCGTCGCGCCGTCGCCGCAGGTCGATCTCCCGTCGCGTCCCAAGAAGTTCTAACCGATGAGCAACGGGAACTGGAGCGGGTATATCTCGCAATGCGCACCGATGCGGGCCTGCCGGTTGCCGCCCTCTGCCGCCCGTTGCCGCCCTCTGCCGCCCGATGGCTGGAGCGGGGTTGGGCCGAGGTCCGCAACCAACGCCTGGTCTGCACGCCGGAGGGCTGGCTCCGGCTCGACGCGCTGGTGCGCGACTTGACCGGCTGCGGCATAACGGGCTAAATTGTTAGCAATTAAGAGCTTGGCTGATATGGCAGCATCTCTGAACGAGCGCGAGCGCCAGGTCCTCGAGGCCGTCATCGAGACCTACGTGGAGACCGCCGAGCCGGCGGGGAGTCGCACTGTCTCGAAGCGCTTCGGGCTCGACCTGTCCCCCGCCTCGATCCGCAACACCATGAGCGACCTGGAAGAGAAGGGGTACCTGTACCACCCCCACACCTCCGCCGGCCGGATCCCCACCGATCTCGCCTATCGGGTGTACGTCAACTCGTTGATGCGCCTGCCGCCCGTCACGGCGTCGGAGTCGCACCAGATCCGCGAGGGGCTGGGCGAGCACAATGCGGTGGACCAGATCCTCGAGCGCGCGGCCCAGGTGCTGGGGGTACTGACGAAGGAGCTCGGCGTCGCCGTCGGTCCGACGCTCGATGCGGCGGTGCTCGAGCGGCTGGAGCTGCTGCAGGCATCGTCGGAGCGGCTGTTGTTGGTGCTCACCCTCAAGAGCGGCGTGGTGCGGTCGATCTTCGTCGAAGTGCCCGCGCGGTTGGCGCCGGAAGCGGTGGCCCAGGTCGGCGTGGTGTTGAACGAACGGCTCGCGGGACTCACGCTGCGCGACATCCGGGGCACGCTCCCCGAGCGGCTGCGCGACGCCACGCCGGACCCGGACTCGAGCGAGCTGCTCAACATCTTCATCCAGGAAGCCGACGAGCTGTTCGACATGCCGACGGCGGGGAACGCGGGAGTCGGGGTCGTGCTGGGGAGCGCGCAGCTCCTCGCCGGCCAGCCGGAGTTCGCCACCAAGGAGCGGCTGCAGGGGCTTATGGAGGTCACCGAGCGACGCGACCTGCTGCGTGAAGCGCTCGCCCAACGGCTGGGCCAGGGACTCACGATCACCATCGGCAGCGAGCATCAGGACCCGAAGCTCGCCCCCTTCACGCTCGTCACGGCCTCGTATCGGCTCGGCGCGCTCGCCGGCGTCATCGGGGTGATGGGTCCGACGCGCATGCCGTACGACAAGATCGTCGCGCTCGTGGATCACACGAGCCGTCTGGTGGGGGAGCTGCTCGAGTGACGCACGACTATTACGCCCTGCTCGGAGTCAAGCGCGACGCGGACGAAGCCGAGATCAAAAAGGCGTACCGCCGCCTCGCGATGCAGCACCATCCCGATCGCGTGGGCCCGGATCAGAAGCAGGCGGCGGAAGCGAAGTTCAAGGAGATCACGGAGGCGTACGAGGTCCTGCGGGATCCCGAGAAGCGCGCCACGTACGACCGCTATGGTGCGGCCGGCCTGCGCCGCGGAGCCGGGGCGGGAGACTTCGGGTTCGCGCACTTCGACCTGTCCGAAGCACTCAACGTGTTCATGCGCGACTTCGGCGGGCTGGGCGGCTTCGACGCGCTGTTTGGAGGCGGGCGGGGCCGGCCGGAGCAGCACCGCGGCCAGGACCTGAAGGTGACGCTCAAACTCGATCTCGCCGAGGTGGCGAGCGGCACCACCAAGAAGCTCAAGATGCGCACCTACGAGCGCTGCGCGGAATGTGGCGGCAGCGGCGCCGCGCGCGGCTCGCGCCCCACGACCTGCGGCACGTGCGGAGGCTCGGGCGAGGTCCGGCGGGCCGCGCGCTCCATGTTCGGCCAGTTCGTCTCTGTGTCGCCCTGTCCCACCTGTGCCGGCGAGGGCAGCGTGATCGCCCAGCCGTGCGGGAAATGCCAGGGCGAAGGCCGGGTGCGCGCCGAGAAGACAGTGGAGATCAACGTCCCCGCCGGTGTCGCCGATCATCATTACCTCACGATGCGCGGGGCCGGCGCCCCGGGGCCGCGCAACGGTCCGCCGGGCGACTTGATCGCGGTGCTCGACATTGCCGAGGACCCGCGCTTCGAGCGTCAGGGCGACGATCTGATCTACGACCTGCCGCTGTCCTTCACGCAGGCCGCCCTGGGCGCCGAGCTGAGCGTGCCCACCCCCTATGGGGCCGCGACGCTGAAGGTGCCGGCCGGCACGCAGACCGGCGCGGTGCACCGCCTGCGCGGCAAGGGTTTGCCACGCGTGGGCGAGGGCGGACGCGGTGATCTCCACGTGCGCGTGCACGTGTGGACGCCCACCAAGCTGACGGCGGAGCAGCGCGCGCTGCTGGAGCAGCTCGCCAAGATCGAGGGCTCGCCCTCCGCCGACGAGCACACCGGCAAAAAGTTCTGGGAGCAGCTGCGCCAGGCGTTCGGACGTTAACTGACTCCGGGCGCGAGCCCGGCGTAGCGAGGGGCCATGGCCGGAGCCTGTGTGTTCTGCAAGATCGCCGCCGGCGAAATCCCGGCGACCGTGGTGAAGCGTGGCGACGGCATGCTCGCGTTCCGCGACCTGAATCCCCAAGCGCCGACGCACGTGCTCGTGATTCCCACCGATCACCTCGCGTCGCTCAACGACGCGAAGGACCCGCGCCTGCTCGGCGCGCTGCTCGGGTTCGCGCGCGAGGTGGCCCGGGCCGAGGGGATTGCGGAGCGCGGCTACCGCGTCGTGGTGAACACCAATCCGGACGGCGGGCAGACGGTGTTCCATTTGCACCTGCACCTGTTGGGCGGACGGCCGATGAAGTGGCCGCCGGGCTGAAGGGTTGCACCGCTCGATGAGCACGGCTAAGTTTTTGGGACTATCACAGTTAGCGAGAAGGGTATGCCGGAAGTCATCATTCATGATGACGAGAGCTTTGAGCGCGCGCTGAAGCGCTTCAAGAAGAAATGCGAGAAAGCGGGGATCCTTTCCGACCTGCGGAGGCACCGTCATTACGAGAAGCCGAGCGAGCGGCGCAAGCGCAAGATGAACGCGGCGCGCCGCAAGGGCCGCCGCCCGCGAGCCGCGTGACGTGGTGAGCTTGCCCGAGCGGCTGCGTGCCGCGATGAACCAGGCCCGGAAACACCGCGATCAGGCGCGTACCCTCCTCCTCTCCACGATCCTCGCAGACCTCAAGAACCGCGAATTCGAGCTCCAGCACCCGCCCTCGGACGACGAGACGACGGAGGTTGTGCGGCGCGCTATCAAGCGCCGCCGCGAGGCGGCCGAGCAGTACGCCGCCGCGGGACGGCGCGATCGGGCCGACGCCGAGCTGGCCGAGGTGAAGGCGCTCGAGGAGTTCCTCCCCGCGGCGGTGGATCCGGAAGAAATCCGCCGCGCCGTGCGGGAGGCCATCGCTGGCGGGGCGCGGGATGTGGGCAAGGTCATGGGACAGGTCATGCCCCAATTCAAGGGCCGGGCGGACGGCAAGGTGGTGAACCAGATCGTGCGGGAAGAGCTGTCGGCCGCATGAGTGCCCCTCGTGCCCCCCGGGGGGTCGCGTCCGCGGTGCTCGAGACACTCGAATTCCCGGCCGCGCTGGAGCGGGTGGCGGCGCACGCCGTCGGGCCGTTGGGCGCGGCGCGGGTGCGCGGGCGCACCCCGGTCGCCGACCCCGACATGATCCGCGCCGCCCTGGCGCAGGTTGCCGAGCTCGCCGCGTTGTTGCTGCGCGACGACACCGTCCGCGCCGAGCCCGTACCCGACATCGCGCCGGCGCTCGAGCTGCTCGCCGTGCCCGGCAGCGCGCTCGATGGCCCGGCGCTGGCCGCTCTGGGCGGGGCCCTCGCCGCGGCCCGCATCGTCGCGGCCGATTTGGGCCGGCTGACCGCGCAGGCCCCGCGCACCGCAGCGCTGCGCGCCGCCCTACCGGCGAGAGAGCTCGAGACGCGGCTGTCCCAATCCCTCGACCCCGAAGGGCAGGTGCTCGACGGCGCGTCGCGCGGCGTCGCCCGCGCCCGCCGCGCCGTGCGCGAGGCGCGCCAGCGGCTGGTGCAGCGGCTCGAGGCCATCCTCGGCGCGCTCGATCCGTCGGAACGCGCCCCCGACGCGGCCGTCACCGTGCGGGGCGGTCGCTACGTCATCCCGGTGCGCGGCACCGCCCGCGCCAAGGTCGGCGGCATCGTGCACGACGAGTCGGCCACGCGCTCCACCGTGTTCGTGGAGCCGCCCGAGGCGATCGAGCTCGGCAATGCGCTGCGCGAGCACGAGGCCGAGCAGCAGCGCGAAGTGCTGCAGGTGCTGCGGGATCTCACCGAGCTGCTCCGCCCCGCCCGCGAGACGATCGCCGCCGCGTGGGAGATGTGCATCGCGTTCGACGACCTGTGCGCCCGCGCCCGCTACGCGGTGCTCGTCAACGGCTTCGCCCCCGCGGTCGGCACGGGGCCGCTCGAGATCCACGACGGCCGCCATCCGCTTCTCATCTCTCCTCTCGTTCCCCCTCTCCACGAAGTGGAGAGGGGGTCAGGTGAGGACGTCGAGGTGGAGAGGGGGAAAGGTGGTGCGGTCGTCCCGTTCGACCTGCTGCTCGCCCCCGACGAATGCACCGTGCTCGTTTCGGGCCCGAACACCGGCGGCAAGACGGTGCTGATCAAGGCCGTGGGATTGCTCTGCCTCATGGCGCAGAGCGGCATCGTTCCGCCCATCGGGCCGCGCTCGACGCTGCCGGTGTTCGACGGTGTGTTCGCCGACATCGGCGATCGCCAGTCCATCGCCGCCAGCCTCTCCACCTTCTCCGCCCACGTCGCGGTGCTACGCGACATTCTGGAGCGCGCCGGATCGGGTTCACTCGTCCTGCTGGACGAGATCGGCAGCGGCACCGATCCGGCGGAAGGCGCCGCGCTCGCGGCCGCCGTACTCAAGACGCTCACCCGCCGTCGCGCCGTCACCCTCGCGACTACGCACCTGGGAGCGTTGAAGCAGCTCGCCGCGGAAACGGTGGGCATCGTGAACGCGTCGCTCCAGTTCGACGCCGAGACACTCACCCCCACGTTCCGGCTGCTCAAGGGCGTCCCGGGGCGCTCCTACGGGCTCGCCATCGCCCGGCGCCTGGGGATCGCGGGCGAGGTGCTGGACATCGCCGAGCGCGCCGTGCCCGACCGCGAGCGGACGCTCGATGCGCTGCTCGCGACCGTCGAAGCACGGGCACGGGAGCTCGAGGCCCGGGAGCGGGAGCTCGCGGCCGGCGAGCAACGCGTGCGGGACGACGCCGCGCGGGTCGACGCGCGCGGCGAGGAAGTGGCCGGGCGGGAGCGGGAGGTGACGGCCCGGGCCCGGAGCCTGCAGCAGGCGGCCCGAGATCAGACCCGGGCATACCTGCTCGAGGCGCGCAAGAAGGTCGAAGAGGCGCTGGGCCGGGCGCGGGCGGCGGTGGACGAGGCGACGGCGAAAGAGGCGCGCCGGCTGCTCGAGCAAGCGCTCGAAGAGACGGAGACCCGGGAAGCAGCAGACACTCGGGAAACGGGAAAGGGGAAAGGGGAAAGGTGGCTGTCGCTAGACGAGCTGCGGAGTCTCAAGCAGGCGTCGCCGACGGACGCGCCCCGACGCGTGCCGAGCCCGGCGCGGCCGGCACGCGGAGGAGCGCGTCTGCCGGCGACGGCGACTGCGACGAGCGAGATCTCCCTGCGTGGGCTACGGGCGGAGGAAGCCGAGGGCCGGCTCGTCAAAGCGCTCGACGACGCCGTGCTCGCCGATCTGCCCTATCTGCGCGTCATCCACGGCAAAGGCACCGGCGCGCTGCGCCAGCTGGTGCACGATCTCCTGTCCGCCGACACCCGGGTGGCGCGCTTCGGCTTCGCCCCGCCGAACCAGGGCGGGCACGGGGTCACGATCGTGGAGTTCACGGCGTGAGTCTCATTCCCGACGACGTGATCGAGCAGGTCCGGGAAGCGGCGGACATCGTGGGGATCATCGGCGAGCACGTGGAGCTCAGGCGCACCGGGGCGGACTTTCGCGCCGCGTGCCCGTTTCACGGCGGCACCCACCGCAACTTCGCCGTCATCCCGAAGAAGGGGATGTTCTACTGCTTCGTGTGCCACGAGGGCGGTGACGTCTTCACCTTCTTCATGAAGAAGCTCGGCATGGACTATCCTACCGCGGTGCGCGAGGTCGCGCGCCGCGTCGGCATCGCCATTCCCGAGCGGGGGCCCACCGGGCCGGACCCGCGCGAGCCGCTGTACGGCGCCGTGGCCGCGGCCGCCGACTGGTTCGCGCGTCAGCTGCGCGAGAGCCCCGAGGCCCAGGTGGCCCGGGACTACCTCGCCTCGCGGCACCTCGAGCTCGAGGTCGTGCTGCCGCTGGGGCTGGGCTACGCGCCCAGAAGCAAGGCGTTGCTCGACGCAATGAAAGGATTGGGCGTGCGTGAGGAGGTGTTGCTCGAGGCGGGGCTCCTCGTTAAACGAGAGGACGGGACGCTGCTGCCCCGGTTCCGCGGGCGCCTGCTGTTTCCGATCCACGACCTGCGCGCGCGTGTGGTCGCGTTCGGAGGTCGCATCCTTGGCGAAGGAGAGCCGAAGTATCTCAATTCGCCCGACTCGCCCGTGTTCCACAAGGGCAAGCTGCTCTACAATCTGCACGTCGCGAAGCACGCGATGCGCAAGGCGGAGCGCGCCATCCTCGTCGAAGGGTATTTCGACGTGCTGCGCCTGTCGCTTGCCGGCATCGAAGAAGTAGTCGCCCCGCTCGGCACCGGCCTCACGCCGGATCAAGCGCAGCTGTTGGCGCGGCATGCGCCGCACGTGACGTTGTTGTACGACTCGGACGACGCCGGACTGCGCGCCACCTTCCGCGCCGGCGACGAGCTGCTGCGTCAGGGCCTGCGCGTCAGCGTGGCCACGCTCCCCCCGGGGGAGGATCCGGACACCCTCGTCCAGAAACAGGGCGCCTCGGGCCTCGAAGCCATCCTCAAGGACGCCGTCGATCCGCTGGAGCGGAAGATCCAGATCCTCGACCGCAAGGCCTTCTTTGCCAGCCTCCCCGGGCGGCGCCGGGCGCTCGACCGACTGCTCCCCACGATCCGCGCGGCGAGAGATCCGATTACGCGGGAGCTGTACATCTCGCGTGCAGCTGAGGCGGCGGGAGTGCGGAAGGACGTGCTCGAGCGGGAAGCCGGGATGCGGGAAGCGGGAAGCGGGATGCGGCCCACCGACCCCACCCATCCCGCATCCCGCATCTCGCATCCCGTCCTGCCCGCCAGCGCCGAGAAAGCTCTCGTGCTCTTGCTGCTCGAGGGCGAGCCTTGGCTCGCCCGCGTCACCGAGGCCGTCGATGCCGAGGAGCTCGAGTTTGCCCCGTATCGCGCCGTGTTCGAAGCCATCACGGACGATGCGGTGCTCGCCCTGGACGACGCGTCGGCGCGCACCTACGAGCAGCTCAAGGAAGAGGGCCTCGGCGAGCGCGATCCCAACGAGATGTATGAATTGGCCGTGAGCTGGATGGAAGCACGGCGACTGGAGCGGCAGCTGCAGCAGCTCGACGACCAATTGCCGTTCGAGAGTCCCGAGCGCCAGGCGTCCCTGATTGCGGAGAAGCGACGGGTGTTCGACGAGCTCCGCAAACGTTACCCGCGTTACAAAATCGCTGCGAGGAGGAGAGGTGCACCCGGAACTTGAAGCGTTGTTGGCGCTGCAGGAGAAGGATCAGGCGGTCACGGCGACGGACGAGAGCCTGGCGGCCCTCGCCCCGGAGCTCCAGGCCCTGGACGAGGCGCAGGCGGCGGCCGAGCGGGCGCTCGGCGGCGCCCAGGCGGCGATTCAGGCCGCGATCGATCGGCGCGATGAGCTCGAAGGCAAGATCGCCAACTATCGCACGATGCAGGAGCAGCGGCGCCAACGGCTCGAGTGGGTGCGGGGCGCCAAGGAAGCCTCGACCCTCATGGCGGAGCTGGACCTCGCCCGCTCGGTGCTCGCCAAAGAAGAAGCCGAGTTCATGCGCTCGGGCGACGCCGTGACGGAGGCGGAGCGCAAGGCGGCGGAGGCCGAGAAGGCGCTTCAGGAGGTGCGGGCGCAGCAGGCGCCGCTGCGCGAAGCGCTCGCGGGCAGGCGCGACGCCATCGCGGCGCAGCGCGAACAGGCGGTGGCGGAGCGCGAGCGCGCCGCGACCCGGGTCGGGGCCGGTCTGCTGTCGCGCTACGAGCGCATCCGCCGCGGTAAGGCGCCGCTCGCGCTCTATTCGCTGCACGGCGACGCCTGCGGTCACTGCTTCACGGCGGTCCCTACCCAGCGGCGGGCCCTGATCCAGCGCGGCGCGTCGATCGAAGGCTGCGAGGCCTGCGGCGTGCTGCTGTACGCGCGGGAATGATCCCCGCCCGCTGGACGGTCGCGGCGCCGCCCGACCCGGGTCTCACCTCGACCCTCGCCGCCGACCTCCACATTCCCGAGCCGCTGGCCGCGATCCTGGTGCAGCGTGGCCTCGCGGCGCCAGACCTGGCCAAGGCGTTTCTGCGCCCTGAGCTCGAGCGGCTGTCCGATCCGCTCGCCTGGGCCGACATGGCCCGGGCCGTGGACCTGATCGTCGCGGCAGTGCGCGCGCGCGCTCCGATCCTGGTGCACGGGGACTACGACGTGGACGGGCAATGCGGCGCGGCGCTGCTCACCCGCGTGCTGTCGAGTGTGGGCGGCAACGTCCGGGCGTTCGTGCCTCACCGGCTGCGCGACGGCTACGATTTCGGGCCGGCGGGCCTCGCGGAAGCCCAGCGCGTGGGCGCGCGGCTCGTCATCACGTGCGACTGCGGCATCACCGCCGTCGAGACCGTCGGCGCCGCCCGGGCGGCGGGCATCGACGTGATCGTGACCGATCACCACCTCCCCGGCGACGTGCTCCCGCCCGCCACGGCGGTGCTCGACCCGCGCCGGGCCGACTGCGCCTCGGAGGACAAGCACCTCTGCGGCACAGGGGTGGTGTTCAAGCTGGCGCAGGCGCTTGTGCCCGCGCTCGGCTTGTCGCCCAACTTGCCGCTCCATTTTCTCGACCTCGTGGCCCTGGCGACCGTGGCAGATGTCGTCCCCCTGACCGGCGAGAACCGCATCCTCGTGCGCCACGGGCTCAAGATGCTGGCCGACTCGCGCTGGACCGGTGTGCGCGCGCTGATCGACGCGGCGGGCCTGGCGGGGAAGCCGATCAAGTCCGGCCACGTGGGGTTCATCCTGGCGCCGCGGCTCAACGCCGCCGGCCGCATCGCCGACGCGAACCTGGGGCTGCGGCTGCTGCTCTCCGACGATCCCACCGAGGCGGCCGCCATCGCGCGGGAGCTGGAGACGCTCAACGCGCGGCGCCAGGAGCTGGACCAGCGCATCCTGGACGAGGCGGTCGAGCTGGCCGAGCGGGTGCTCGGGCCGGAGGACCGGGCGCTGGTGCTCGCGGCCGACGCGTGGCATCCCGGGGTGATCGGGATCGTCGCGTCGCGGCTGGTGGAGCGCTACGGGCGGCCCACGTTTCTCATCGCGTGGGACGAGGGCGGCAGCACGGGACGCGGCTCGGGGCGGAGCGTCGCGGGCTTCGACCTCCACGCCGCGCTGCAGCGCGTGGCGCCCCATCTCGAGAAATACGGCGGGCACACCATGGCGGCGGGCCTCACGATCCGCCGGGAGCGCTACGAGGCGTTTCGTGTTGCGTTTCTCGGCGTCGCAAGCGAGCTTCTGCGCCCCGACGACCTGGTGCCGGCGCAGCGGGTGGACCTGGAGCTGCCACTGGGCCTCGTGAGCGACGAGCTGGAGAAGCTGATCCGCTATCTCGAGCCGTGCGGCGCCGGCAATCCGGCGCCCGTGTTCGGGGTGCGCGGTGCCCGCGCCGTGGGCGCGCGCCGGGTCGGCACGAACCACCTGCGCTTCACGCTGGACGACGAGTCGGGTGCGCTGCCGGCCATCGCGTTCCAGTGGGCCGACGCGATTCCCGATCAGTGGCTCGCCGAGCGGCTGGACGTGGCGTTCCGGCTGGAGCGCGACGAGTGGCAGGGGCGGACGACACTGCAGGCGCGGGTGGCGGCGATGGCGCCGAGCGCTTGACAATGCGGAATGCGGAGTGCGGAGTGCGGAATTGAATTGGAAGGTCGCTCGCCGCGAGAGGCTCGTTTCGACATTCCGCATTCCGCATTCCACACTCCGCACTCGGGGAGGGGGGCGGGGAGGGATGATCCGCATCATCGCCGGCGAGTTCAAGGGGCGGCGCCTCAAGACGCCGGCGACGGACAAGGTGCGCCCCACCGCGGACCGCGTGCGGGAGGCGTGGTTCTCGATCCTGCAGCGCTCGATCCGCGGCGCACGTGTGCTCGACCTGTTCGCGGGCTCGGGGGCGCTCGGGTTCGAAGCGCTGTCGCGCGGGGCCGTGAGCGCCGACTTCGTGGAGCTGCACCGGTTTGCCCTCGCCACGCTCAAGGCCAACGTGAAGACGCTCGAGGTGGACGACCGCGCCGCGATTCACCGCGCGGACGCGCTCCGCTTCGCCGAGCGTCTGCATCCGGGCCAGTACGACGTGGCGTTCGCCGATCCCCCGTACGCGGGGCAGGAGGCCGCCCGCCTGGTCGCCATGTTCCGTCTCAACGCGTTCGCGCGCATCTTCTCGATCGAGCACCCCGCGGACCAGCCCATCCCGGGCGACGACACGCGCCGCTATGGCGACACGGCCGTCACCTTCATTTACGCCCCGTGACGCGCATCGCGGTCTACCCCGGCTCGTTCGACCCGATCACGCGGGGGCACGAAGACCTCATCCGGCGCGCCCTCACCTTCGCCGACCGCGTGATCATCGCGGTCGCCGTCAACGTGGCGAAGCAGCCGCTGTTCACGCTGGAGCAGCGCGTCGCGCTGATCCAGAAAGCCGCAGCGGATCCGCGGGTCGAAGTCCGTTCGTTCGACGGCCTGCTGGCCGACTTCGTGCGCGCCGCCGGCGCCACCCTGATCGTGCGCGGGCTGCGGGCGGTGAGCGACTTCGAGTACGAGTTCCAGATGGCGCTCATGAACCGCAATCTCGCCCCCGGGGTCGAAACCGTGTTCCTGGTACCGGCCTTCGACCTCACCTACCTGAGCTCCAGCCTGGTGCGGGAGGTGGCCCGCTTCGGAGGCGATGTGTCGCAGCTGGTCCACCCCGCGGTGGGTCAGGCGCTCAAGCAAAAGTTCGCGAAGTGACGTTCCGCGACGCACTGCACGAGCGGGCCCGCCGCACGCGCCGCCGCGTCGTGCTGCCCGAGGGCGCAGACGGCCGCGTGCGCGCCGCCGCCGCGCGGATCGAGGGGTCGGGACTCGGCTCGGTCGAGCTGCTGGAGGGGACTCCTCGTTCCCCGCTCCCCGAGATGCTGCGCCTGTTGCGCGATCGTCACCCGAGCAAGTTTCCCGACGACGCAACCGCCGCCGCCGCTCTGGCGCATCCCCTCACCTACGGCGCCAGAGCGGCGGCGGCGGTTGCGTCGTCGGGAAACTTGCTCGGGTGACGATCGCGCAACAGG
>Ga0209161_10004068_pt1 | contig 11653 bp, 10 predicted proteins | sample GraSoiAngelo_155_FD_186169 | JGI IMG/M metagenome (GOLD analysis project Ga0209161, IMG submission 186169) | Grasslands soil microbial communities from the Angelo Coastal Reserve, California, USA - 14_1009_13_30cm (SPAdes) (version 2) | ecosystem: Environmental > Terrestrial > Soil > Grasslands...
CGTCCAGGTCGGCCTGCCAGAAGCTGCGCGGATCCCGGTTACCCGCTCGACCCATCATGTCCGAGTCGCGATAGCCCAGGTTTTCCCATTCGGTCACGCCCAGGTCGGCCATCGCAGCTTCCAGCTCGCCTGCACGAATCTCGCCAAGCCGCCGGTGGTTGTCGGGCGTGTCGAGCTCGGGCACCACGATCTCGCCCAGCTCGCCCCGTGTGCACGTGACGAGGACGACGCGGTGGCCGTCACGGACCGCCCGCGCCATCGTCCCGCCCGTGCCGATGGTCTCGTCGTCGGGATGGGCGTGGACGGTCATGAGCGTGAGTGGCCGATCGGTGGGCATCGGTTGAATGCTAGCGGGGCGGAGGACTTGGGGCTCTCTCCGCGATCGCGCGAGAGTGCCCTGGCGCTACCATCCGCCCGATGGCCGCCGGCTCGAAAGCCCCGTCTCCTACCGGACCCCTCGCCGGGTTGCTCGTGGCCGACTGTTCGACCGTCCTGGCCGGTCCCCTCTGCGCGATGCTGCTGGGCGATCTCGGCGCCGAGGTCATCAAGGTCGAGCCACCCGAGGGCGACGCGACCCGCGGCTGGGGACCGCCGTACGTCGGAGCCGGCCGAATCTCACCCGACGATCCAGGAGTCGCCGCGTACTACGTCGCGGTAAACCGGAACAAGCGGTCGCTGAGCCTGGATCTGCGCCAAGGTGCCGGGGTTGAAGTCCTGCGGCGGTTGCTCGGCCGGGCGGACGTGCTCCTCGAGAACTACCGGGTGGGCGGCCTGGCGCGTCTCGGCTTGGACGACGACACCCTGGAGGCTCTCAACCCCGACCTCGTGCACCTCGCGATCAGCGGGTACGGCCCCGCCGGCCCGGACGCCCTCCGCCCTGGTTACGACTTCGTGCTGCAGGCCGAAGCGGGCCTGATGTCGATCACCGGCTTCGTGGACGCGGACGGCGGCTACCCGACGAAGGTCGGGGTGGCGATCAGCGACGTAGTGACCGGGTTGTTCGGGGCCGTCTCGGTTCTCGCGGCGCTGCTCGGACGGGAGCGTGGCAAGGCCCACGGGCAGCGAATCGACGTATCGATCCTCGAGTCCACTCTCGCCAGCCTGGTCAACCAGGCTCAGAACGCCTTCGCGACCGGGCAGGCACCGCAGCGGCGTGGCAACAGCCACCCGAACATCGTGCCGTACGAGGCCTTTCGCACGGCCGACGGCCAGATCGTCGTTGCGGTGGGGAGCGAGCGCCAGTGGCTGCGGTTCTGCGAGGCCGTGGGGCTACCGGACCTCGCGGCGGATTCTCGTTTCGCGACCAACGAGCGGCGGGTCACCAATCGAGAGGCGCTTCGCCCGCTGCTTGCGGATCGCCTCGCCGGCGCCTCGTCGGCCGAATGGCTGGCGAGGCTGGTGACGGCGGACGTCCCGGCGGGCCGAATCAACGACGTCGTTGAAGCATTCGCCATGCCGCAATCGGTCGCTCGGGCCATGACAGTGGACATCGAGCACCCCGTGCTCGGTCCGATCCGCCAGGTCGGCCTGCCATTCGAGCTGTCCTCGACGCCGGCGCGGATTCGAGTGGCCCCGCCCCTGCTCGGCGAGCACAACCGCCAGATCCTCGGGGAGCTTGGCTACGGCGAGGTCGAGATCAGGAAGCTCGAGGCCGCTGGAGTCGTCTGAATCGAGCCCTTGCAGGACTGCACGGAGGCCCCGCGGCCGCCAGAATCCCGCTGCTAGACTCGGCCGCGCTCGCATTCAGGAGGAACTCATGACCCACGACGATCGCGCGGTCCACGACGCTCGCGAGCGCTGGGCGCTCGTCCTCGGCGCTTCTTCGGGCATGGGCGAGGCGACCTCCGTGGCCCTGGCGCGTGCCGGCTACAGGATCGCCGGGATCCACCTGGACTTCCGGGCCGGCCTGACGCACGTCGAGGACGTCAGGAAGCGGATCGCCGATGCCGGCTCGGAGGCGCTCTTTACCAACATGAACGCGGCGGACGACGAGAAGCGGGCTGCGGCGCTGGCGGCTTTTCGCGCGCGATTTGACGAGCGCAGGGCCGAAGGCGCCCATCCCTACGTCCGGGTCGTCATGCACTCGCTCGCGTTCGGCACCCTGCTGCCATTCCTGGCCGAGGATCCCAAGGTGGCTATCAGCCGAAAGCAGATGGAAATGACCCTCGACGTGATGGCCAACAGCCTCGTCTACTGGGTGCAGGACCTCCTGCGAGGCGGATTTCTCGAGGTTGGCTCAAAGGTCTACGCCATGACCTCTGAAGGATCCACGCGGATGGTGCCGACCTACGGCGCGGTCTCCGCGGCGAAGGCGGCGCTCGAGTCTCACTGCCGGCAGCTGGCGATGGAGCTGGCCCGCAAAGGGACCGGCGTCACCGTCAACGCCATACGCGCCGGCGTCACGGTCACGCCAGCCTTGATGAAGATCCCCGAGCACGACGCCATCATCGAGGCCTCGACCCGCCGAAACCCGTCCGGGCGGATGACGACCCCGCAGGACGTTGCGGACGCGATCGTGGCGCTGTCGGAGCGGGGCCTCGACTTCATGACCGGGAACGTCATCGGCATCGACGGCGGCGAGTACATCACCGGATAGCGCGATTCGCGCCGCGGACTGAAGCGGTGTTGCCTATGAGCGGCCGTGTGATCGTGGTCGGCTCGGTCAACGTCGACCTGGTCGTGCGGGCTCCCCGGCTGCCTGCCCCGGGCGAAACAGTGATCGGGGGAACGTTCGAGCGGCACCACGGCGGGAAGGGCGGCAACCAGGCCGTGGCGGCATCGCGGCTGGGCGTCCGGACCGCATTCGTCGGAGCCGTCGGCGACGACGACTTCGGCAGCGCGGCCCGAACCGCGCTCGAGCACGAAGGGGTCGACGTGGCCGCGCTCCGAACCGTCCGTGGCCAGCCAACGGGCGTGGCACTGGTCCTCGTCGACGACGCCGGTGAGAATCTCATCTCGGTCGCCTCCGGCGCCAACGCTGCCCTGGAGCCCGCCGACGTTCGGAAGGCTCTTGCCTCGTTGCGCCTCGCGCGCGGGGACGTTCTTCTCGTCAGCTCCGAGATTCCGCGGCCGTCGGTGCGAGAAGCGCTGCGCGGGGCGCGCGCGACTGGAGCACTGGGGATCCTGAATCCCGCGCCGGCACCTGGCCTCGATCGCGGCATCTTCGGAATGAGCGACGTGTTGACACCCAATCGGGCCGAGCTCGCATCACTGGTCACGGAGGAGGGTGACCGCACCGGACGGCCATTCGCGGCGGACTACGACCCGGTGCGCGCCGCCGAAGGGCTGCTCGCGACCAGCGCGGAGGGGGCCGGGGTCGGACTCGCGGTCGTCCTGACTCTTGGACGTGCCGGCGGTTTGCTCGTGCGGGTGGATGGGCCAGCCCTCGATCTTCCCGCGCCGGCCGTGTCCTCGGTCGATGCGACCGGAGCCGGCGATGCCTTCAATGGCGCCCTTGCCGCCGGCCTCGCCGAAGGACGGACCTTGCCGGACGCCGCTCGTCGGGCGATCCAGGCGGCCAGCCTGTCGACCACGATCGCCGGGGCGCGCGAGGGCATGCCCTCGGCAGAGCAGCTCAAGGCGTTCGCGAGGCGAGCCCACAACTGAGACTCGGTCTCGACAACGAATTCGAGACCCAGTATCATTTCCGGCATGGTCGACACCAAACCCTGGACGGCCGCCCTCGATCGGGCGGGCTACTCGATCACCGAGCCGAGACGTGCCGTCGCGGAAATGGTCGCCGAGCGAGACAGCCACTTCACCGCACCGGAGCTGGTCCTCGAGGCGAAACGGCGGCGGCTGGGCGTCGGGCGGGCGACCGTGTTCCGTGCCCTCGAGGTCTTCGAAGAGCTGGGCCTGGTGGAGCGACTCGACCTCCCCAGCGGCGAGCACGCCTACGTCGTCTGCGAGCCGGCCCACCACCACCATGTCGTTTGCCAGCGCTGCGGTCGTGGAACCGACGTCGAGGATTGCGGAATTGAGGACGTCGCCCGCCAGATCGAAGCCCAGACCGGCTATCTGGTGGACTCGCATCGCGTTGAGCTGTTTGGCCTGTGTCCCGAATGCCGCGCTTCCTAGCGCGCGACGGCCGCGTGTCCCGCTGCACGCTGCGCGCCCCGCTGCTCCTCGGGCTGCTGCTCGTTGCGGGCTGTGCCGGGCCGGCAGGTAGCCCTACCCTTTCGGCCAGGCCACCTGCAGCGACAGCCTCCAGCCCGACGTCCAGCTCTGGCTCGGCCGAGCCGACACCCGTCGACTCAGGGCCACCGCTGCCGGTTCTGGGAACCGAGAATTTCTATGCCGACCTGCTCGCCCAGGTTGGCGGCTCCCGGGTGGCTGCGAGCAGCCTGCTCAACGATCCGAACGCGGATCCCCACGCATTCGAGAGCAGCCCGCAGAGCGGAGCCCTCGTCGCAGACTCACGGCTCGTCATCGTGAATGGCCTGGGATACGACGCGTTCATGCAGAAGCTGCTGGCTGCGTCCAACCGTCCGGATCGCGTGGTCATCAACGTCCAGCAGCTACTCGGACTGCCCTCGGACGTCAACGTCCACATCTGGTACGACCCAGCGACCATGCCGAAGGTCGCCGAGGCGGCCGCGGGCGCCCTGACGAAGCTCGATCCACCGAACTCCGGCTACTTCGAGGCACGGAAGGCCGCCTATCTGGCCGGGCTCAAGCCGATCATCGACAACGTTGCCGCACTCAAGGCGCGCTTCGCCGGCACGCCGATTGCCTTCACGGAGGACGTGGCCGGCTACCTCACCGACACGATCGGGCTGGTGGTGAAGAGTCCGCCAGGTTTCATGAAAGCCGTCGAGGAGGGCATCGATCCGGGACCGGCCGACGTCGCGGCGGAGCGCGACCTGTTCACGATGCATCTGGTGAAAGTGCTTCTTTACAACAGCCAGGTCCAGTCGCCGATCACCCAGCAGATCCACGATCTCGCGCAAACCAACGGTGTCCCGATCGTCGGCGTCGCGGAGACGATCCCCAGTACATACCAGCACTTTCAGGATTGGCAGGTCGCCCAGCTCGATGAGCTGGAGCAGGCTCTGCTGAAGGGAGCGTGACCGAGTTGGCGGACGCCGCCCTGCGCTTCACGAACGCGACGCTGGCGTATGACGGCCGGACGGTCTGGAGAGACCTATCGCTGGCGGTCGAACCGGGTACGTTCGTGGCCATCCTTGGCCCCAACGGGTCCGGCAAAACGTCGCTGCTGCGGGTCATCCTTGGCCTTGCCGCCCTCTCCGCGGGAACGGCGGATGTCCTTGGACGTCCGCCGCGTCGAGGCAACCCCGAGATCGGCTACGTCCCGCAGCACCAGTCGTTCGACCGCGACTTGCCGTTGAGGGGCCGCGATCTCGTGCAGCTGGGTCTTGACGGCCATCGCTGGGGGATCGGGCGACCCAATGTGGCGGCGCGAATGCGCGTCGATGCCGCCATCGAAGGCGTCGAGGCGGGCGCGTATGCCGACGCTCCGATCGGCCGGCTGTCGGGCGGTGAGCAACAGCGACTTCGGATCGCGCAGGCACTGGTCGACGATCCGCAGATCCTTCTGTGCGACGAGCCGCTGGCCAACCTGGACCTCCACCATCAGCAGGAGATCACCGAGCTGATCGGGCGCTCGCTGCGTGGCACTTCGCGATCAGTGCTGTTCGTGACCCATGACGTCAACCCCGTCCTGCATCTGGTCGATCGCGTGCTTTTCGTGGTGAACGGACGCTGGGCGGCCGGCACGCCGGACGAGGTTCTGACATCGGATCGGTTGTCGGAGCTGTATGGGTCGCACGTCGACGTCCTCAGGGTCCACGACCGGATCCTGGTAGTGGGCGACTCGACCGGCGCCGGATTCGACCTCGGCGAGCCGCATCACCTCCCGCCCATCGACCACACCGCCACCGCCACGGCGGCAGCCGCCGCGGGCAAGGGCACGGGCATGGGCCCCGAGGCTCATTGATGCTCGACCAGGCCGTCCGGCTGCTCGCTTACGACTTCGTGCAGAACGCGATCGCCGCCGGCGTGGTGATCGCGATCGTGTCCGGCGTGGTGAGCCGCTTCGTGGTCGCCCGCAACATGGCCTTTGCGGTCCACGCCCTGGCCGAGCTGGGGTTTACCGGGTCCGCTGGGGCCATCCTCTTCGGGATCTCGCCAGTGGTCGGCCTCCTGGCCGGGACGACCGTCACGGCGCTGTTCATCGGCGCCCTCGGCGTTCGGGTGCGCGAGCGCGACGCCGTCGTCGGAGTGGTCATGGCCTTCGGGCTCGGGCTCGGCGTCCTCTTCCTTACCCTGTATCCGCGCTATGCGACCGAGGCATTCGCCATCCTGTTCGGAACGATCACGGGGGTGACGCGGGGCGACGTCCTCCTTCTGCTCGCCATTGGGGCCGTGACCCTTGCTGTGCTCGCCGTCGTGTACCGGCCTCTCACGTTCGCAACGGTGGACCCGGAGGTCGCCGAAGCCCGCGGTGTGCCGGTTCGCACGCTCACGATCGTCTTCCTGCTGATCATGGCGGCGGCCGTCGCCGAAGCGGTTCAGGTTGTCGGCGTGCTGCTCATCCTGACGCTTCTCATCACCCCGGGCGCCACCGCGGAACGGCTGACGGTGCGGCCGGGCCGGGCAGCGCTCCTGAGCGTCCTGATCGCGCTTGCCTGCGTGATCGGCGGGATCTTCCTGTCGCTGGTTTCGAACGCGCCGGTGAGCGTGTTCGTCACCTCGCTCAGCTTCGCGATCTATCTCCTGGCACGGTTCGTGGTCGGGCCAGCCGTGCTGGGAATCGAGGGACGAAGGGGCGCGCTTGGCACCCTGACCGAGACGGGAGCTCAGCCCCCTGCGGGCGCGTAGCCGGTCAGCTCGACGTACGCCTCGCCGGAAAGCGAGGGAATCGCCACACCCGAGCTCGATCGAACGGTCACCCGCTGCGAGCCTTCCCAGTAGACCTCGCCCGTCGTCGAGCGCGCATCGAGCTCCTGGTCGGGCAACGTCGGCACCAGGTCCAGAAGCAGGTTGGCCTGTGAGATTGCAACGCGCCAGCCGGCCGGGTAGTCGGCTCGGGTGTGCGGGCTTCGCCAGTTGCCGGTGGCGGCGACCTCGAAGTCGGCTTGCGTCAGGTGAACAGTGCTGGCGGCACCGAGGGTGCCGTACGCCAGAACGGGGCTGCCGGTGGCGTCGCGGACTAGCCATAGCGTGATCGAGCGGCCGTCACTCAGATTGATTGCGAACCACTGCCACCCGCCGCCGATGGAGACGAAGTCGCCCCACTCGTGGTCGAACCACGCCGTGCCGCGGACCGACACGGCCTGGCCGCCCACGGTCACCGTCCCTCGAACCACAGGCTGTCGGGGGCGTGAGTAGTAGTACGAGCCGCCGCCGGCCCCGAAATCCACAAAGCCGTACTGGTGCTGCAGCACGACCGGCCCCGATCCCAGCGACAGGTCGAGGCCGAACGCACCCTGGCCGTTCGCGACCTCGCCCGCAGACGCCGATGCGATGAGTCGGCCGCCTTCCTGTGTGCCGGCCATGGACCAGGGCGTCGCGTCGGATGGCGGCGGCAGAGCCGTCGCGGGGCCGGGTGACGCGAGTGCGCCCGGCACGGCGGACAACGTCAGCGCGAAACCATCCGGCGAGCCAGCAGTGGTCGGCGAATGGTCGACCTGCGGCCCCACCTCGTTGCGCTGGGCGTAGTGGAAGCGTCCCGCACCCTCGTCGGTGAGGGCGACGTGCGATGCCCACCCCAGTGGAAAGCCTCCACGCTCGGCGCGGAAGACCACGAACTCGAAGCCGAAACGCCGGCCATCGTCCGCGACGAGATGTCCCGTGTAGTACCACCACTCCGTGAGCCGATGATGCGGACCGTCGTCACGAGGAAAGGTGATCGGCAGTGGATCGTGAGGAGCAGGGCTCTGCGAAGGGCTCGGAGGGGGCTCCGGACGGACGACCGGCCGATTCGCCAGGGTCGGCCCGCCCCCTGAGCAGCCGGCGAGGGCCAACGCCACCAGCAGCAGCGGCCAGGACGAGCCCGAACGCGACCTGGACGAGGGCGGCCGCGAAGCGAACGAGGGCGGCCGAGAGCCGAACCAGGGCGACCGGGACCTACTCATGACCGACCACTCGGGCGGTGGGGTCTCCGGCGTTGCGAGCACCTGATTCCAGAACGCTCTCCAACCGCCTCGGGAGCCACCAGTTCCAGCGGCCCAGCAGGCGCATCGTCGCCGGCACAAGCAGGGCCCGAACGACGCTGGCGTCGAGCGCAACCGCGAGCGCCATCCCAAGCCCGAGCGCCTTGATGAGCACGATGTCGGCGAGGGCGAACGAGCCCGCGACCAGGACGACGATCAGCGCCGCGGAGGTCACGATCCGCCCGCTTCGTTCGAGCCCCGATGCGACCGCCAGCCGGTTGTCCCCGGTCCGCTCCCAGACCTCCTTCATGCGGGTCAGCAGGAAGACCTCGTAGTCCATCGACAGGCCGAACAGGACGCAGAAGAGGATCACCGGCTGGGTCGTTTCCACGAAGCCCAGGGGCTGAAATCCGAGCACGCTCGAGAGGTTCCCGTCCTGGAAAATCCACACGAGAGCTCCGAAGCTGGCCAGGATGGAGAGGCTGTTCATGACCAGTGCCTTGAGAGGCAGCACGACGGACCGCAGGAGCAGGAACAGCACGAGGTAGGTGGTGACGAGAATGAAGAGCCCGGTGCGCGGGAAGTCCGCGCCGATGCGCGAGACGACGTCGACGACGTCAGCCGCACCGCCGGTGACGCCGACGGTCATGCCGGGCGGAGGTGCCAGCAGTCCGGAGGAGGCGCGGAGATCGCGGATGAGGTCTCGCGCTTCGTCGCGATTCGGGCCGTACGGCGTGAAGAGCGTGAACGCGGTCAGGTCTCCGCGTGTCGTCGCCTCGAGACGGATCGCCGCGTAACGATCTCGCGGCCCACCGGCATTCGCATAGATCAACTGGTACTGGGCGAGCGTCACGCGGGGGTCGACGTCGACGAGGCTCTCGACCCTCGTGACACGGGGGTCTGCAGCGAGACGGCGCGAGTAGTCGTACAGCCGCTCGAGATTCGCGGGCGAAGTGGCCGGGCCGGTCGTGCGGATGGCCAGCTCGAGCGGTGCGAACTCGCCCTCGCCGAACGTGCTTGCGAGCAGATCGTAAGAAGCGCGCGACGGCACGCCGGCGGGCAGGATCGTAGCGTCCGGCGCGTTGAACCGGACGTGCAGGAATGGGACGCCCAGGAGAAGCAGGATGGCCAGGGTCGGGACAAGCACGGCGACCGGTCGGTCCATCACCCAGTGGGCCAGGCGCGCCCAGCGACCATCGGTGCCGGTTCCGGGTCTCACCCGGCGTACCGCGAACGCGTCGAGGCGCGGCCCGAGGACGGACAGCAACGCCGGCAGGAGGGTGAGCGCGGATGAGATCGCCAGGGCCACGACGATGGCACCGGCGATCCCCACGGACCGCAGCACCATGAACTCGAACAGGACCAGGCCGGCGAGCCCGAGCAGCACCGTGACGCCCGAGAAGAACACCGCTCGCCCGGCCGTGGCGACAGTCCGGCGCACAGCAGCCTCCACGGCGGAATCAATGGGCTCGCCCTCGCGGCTCGCCAGCTCCTCCCTGAAACGACTGGTCATCAGGAGCGAGTAGTCCACGCCAAGGCCCAACCCCAGGAGCGTTGCGAGATTCAGGACGAAGATGCTCATCGGCGTGAGCGAGGCGACGAGGAACACGATTGCCAGGGCGACGACCACCGCGGCGCCGCCGACCGCGAGTGTCACGCCGGCAGCAACCACCGAGCCGAACACGAACAGGAGCGCCAGTCCGGCCAGCGGAAGGGAGATCAACTCGGAGCGGCGGAGATCCGATTCGGAGAGAGTCTGGACGTCGCCGTAGAAGGCCGGGCCGCCGGCCAACGAGACTTCGAGTCCGGGCGCAGGTCCCAATGCAGCTCTGACGAATGGCAGGCTCTCCGGGGAGTCGTCCGGCGAGAGGTCGAGCTGGACGATGTCGTAGGCCGTGTGACCATCGGCCGAGACCTGGCGCGGCGCCAGCACGTGTGACACCACTCCCGCAACGTGGCGTGCCGAGGGCACGTTCGCGATGGCCGACGCCGCGGCTGCCTCGAACCCCTGGCTGCCGGCGGCCAGCTCGTCGCTGTGGTACACGACCGCGAGCGCGGAGGGCGTCTCGCCAAGTTCGCGAGCCAGGACTGCCCTGGTCCTCGCCGATTCGAGGTCGTCGAGCGTAAAACCGCCAGCCTGGAGGGGATCCCCGGCGCGGGGCGCGAATGGCACTGCTGCGAGCAGGACGGCCGCCCAGGCAGCGATCACCCACCACCGACGCCGGTACACGAACGCGCCCAGTCGCTCGAACGGCGTCACCGGCGCAACGGGCGGCCTACGATGCCGAAAGTGCATGAGGACACGGCAGGGTCCATCCTATCGGCTCCGCACGCTCGGGCCGGCGGCACCCTATCGACCCGTCATTGGCACGTCATGGCCGGCAGCGATCATCCAGGCAAGATGGGCAGTACTGCGGGGACCACGTCGTGATCGCGCCGGGCCGCGCGGCGGGCGCCGGCCTGCTGGCCGCGTCAGTGACGCTGCTCGTGCTGCTTCTCGCGCCCCTCGTCCTGAACGCTGATGGCTTCCTCGAGGCCGTCCACAACGGGGTCACCAAGTACTTCCCGACGGGTTTGCGAAGGGGCTGCTCTGCGTGGGCGTCTGCGCAGGAGTGCTGGGCGCCGGCGCGCTGACCGGCTGGCTGCTGGCTCGCTATGCCGGGCTGGGCATGGGTGGGCCCATCTACGAAACCGTGTTCGTCTCCGGCCTGACGTTCCTGCTGGCCGAAGTCGTGGTGCTGCCCGTCTTCCAGGTGGGCCTGTTCGGATCGGACTTCCGAGGACCGGTCCTGCCGTTGCACGCGCCGCTCGCGATCGGTTGCGTGGCCTTCGGAGTGATGCTCACGGCTCGGGTTCGTAGGCCGACCGCCGCTCGCGTCGACGCCGAGACCAGCCCGGCCCGCTCCGGTCTCTTCGGCCGAAGGGCCTTCCTCGGTCGGGCCGTGGCGATCCTCGGGTTCGGGGCGCTGGGGGCATCGGGACTGACCGTGGCGGCGCGCGTCATCGCGGCAGGCTCGACGAACCAGGTCGCCCGCGGAGCCAGCCCGTCGGATGGCTTCGGTCCGACGCCCGCGATCACGCCGCTCGACCACTTCTATGTGGTCGCAAAGGACGTGTTTCCGCTGGCGGTGGACGTGAGCGCCTGGCGTCTGCAGGTCTCCGGTCTCGTCGATCGCCCGCTGTCCCTGTCGCTGGACCAGATCCGTGCCATGCCGGCCGTCGAGGGCTACCGAACGTTTCAGTGCATCAGCAGCCGGGTGACGACGTACGACCAGCTGATCGGCAATCAGCGGTTCGCCGGGGTTCGAGTCGTCGATGTGCTCACGGCGGCTGGAGTTCGGCCTTCGGCCACATTCGTCCTCTGGCGTGCGGCCGACGGTTACACGGAGTCGCTCCCGCTCGCGGTGGCGCGGGACCCGCGCACCTGGCTCGCCTACGAGATGGGGCCTGCGGGGACCCTCCTCCGACCCGAGCACGGCGCCCCGCTTCGGGTGATCATCGCGGGCCGTTACGGCATGAAGCAGCCCAAGTTCCTCACG
>Ga0209161_10004069_pt1 | contig 11652 bp, 7 predicted proteins | sample GraSoiAngelo_155_FD_186169 | JGI IMG/M metagenome (GOLD analysis project Ga0209161, IMG submission 186169) | Grasslands soil microbial communities from the Angelo Coastal Reserve, California, USA - 14_1009_13_30cm (SPAdes) (version 2) | ecosystem: Environmental > Terrestrial > Soil > Grasslands ...
GAGCTTCTCCATGCCGCCGCGCTCCTCCTCCTCCGTCTCGAGCGCGAACCCCACGAGGAGCTTCTTCGGGAATTCCTTTCGGATGGCGGCCAGGATGTCCGGCGTGGATTTCAGCTCGAGGGTCATGCCCCGCTCCCGGCGCTTCAGCTTCGAATCGCTCGGAGCGGCAGGCGCGAAATCACTCACCGCGGCCGCCATGACCAAGGCGTCGGCATGGGGCATGGCGGCGCGAACCGCGCGGGCCATGGCGTCCCCCGTGAGCGCCTCGATCTTCGGACCTTCGGGCGCGGGTGCGCTCGTGCGCGCGACGATCAGCGTCACCGTCGCCCCCATCGCGCGCGCTTCCTCGGCAAGCGCGAACCCCATCTTGCCGCTGGAGCGGTTCGTGATGACGCGCACGGGATCGATGGGCTCCTCGGTCCCGCCCGCGGTGACGACGAGGGTGCGGCCGAGAAGAGGAAGCCGATCGTGCATGGGGTTCAGGGGACCCGGCGGGGAGCCGGAGGGCGCCTTGACAGCCCGTGCGTCCGGCGCCGTGCGGGCGCTCGAAAGCGCCTTTCGCACCGCGGCAAGGATTGCGTCGAGCGAGGCCATGCGCCCCATGCCCCACTCGCCATCCGCCAGCTCCCCCTCCTCGGGATCCGCGAAGCGAACGCCGCGCTCCCGCAGAATGCGGACGTTCTCGCGAACCGCCACGTGCTCCCACATCGCGACGTTCATCGCGGGAGCGACGAGCACCGTCGAGCGCGTGGCGAGGAGGGCCGTGGAAAGAAGGTCGTCGGCGATCCCGTGGGCGTACTTCGCGAGCAGGTTGGCGGTGGCGGGAGCGACCAGGAAGAGATCCGCCTCGCGCGCCATGCCGATGTGGGCCATGCCGAGCGAGGAGCGCGGCGTGTCGGGGAACCAGGGGCCGTCCCCCAGGGCTTCGGCCTCGAACAGGTTGCCGAGCACCGGCCCGCGCGTGACCGCGCGGAGCGCGTCGCGGGTCACGAAGCGGCGCGCGTTGCGGGTGAGGATGACGGAGACCAAGGCCCCTTCCTTCGACAGGAGCCGGACCAATTCCGGAGCCTTGTAGGCGGCGATCCCCCCCGTGACCCCGAGGAGGATGCGCGCCTCTATGAGTCCACTCCGCCCTTCCGCCACCGCACCGTTACTCCTCTACGTTCTCTGGGGTCGCAGCGTCTCGGGTATCTTCCGTCTCGCTCCGGTACCGGTAGAGCACGTTGCCCTTCAGCGCTTCCTCGAGAGCGATGTTCGTGACCTTGCCTCCGAGGTTGAGGCCCGTCTGGCGGCTCAGCTCGTTCAGCCGGCGCGCTTCCTTGGAGGCCACGATGATGAGCTCGTACTTGTTGGGGATATTGCTGGAACGGAGCACTCCTTTTTCGTCCTGCACGATACCTCCTGGTCGATAGGCCACCACGTACTGCGTTACGTCGAAACCAGAGGCGGCCGCCGCGACGTGCTGCACGTCTCGGCCACGATGATCGAGGCGACCCGGTCCAGGGCCGACCTCAGCTCGTCGTTCACGACCGCATAATCATACTCGCTCACGAGCTTGATCTCGCGAAGCGCGTTGTCCAGGCGGAGCCGGATCGTGTCGTCCGAGTCGGTCGCGCGCCCACGAAGGCGCTCTTCCAGGTCCGCCAGGGACGGAGGCAGCACGAAGATGAACACCCCGTCCTTGTAGACCCGCCGGACCGCCCTGCCCCCCTGGACGTCGATGTCCAGGAGCACGTTCTTCCCGGCCCCGAGACGCCGCTCGATCTCGCTCCGCAGCGTCCCGTAATGCTCCCCGTGGACCTCCGCCCACTCCACGAATTCCCCGGCGTCGATTCTCCGCCGGAACTCGTCCCGGCCCAGGAAGAAGTAGTCCCGGCCCTCCGTCTCGTGCGGCCGGCGCGCCCGGGTCGTGGCGGACACCGAATACTCGAGATTCAAACCAGCGGCCAGGAGCTGCTTGACGAACGAGCTCTTCCCGACGCCCGAAGGTCCCGAAATCACCACCACGAACGGCCGGTGCCCGGTGGCGAGCCAGGCATCGACCTCATTCGATGTTCTGGACTTGCTCCCGGATCCGCTCAAGCTCCTCCTTCACCTCCACCACCTGTTCCACGATCGGCACGTCGGAGGATTTCGATCCGATCGTGTTGATCTCCCGATTCATTTCTTGCAGAAGGAAGTTGAGCTTTCGTCCGGGCGTGCTCTCGTCCTCGAGCAGTTTCAGAAAATGCCCGCAATGCGCTTCGAGCCGCACGCACTCCTCGGTGCAATCGAGACGGTCCGAGAGGATCGCGATCTCCTGTGCGACCCGCTCCTCGGGGATCTCCCCGTCCTCGAGGAGAACGTTCACCCGCTCCCGGAGCCTGGCCCGCACGTCGCGCACCCGGTCGGGCGCCCGCTCCCGGATCCGCGCCACGCGTTGCCGGATGGATTCGAGCCGCGTCTCGAGGTCGCCCCGGAGCGTCTCCCCCTCCAGCTCCTTCATGCGGAGGATGTCCTCGGTCGCCTTCACGACGACCTCCCGAAGAAGGGAGCCGTAGTGCTCGGGATCCGACGCGGGATCCTCCCAGATGAAGATGTTCGGGAGCGCCGCGAAGGACTTGAGATCGACCTCTCCGGTCAGGCCGTACTTGGTTTTCAGCTCGCGCAGGAGCTCGAGATACCGGTCCGCGGCCTTGGAGTCGAGCCGGAGCGTTGCGGTCGGCTCGGCCTGATGCTCCCCCTCGCCTCCCCACGTGACCGCGACCGAGATCTTCCCCCGGGAAAGCCTCTCCGTGACGAGCTTTCGCGCCTCCGCCTCGAAGTTCGAAAGAGCTCTGGGCAGACGCACCGAAATCTCGCAGAACCTGTGATTTACGGATCGGACCTCGGCGGTCAGGCGCAGGCCGTTCATCATGGCCTCGCCCCGACCGTAGCCCGTCATGCTTCGAATCATATGTCGGGTTTGGATCGCTCCTCGCGGGGTAGAGCGGCAGGGTATCGCGCCTCCGCCGCGGAGTCAACGCGGCCCTGGGGGAATGTTGCCTTCCGAAGACGCAACCCGCTCGGGGAGATTGAGATTGACCGTCTCGGCGGGCTGTCTCTAACGTTCCCGCATGCCTCCTGCCCGCGCCGCGCAAGACAAGGCTTCGCAAGCACCTCGCCCCGTCCCGAGTGGCGCGCAGGCGGCCGATCGAAAGCCCTCGAGGCCGGGCACGACCCCGCTCTGGCCGCTCTTCGCGCTGCTCGTGATCCTGGCCGCGCTCGTCCCGCACCTCAGGACGCTCGATTACGATTTCGTCTGGGACGACAAGGTCATGATCGGTCCGGTGCTCGATCTCTCCGGCCCGGCCGACCTGGTCCGGCTCTGGAGCACCCCCTTCGACTCGCTTCTGCGCGATCCGGTCCTCCACAACACGTACTTCCGCCCGGTCACGCTCCTGAGCCTCGCCCTGGACCGGGCGATCTACGGGTCGCAGCCGGCGGGATTCCATCTGACGAATCTCGTCGCGTTCGCGGCCGCGTGTCTTTTCCTCTGGCTCCTCGCGTGGGAGCTCTCGGGAACACCGGGGCTCGCGGCGCTGGGCGCCGTGGTATTCGCGCTCCATCCGACCCATCCGGAGAGCGTGGATTTCATCGCCGGACGGACCGACGTGATTTCCGGAGCCTTCCTCTTCGCCTCGCTCTGGGCTGCGGCGCGCTGGGGCCCGCGCGCGAGGAATTGGTTTCTCGCGCTCCTGCCTTCCTCGGTACTCCTCCTTCTCGCGCTCTATGCCAAGGAGGTCGCCCTCTTCGCGGCACCCTTGCCGCTTCTCGTCCTCTGGCTGCGCGACCGGAACGCGAGGCCCGGGTCGCTCGCGCGGGCGGCGGTGCCTCTGGCCGTGGCGGTCGCGATCTATTTCCTGAGCCGCATCGCGGTCCTCGGGGCGCCTGCGCTTCCCGCGGCGTCCCCCGTCGAGGGGACGGGACCGCAGCTTCTCACCAGCGTGTCCTTGATCGCGCGTTACGTAGCGCTCCTCCTGGTTCCGGTCGGGCTCTCGGCGCGCCACGAGGTGCCCACGCTGACCCGTCCCGACCTGGTCTTCGCTTCCGGTCTCCTCATCCTGATCGCGACCGTCGTACTCCTCGTGATGCTCCTCCGGCGCCGGTCGAGGTGGGCCGTGCCCGTGGCGCTCTTCGCGTGCACCCTCTATCCCCTCTGCTACGCGCGCCTCATCGCGGGGGCGCTCCTGGCGGAGCGGTTCCTCTTCATCCCCAGCGCCTCCATCGCGCTCGCGATCCCGCTCCTTCCCGGAGCCTCGGGGTTCTTCGCCGGTGGGATCGCGGCGGCGCTCTATCTCGCGCTTCTCCTTCCGCGCATCCCGATGTGGAAAGACGACGCGACCCTCTACGCCTCGATGCTCCGCGATTCTCCCCGTTCCGCCTACGTCCACGCCGTGCTCGGAAGCTACTACTACGAGCGGCGCGATCTCCCGCGCGCGATCGAGCATCACCGGCGGGCCTTCCAGCTCAAGCCGGACTTCACGGAATCGCTCCTCAACCTGAGCGCCGCCGAGGACGAGGCGGGGCAGGGGGATTCCGCGCTCGCGCACGTGAGACTGCTTCTCAGGTTTCGGCCCGGGTACGATGCCGCCTGGTACGCGCTGGGGAATTATCAGGTGCGCACGGGGCGCCCCGACTCCGCGGTGACCGCGTACCGCGAGGCGATTCGCCTGACGCCCACGTTCGCTCAGGCGGAGAACAACCTCGGGGTCGCGCTGGAGCGGACGGGAAAAATCGGGGAGGCGATCGCGCACTACCGTCGCGCGCTCCAGATCCAGCCCGGATACGTGGACGCGGAGAACAATCTCACGCGCCTGCGGAAGCCATGACCGGGGTCGCGGAAATCCCGAGTCTCGTCGGCCGGGAAGTGCGCGGGATCGTGCCCTTCTCGAGCCGCTCCTTCGCCCTCTCCTTCGCCGGAACGCCTCGAGCCTTCCTCTGGGTCCATCTGGAGCGCAAGACGGCGTGGTTCGCGCTGGCTCCGGACCTTCCCACGGACCCCGACCCGCGCGGATCGCGGTTCGTACCCATGGAGACGGCGCTCCGGCGCGCCCAGGTCGTCGAGGCGCGCGCGAGGGAATCGGGCGGACTGGACCTGCGCTTCGACACCGGCGGGGAAGAGCAGCGCGGCGTCCATCTCGCGATCACGGCAGAGGGACCGCGGGTGAACCTGAGCCTCATGACGGAGCCGGTGGGGACCGTCCTGTGGGCGTTCCACCGCGAGGAGCTGCGAGAAACCCTGGAGCGCGTCGCGGCGCCGCCGCACGGGCTCACGGCGCCGGAGCTTCCGCTCGGCTACCGGCCGCCCCTTGTCCAGGACGCGACGCTGGAACCGGCCCGGGGTGCGTTGCGCGCACGCATCGAGGCCGCCTTCGCGGCCGAGTTCCGGTCCGAGATCCAGCGCGTCCTGGGCTCCGCCGAGCGCACGCTGCAGCGTCGTGCGGCCGCCGCAGAGGAAGACAAGCGGAGCGCGCAGGCCATGCAGCTCGACAGGAGGCGGGGGGAAATCCTGCTCGCGAACTTCGGGAAGATTCGAAGGGGGGCGAGCCGCGTAGGTCTCCCCGATCCTTTCGCGGACTCGCATCGAGCGACGATCGAGATCGCTCTCGACCCGGCACTCTCCCCCGACGAGAACGCAGCGCGGCTCTTCCAAAGAGCCAAGAAGGGTGAACGAGGGGAGCGCCTCGCGGACGAGCGGCTTGCCGAAACGCGGCAAAGCCTTTCCGCGCTCACCGAGTTGCGCCGTGAGGCGCCCACCCTCAGTCCCAGAGAAGCTCTTGTTCGGATCGCGAGCTTCTTGAACGACGCCAAGATCGAATCAGGTGCACGGGGCGACGTTCGAGCGACCCATCTGGGTCGAAAGGCCGTCGCCGCGCCCCGTGCGGGACGTCCCGGGCGCGGAACTCCAGGGGCGCACAAGTCGCTCCGGCCAAGGACGTACGTTACGAAAGATGGATGGGAAGTCTGGGTCGGCCGCAGCAACACCGACAACGACCTCATCACCCATCGGCTATCCAACCCCCACGACTACTGGTTCCATGTCGTGGGGGCACCGGGTTCCCACGTGATCCTCCGCCGCCCCACTCGAAACTCCATCCCGAAGCAGACGACGCTCGTGGAGGCGGCGCAGATCGCCGCGTTTTTCAGCAAGGCGCGAAAGCAGACGCGGGTTCCGGTGATCTACACAGAACGAAAGTTCGTATCCAAACCTCGCCGCGGGAAGCCGGGTCAAGCCATCTGCACTCGGGAGCGGGAGCTGATCGTGCGACCCCTGAAACCCGGGACGCATCCGGCGGCGTAGCGCGATCGACTGTCTCTGAATGTGAGGCTCGTCAGGGGGGACCCTGAACCGGAACTGCCGAGTGTGTGCTTGGTACGACTATGTGCTGGGTAACGATTAAGTGGGTCGCGGACCAATGAGGGCACCCAGTGAGAGTCAGTCTAGGAGCCTTTATGTCCACTGGGACCTGAAGTAGGATGGTTCGCCCTGGCCTTGGCTTCTCCTGAGAGCTCCCCATCGTCCGCGGCCCCACGCCATCTCACCGCGTCAAGCGCCTCAAAAAGCCCGCCCAACCCGTGGTGCCCGCGACTTCACAAAGCATGTCATGTGCCCGGCGGCTCGATCCGGCCGCGCGATTCCATTGGCGCGCGTATGTAGCTGGTGCGCAATCAGGTGGGTGACCACGCGTCGCGCGCTCGCAAGCCGTGGGAATTGCCGGGAGCTGCTCGAGGTGACCTGGATGTCACACTTTGACAGGCATGGAACCGGGTAAGTGATTCTACGTATGTAGACTCGCGCCATGTCCCACCGCAAAAAGTCCGCGAGACGCGGATGTCACGCCTATTAAATCGCTCGAGTAAAAAGACCGAACATGGGGCGTGGAAAGAAACGCGCGACTCAAAGGGGGATTCCACATCGGGGGAGCGGTGTCTCCCGTGGAAAATTTATCTTCACCATTTTCGAGGGAGACACCGCTCCCCCGGAGGGCGTTTCTTCGGTTCTAGTAGATCTGCTTCAGGAGCCGGATGAGGTGCCTGCGGGTGATCCCCAGCTCCAGGGCGGCGCGGCTCCGGTTTCCACCGTTGCGCGAGAGGGCCGCGAGCTCTTCTTCGCGCTTCACCATATCCACCTTCCCCCGCAAGCCGCGCGTGGGATAGGCGTCCGAGGGCGCTCCCGCTCCGGGGTAGAGAATCGGCATGAGCGACGCGCGGTCCAGAAGATCCTGGCGCCCCGCACAGAGGAAGATCGATTCGATCTTGTGCTTGAGCTCGCGGACGTTCCCCAGCCAGGGCAGGGAGACCAGGTACTCCAGAGCATCCTCGGAGAAGAGGACCTGGCGTCCCTCGCGCGCGCAAAGCTCGTCCAGATAGTTCCGGATCAGGAGCGGAATGTCCTCTCTCCGCTCCCGGAGCGGAGGGAGCGAGAGGACGACCTGCCCCAGGCGGTAGAAGAGATCCGCCCGGAACCAGCCCGCCTTCACCGCCGCGTCGAGGTCCTTGTTCGTGGCCGAGACGATGCGCACGTTGAGCTGGCGCGAGCGGACCTCGCCCAAGCGCCGGTAGGTGCCGTCGTCCAGCACTTGGAGCAGCTTCACCTGCGTGCGCTCGGAAAGCTCGCCGATCTCGTTCAGGAAGATCGTGCCGCCGTCCGCGTCCTCGAAGATCCCGCGTTTCGTGATGGCGGCCCCGGTGAAGGCGCCGCGCACGTATCCGAAGAGCTCGCTCTCGACAAGATCGCCGGGAAGGCTGGTGCAGTTCACTTCCACGAACGGACGCCCGCGCTCGATCTCGAACGTCCGGAACATGTACGCGAGGAGATTCTTCCCGACCCCGGTCTCCCCTTGAAGCAATACTCGCGCGGGGGTGGACAGAAGCTCGGAGGCCTTGCGCACGACGTCCAGCGTGCGCGCGTGCTGCGTGAGGAAGCCGTGTGCGCGCGCGATGTCCTGCGCCTGAGAGGAAGGATGGTGCGCGGGGCGTTCGGTGCGCGGCGCGACGAGCCACGTGGGCGCGTTCAGCTCGCGCAGGATTCCTTCGCAGTCGCTGCCGGCGTCCTCCAATCCGAGCTGCTCGAAGAGGGACATCGCCTTGAACGCGTAGTTCTGGGCCTCGCGAAGCCGCTCGGGATCGGAATCCCCCTTCACCCGTCTCGCCTGCTCGCGATAGGCGCGCGCCAGCTCGAACCGCTCGTGGATCGCCTCGAGGAGTCGGATCGCCTGCCGGGCCTGCGCGTGCGCGTCGACATAGCGTCCCTCGAGCGTGTGGATCGAGGCGAGCACCCGCCGCGTGGCGGCCTCCTCCAGGGTGTCCTTGAGCCGCATGGCGCGCTGCAGGGCGTCGTCGGCAGCCGCGGTCGCCTGCGACACGTCCTCGCGCTGGGTGAACACCTCCGCCCGGCGCCGCTGGAGCTCGTGGACCATGTCCCCCTCGGGCGCGATCTGGCGCGCCATCTCGAGGGCCTGGTCGTAGAAGCCGAGCGCAGGCTCGGGGCGCCCCATCTCGGAATTCAGATCGCCGCGGCCCATGAGACAGAGGACCTGCTCGCGAGAGCACCCCAGCCGCGCCGTGATCTGGCCGGCGGCGCTCAGGTGCGCCTCGGCGGTCGTGAAGTCGTGCCGGTACGAGGCAATGGTGGCGAGCCCGATCCTCATGCGCGCCACGCCAGCGTCGCGGCCGATCTGCAGGTAGCTCGTGAGGGCGCGCTCGAAGTGCTCGCGCGCTTCGTCCCAGGAACCGGCTTTGAGATGAACGATGCCGAGGTTGGCGTAGGTGACCGCGAGGTATGCGAAATTGCCGAGGCGGGTGGCGATCTCCATGGAGCGAAGCATGTGCCAGGTCGCCTGGCGCCAGTCGGAAAGATGCCGGTACAGGATGCCGAGATTGTTGTGCGCTCGGATGACGCCGTCGTCGTCGTTCAGATCCCAGCGGAAGAGATGGAGCGAGGCTTCGTAGAACTCCTTGGCCTTTTCCAGATCGCCCAATCTGAAGTAGATCCGGCCGAAACAGTTGTAGGTGTGCGCCAGAGGACCGGTGAGGCCCCGGTCGCGGAAGTACGTGTGGGCGCGCTCGCACGTGCGGAGCGCCTCCTCGTACTGGCTGAGCTCGATGAGCGCGCGGGCGCTCTGAAGCTGCAGCCGCGCGACCATCTCGGGATGAGTCTCGGCGGAGATTCGCGCGCGTGCGCGGGCGAGATAGCGGAGCGCTTCGGGCGCGTCCGCCTTGTCGATCAGGGCCTGCGCCGCCTTGAGCTCGAGCGTGGCCGTCCGGGATTCGCCGAGCCCCAGGCGCTCCGCGGCCTGGATGCACTCGTCCAGGTTCTGAAGCGCCGGGAGATAGCTGTCGGCCCGAAGGAAGATCTCGGCGAGATCTTCGAGGCTTTGGAGATGACGTTCGGGATCCTGCGTGAGGCGGGCGGTCGAAACCGCCTCCTCACGCTCCCGAATGAGGTCCGCCGTTGTCTTGTTCACGTCGCGTTTCCTGACGCTCCCCGGAGACGGCTACGTTTGTCTTAGCGTCGCACCGCCAGCCAGGTCGCTCTCCACAACGCGTACCAGAACGCGCGACCCGAGAACGTACCGCTCGAAATCGGGCGAACGATCATCGATGTCTTGTGCGGTGGGCCTGGGGGCGGGTTCAGAGTCTCGTCCGGCGAACTGGCCCATGCCACCGTCGGGCCGAGCGTCTTGACGTGAGTCTGAACTGACGAAGGTACCGGCAGGGCCAGGAAAACGAATACACCGATCGCGAGCAAGAGGAGGAGGATCGCGCGGTCGGCTTTCAGAGAAGTGAGGAGGCTCTTCATTCTTGGCGCACCTTCCCGGTGGGGCGTAGAAGGCTGTCTCCACCTGGCATCGCGGTGGAGGGTGGAAGGAGGGGGAAAGGTCCTACCACAGCTTTGAAGAGAATAGCAGATAAGGTGTCGGATTACAAGAACGGACGGGCGCAAAAGTCACACTTCGTCAGTTGCCGCGCGCGGGTCCCCTGAGGCGAGGCCCCGGCAAACGCTCGTCCCCCTCGCGCCGGGTGAAGCCGGTCCGGTCCAGGTGCTCGAGGATCGGAACCGCGTACTTCCGGGAGACCTGGGCAAGGTCCTTGAAGGCGCCCATGGTGAGCTTGGGGTTGCGCTCGAAGTGGGCGCGTAGGCGGCTCTCGAGATCCTCCCAGAGCGCCTTGGGATACAGGAGCTCCGAGGTGACCTTCACGGCGCGGCCGCTGTCGACGAGATACCGGATGAGCTCCGCGGGCCGGTCGGCCTGAGGGATCTCCCGAGTCAGCTCGGATACTTCGGGCACCTGAAATCCGCGCCCGGAGAGCTTCCGCTCGATCTCCCCCAGCGCCTTTGCCTGCTTGGGATTCAGGGTCGGGGCGGCCTCAGGTAACGCCACCCGCTCTCCCTTCGGGGTGAGCCTTCCGCCGCGGATCAGGATCTCCAGCGCCTCGTCGAACACGGACGCCGGAAGCTGACGGGAGAGGAGGCTCTTCAGCTCCCCTTTGGGGATTCCGTCCCGGAGCTTGTTCGCCTCGGCATGCCGGGCTACCGCCTCCTGCACCCGCTCCAGCGCTTCCTTCCATGCGGCCGGCGTGAGCAGCCTGCCATCCTTGAGCCGCACCAGCTTCGCCTCGGCATCCACCGCGATGGCGGCGGCCACCGCGGCCGACGCGGCCTCCGTGATCTGCTCCGCCATGGCGCCCAGCCTCACCGCGGCGCCCTCGCCGGCGATTCCGGTCGAGCCCGCTTCCTGGGCCAGGGCCGCAAGCTTCTCCGATGCCGAGCCCGTGTGGAGCGTCTCCAGACGCTCCCGCTCCCCGGCCTCGAGCCGGGCGCGCTTCGGGGGGGACGGGTCGACCACGGTGGCGCCGGCGATGGTCGTGGCCGGCGAATAGGAGCGGATCACGATCCGGTCCCCCGCCGAGGCTACCGCCGGCTTCTCCAATCGAAGCTGCGCCCACGAGGACGCTCCGGGAGGAAGGGTGTCGCGGTCGTAGAGGACCGCGCGGCCCAGGATCTCGCTCGCGCCGAGATGGCAGCGGAGGCGGGACCTCGAGCCGAGAGGCTTCGGGGCAGAGGGGAGGAGCTCGATTCGGACATCGAGGATGCGGGATGGCAGGAAGTGCCCGGGCGTCGCGAGCCAGTCGCCCCGCTCGACATTCTCGCGCGGGACGCCGTGGATCGCGAGCGCGAGCCGCTGTCCCGCGTGCGCCTCTTCGACGGTCCGGTCGTGCACCTGCGCCTGACGCACCCGGACCGGCTTCCCCGCCGGCAGAAGCTCGAGGGAGTCTCCGGGACGCACGCTCCCGCTCCAGAGCGTCCCGGTCACGACCGTTCCGATGCCTTCGACCGGGAACACCCGATCGACGGGAAGCCGCGCGGGGCCCGATTCCTCACGCCCCGTGGCCTCAGCCGCGGCCTGGTCGAGCGCCATAAGGAGCGGGTCCAGTCCTTCTCCCGTGACGGCAGAGAAGGGAACGATCGGGATGCCGCGGAGGAGGGTCGGCTGGAGCAGTTCCTCCACCTCGGCCCTCACGACGCCGAGCGTTTCGGGATCCACCAGGTCCGACTTGGTGAGCGCCACGACGCCGCGCCGGATCCGGAGCAGGTTCACGATGGCGAGATGCTCGCGCGTCTGCGGC
>Ga0209161_10004072_pt1 | contig 11647 bp, 10 predicted proteins | sample GraSoiAngelo_155_FD_186169 | JGI IMG/M metagenome (GOLD analysis project Ga0209161, IMG submission 186169) | Grasslands soil microbial communities from the Angelo Coastal Reserve, California, USA - 14_1009_13_30cm (SPAdes) (version 2) | ecosystem: Environmental > Terrestrial > Soil > Grasslands...
GCGTACGTCCCCAGCGCGAGGGACAGCCGCTCGCGCGCCAGCTCGTCGAGGGCGTGCGAGCGTCGCCCGGGATCGAGCACGAAGCTCGCGAGCATCGAGTCGAACGACACGCCCGCGAGCTCCACTCCCGCCCGGCGCAGGACGAGCCAGTCGTACTTGAGGTTGTGTCCCGCCTTCGGCACGCGCGGATCGGCGAGCAGCTCCCGCAACGGCGCCAGCGCCTCGCTCGAGAGCGGCGGGAGATTCCGCGGCGCGGTCCCGCCGGCGAGCTCGCCGTCGGGAGCCACGTGCGCGAAGGGGAGGTACCACGACCGCCCCGGCGCCACCGCCAGCGACATGCCGACGAGCTCGGCGCGCATCGGATCGAGTGAGCTGGTCTCCGTGTCGAGCGCGACGAGTGGGGCCCGGCGCCACTCGGCTACCGCGGCCGGCAGCTGGGCGGGGTCGTCGAGGATGGTCGGCTCCGCGCGTGCCGGCGTGAGCGTCGCGAGCGACGGCGCCCCGGTGGCGAGGGGGACCCGCGGCGTGACGACAACGGCGCTCGCCGTAGCCGCAGGCTCGAGTGAGGCCAGCTTGGGAATCAGCGACCGGAACTCGAGCTCGGTAAACAGCTCAGTGAGCCGCGCCACATCGGGCGGTCGAACCCGCAGCCGGTCGAGATCGAGCGGCAGCGGCACGTCGCGCTTGATGGTCACCAGCTCCCGCGACAGACGCGCCAGGTCGGCGTGCTGCTGCACCGCCTCCCGTGCCCGCTTGCCGGAAATCCGCTCCGCGTTGGCGAGGATCGCATCGAGGTCGCCGAACGTCTTGAGCAGCTCGAGCGCCGTCTTCTCGCCCACGCCCTTCACGCCCGGCACGTTGTCCGAGCTGTCGCCCACCAGCGCCAGGTAGTCCACCACCCGCTCCGGGGGCACGCCCAGGCGCTCGCTGGCGTTCTTCTGGTCCACCCAGTGCTCTTCGACGGCCGCCGGGCCGCCACGCCCCGGGTTCAAGAGAGCGATGCCCGGCCCGATCAGCTGATAAAAGTCTTTGTCGCCCGATACGATCACCACCTGCAGACCGCGCGCCGCGTGAGCGAGCGTGCCGATCACGTCGTCCGCCTCATATCCTTCGACGCCGATCAGCGGCACCCGGAACGCCTCGAGGAGCTGTTCGATCCGCTCGACCGACCGGTCGAACTCCTGCTGCAGCTCCGCCGTGAGCTTCTCGCGCGTCGCCTTGTACTGGGGGTAGGTCTGATGCCGGAACGACTCGCCCACGTCGTGCACCCAGGCGAGGTAGTCGGGACGCCGCCGCTCGAGCAGCCGCAGCAGAAAGTTGGTGACCCCCCAAGCCGCCGACGTGTTTTCGCCCCGACGGGTGGTGAGCGGGCGGGCGATCATCGCGAAGAAGGCGCGGTAGATCAGCGCATAGCCGTCGACGAGATACAGGGTGGCAGCGGGGGTCGAGCCGGGGTCGGGCATGTGCCGAGGAAAAGTAACGGGGCCCCGAGACCTGTGGGGAATGAAAAACCCCGCCCGAAGCGCGGGCGGGGGGGACGCCGAATGGCGGGATGCCGGCTAGGCGCGAATGACGTTCGCGGCGTGCAGCCCTTTCTCGCCAGCCTTCACTTCGAACTCCACGACCTGCCCTTCGGCGAGGGTCTTGAACCCGTCCATCTGGATGGCCGAGAAGTGTACGAACACGTCCTCGCCGCCTTCCTGTTCAATGAAGCCGTAGCCCTTCGCGTCATTGAACCACTTCACTTTTCCCTTAGCCATTCGGTCTGCCTCCTGCAGAGTCATACATGGGGCGCGGGAGCACCCGGCCCGGCACGGTGTCGGGCGCGATAGATTTGACACGTCGCGGAAGGGTTGTCAAGAAACCCCGGCGTGACACCGACCAGCGTCTATAAATCACGCACCATCAATTGGTTGGCGAGAGATACAGCGCGCGGTACAGCTCCCGATTGCGCAGCACTGCGCGCACGTAGCCGCGCGTCTCCTGGTACGGAATGAGCTCGATGAATTCGTCGGGGTCGTCGGCGCCGGGCCGTTCGAGCCAGCGTTTCACGGGCGCCGTGCCCGCGTTATAGGCGGCCGCGGCCGCGTCCACCCGACCCCCGAAGCGCTGCAGCAGCTCCTGCAGGTGCGCGGCACCCAGGTGGAGGTTCAAGTCGGGAACGGTGATCCACTCGGGGTAGAACGTGACGTCCAGCCCCCGCGCGGTCAGGGCCGCCGTGCCTGGCAGGAGCTGCACCAGCCCGCGCGCGCCGGCCGGCGAGAGCGCCTGCGCATCGAACACGCTTTCCTGGCGCACGATGGCAACGAGCAGCAGCGGGTCGACGCCGAACTCGGCCGCCTCCGCCTCGACGGCGCGGCGGTTCGGCCATGGGAAGATGACGCGGAGCACGCGCGAGTCGTTCGGTGACTTGAGCGCCGCCTGCCAGCCGAGGCGGACGGCCGCCGGGCCGAAGCCGCGGGCCGCCAGTCCATCGCTCCACGCGAGGAGGGCGTCGATGTCCTGCTGCGGCGCGCGCGCGAGGACGGCGCGCACCTCCGCCTGCGCGGCCGTGTCGAGCCCGGCCAGGAGCAGCGTGTCGATGCGGCCCAGCGACGTGGCGACAGTCGGCGAGGGGCCCGGCAACGGCGCGGCGGCGATGCGCAGCGGCGGCAGGTCGATCTCACGGCGCGCGCGGAGCCCGTAATAGCCGATCGAGTCCTCGCGCACCAGCGCGAGCCACGTGGCCCGCGCTCCCGCGGTATCATGCGCCAGGAGGGTGAGCCTGCCGAGCCAGAAGCGCGCGGTCGTGCGTTGTGGTCCGGCGGCCGCCACTTCCGCCTGGAACAGGGCGGCGGCGCTGTCGCGCCCACCGTCGCGCAACGCCTGCGCGGCGAGCCGAAAGCGCGCGAGCGACGCGCGCAGGTCGGCGGGGTAGCGCGCGATCAGCTCGCCGAACCAGCGCGCCGCTCCGGACCAGTCTCCCCGATCCCCCAGCATGTCCCCGAGCATGTACAGCGCGGTGGGCGCGGCGGTATCGGATGGGAACGACTGCGCGAACCCCGACAGGGCTTCCCGCGCGCCCGCATCTCCCAGGCGCACGAGCACGCGCGCGCGGCGATAGATGGCGAGCGCGCCGAGCGTGGGATCGCCGGTCGCGGCCCGGTAGGCGCGTTCGGCATCACGGAATCGACCGGCCACGGTGAGCAGCTCCCCGGCGAGCACCAGCGTCGCGGCGCTCGAGTCGCCCTGCCGGAGTGCACGCTCGACCTCGAGCCGTGCATCCGCCGCGGCCCCGTGGGCCTTCATGGCACGAGCCAGGGCCACGCGCTCGGGCGGTGTGCGGGGCCGGAGAGCGGCCAGCGCCACGCCGACGGCCGCCGCGGCATCGTCCGATTCGGGCGCGCGCGCCATCAGACCGTACAGCGCGTCTCGCGCCCGGCTCGAGTCGCCATGCGCGAGGGCGAGTCGGGCGAGGTCGAAGGAGCGGCCCGCCTGGGCGAAGGCTTCAAGTGCGGCGACCGAATCGCCGGCGGCGAGGAGCGCCTGCGCCCTGGCGGCGCCAGCCTCGCGCGCCGCCGGCGCCGGCAGGTCGGCGAGCAGGCGGAACGCCACCGCCGTGTCACGAGTGACACGCGCTTGGCGGAGCCGCAGCCACGCATCGATCGCCGGGAGACCAGCTGCCCGCGCGGCCGCATAGGCTGCCGCCGCCGAGTCCCGCGCGCCTGCGACCTCCCATGCGAGTCCCTCGCGCACCGCGAGCAGGGCCGCGCGCGCGCCGCGCGCCCGCGCGCGCGCGGCGGCGTAATGGCCCGCCGCCTCCATCCCGAGGCCGAGCCGCGCCTCCGCCTCCGCCAGCACCGCGAGCGCGTCGCCGTCGCCGTAGTCCTCGAGCCACGGCTGGCCCACGAGCAGGCTGCGCGCGCGATCGTAACGCCGCGCGTGGAGCTCGGCCTTGGCGCCCTCCACGACCAATGTGGCGTTCAGTCGGGGCTCGCGGGCCGCGGCGGCGAGCAGGGTCTCCGCCGCGTGCCACGGCCGACCCGCGAGCCTGAGGGATTCGGCGCGCTCGGCCGCGACGTAGGGAGAGGTCTGCTGCGCCGTCGCGGCGGACTGCGGAAGGGCCGCGGCGACGACGAGCAGGAGACCACCAGCCCGCCTCACTGCCGGCGACGCTGAGCCACGATGCGTTGGAACTCGGCCCGCGAGAGAGGTGTCAGGCGGAAGCGCCCGAATCCCGTATTGTCCTGGAAAAAGAGGGTCAGCCGCTGCTCCCTGTAAGTCCAGCGCACGCCCCGGATCCCCGAGCGCGACACGTCCGACGTGAAGTCGAACACGTCGTCGGGCTCGCCCAGCGTGACCAACACCTCCCCCCGGTCCGTCAACCAGCCGGGTTCTCCCTCCTCGCGAAACCGCTGGTTCGCGATCTGCACCCGGCGGAAGTACCCATCCAGCGCCTCATTCTCCGGCGTGAGCTCGACAGGGTCGGTCGCCTTGTAGAACTGCTGCCAAACAGCGGGGCGCTGGTCCGGGGTCGCATGCCGCAACTTGTCCACCCAGTCCTGGCGTTCGAAGTAGCGCAGCAAGCTGATCATCTGATCATAGTTGGTGATCGCCCATTGATCGGAGAAGCTCACCAGGAAAGGCGCGGTGTGCGTGGCCGCGGAGCCCACCCGTCCGATCTCGAAGCGCCCCGCGCCGACGGGCAGCACTCCCGGGGCGAGCTGCGCCACTCCGCTCGACAGCTCTTGAGTGCCCGCCAGCGCTACCGTGTCGTGCCAGATCTCGTGGCCGCCCAGATCGAGGGCGCGGGCCAACCATCGGGCGCCGGGCCGCTCTCCGTACGCCTCCAGATAGAACCGCAAGGTGTCGGCGCCGTAGGCCACCGTGGCGCGTGGGTTCACGAGCAGCTTCGGCACGTCGGACGCGCGCGTGCGCCCCGTGCCGCGATAGACGGCGAGCGGCGCGCTCGTCCCCTGCCCCGCAAAGCGCGGCACCGTGTCGGTCCGATCCTGGTGCGACGCGGCGGGACCGCTTCGGTCCCGCACCGTGACCATGACCTTGTAGATGCCCGGTGGAACGCCGATGAACTGCTGATAGATCACGCTCTCGTCGCCGCGCAGCGTCTCCTGGAAGCTCTGCACGTTCACGGTCTCGTCGCTCGCGAGCTGGCGCACGGCGCCCGCGTCGGCCCGGAAGGTGACCTCCACGTGGTAGTGCGCGGTGAACACGTTGCCATCGCGTTGGAAGGTCAGCGCGTGATTCGAGAGCGACAGGCCAAACACGGCGAGCGTGGAGTCGGGCGTGGCATCCGCCACGTAGTCGAGCGTCGCGACGAAGGGGAGGGGCGGTCCCGCGACCAACAGGCCCATGGCGCCGTACACCGAGCCGGCATCGAACAGCGTGGAGACGACCGCACCCGGCTCCGGGCGAGGGGCGGATACCGGCCGCTGGGTGCCACCGCACGCGGCCACGCCGCCCGCGAGGAATGCCATTGCCGCCGCTCGTCTCACTTGCTCAACCTCAAATCCGGGCGTTAGTTTCGCGCGTTCCCATGCCCAACGAGAACCTCGCCGGTCGGACCATCGCCGGCTACCGCCTCCTCGAGCGCGTCGGCGAGGGAGGCACGGCCGAAGTGTACCGAGCCCAACATGCGGAGCACGGGACCTGTGCGTTCAAGGTATTGCGGTCGCGGCTCGCGAGCGACCCCACGGCCGTGAAGCGCTTCCTGCGGGAGGCCGGGTACGGCTCGCGGGTCGAGCACCCGGGCGTCGTCCGCACGTACGACTACGGCGAAGCGGACGGCCTCTACTACCTCGCTCTGGAGTGGGCCGAAGGCAAATCCCTCGCCGAATACGTACACCGCGCCGGCCCCCTCGCTCCCACACTGGTCGGGAGCATCGTACGGCAGCTCGCCGATGCCCTGGCCGCCGCCCATCAGGCGGGGATCATCCATCGCGACCTGAAGCCCGAGAACATCACCTACGATCCGGATTCCGAACGCGCCAAGCTGCTCGATTTCGGCATCGCCCGCGATGCGGAACTGCCGCCGGAAGAGCGCCTCACGCGCACCGGATTCTTCGTCGGAACACTCAAGTACGTGGCCCCCGAAGCCCTGTCCGGGGAGCTGGTGGACGGTCGGGCCGACATCTACAGCCTCGCCACCATCGCGTATTGGATGCTCACCGGGCAGCATCCCCACGGCGGTCGCACGCCGCGCGAACTGTTTCAGCAGCTCCTCACGAAAGACCCGACGCCGCTGAACGAGGCGGTTCCGGGGCTGCGCTTCCCCCCGGGCCTCGAGGCGGCGGTGATGCAGGGCCTCGAGCGCGACCCCGGCCGTCGACCGCCGACCGTGACGGCATTCGCCGCCAATGTCACGGCGGCGCTCGCCGCCGCGCCGTCCCCCAGGCCGGGGTTGTTCGAGGCGCTCAAGCGCGCAGTTCGCCGGAAAGGTTCACAGTAGTAGTTGCTACTGCTACTACTATCATATGGCAGCGACGTCCATCCCAACCCTCGAGCGCCGCCTCCGCGAGCTCCTGCGGGAGCACTCCGTCACGCGCGGGGATTTCACCCTCGCTTCCGGGCGCCGTTCCACGTTCTACATCGATGCGCGTCGCACCACCATGTCGGGCGAAGGCCTCGTCGTGATCGGCGCGCTCGGGCTCGCGCGCCTCACCGCCCGCGGGTGGGCGCCCGATCTGGTCGGCGGGCTGACCCTCGGCGCCGATCCCGTCGCCTACGCCGTGGCCGCCGCCGCCCGAGCTCAGGGAATGCCCCTCGACGCCTTCAGCGTGCGCAAACAGGCCAAGGCCCACGGCACCGGAAAGCGCATCGAAGGTTGCTTCAGGCCCGGTGCCGCCGTCGTCGTCGTGGAGGACGTGATCACGACCGGGCACTCGGCAGCGGAGGCCATTGCCGCAGTCACCGCCGAGGGCGGACGGGTCCTCGGCGTCCTGGCCGTCGTGGACCGAGAGGAAGGAGGTCGGACCACGCTCGAGCAGGCCGGCCACCCGGTCGAGGCGCTCGTCACCGCCACGGACTTGGGGTTGCGCTGACGTAGAGATTGCCGCCCAGATCACCTGAGGTGTATGATCAGCCCCGGGTGAGCACACTTCCGACGGGAGCATCGCGCACGTCCCTCGCCTCGCTGGTGCGAGGCTGGAAGGACGACGCCACCGGCCTCGAGCAGCGGCTCAAGGACCTGGAGACCATCGCGCGCAGCCACCGGATGCGCCGCGTGATGATAGGCGTCGGATTCGTCTTCGGCCTGGTGGGGTGGGCTGCCACCGCGGTCAAGACGCGCCCAACGACCATGGTGTTGGTAGCAGGTGGGGCCGCTTTTGTGAACGAGCTTCTGGGCCTCATTCACGAGCGCGGCTGGTACCGCTGGTGGCTGGTCTATGCGCTATCGCTGTTCGATGTCATCCTGGTTGCGGTCCTGATCGTCTGGTTTGGGAACGGCGGTCTGATCGCCGCCTTCTTCCTCGCGGTGCTGCCCTACGCGTTCGATCAGGGCCACACCGTCGGAAACTTCCTGGTCCTCACAGCCGCCCTCGCCTATCTCGGCGCGAGCTTCCTCCACAACACGCTGTACGAGCCCAGCAGGAGCCTGAGGGACGCAGGGCTCGAAACGGTGGTGTTCATCTTCGTGGCGATGGCGCTCAAGCGCATCCCGGCGACGCTGATCGCGCGGATCCGCCACGCTCGCAGCGTGATGGGGGAGGCGGAGCGGGGCTATCTCGCCGTGCGCGCGCCGGCAGGTGAGTCCGACGAGCTCGGCTTCCTCGAGCGGAGCTTCAATCGCATGATCGAGGAGATCGGTGGCACGATCTCCACCGTGCAACGCGAGGCCGATGAGGTGGCGGCCCTCGCGGAGCAGCTCGCGGCCTCAGCCGAGGAGCTCCATGCCACCTCAGAAACCGTCACCCATACGGCCCAGCGACTGGCGACGGATCTGGGGCAGCAACGTGAGATGGCCGAGGGAGCGCGCGGCGAGAGCGCCAAGGCGGCGGAGCAGGCCGAATCGCTGCGCGTCCGCGCGGAGCTGATGCAGGCGGACGCCGCCCGCCTGGTCGCCGCGGCGGAGCGGGGCCGGGAACGGGTGGCGCGCGCGAGCCAGACGCTCCGCGCGGTGGGCGAGGAGGTGCGAACCACGGCCGCGACGGTGGCCGGACTGTCGGGGATGTCGGAGCGGATCGGCGTGTTCGCCCAGACGATCGCGCGGATAGCGCGGCAGACGCATCTGCTCGCGCTCAATGCGGCGATCGAGGCGGCGCGCGCCGAGGAGCACGGCGAGGGCTTCGCGGTGGTTGCGGACGAAGTGCGGGCGCTCGCGGCGGAGGCGGGAAAATCGGCGCGGGAGGTGGCGGAGCTGGTTTCGGAACTGCGGGCGGGTATCGACGCCGCGGCGCGGGCGATGCAGTCGGGTGAGACGAAGGTGCGCGACATCGGCGCCGTGGCCGCCGAAGCCGACGCGGCGCTCCAGGAGCTGCACCAGGGGATCGAATTGGTGGGCGACCTGGTGAACGCCACGGCGGAGGTGTCCCGAGGCCAGGCGCAGCGGCTCGCCGAGCTGGCGCAGTCGCTGCAGCAGGTGGCGGCCATCTCGAGCGCCTCCTCGCAACGAGCCGACGGCGCCGCGGGCGCCACTCAGGCCGAGATCACGTCGATGGGCGATCTCACCGCGACCTCGCAGCAGCTCGCGCAGCTGGCCGAGCGGTTACGCGGGAGTATCGCGCGCTTCTCGGTGCTCGAACGAGGGCAGGAAGGCGGGGAGCCCCCCGTCACGCGTGCGGCCGCGGACTGATCACCCCGGCCGGGAAACGCGAGGCACGTTCGGTCCTTGGTCCCACAATCCCGCGTTGAGTGGGCAGAACGCGCGCAGGGTTTCCCGGTACGGGGTGATCAGCAGGTCCACATAGCGCTCGAGCGAGACGTCGAAAGGGAAGCGGCGCCGAAACTCACCCGCGGTGACGCCCAGCATCGCCTTCAGGTGGCGCCCGAAGCTCTGCGGCGACGAATAGTCGAGGCGGTACGCCACGTCGGCCACCGAGAGCCCGGGGTTCGAGAACAGGTAGGCCGCGTGCACGAGCCGCATGCCGGCGAGGTAGGTCTTCGGGGACGGCAGGCCCGCCCGATAGAAGCGGGACATGAGCGTACTCGAGCAGATCCGGAGGTGCCGCGCCAGCCGCCGCACCGTGGACAATACTGGCGCGAGCCGTGCAACCGCCTCGAAGAACGCGCGTACGTCTCCCGTCCCCTCGTCGAGCGCGGGGACGACGCGCGCCAGAATCCGGGCCGCGACGGGTGACGCCGGATGGCCGACCAGGTCCCGCAGCCGGCGCCAGCCTGCGGGCTCCGTACAGTCCACCGCCGAGCGGACGCCGGTCGCGCCGAGCCTGAGCAGCGTCTCGCTCGCGTTGCGGTCGTGGCGCGATACGAGGGCGACGGCCGGGATAGCGGGAAACTCGCGTACGAACCGGGCCACCGCCGGGAGCTCGTCGCCGCGGCAGGCGTGGACCGAGAGGACGAGCGCGTCCACCCGCTTCCGCCGGGCCGCCCGCAGCGCGTCCCGGAACGAGCTAGTGTGGACGGTCGTAAAACAGCCGTCGCCCGCCGCATCGAGGCGGGGACGCTCAGGCGGGGGCAGGACGGTGCAGACGGTCACCATGCAGGAGAAACGCTAGCGTGGACCCATCAACCCCGGCTCAAGCGTCGCCGGCACCGGGCCCGGACCCCGCGCGCGGGGTCCGCCCCGCCTCAACCACCGGTCAACGCGCGGGCCTCGCGGAACGGCTGCGGCGTCACGTCGCCGCGCTCGAGGGCGTCCGCCACCCGAGCGCCGCCCCCGAGCGACATCGGGCCGCCCGCGACTACATCGCGAGCGAGCTGTCCACGCTCGGCCTCAGCGTGGACCTCGCACCGTTCTCGTTTCGGGGACGCACGTACCACAACGTCGTGGGCGGGGTGGCCGGGCGCGACGCGCGGCGGCCGTCGCTCCTGATCGGGGCGCACTTCGACTCGACCGCCGACACGCCCGGCGCGGACGACAACGCCAGCGGCGTCGCCGCGCTGCTCGAGTGCGCCCGCGCCATCGCCTCCCGGGAACCGCAGGCCCGCGTCGAGTTCGTGGGGTTCGACCTGGAGGAATTGCAGACGGTGACCGGCCGCTACCGCGTCGGGAGCCGGGCGCTCGCGCGCGCGAAGCGGGCGCGGCGCGAGGCGCTCGGGGGCGCGTTAATCCTCGAGATGGTGGGCTACCGCGACCCGAGGCCTGGCACCCAGATCGTTCCACCCTTTCTCGGAATCGACGTGCCGCGGACCGGTGACTTCCTCGCGGCAGTGGGCGACACCCGTTCCCGCGACTTGCTCGAGGGGTTCGTCAGCGCGGCGCGAGCCGCGGCGCCGGACCTGCCGCTCGTCCCCTACGCCACGCGCCTGCGCGGTTGGCTCCTCCCGCTCACGCGCCTCTCCGATAACGCGTCCTTCTGGGACGCCCGTTACCCGTCGCTCATGCTGACCGACACCGCGTTCCTGCGTAATCCGCATTACCACCGCGTCAGTGACACGAGCGCGACGCTCGACTACGCGTTCATGGCGGCGGTGACGGAGGCGACCGCGGGAGCGCTCGCCCGACTGGCCGATGCTTCCTGAGACCGTGCCCGCGTCGCCGCCTCGCGCCCGCCGCGTGGCCCTCCTCCTGGTGGGCGCCAGCCTGTTGCTCGCCGCGGGCGGCGCGCTGTGGTTCCTCCAGTTCGCCTCCCAGGTGCGGCGCGACCCGGCGCTGGTCTATCGCGAGCCGGCGACGCTCGACAAGCTGCTCAAGCGGGCGAACGACGCCGAACGTGCGGGGGACCGCGCCACGGCGATCACGACGTACCGGTTTGTGATGGCGGTGGGGCGGGGGGCGGGTGCCGACCTCGCGCCGTACGTGGTGGCAGCGCGGGCGGGGCTCACTCGTTTAGGAGCCCCTGATACACTGCCAGGTCCGCCGCGCTGAAGCACACGAACCGCACGAGCTCCAGCGACGTCGGTTTTCCGAGCTCGTCCCGCACGGTCGCGACGGCGATCTCCGCCGCACGGGCCATGGGATAGCCATACGCTCCCGTGCTGATCGAGGGAAAGGCGATCGACCGAAGCCCGCGTTCGGCCGCGAGCTGGAGCGAGTTGACGTAGCACCTCCGCAGCAGTGCCGCCTCACCGCGCCGCCCGCCGCTCCACACGGGGCCCACCGTGTGAATCACATGCTTCGCTGCCAGCCGATAGGCCTTGGTGATTCGCGCTTCCCCTGTGGGGCAACCGCCGATCGTGCGGCACTCCTCCAGGAGCTCCGGGCCGGCGGCGCGGTGGATGGCGCCGTCCACGCCGCCGCCGCCCAACAGTGTCGTGTTCGCCGCGTTGACGATGGCGTCCACGGCTTGCGCAGTGATGTCCCCCTGAACCGCTTCAATCCTCGACATGTGCGGGCAATCTAGCGCGCCCGGAGCGGGCCCCTATTGTTAGCTCGGTCCCGCACGGTGCCGCCGGCGGGACGGGACACCATGCCGGGACGCGATCTGATCGAGCGGGTGCGTAAGGCCCTGGGCGACCGCTACACCGTGCTCGCCGCGGTGGGTCGAGGTGGGAACGCGTCCATCTTCGCCGGCCGAGACCCGACCGGGGCCCA
>Ga0209161_10004075_pt1 | contig 11641 bp, 13 predicted proteins | sample GraSoiAngelo_155_FD_186169 | JGI IMG/M metagenome (GOLD analysis project Ga0209161, IMG submission 186169) | Grasslands soil microbial communities from the Angelo Coastal Reserve, California, USA - 14_1009_13_30cm (SPAdes) (version 2) | ecosystem: Environmental > Terrestrial > Soil > Grasslands...
CTCCAGATCTATGGAACCGCGGACGCACTGTACGGAGGCGACGAGAACACGCTGTCTTTCACAGATTCGCTTGCTTTCTGGGCTCGAGCGGATCAATGCACCGGCGCAGCCACCACGGACGCACTGCCTGACATCGCCCACGACAAGACGACTGTGACGACCACGAGCAGGACAGGATGCGCTTCGGGGTCGGAGGTGGTGGGCTATACGGTCAACGGCGGTGGCCACGCTTGGCCGGGCGGCGAGCCACTCGGCAGCGTTGAAGAGTTCGGCGTAACCACCGAACAATTCGATGCCGGCGAACTCATATGGACATTTCTGAGCCGCCACCGCCACCGATGATTCAGATGTCGAGCGGGTCAGGAAGGCGTTGCTGTTGGCAACCCGAGAGATGTCGCCGCGGCCAGCAATCGATCGTCGTATGAAACGATGGCTGCCAATTCATCCCCGAGGCTCGCCGCAGCCGCCAGATGGATCGAGTCCAGCGATCGCAGGTCGGTCGGGTCGAGGTCCGCTGCACGGTCGAGAAGCGAGTCGTCGAGGTGGATCAGGTGGACGCCGGCCAACAGCTTGCGCGCTTCCGGAATCAGGCCCGGTAAGCCGGCGCGGCGCACGATCCTCAGCAGCTCGACCCTCAGCAGCGATGCCGATGCACGCACGGGGCGGGGACGAAGCCACCGGCGCAAAGCAGGTGACTCTCGCTCGGTCATCAGCAGCTTCACCGCCGCTGAAGTGTCGAGATAGGCAATGTCAGCGTTCATCTGCCCTCATGTCAGCCAGGATCTTCGACAGCACTGGCCTCCCAGCAGCCCGCGGCATGGCCTTGACGTCGAGCAGATCTCCCTTCGCGCCGCTTGCTCGCCCCTCGGCCTGAAGCTGTTCAAGCCCACCTGCTCCACGGATGGGTACGATCCGCGCAACGGCTCGACCCCGGTCGGTGACTTCAACGACCTCCCCCGCTGCAACGCGACGCAAGACCGCACTGGCGTTCTGACGTAGGTCTCTGATTCCGATCCTTTGCATTGTAGCACATTGTAGCACATTGCGGAATGTCGAAGTCGCGATTGCCACCGATCTTGTCTGGGCGCTCGCTCCAAAGACACTTATCGGCGCGATTCGGGCCTACCTCATGCGCTCCTTGCGAGCAAAACGAGGAGGCCAGGCTCGAAGCCCGGCCTCCGTGCTGTGGGACCGCCTACCAGAGTTCGCGGTGAGAGGGTGCCCCACTCGGCTGGTCGCCGTTCACCGTCACCGGCACGAACCTAACAATCGGCTGCTGGGCCTGGCTCCCCGGTGCGATGACGTGGCCAAGGCCGAAGCCCAGCGCCAATGCGGCTGCCAGCGCGAGGGCGAGTCTGGCCAGGAGCCTGGCTCGTCCGATGGTCCCCGAGCGATTGATCGTCATGATGGCCTGCATTTCTTGCGGTCCTCCTATTGGTTTGCCTATCGGATCCGTCAGGCGTTGAGCAGCAGCCTAAGTGCGGTTGCCCGCCCTGTCCCCCCGGAGACCACGTGGGTCAGTACGGGTTCTGAGTACCTGTTTTTCAGCCCTCGGACCTGGCCATCTGGATGGCTTCGTCGATCACCAGGCCCTCGCCCTCGGCCCTCAGGCGTGCTGCCAGCTGAGGCCCGACCCGGTTTTCGAGTCGCCCCACAAGTTCCCTGACTTTCGGTGCCAGCGGCTCAGCCACATAACTGTCGGAAGCCTGGGTCAATAGTTGATCGGCACACCCGTGGAGCTTCAGCGCGACCGCTGTTCTCCGCCGCATGCCGGCGGCGAAAGCCAAGCCCTCCAGACATGTCGCCACTGCAGTCACCTCACCCGTGTCCAGACTCATGGCAACCGCTTCCAACCACCGGGCTCGTGCTTGGTCTACCTGCCCGAGGAAACAGTCGGCCTGAGCCAGCGTGTCCAGGGCGACCTGGAGCCTGCCACTCTTGATCCGACGGAGGTCCTGGACACAGCGTTCCGCCACGCCGTGTGCCTCCTCGGCGCGACCCTGGATGAGCAGCATGGTTGCGAGATCGTTCAGGACCAGGCTTGCCCGGTCGACCTGTCCTCTCTGCGTCAGCTCCACGATCGCCAGGCGATCTGCCGCTTCCGCCGCGGCAAGGTCGCCCAAGCCGGCGTGGACCAATGCCTCGGCGAGCAGCAGCTCACCACGCATCTCGGCGCATTCGGGTAATGCGGCCAGGTTTGTCGCCTCCCGAAACCAGGACATCATCTCGTCCAGACGCCCCAGGCGAAGAAGCAATACCGCGTGCCCGTGCAATGCCCAACAGCGTTCCAAACAGGGGTCGGCGCAGGCCTCGAGCGCCATCTGGTTCCAGCGGACGCCTTCTCCAAGTCGCCCGGTCCCTCTCCAGAACCATCGCAACGTGCCCGCCATCCACGCCGCGCGCCGCGGCCGCAACTCCAGCAGTGTGCGGAGCGCAGCCCGGATGTCATCGACCATGCCCTCGACCTTGGGCCACACCCACACCTCGCTACCGGCGGTGTTGAGCCCCAAGCGCTCGGCGAGCCAGGCCATCCGCTCCGCATGGGCCAATCTGGTTTCCTGAGATTCGCCGGCCTCATCCAGCCGACGTCGGGCAAACGCCCGCAACATTTCGAGGAGTCGATAACGCGGGCGGCCTTGTGATGTGCGCCCCGCCGTCACCATGGACTTTTCGACAAGGCTGCTCAGCAGCATCTCAACTCCCGCACCATCACCCGCGACAGAAGTGGCGTCGTCTTGCTGGAACCAGCCGGCGAACACGCCCAGTTGTCGGAAGAGCTTGCGTTCGCTTTCGTCTAGCGTTCTGTATCCCCATGCCGCGAGGGCGTCCAGGCTCCCATGCCGGTCCCCTGGAGATGTCGTCGTTGAGTCTGGAACCGCATCTGCCAGCTCTTTGACGCTCAGCTGTCGCAGGCGTGGCGCCGCCAATTCGAGCGCGAGTGGGAGGCCATCGAGGCGGTCACAGATGGTATTGACCTCGACCTGCGTCGTGTCATCGAGTTGCACTCCAGGAGCAGCCGCGTGCGCGCGCTCGACAAAGAGTCGGACCGCGTCCTCTTGCGGCAACGGCTGGAGTTGCCAGACGGCTTCGCCCAGCACGCCGAGCGGCGCCAGGCTCGTGGCCAGTACGCGCAAGTCGCGACACGCGCCCAAGAGCTCCAGTGACATATCAGCCGCACCCCCGAGCAGGTGCTCGCAGTTATCGACGACCAGGAGAGCGCTCCGCTCCCTTAGATACTCACGCGCCGCAGCCATGCGGTCAGGCGTCTCTTGCGAAAGACCCAGAGCTTGCGCCACCGCGTCACCGACCAGGGCCGGATCTGCAACCGGGGCGAGATCGCACAGCCACGCGCCATCCCGATAACTCGGCTCCAGTTCCTCAGCCAACCTGAGCGCCAGCCGTGTCTTGCCGGTTCCACCTGGTCCCACGATGGTCACCAATCGGTTGGCCGCGACCAGATCTCGCACCATCGTCAGGTCGCGTTCCCGGCCGACGAAGCTGGTCAGAGGGGCCGGGATGTTGCCTTTGCCTTTTCTCCCTGGCGACCGGACGGGAGTACCGCTTTGGGTCCGGCCGATCCAGGCTGCGATCTCCGTCCGCGAGCTGAATCCAAGGCGATTCAGAACCTGTTCGACGTGCCACTCGACCGTGCGCTCGGATAGGAAAAGGCGCCGCGCGATGTCCCGGTTGCTCAGGCCGAGCGCTATAAGCTCCGCGACCTGCTGACCCCGCTCGGTCAACTTGATCTCTCGGTCCACGCCGGACCGATTCTCAACCTTTTGAAGCTGAAGACAAGCACATGGTTGGGACCAAACCCGCGGAACTTTCTTGTAGGAGGTGGTAGCCCCGGCGGGATTCGACGCGACACCTACGAAACCCGCCTGGTCTTTTGCTGAGATCCCTGTTTGGGCTGATGCTGCATGACCGCCAGGCGACATGTGAGCTAGTACCTTGTGCCTGCAGTGGCTGGCCGGATCTCATCCCGGTAGGTGGGCCGGGAAGACGAGATCTGCCGCCGGATCCCTCTGACGAGCTACCGGATTTAGGCCGCCCCCGGATTTCGCGTTGGTGTCGGCTATCGCGAATATTGACATCCGCCGCGATTTGATGTTAGATTGCCCCCACGTCAAATGGCACGCGCCTACAACATGCGCCAACGGGCGGAGTCATTCGAGGCGACCAGGATCCGGATCCTCGAGGCTTTCCGCGAGCTCCTGCGCGAGAAGCTGAACCCCGACGCGATCACAGTCGAAGAGACCGCTTCCCATGCGGGCGTCAGCGCGATGACGGTGGCGCGTCACTTTCGCACCAAAGCCGCGCTCATCGATGCCCTGGAGGCATGGGGGCGCGACCACATGGCCGGCCTACGCAGCGCACCAGTCGGCGATGTCCGCGCGGCGATCAGAGGCCTCTTCGATGACTACGAACAGTCGGGCGACTTTTTCCTGCGGACGCAGGCTCTCGAGTACACCCGGCCGCGAATGCACCAATGGCTCAATCGAGCCCGAGCCATTCATCGCAAATGGGTCGAGTCCGCGTTCGCGCCTCAACTGGCGAGAATCCCACGCACGGAGCGCGAGGAGGTGGTCACAGCGCTGGCCGTCGTTTGCGAAGTGTCGACGTGGAAGCAGCTGCGCAGGGACCTGGGACTTTCTCGGCGCAAGGCCGAGTCAATCGTGAGCCGCATCGTGGCGGCTCTAATCAAGGAGGAGTAGGGGCAATGGCTCGAATCTTGTTCTTCACATTTGATGGTGGCGGTAACCATCCACCGACCATCGGCATCGCTACCGAGTTGAAACAACGGGGCCACGCGGTGACGGTTGCCGGATACGAGTCCCAGCGGCGACGCTTCGAGGAAGCCGGGCTCTCGTTTGTGACTCTGCCCCGAAGCGGCTCGTTCGTCCAGCCCGTCGGGGTGAGCGAGATGGAAATGCGAATGGCACTGGCTCGAGGGGTAATTGCCAATCCAGATCACCTGGTCGAGGTGCCCGAGCTAGCCAAAGGACATGACGCGATGGTCGTCGACTCTGGCTTGCACATGGCACTCGCTGCCGCCGCTGCTCTTGCCCAGCCCTCAGCCGTTCTGTTCCACACTGCAGCCGCATTCTTCAAGCCCTCGCCGTTCACGGCACCATTTCTTGCGGCGATCAATGCGACTCGCCAGGCTCACGACATCGCTCCGCTCACAGGATTGCTTGACTTGACCGAACCAATCCAGGTGATCGTGGCAACGCTGCCCGAACTTGACGACTACAACCTGCAGGCGCCCGCCAATTGGCACTGGGTCGGACCAATACCCGGTCCTGCGAAAGAGTCGCTCGATGAGGCGCTGTTCGATGGAAGCGATCACCGCCCATTGGTGTTAGTCGGCCTGACCACGCACACGGCTTATGGTCCGCAAACCGATCGCTTGCAACGAATCCTCGATGCGCTCTCTCAGTTGCCGGTCAGGGTTGTCGCAACAGCCGGAGTGGCGGTCGATATGGCGGCTGTTCGCGTGCCCGCGAACGCGGTGGTTCGCGACTACCTGCCGCATCGGGCGTTGATGCCCGAGGCTGCCGTGTGCGTCACGCATCTTGGGCATGGCACGTTGACCGAGGCGTTGCTTCAAGGGGTTCCACTGGTCTGCCTTCCGAATCCAATGTCCGACCAGATTTACCTGGCCCAGCGCGTCACGACCCTCGGCGCAGGTGTGCAGATCGATCAAGACTCAGCACCGGCCACGATCAGAGAGGCTGTCCAGACGGTTCTCTCGACCTCGTCATACCGCGAGGCCGCGGTCGCTCTGAAGACGCGGATTGGTAAGGGCGGCGCTGGTCGAGCGGCGGATGTACTCGAGGCCATGCTGCCCGTCAAGGTCGTTCCAGCCCGCCGCTAAATGGCTCGGCTCTGGCGTCAGGCCGCGGCGAACACAGGGAATCGGGCCGGAGGTCCCTGACCTGTCGCTAAAGTTCGGATCGCCTGAGCCCCGCCAGCCCTTCGCAGGGCAAGATGCTGTTCGTAAGCCATGATTAGGTGAGTCATCGTTTGGAATCGAGGAGATCCGCAGATGGCCACGTCGGATTTGGACGAGTTTATCGAGCACTATCACCTAGCACTGAACGAGTTCTTCAGCGGCAATCCGCAAAGACGTTGTACTCCCACCGGGAAGACGCCAGCCTTGCCAATCCGTTCGGCCCCGTTACGACTGGATGGAAGCAAGTTGCCGAGACCATGGAACGTGCGGCATCGAATTACCGAGAGGGCGAGGCCACGGGCTTCGAAAGAGCGGCCAAGTACGTCACGGAGGATTTGGCCTATATCGTCGAAGTAGAACGGTTCAAGGCCAAGGTCGGCGGCAGCGAAGAGACAGTCTCAGGGGCTCTGCGGGTCACGAGCATCCTTCGCCGAGAAGACGGAGGGTGGAAGATCTTGCATCGACACGCGGATCCGATAACGACAGCTCGGCCCGCGGAAACCGTAATTCAGAAGTAGATCTGCAACCAGCGCGCTTGGTCGCCGAACGAACAACTGACGGCCGGCTCGATGTACTGGTTGAGCCGGACGAGGTTCCAGGCGTCGTACTTTCGGCTTAACTCGGAGAGTCGAACGAGAGTGGCGCATTTTTGCCGCGCCTGTCTAGCCTCGGCGCCAACCGAACCACAAGGTCGGCATAGTCTCGACACGCGATGAGAGAGCTACCACAAGACGAGATCGGAGCAGCATTGATCCAACTCGTAGACGCCCTGGAGCGGGTAAACCTGGATGCCCTTCAAGAGGTAGACCGCGACGTCGTAGAGGTGGCGCTGCTCGTAGCCAGGACAGCTCTCAAGCGAGCGACGTTACGGGACGAACCGTTCCCGCAAGAGGACTGAGTCACACCGGAATGAAGTGGGCGTCAGGCGACCGGCTCTATCCCATAGCAACGTAGCGGCCGGCCGCGTGTTGGAGTAGCCCAAGCGGGACGCTATTCGAACTTTCTGGACCGAGTCGAGATTTTCAATGGGCCCTCATGGTTTGGCCGTTTTGTGGCTCATGACCCCGATCAGGACTCGCCCAGAAGTTTCAGCCCATACCGCGCTTTGAGCTCAGGCACCCAGTCCATGAAGTGACTCTCGTTGTACCGGGCCGCGATCGCCTCGTGCTCCGTACCGCCCGGCTTGGCGCCTGTCGCGAACAGCTCGGAAATCTCGACGAAATAATTCTCAAAGCCCGCCTTGCAGATGATTTCCAGCAGCCTGGCAGGCTGATCGGTCGGGTTCCAGAACGTGTGCGGGACACCGCAGGGCTTGTAGATGTATGTGCCGACTCCCGCCTCGGCCTCGTCGTCCCCAACCCGCACCCCGACCCGGCCCTCGAGAACGTAGGACAGCTCGTCCTCCATCTTGTGCGTGTGCGGAGGGATGAGGCATCTCGCCTGGATCGGGTGCTCGACGATGGCGAAGCGGCCACCGGTCTGGTGACCCCACACCTTGAAGTCCACACCCAACCCTCCTAGGTTCGCCGACCTACCCTCACCTGGGCGAACGATGAGCAACCGCTGCTCTTGAACTCTCATATCAATTCTTCTCCACGCCATATTGACGATCCATAGTTGTATACTGATCGTGACAATAATCCGTAGCACGGCCTTTGTCAATAATCAAGTCACACTGGAGATCCCTTAAATCGCCAGGAAGTACGTACTCAACCGCCGCGCCAAGCGCCAGGATGAAACGCGCGAGCGCATTGTCGACGCCGCCGTCGCGCTCCACCACACGATCGGTCCGGCACACACGACCGACGTGGCCATCGCGGAAAAGGCCGGTGTGACGCGCAGGACCTTCTATCGGCACTTTCCCGACGAGCTCGCACTCTTCCGTGCCTGCACGAGCCATTCGTTCGAGCAATGGCCACCTCCTCAGCCCGACAAATGGCGCCGGATCGCCGACCCGATAGAACGCGTCCGGCTAGCTCTGGGCGAGCTCTACGCCTACTATCGAGTCGCCGGTGCCGGCCTCGTAGTCATCATGCGCGACAGGCCTCGTCTGCGGGCGGAGCTGCTCGCTCTGCCAGGTCGAGCCGATCGTCTGCGTGCTATGCCGGGTGTGTTGCTTGAGCCATGGAAGGCGCGTGGGCGCATGCGCCAGGTGCTCGCTGCCGCCCTCGTTCATGCGACCGCCGTCACAACATGGCAGTCCCTCGTCGCAGAGCAAAGACTGACCGACGAAGAGGCAGTCCGCGTGCTCACCGCGATGGTCCTGGCCGCAGCGACGAAGGGGCGCCGCGGCTGGGCGGTAGCTCAGCTCAGCGCGAAGTCGATTGCCTCCTCCAGGCTCAGGTCATGACCGGCCTCCCAGGCGGATTGCCACCGATTTGCTCCCACCGCCGCTTGCGAGGCCTTAATGAATCGCCGGCTGATAGCGCGCTCGAACGGAGCCGGTCGGGAAGCGATCGTTTCGTGAATGCCTTCGGAGGCTCCATCCAAGCGAGCGGCGCGCTCTGAATCGGCGCGCGCCGCGGCGATCGCAGCCAGGGTGTCAAGAGCCTCGGCGACCCCAATCCGTTCGCGCTGCGTGGCAAAGACTGTCAGCGCATCCCTTGCCAGACCGTCCGCTCGCTCGAAGTCATCCTCGGCAAGCGCGGCGTGCGCTAAAGCGTTCGTCATCCTTGCTGCGAAGGTCGCGTCGCCCAGCTTCCGATAGATCTCCAGCCCGTCGCGATAGATCCGATCGGCCTCTGCCGTATGCCCCAAATGAAGCAGTACGTTTCCGAAATTGAGATGTGAGGTGCCGAGCTGCCAGCTCAGCCCAAGACGCCGGCATACATCGAGCGATTCGCGAAAAGGCTCCATCGCGTCGGCATAGCGGCCTTCGCACATCGCGAGCTGGCCGATGACGGTCAGCGCATTGCGAACGTCCATCGGGTCTCCGCCCTGCCGGGCCATGTCGAGACACTCCGGCGCGAGCTCGGCCATCCTGCCGTAATCGCCCTGCGGATAGACCAGAAATGCAGTGCCCCACAGTGCCTTTGCCCGCAGCGACGCGGGAGCTGCGCCGGGCATTGCGAGCGCCGCCTCGGACCAGCGGCGTCCTTCGGCGAATTCGCCGGAGTAGCGCCAATAGCGCCAGAGGGCAACTGTGAAGCGCAACGCAGAGGCGTTGTTGGTCTGCCGAAGCGCCCATGCAATCGCACGTCGGAGGTTGCCTCGCTCTGCATCGAGCCGTCGGTACCACTCCTCCTGACGGGCTCCGACCAGCTTCGCTTCACCTTCTTCCGCAAGCTCGAGGTGATAAAGAGCGTGCCGCTGCGCGGTCGAATCGATCTCCTTCGCTTCCAGCAGGCGTTCGGCCGCATACTCCTGGATGACGTCGAGCATGCCGTATCGAGCCTCGACACCCTGTCCGGTCAGACTCACCAGGCTTTGTTCGATCAGACCACTGATGACGGACAGCGGCTCCGGTGTGTCACAGACAGCTTCGAGCGACGCCAGAGTCCAGCCTCCTGAGTAGGCTGCCAATCGCCGGAACAGTATGCGCTCGGATTTCTTGAGCAGGTCGTGGCTCCAGGCCACCGTCTCCCTGATCGCTTGCTGGCGGAGAGGCAGGTCAATGGGACCTCCGGTCAGCAAGCCCAGACGATTGTTCAGCTGGCTTGCGAGCGCCGGTAGTGCAAGGTGTTTGGTGCGCGCGGCGGCCAGTTCAACAGCGAGGGGAAGGCCGTCAAGCTGGCTGCAGATTTCAGCAATCAGCGCCGGGTCATGCTCAGCCGTTTCGGAGCGCGTTTCGAAAAGGGCGGCCGCTGCGGAGAGGTCGAGCGGCGGCACCTGGAACTCATGCTCTCCCCGCACATTCAAGCGCCGACGGCTTGTGACGAGGAACTTGCTCGCGGGTGCATGGACGATTGTTGACGCGACCAGCAGGGCCGCTGGGAGCAGATGCTCAAAGGTGTCGAGCACGATCAACGCTTGACGTCCTGCTAGCCATCGCTCGATCAGAAGCGGAATTCCCTCTCCGATCTCGACCACGCCGAGGGCTTTGGCGATCGCAGGCGCCACCAGCTCCGGATCATGGACCTCAGCGAGGGAGACAAAGAAGACCCCGTCCGGAAATGATGTCTGTTGCATGGCGGCGACTTCAATCGCCAGGCGGGTTTTTCCGATGCCCCCCGGCCCTGTCAGGGTAAGTAGACGAACACGTGGGTCCTTCAACGCCGAGGCCACTTTCGCCATCTTGTCTGCACGGCCCAGAAGGGATGTCGGAGGGATTGGGAGTGCACCAGTCGGGCCCTGTGGCTTACTGGTGGTACGTCCGACTGCGACCGCCTCGAAGCGAAATGTGGCGTTTTCTTCGAGCCCCAAGGCCGCGGCGAGCCGGCGCGCGGTATGTGGGTACACAGTGCCTCGGAGCCCACGCTCCACATCGCTGATGGTTCTGGCACTGATCCCCGAGCGCTCAGCGAGCTCCTCTTGTGTCAACCCCGCCGTTGAGCGCAAGTGCTTCAGGGTTGGACCCAGTCGGTGGGCGTGCTCAGTCACGATCGCCACTCGCAAGCCGGTGACCTAGTCGGTGGGCAGATTTCGTGGTCCGCCCCGGCATTTGTGCCCAGGATGACGCTGATGACGTTGGAGCGCAATCGGACCAGCATCCTGAGATTCTTTCGCGACGTGATCGGCGCCGGAAACCTGGATCTCCTGGACGAGATTGCAGTCGAGGACTATGAAGACCACGTCGCCCTGTCCGGTCAGGGCCGCGGGCGCGAGGGTCTGAAGCTCAGGGTGGCCAAGATCCGTGCCGCCTTCCAGCCGCGACATGAGCTGCACGACGTCATCGTCGATGCCGACCGGGTTGCCGTGCATTGGACCCTGTCGGGCGTTCATTCGGCCGAGTTCCTGGGTTTGACGCCTACGCGTAAGCGAGTTGAGTTCGACGGAGTCGACATCTACACGATGCGAGATGGACGCATGGCAGCCCACTGGAACGTCGTTGACATGTGGGCCTTCTACCGCCAGGTCGGCGGGCCCATCCACAAATAGAGGAGAAGACGAAATTGTCAGAAACCGAGAACAAGCAGCTGCTCAGACGCTACTACGAGGAGGTCTTGATGCAGGGCCGGTTGGACGTCCTCGACACCATCGCGCGCGCCGATTACGTGGAGCACAATCCGTTCCCAGGACACGGCCAGGGTCTGGAGGGTCTGCGTCAGCGGGTGAACACCCTGCGCACGGGCCTCAAACAACAGTTCACGCTGGAGCATCTGATCGCCGAGGGTGACAAGGTGGCTGTCTTGTGGACGACACGCGGCACCCAGGTGGGCGAGTTCCTGGGGCTCCCGCCGAGTGGCAAGAGCTACACCATCCAAGGCGTTGACATTCACCAACTGCGGGACGGCCGGATGGCGGAGCACTGGGATGTGGTGGACATGTATGGATTCCTCATCCAGATCGGCGTGGTCCCCGCGCCAAGCGGAGCGCCGGCGTAGCTGTCGCGACTATCGTGGGCGGGCGCCGTCGCGCTCGCCCTCCTTCTTAGTTCGACTGGAGATTGGGGTCACGCCCAATGTGCGGGTTCGCGACCTGGAACTGGTAGCCCCGGCGGGATTCGAACCCGCGATCTCAGCCTTGAAAGGGCCGCGTCCTAGTCCACTAGACGACGGGGCCTGCTAGGTACTCTAGTTGCTGGCC
>Ga0209161_10004076_pt1 | contig 11641 bp, 9 predicted proteins | sample GraSoiAngelo_155_FD_186169 | JGI IMG/M metagenome (GOLD analysis project Ga0209161, IMG submission 186169) | Grasslands soil microbial communities from the Angelo Coastal Reserve, California, USA - 14_1009_13_30cm (SPAdes) (version 2) | ecosystem: Environmental > Terrestrial > Soil > Grasslands ...
ATGGCGCACACCCGGCATGCCGGTGACCTTGGCGGCCTCGTAGCTCTTGATCTTGCCGCCGAACACCGGGCAGTCCTTGATGGCGGCGTTGAGCATCCCGGGCAGCTTCATGTCGAAGCCGTAGACTTGCGCGCCGGTCAGCTTGTCCATCGTGTCGAGGCGCTTCACCGGCTTGCCGATGAGCTTCCATTCCGTCGGGTCCTTGAGCGCCGGCTTTTCCGGCGGCGTCAGCTTGGCGGCGGCTTCCGCCACCTTGCCGTAGGTGGTCTTGCGTCCCGAAGGCTTGTGCGTGATCACGCTGTTGGCAGCGCTGCACTCGGAGGTCGGCACGTTCCACGCGTTGGCCGCCGCCTGGATCAGCATGATCCGCGCGGTGGCGCCGCCCTCGCGGACGTACTGGTGCGAGTCGCGGATGCCGCGGCTGCCGCCGGTGGAGAAGTCGCCCCAGGCGCGCTTGCGCTTCACGCTCTGGCCGGGCGTCGGGTATTCGGTCTTCACCTTCGACCAGTCGCACTCGAGCTCCTCGGCGACCAGCTGGGCGAGGCCGGTGAGCGTGCCCTGTCCCATCTCCGAGCGCGCGATCCGGATGACGACCGTGTCGTCGGGACGGATCACCACCCACGCGGTGACCTCGGGCGATCCGTCCTGCGCGCGGACGATGCTGGCGCCGAACGGGATCTTCAAGCCGAGCGCGAGCCCGGCGCCGACGGCGGCGCTGCCGATGACGAAGGAGCGGCGATTGAGCTTCGGAGTCTTGGTGATCATGACCGGCCCCCTATGCCTTCGCCGCTGCGTGGATGGCCTGACGCACCTGCTGAAAGGTTCCACACCGACAGATGTTGGTGATCTTCGCGTCGATATCGGCATCGGTCGGCTTCGGCTTTTCCTTCAGGAGCGCCGCCACCGCCATGATCATCCCGGACTGACAGTAGCCGCACTGCGGGACTTCATTGTCGAGCCAGGCCTTCTGCACTTTGCTCAGGGCAGAACCGTTGGCGAGGCCTTCGATGGTGGTGATCTTCTTGCCTTCGGCGGCGGCGACAGGCATCACGCAGGAGCGGACCGCGGCGCCATCGAGGTGCACCGTGCAGGCGCCGCACTGGGCGATGCCGCAGCCGTACTTGGTGCCGGTGAGACCGACCTGCTCGCGGATCGCCCAGAGCAAGGGCGTATTGGGATCGACGTTGATTTCCTGAGTCTTGCCGTTGATCGTCAAGCGCGCCATAGGCTTCCCTCCCGGGATTGCGGTGCTGGAAATATCCGCCTTCGCGCCCCTGAAGGCAAGCCCTTAGAATGGCGCACGATGACCGACACCGCAGACGTCGTGATCGTCGGCGCCGGAATCATGGGCGTGAGCACCGCCTACCATCTGGCCCGGCTCGGCGCAGGGCGCGTGATCGTCCTCGAGCGCGACACCGTGTGCTCGGGGTCGACGGCCCTCGCCAGCGGTGGCATCCGCCACCAGTACGCCAACCGCCTCGGCATCGAGCTGACGACCCACAGCATCGTCACCTACGAGCGGTTTGCCGAGGAATTCGGCGTCGATCCGCACTTCCGGCAGCACGGCTACCTCATCCTGATCGCCACGGAGGAGGAGCTGGCCACCGCGCGGCGCAGCGTCGCGCTGCAGCGCAGCCTCGGCGTCGCCGTCGAGCTGCTCGACGCCGCGGCGACGCGCGCGCTCTGTCCCTATCTCAACACCGGCGATCTGCTCGGCGCCACCTACACGCCGCGCGACGGCTACGCCGACCCGTACTCCTGCGCGACCGCGATCGCCGCCCGCGCGCGGGATCTCGGCGTGGTCATCAAGCAGCAGCACGAAGTCAGCGGGTTCATTCGCCATGGCGATCGCGTGGGCGGCGTCACCACCGCGGCGGGGACGTTCGAGGCCCCGGCCGTGGTGATCGCGACGGGCGCGTGGTCGGGCGTCGTGGGCAAGCTCGCCGGGGTCGACATCCCCGTCCGCCCCCATCGGCGCCACAAGTTCATGACCGCGCCGTTCCCCGCGGATCGAATCCCGGCGGCGACCCCGTTCGTCATCGACCCGCACCGGAACTTCTCGTTGCGCCGCGAGGGCGTCGGGCTGCTGCTCGGTCACGGGCGCCGTGACGAGCCCGACGGCTTCAGCACGGAGATCGATCGGAGTCTCGAGCCCGGCGTGGTCGAGCGCGCGATTCACCGCGCGCCGGCGCTGGCCGACGCCAGGCTGATGCGCGCGTACGCCGGCCTCTACGAGATGACACCAGACCAGACGGGCATCGTCAGCGCCGTCCCCGGCGTCGCCGGCCTTCACGTCATCGCCGGCTTCAGCGGCCACGGCTTCATGCACGGCCCGATCGCCGGCCAGCTCATGGCCGAGATGCTCGTGCACGGTCGCGCCGTCACCATGGACGCCGCCCCGCTCGACCTCGGGCGGTTCGCCCGCGGCGAGGCCCACGTCGAGCCGCTGACGTTCGTGTGATCTACAGACATGGGGGCCCCGAAATGGCCCCCATACCCCCCAGCCTTCGGCGCGGCCCGGCGTAGCCGGGCCGCTCCTCTAAACCGCGCCAGTTCATGGGGCCCCGAGATGGCCCCCCATACCCCCCAATGCTCGGGGCGCCCCGGCCAAGCCGTGGCACCCCTCGATACTCCGAGAGGCTCCTAGACCCGGACGCCCGCCGCCGCCAGCGCCACAGCGCGCTCATGTAGCGCCGGCGCGCCGAGTCGCGCCGACCACGCGGCGAACTCGGCGCGCGGTCCGGTCCACCGCAGCGCGTCCACGTCGACGCCGATCGGCGCATCCGTCCGCAGCGTGGCCAGCTCGCGAAACAGCAGCGCGCGCTCGCGCTGCTCGGCGAGCGTCGTCGCCAGTCGCAGCGCGCCGCGGACGGAGACGGTCCACTCCGTGGCCAGCTTCGGAATGTGCTCGAGGTACCCATAGCGGCCGAGCACCGTCGCGGCGGATCGCGCGCCCCAGCCGGGCAGGCCGGGGTAACCGTCCGCGCTGTCGCCCACGAGCGCGAGCCAGTCGGGGATGGACGCCGGGGCGACGCCGAATTTCTGCTCCACCCCCGACTCATCGCGGAGCTCGCGCGTGCGGCGATCGAGCTGGACGACGCGGCCGCCCCGCACGCACTGCGCCAGGTCCTTGTCCGGCGTGCACACGACGACCTGCTCGACGCGCGTGTCGGCCGCGGCCATGGCGGCTCCCGCGGCCAGCGCGTCGTCGGCCTCGAAGTCGACCATCGCCCACACCACCACTCCGAGCGCGCTCAGCGCGTCCTCCAGCGGCTGAAATTGGCCGTACAGCAGCGGGTCCATTCCCTCGCCCGTCTTGTACTGCGGCCAGAGCGCGTTGCGGAACGATTCGATCACGTGATCGGTGGCCACGCCTACATGGGTCGCGCCGCCCTCGAGCATTCCCAGAATCGAGCCGACGACGCCGCGCACGGCGCGCAGCTCCTCGGGAGCGCTACGGTCGAACGCGGCCGCCGGCGACAGGAAGTAACGAAACAGCTCGTACGTGCCGTCGACCAGGTGGACGATCACGGCAGGCGGAACAGCCGGCGCGGGTTGGCCTCGCCGATGCGCTGGATCTCGGCCGCGCTGAAGCCCGCGGCGCGCAGGCTCACCAGCGGGTCGCGGTCGGCGGGCGGGAACGAGTCGTCGCTGCCGATGACGAGCCGCTCGACGCCGACGCGGCCGGCCAGATAGCGGAGCGCGTGGGGGTCGTGCAGGATCGTGTCGTAGTACATGCGCCCGAGATACACAGACGGCGGCGACGTCGCGCCGATGCCGGTGGCGGCGCGGTCGCTGCGCTCGAACATGACGTCGAAGCGGCCGATGAGATAGGGCAGCGTCCCGCCCCCGTGCGAGAGGATCAGATCCAGGCGCGGAAAGCGGTCGAGCACGCCGCTGCCGATCAGCGAGCCGACGCAGAGCGTGGTGTCGACCGTGTACTGCACGACCTGGTTCATCGCGAAGCGCCGGGTGCGCGGCGTGGGAGTCGGCTGCGCGGGATGCAGGAAGACGGGGACGCCCAGCTCCACGGCGGCGGCCCAGTACTCGTCGAGCGGCAGCTCGCCGAGGTTCGTGCCCTCCACGTTGGTGGCGGCGACGGCGCCGACGGCGCCGAGCTGCTTCACCGCGTGCTCCAGCTCGCGGGCCGCCCGCGCGGCGTCGGGCAGGTAGCCGGACGCCAGGATCGAGAAGTGGCCGCCGTGGCGCTGCGCGAATGCCGCGAGCGACTCGTTCAGCAGCCGGTGCCACGCGACGCCCTGCTCGACTCCGAGCGCGTGCGCATGCATGTCGGTCCACGTCGAGAGGATCTCGCGATCGATCCCGGTGGCGGCCATGCTCGCGAGGCGCTGCGCCGGCTCCTCGATCAGCTTGGCGAAGAACGGACGCAGGCGCAGACCATACGCGAAGTGCAGCGCGTGGCAGGCGGGCTCGGTCTCGATCACGGACACGCCGTAGCGCGCGCCGTCCGTCTGGAGCCGCTCGACGAGCGGCTGCGGCATGTAGTGGGCGTGAACGTCGATCATCGCGCCGATCGCGCGTCGGCCAGCCAGCGGGCGAGGTTCTTCGCCGAGAGCGGCAGCTCGCGGACCACCACGCCGCTCGCCGCCAGCGCGGCGGCGACGGCGTTGGCGGCGGCCGCGCCGGTGGCCACGATTCCGCCCTCACCGGCGCCCTTGGCGCCGAGCGGGTTCGACGTGGACGGCGCGTCCTGCAGCGTGATGCTCTCGATGCTCGGGAAATCGGCCGCGGTGGGCAGCGCGTAGTCCGCGAGCGTGCCGCTGACCAGCTGTCCCGTCTCGTCGTAGACCAGCTCCTCGAGGAACGCGCCGCCCAGGCCCTGCACGGCGGAGCCGAGCGCCTGGCCGTGCACGAGCGCGGGATTGATGGCGCGGCCGACGTCCTCGACCGTGACCAGCCGCAGAACTTCCGTCGCCCCGGTCTCGGGATCGACCGCGACGTGGGCCACGTGCGCGCCGTACGTGTACGTCAGCGCCGTGGTCGTGAACTTTCCAACGGCGTCCAGCGGAGCCGCCAGCTTCGCGAGCGTGAGCACCGCGCCTTCGCCGCGGCCGTCACTCCTGTACACGTCGCAGCCGCGGCATTTGAGCGCCGAGGCGTCGAGCCCGGTGCGCGTGGCGGCGAGCGCGACCAGCTGCGCCTGCAGCGCGGTCGCCGCGGCCACGACGGCGCTGCCGCCGACGACGACGGCGCGACTGTGGTACGTGCCCCAGCCCTCGGCGACCAGGTTGGTGCTCCCGTGGAACACGCGGATCCACTCGAAGGGGATCGCGAGCGCATCGGCGAGGATCTGCGCCATGACCGTCTCGTGGCCCTGGCCGGAGGAGGCGCAGCCGGTGTAGAGCTCCACGCGTCCGGGCCCGCGGACGACGATGCGCGCGGTCTCCGCGGGCCCGGCCCCGCTCGACTCGACGAAGCAGCCAATGCCGATGCCGTGCAGCCGGCCGTCCACGAGGCGGCCGTTGTCCTTGGCGAGGCGGGCATAGTCACTCGCCTCCAGGGCGCGGCGGAGGGCGGCGCCATAGTCGCCGCCGTCGTACTCGCCGGAGGCCTCGTAGGGCACGAGGGTGCCGATGGGCCACGGCAGCTCCGCGGGCGTGATGAGATTTTTCAGCCGGACCCCGGCGGGATCGAGGCCCAGGTCCGAGGCCATCAGGTCGAGCAGGCGCTCGCGAAAGAAGTTGGCCTCGAACCGGCCCGGCCCGCGGTACGTCCCGGTCGGCGTCTTGTTGGTGAGCACCGCCTGCACCTCGCACGCGAAGTGCGGGATGCGGTACGGACCCGGCAGGAACTGCGCGGCCTTGGCGGGGACGACGCCGCCGTTCGTGCGCACGTACGCGCCCATGTCGGCGAGCAGGCGGCCGCGCAAACCCAGGATCGTGCCGTCCGCGCGCGCGGCGATCTCCAGCTCGCACTCGATCTGGCGGGAGTGGTTCGTCGCGATGAAGCTCTCGCGCCGGCCCTCGATCCACTTCACCGGGCGGCCGAGCTTCATGGCGGCGAGCGGGATCAGCAGATCCTCGGGATAGAACTCGCCGCGCACGCCGAAGCTGCCGCCGACGTCCACCTCGATCAGCTCGATGCGGGCCTCGTCGAGCCGGAGCATGCGCGCGAGCGCCCGGCGGTTGAAGAAGGTCACCTTGGTGGCGCCGAGCACGCTCAGCGTCCCGGACGTCGCGTCCCACGTCGCCACCAGGCCGCGGGTCTCGAGCGGCACGCCGCTGTGGCGCTGACACCTGAACGTTTCGCGCCGCGTGTACGCGGCAGACGCGAATGCGCCCTCGGGATCGCCTCGCGACACGCGATAGCTCGACGCCAGGTTCGTGCCGGTCGCCTCGTGGATGAGGACGCGGTCGGCCAGCGCCGCGCGCGGGTCGACGACGGCCTCGAGCGGCTCGTAGTCCACGACGACGCGCTCGGCTGCCTCCTCGGCCGCGTCGCGGGCCTCGGCCACGACGAGCGCCAGCGGCTCGCCGACGTAGCGAACGCGATCGCGGGCGAGCGGCCACTGCAGATAGCGGTCGAACCCCGGCAGCGGGGCGATGCGGATGGGAATCGGCGTCCCGAGATCGCCGAGGTCGGCGAAGGTGAGCACCGCGAGCACGCCGGGCATCCGCAACGCCGGCGCGACGTCGATGCGGGCGACGCGCGCGTGGGCGACGGCGCTGCGGACGACCACGGCGTGGCAATGCTCGGGCGCGACGATATCGGCGACGTAGCGGCCGCGGCCGGTGACGAAGCGATGATCCTCGCTGCGGCGCACGGCCGCGCCCACGAGGCGCTCGCGGGTCGGCGGCGTGGCGGGTGGGTGTACCGGCTGCTCGTTCACACGTACAATCGTTCGACATGGGGGCCCCGACATGGCCCCCAAACCCCCAACGCTCGGCGCGCCCCGGCAAAGCCGTGGCGCGCCTCGAAGCTGCGCAAGGCTAGCACACGGCGAGGTGGCCCATGGATCTGCAGCTCGGCGGCAAGGTGGCGTTGGTGACCGGCGGCAGCCTCGGCATCGGCAAGGGGATCGCCCGCGTGCTGGCCTGCGAGGGCGCGGACGTGGCGATCTGCGCGCGACGCAAGGACGTGCTCGAGGCGACGGCCGACGAGATCCGCCGCGAGTGCGGGCGCCCGGTGCTCGCGATCCCGGCCGACCTCACGCGGCGCGAGGACGCGGAGAACTTCGTGCGCGACGCCGCGCGGCACTTCGGGCGGATCGACATTCTCGTGAACAACGCCGGCTCCGCGCCCGGCGGCGTGCTGGAAGCCCTCGACGAGGACGCGTGGCAGCAGGGCCTGCAGCTCAAGTTCATGGGCTACGTGCGTTGCCTCAGGGCCGCGCTGCCGATCATGAAGCAGCAGGGCGGCGGCCGCATCGTGAACCTGATCGGCAACGACGGCGTGAAGGACTCCTACTGGGAGATCGTGCCCGGCGCCTGCAACGCCGCCGGCCAGAATCTCACCAAGGCGCTCGCCGGTCAGTACGGCCGGTTCAACATCAGCTTCGTGGCCGTCAATCCCGGGCCCGTGCGCACGGAGCGCTGGGACGGCCTCGTGAAGGCGATGGCGCGCGACATGAAGCTCTCGTACGAGGAGGCCGACCGGCTCGCGCCGCGCAGCATTCCGCTCGGGCGCATCGCGGAGGTGGAGGAGGTCGCCAACCTCGTCGCCTACCTGGCCTCGCCGCTCGCCCACTTCGTCAACGGCTCGATGATCGAGATCGACGGCGGCCAGCAGAAGCCGCTCATGGACGCCGCGCGGGGCTGAGCGGTCAGATTGCGGGCGATGCACGTCGCCATCCTGCCGTCGGGGGCGTTGCTCGCCGACACGGCACGCGCCAACGACGAGGCGAGCGACGGTCTGTCGGACACGGCCCGCGCCCGCGTCGCCCGCGCCTTCGCGCGTGGGGCCGGACACGCGTTGCTCGACCTGGGCGCGACCGAGCTCGACGCGCCGCTCATCCCTCCGCTCGCATTCCTGCGCGACCTCGGCCGCGCGTTCGTGACCCGGCTCTGCGCCCTGCCCGATCTCGACGAGCGGCGCGAGCGCACCGAAGTCGACTGCCCCCCGGACGAGCGCGCCCGGCTGGCCGGCGCTGTCCCGCCTATGGACGGCGGCGAGTACGTCGACGCCGACTGGGTCGCCGCGCGCTGGGCCGACCTCAACCGCGCCTTCGCCGACGAGATCCGCGCGCACCGCGGCCCCGTCGCCGAGTGGCTGCGCGCGCACCACCCCTCGTGGCACGCCGTCGGCAAGGTGTGCCTGCACCTGGCCGAGAACCGCGGTGACGAGGCGCACCCGTTCGCTTTCCTCGCCACATATGCGGCGCGCGCGGGCGCCGGCGGCAAGGTACAGCATCGCGCGCTCGCGCGCGCCGTCGAGGAGTCCTCGGCGCGCGGCGACCGGCAGGCGCTGCTCCACCTGCTGGTGCCGCTGCAGCGTGCCGCGGAGCAGAGCGCGTGGCTGGCCGAGCTGATCGACTCGGGCGCGATCTACGAGGCGATGGCCTGGACGCCCACCGAGGCGCACCGCTTTCTGCGCGCCATCCCGGCCTTCGAAGCCGCCGGGCTGATCGTGCGCGTCCCCGACTGGTGGCGCCCGCGGCATCCGCCGCGGCCCGAGGTCACCGTGCGCGTAGGTGACAAGAAGCCGAGCGTGGTCGGCATGGACGCGCTGCTCGACTTCTCGGTCGCCGTCGCGCTAGGCGACGAGAAGCTCACGGTCGCCGAGGTGCGTCAGCTCATGGCGTCGTCAGATGGGCTGGTGCGGTTGCGCGGGCAATGGGTGGAGCTGGACCGCGAACGGCTGCGCGAGGTGCTCGATCACTGGGAGCGCGTGCGAGATCAGGCCTCGGAGGGCGGGCTATCATTCCTCGAGGGCATGCGGTTGCTCGCGGGCGCCGCGCGCACGAAGGACGATGCGGCCGCGCTCGCGGCCGGCGAGGGCTGGTCGCGCGTCGAGGCGGGCGCCTGGATGGCGCGCACGCTCGAGGGGCTGCGGGGGCCGACGGGGCTCGCGGCGGCCGACCCTGGCGCCGACCTTCGCGGCACGCTGCGGCCCTATCAGAAGGTCGGCGTGTCGTGGCTGGCCTTCGCCTCGTCACTACGGCTCGGCGTCTGCCTCGCCGACGACATGGGGCTCGGCAAGACGATCCAGGTGCTGGGTCTCCTGCTCCTGCACAAGCGGCGCGCCCGGGACGGCGACCCGCCGCACCTGCTCGTGGCGCCGGCATCGCTCCTCGCCAACTGGCAGGCCGAGATCGAGCGCTTCGCGCCGTCGCTGGCCACGCTGATGGCGCATCCCTCCGCCATGCCGGCGCGCGAGCTGGCCGAGCTGGCCGGCGCCGATATGGGCGGCACCGATCTCGTCATCACCACCTACGGAACACTGGCGCGCGTGGAGGCGCTCCGGAGCCGCGAGTGGTCGCTGGTGATCCTGGACGAGGCGCAGGCGATCAAGAACCCAGGAGCGCGACAGACGCAGGCGGTCAAGGCGCTGAAGGCCCACGCCCGCATCGCGCTGACCGGCACGCCCGTCGAGAACCGCCTCGGCGATCTCTGGTCGATCTACGACTTCCTCGATCCGGGCCTGCTGGGCTCGGCGCGCGAGTTCTCCGCGTTCGCCAGGCAGCTGGCCGATCGCCCGGACGAGAGCTACGCCCCGCTGCGTAGACTGATCCAGCCCTATCTCCTGCGCCGGCTCAAGAGCGACCGCTCGATCGTGGCCGACCTCCCCGACAAGACCGAAGTGAAGGCGTTCTGCCTCCTCTCCGGCCCGCAGGCCGCGCTCTATCAGAAGACGGTCGGCGAGCTGGAGCGCGCCATCGCCGGGCTCACGCAGGGAATCGAGCGGCGCGGCCTGGTCCTGGCCTACCTCATGCGCTTCAAGCAGATCTGCAACCACCCCGCGCACTGGCTGGGTGAGGGCGCGTGGGACGAGGCGGGCAGCGGCAAGCTCGCACGGCTACGCGAAATCGTCGAGGCGGTGGCAGCCAAGCAGGAAAAAGTGCTCGTCTTCACGCAATTCCGCGAGGCCACCGAGCCGCTGGCCGCGTTCCTGGCGGGCCTGTTCGGCCGTTCCGGGCTCGTGCTCCACGGAAGCACGCCCGTGAGAAACCGCGGCGCGCTCGTGAAGCGCTTCCAGGAGGACGCGGCGGTGCCGTTCTTCGTGCTGTCCCTGAAGGCGGGCGGCGCAGGCCTCAACCTCACCGCGGCCTCGCACGTGGTGCACTTCGACCGGTGGTGGAACCCCGCGGTCGAGGACCAGGCGACCGACCGCGCCTACCGCATCGGCCAGCACCGCAACGTGCTCGTGCACAAGCTCGTGTGCCGCGGCACCGTCGAGGAGCGTATCGACCGGCTCATCGAGGACAAGCAGAAAATGGTGCGCGGGGTCCTCGCGGGCGGCGGCGAGACGCTGCTCACCGAGATGAGTGACGAAGAGCTGATGGCCATGGTCGCGCTCGACCTCCGTCGGGCCACGGCCGAGGCCTGATACGGAACGCGCGATGGCGGTTGCGGCAATGCCATTTTAGTGGCATTGTACGTGCCATGAAGGCTGTCATCGATCGTGCCGGTCGGATCGTCGTGCCCAAGCCGCTGCGGCAGGCGCTGGGACTGCGGCCCGGCCAGCCGCTCGAGATCCGCGCGGGCGACGGCCGGCTAGAGATCGAGATCGCTTCCACTCCCATGCAGCTGAGGAAGCGGGGCAAGGGGCTGGTGGCGGTACCGGACGCGAAGCTCCCTCCGCTCACCGCCGAGCAGGTCCGCGACACGCTGGAGCGCGTACGGCGGTAAGAGCCGCCGACTCGAGTCTGGTCGTCGCTGCATTCGCATCCTGGCACGAGAAACACGATGCCGCGCGCCGAGTGCTGAACGGCGCTCTGCGCCTGGTCGAGCATTGCGTCCTGGAGACGTACTCGGTGCTCACCCGGCTGCCCGCTCCTCACCGGGCGCCGGGAGACGTGGTGCGCGACTTCCTGGCCGCACGATTTCGCCGGCCGTTCCTCCGACTGAGCGCTCCGGCCTACCGGGCGTTCTTGCTGCGCTTGCCCGACCACGGGATCTCCGGGGGCGCCTCGTACGACGCGCTGGTGGCGGCCACGGCGGCGAGCCATGGCGCCGAACTCGTCACGTGCGATCGGCGCGCCGCGCCTGTCTACGAACGGTACGGTGTGCGAGTTCACCTGGTGTAGGGCTCGCCGCGATGGCCTGGTACGGCAACGACGGCTGGGACTACTACCCGCCCTACATGTCCGTGGCTTCGAGGCAGTCGCACGGCGCCCGGACGCTGGCGAAGCTGCTGAAGAAGAGCAAACGGACGGCCGAGCCTGTCGTGATCGCGCACCGCAAGCGGCAGCTCACGACCACGTTCTGGGGCAAGGCGTGGTCCGACAACCTCGAGCGATACGCCGACCTCGCCAACCGCCTGCCGCGCGGGCGCACGTACCTCCGCAACGGCTCTGTGCTGGATCTGGCGATCGCCGCAGGCAGGGTCGAGGCGCACGTGGCGGGCAGCGAGCTGTACCGGGTGACGATTGGTATCGCCCGCATGGCAAAGCCACGCTGGCGCCGCGTGGTGGACCGCTGCACGGGCCGGATCGGCTCGCTCGTCGGCCTGCTGCGCGGCG
>Ga0209161_10004078_pt1 | contig 11641 bp, 10 predicted proteins | sample GraSoiAngelo_155_FD_186169 | JGI IMG/M metagenome (GOLD analysis project Ga0209161, IMG submission 186169) | Grasslands soil microbial communities from the Angelo Coastal Reserve, California, USA - 14_1009_13_30cm (SPAdes) (version 2) | ecosystem: Environmental > Terrestrial > Soil > Grasslands...
AAAAGGTCGACGGGGTCAAGCACCTCGGCCTCTGGCCGCTCGCCGATGCCGCGGAATCGTGCTTCGGTTCGCGCGAGTGGCCGTCGAACGTCACCGCGCCGCAGGCGTGGATCGAGTTCGACGTCGAGGACGTCGCCGCGGCGGCGGAAGAGCTTCGCGCGAAGGGCTATCAGCTCCTCGTCGCTCCCAAGACCGAGCCCTGGGGCCAGACCGTGGCGCGCCTGCTCAGCCCGGAGGGGATCATCGTCGGCGTCACCATCACGCCCTGGCTGCGCGAACCCAACAAGAAGCCCGCCGCTTAGACCAAACTAGGGCCCATGACCTCGGCGCAGGCCTTCGTCCTGCTCGGTCTGATGCTGCTTCTCGGCGCGGCGATCCTGTGGTGGACCGTGCTGCGCAAATAGTCCCGCAGCAGCTCGCTAGCGTTCCGGTTCGATCGCCACCGTCACGTTCGCGCGGACGTCGGTGAGCAAGCGGACCTCGACGGAGTGCACGCCGAGGGATTTGAGCGGCTCCGGCAGATGCACCTTCGTCCTGTCCAGCTCGACCTTGTGCTCGCGCTGCAGCGCGTCGGCGATGTCCTTGTTCGTCACCGAACCGAACGTCTTGCCCTGCTCTCCCGCTTTGAGGCGGAACACGAGCGTCGTCTCGGACAGGCGCTTCGCGAGCTCCTCCGCGTCGGCGTGGGCGCGGTCCTGTTTCGCCCGCTTGGCGTCGCGCGCGCGCGCGAGCACCTTGAGCTCGCCGGCGGTCGCCTCGATGGCGAGGCCGCGCGGCAGGAGGAAGTTCTGGGCGTACCCGTCGGCGACGTCCTTGACGTCACCGGGGCGGCCGAGTCCGGCGACCTCGCGCTTCAGGATGACGCGCATGAGCCCGCGCTAGTTGCTGGGCTGAGTGGTCTCCGCGAGCGAGCCGTCCTGCTCGCTCTTTCGGAGCTCCATCTCCCATGCGAGGACCGACGCTGCGACGGCGACGACGCCCATGACTGTCAGCGCGCCGATGATCGCGAGCAGCGCCTCGATGACGTCGAACACACCGCCGCCCGAGTCCCGGTCGCTCATGCGTTATCTCCTTCGCGGTCGCGTGACAAGATCCGGTCCAATGTAGCGCGAAGCTCGGTCGCTCTCTCGGAGAGCATGCCCTGTGCGCGCTCGAGGTCGCGTTTCAGCTCGTCGTCATTCCGCGCGATGCGGCCCATGTGCTCCTCGACCACCTCTGGTGGCGCGTTCCGAATGAAGAAGTCGAGCCCGAAGATGAGCACGCCAAGATCGTCGAGCTGCCCCAGGACCGGGATGAAGTCCGGAATGATGTCGATCGGGAACACCAGATAGCCGGCGATCGCACCGAGGACCAGCTTCTGCCGGGTCGGTACGCGCGGGTCGCGCGCGAGCGCCCACACCAGACGCGCGTACGCGGGCATCTTGCGCATCATCTCGATCGCTTCCTTCGGATCGCGGGGCGGACGGAATGGCTTATCCACCATGCACCTCTCCCTGCGGGAATCGTGCCCGCAGCGCGGCGACGGCCGCGGAAAGCGCGGCGTCGCGCTCGGCCGTCCAGAACGTGACCATGTAGCTGGCCTTGCCGCCGGTGACGCTCCGCAGCTCCACGCTCGGCGGGGGCTCCTTTGCGACTCCCGACGTCTCCCGGAGCGCGGCTCGGAGGTCGTCGGCGGCGATCGGTTTGCTCGAATCGTCCAGGACGAGCCAGAGGCTCGCGCGCCGGGTCGGAAAACGCGTGAGGTTCACGACGGAGCTCGTCATGAACGTGCCGTTCGGCACGATCACCTGCTGCGCGTCCACCGTCCGGAGCAGCGTCGTCCGGAACGTGATCTCCTCGACGACGCCGCTGTATCCGCCGACCTCGATCGTGTCGCCGATGCGGAACGGCCGCTCCACCAGCACCCAGATCCCGGCGAGGAAATTCTTGAGGATGTCCTGCAGCGAGAGGCCGAGCACGATGCCGACGACGCTGAACGACCCGAGGATCCAGCCGAACGCGTCACGCGTGTAGATCGCCAGGACCAGCAGCAAGCCGATCGTGAGGATGGCGACCTGCACGAGATTCCCCAGCAGGATCGTGACGTTCGCCTGGGCCCGGCCACGGGTGAGCGCCCGCATGGTCGTGCGCCGCACGACGCGCGCGAGAAGCAGCGTGACGACGATGACGATGAGGGCCCAGAAAGTCCTGGTCGCGTACTCGAGGACCACTGCTGGATCGATCGGCACGCCCCGGAGAATACCGACGCTCACCGGTCGAGCCGCAGATTGGAGTTCAGGCACCGCGGGTCCTGCCGCGGCTCGGGGTTCTCGCTCGCTCGCAACGTATCCCCGCCCGCTCGCTCGCATACCGCCGCCTTATGGCGGGGCCCCTCGACTCTCGCTCGCGAGAACCCGACTCGCCGCGTCACCCGCGGCTCCCTCATCCGTCCCTCTCGGCCTGCCTGCGTCTCGTGGGGTTGACAGGTGAACATTTGTTCGGTATGGTCCAAGCGTGACGAAACAGGACCAGCAGCGGGCCGAGCGCATCCTGGCGTTCATCCGCGAGCGCATCGCCGAGCGGGGTTACCCGCCGACGGTGCGGGAGATCGCCGAGGCCGTCGGGCTCGCGTCGACGTCTGCCGTCCATCACCACCTCACCAAGCTCGAGAAGGAAGGCCGCCTCACCAAGGACGCCACGCGCTCCCGCGCACTCTCGATCCCCGGCGCTTTCGGCGGCCGGGTCGTCTCGGCGCCGATCATCGGGGAGATCGCCGCCGGCGAGCCGATCTACGCAATGGAGGACAAGACGGAGACGCTCTCGATCCCTGGCGAGCTCGCGGGTCGGGGTCGCGAGACCTTCGTCCTGCGCGTCCGCGGCAAATCGATGATCGATGACCACATCGACGACGGCGACTACGTCGTCGTGCAGCAGCAGAACACCGCCCGGGACGGCGACATCATCGTCGCGCTGCTCGAAGACAACCGCGCGACGCTGAAGCGCTTCTTCAAGGAGAAGGATCGCGTGCGACTGCAGCCGGCCAACGGCGCGATGCAGCCGATCTACACGCGCGATATCCAGATCCAAGGGAAAGTGATCGGGGTGATTCGCCGACTCGCCTAGCTCGCCGCGGACCTCCAATCACCAGGAGCCCATCGGATGTTGACGTATCGGTCGTACCGCACCGAGCTTGACCCGACTTCGCATCAGCGTGTTCTATTGGCACGACATTGCGGCGCAGCGCGGTTTGCCTATAACTGGGGTCTAGCTCGACGTATTGAGGCATATCAGAGCGACCGAACTGTCCTCACATCGATCGACCTTCATCGTGAGCTGAACGCGCTCAAGCGAACGGACTTTCCTTGGCTATACGAGGTGTCCAAGTGCGCGCCCCATGAGGCTCTGCGTGATCTGGACCAGGCGTTTTCGCTGTTCTTCCGCGGCTTGAAGAGCGGACGGCGCGTGGGCTTTCCCAGGTTCAAGAGGCGCAAGCTCGGTCGCGCGACCTTTCGCCTCAACGGCGTAATACGTGTGTTCGCGCGTCAGATTCAACTGCCGCGTCTAGGAAAACTCCGGCTCAAAGAGGAGGGTTATCTACCGACTTCCAGGGCGCACATCCTCTCAGCCACCGTCGTTGAGGAGGGCGGTCGCTGGTTCGTCTCGCTGCGCGTTCGCGAAGACATCGTCGTGCCGCCGAACGTCGGGCCAGCCGTCGGCGTTGATTTCGGGCTTGTGACCTTGGCGACGACATCCGACGGCGAGGTATTCCCGAACGTTCGGCCACGACGACGGCTGGAACGCCGAATTCGCCGCCTTTCTCGCTCGATAGCGCGAAAGAGAAAGGGCAGCGTCAATCGGCGCAAAGCGACGCGAAGGCTTTCGCGCCTGCACGCAAGAATCGCGAACGCACGCAAGGACCACCTACACAAGGTCTCGAGTGCACTGTCGAAAACCAAGTCAGTGCTGGTCATCGAGAATCTGTCGGTTCGTGCATTGCAACGAAGCCGCCGCCTCGGGTCAAGTTTGCCCGACGCTGCTCTGCGCGAGTTGCGAAGCCTGCTTGAGTACAAGGTCGAGTGGTATGGCGGGAAGCTGAAGATAGCATCGCGTTTCTATCCGTCCTCGCAGCGCTGTTCCCGGTGCGGCTCAATCAACGCCGCGTTACCGATGTCGGAACGAACATTTGTATGCCCGTCGTGTGGCCACAGTTGTGGACGTGACCTGAACGCGGCTCGCAACCTGTACCTAATCGTCGCCGCGAGTTCCGCGGAGACCGAAAACGCCTGCGGAGCGGGGAGCGCTGGCCGAGCGAACTCGGTGGAACTGCCCGCGTCGAAGCAGGAACCAGATGCCGATCATCTGGAGAACGGCAAGGTCATCGGGGTCTTGAAATGACGGTCGCGCCCCGAACGCTGACGCTGCGCGAGCTCAACCGTGCGCTGCTCGCGCGTCAGATGCTCCTTACCCGTCGGCGCGTCGGCGTCGTCGATGCGATCGAGCGCCTCGCCGGTCTTCAAGGCCAGTGGGCGCCGTCACCGTACGTCGCGCTGTGGTCGCGGCTCGCGGGATTCACGCGCGAGGACCTCACCGCGTCGATCGACAGGGGCCTGGTCATCAAGGCGACGCTCATGCGCGCGACTCTTCACCTCGTCAGCGCGAAGGAGTACGCGGCGTACGCGCTCGCGACCCTTGATGGACGCTTCGCCGCGTGGCGGCCGCCGGGAGGACCGGATCTCGCCACGCTCAAGGACATCCACGACAGGGTCTTCAAGTTCGCGGCGACGCCGCGCACGCGCGACGAGATCCGTGAGTTCATCTCGCGTGACGCGCCGCAGGACGAGCGCCTCCGCAACTGGTACCTCTTCGCGGCGGTCACCGCGAGCGGGATCATCTGGGAGAAGGGCGGCGCGCGCTGGGAGCACCGTCAGCTGGCGCGGTTCGTGGCGCCGCCGGCGAAGCTTCGCAAAGCGCCGAAGCCGGACGCCGCGTTCGACCTCGTCGCACGTCGCTACCTCGGCGCCTTCGGTCCGTCGACGGTCGGCGACCTCGCAAGCTGGACCGGCTGCCGCGTGCCGCCGCTGCGTGAAGCGCTCGGACGCATCGCCGACCTTCGCCGATTCCGCGACGAGCGTGGACGCGAGCTGTTCGACCTCGCGAAGTCCCCTCGTCCAGCAGCCGACACGGTCGCGCCGGCGCGTTTCCTCGCGCGCTTCGACGCGGCGATCCTCGGCCACGATGCCGCCGAACGGACGCGGATCCTACCGGCGGAATACAAGAAGCAGGTGATCTTCTCGGCCGAGGTCTGGACGACGTTCCTCGTCGACGGCTTCGTCGCGGGTCGGTGGAAGATCGGCGCCACGCCGAAGCAGGCGGTACTGGAGCTCCTGCCCTTCAAACGACTCGCGAAGGGCGACAGGGCTGCGCTGGTCGACGAAGGCGAGCGACTGGTCCGCTTCTATTATCCGGACGCGAAGACGCACGGAGTGAAGGCGTGAGTAAGCGCCCCGCCGTCGATGCTCCCGTCCTCACGTTGCGTCAGCTGAACCGCGCCACCCTCGCGCGCCAGATGCTCCTCGAACGCACAGCGATCCCGGTCGTCACCGCGATCGAGCGTCTCGCCGCATTGCAGGCACAGTGGGCGCCGTCGCCGTACGTGGCGCTGTGGTCACGCCTCGAGAACTTCAAGCGCGAACGCCTCTGGAACGCGATCGAGCAGACGCACACCGTCATCCGCGCGCGGCTCATGCGCGGCACGCTTCACCTCGTGAGTGCGCGCGACTTTTTCGCGTACGCCGTCGCGACCCAAGATCTCCAGCGCGGCGCGTGGAACCGCCTCCAGGTCGGGCAGGGCGTGGATCCCAACGCCGTCGCGAAGCTCGCGGTCGCGTTCGCGCGAGAGCCTCGTCTGAAAGAGGAGGTCGTCGCGCACCTCACCGAACGCCTTGGCTCATTCGGCGGTCCCTACAAATGGCTCATCTGGCGGTTCGTGAGCGCGCACGCGGATCTTGTGTCCGCTCCGCCGGGCGGCCACTGGTCGTATGGCGGGACGAACGCGCCATACGTCGCGGCACGCCACTGGATCGGCAACGGTTCCCGCCCCTCGGAAGAGGACGCGCTCCGACTGCTCATCCGCAGGTATCTCGCGGCGTTCGGGCCCGCCAGCCTCGCCGACATCGCGCAGTTCGCGGGGCAGGTTCCCGCACGCATCCGACCCGTCCTCGAGCACCTCGCACCATCTTTCCGGCGGTTCAGAGACGAGCAGGGTCACGTCCTGTTCGACCTGCCTCGCGCGCCGCGACCGACGTCGGACACGCCCGCGCCGGTGCGCTTCCTGCCGCGTTACGACGAGCTGCTCATCGGCTACGAGCACCGCGATCGCGTCATCGCGGCCAAACATCGCCCGGCCGTCTACTCGAAGAACGCGATCATCGAAGCCGTCTTCCTCGTCGACGGGTGGGCCGCTGGAACCTGGGCCCTCGCGACGACGAAGAGCGACGCGGTCGTACGCATCCGTCCATTCGGCCCCTTGGCACCTGCCGCGCGCGCCGCAGCGGTGGAGGAAGGCGAGGCGCTGGCGCGCTTCATGGCGCCCGACGCGAAGACGCATGGCGCGCGCGTGGAATGAACGTCACGGTGCCGGAGCGCCGCGCGATCCTGCACTGCGACCTCGACGCCTTCTACGCCTCGGTCGAGCAGCGCGATCACCCCGAGTACCGGGGGAAGCCGGTGATCGTGGGCGGCGGACCGAACGACCGGGGCGTCGTCGCCGCGGCCTCGTACGAAGCACGCGCGTTCGGCATCCACTCCGCGATGCCGCTCCAGACCGCGGGCCGGCTGTGCCCTGACGGGATCTTCGTGCCGGGTGACGGCCAGAAGTACGAGGCCGCGTCCGACGCGGTCATGGCGCTCTTTGCCGAGCGGACGCCGCTGGTCGAGCCGATCTCGCTCGACGAGGCGTTCCTCGACGTCACCGCGACCGAGCATCTGTTCGGCGGCGCAGAGAGCATCGCGAGAGCGCTGAAACGCGACGTGCGCGAGCAGCTCGGTCTGGTGCTGTCGGTGGGGGTCGCGACGAACAAGCTCTGCGCGAAGATCGGGTCCGACCTGCGCAAGCCCGATGGTCTGGTCATCGTGCCCGCCGGCGGTGAGGAGGCGTTCCTCGCGCCACTCGAGCTCGGCCGGCTCTGGGGTGTCGGACCGAAGACGCGGGAGGTCCTCGAAGGCTGGGGGCTGAGGACGATCGCCGAGCTGGCGGCGATGGACGTGAGCGTGCTCGAGACGCGCCTCGGCGAGCACGGGCGTCACATCTGGGAGCGCGCTCACGGCATCGACGAAGGTGTGGTCATCGGCGACGGCCGAACGCCAAAATCCGTGGGCCACTCACATACCTTCGATCGCAACACGCTCGATGGCGCGACCATCGAATCGATGCTCCTGGCCCTTTCGGAGGGCGTCGGGCGTCGGCTCCGCGGTCAACAGCTCCGTGGTCGCACCATCACGCTGCATCTGCGCGTCGCGCCATTCGAGACGCGCACGCGCCAGCGCACGCTCGCCGAGCCGACGGACGACGATCTCAAGATCTTCGGCACCGCGCGTCAATTGCTACGCGACGCGCTCGCAGAGGACCGCCGCAACGGTCGGACCAGCCCGGTGCGCCTGGTCGGGGTCACCGCGTCCGGTATCGAGATCGGACGGCAGATGGGGCTCTTCGATCATGTGCGCACGACACGACTCAACGCAGCACTTGATGCCGTGCGTGAGAAGTTCGGCGACACCGCGCTCGATCGTGCGAGCGCGCGCTTGCGTGAGCGTCGTCGTTTCTCGGATCGCAGGACGAAGAAATCGACATGACTGTGGATGGCCTGTGGGAAACGTGGTCAGATCGTGTGGAGAAAGCTGTGGACAAGAACGTGGACGAAAACCCTTGTCGCTTCGTTAGAGGGTGCGGATGATGCGCCCTGTCGCATCTGGGAGGGACGGAGTGCCAGAGGAGAGGATCGCCCAGGTGGCGATCGATTTCATCGCCTTCTGCTTCGAGCGAAGAGGCGCCGAATGGCCCGTGTTGTACGACGAGATGTGCTACGTCGCCGGCAAACGGCTGTATCGGGGGCTCGGTTACGAGGAGCTGAAGGAGGCGGGTCTCGACTTCACGCTCGCGGGGCTCGCAAGGACCAGCCGATTGACGAATGAAGTGACGAAGCGCCTTCGGCAAGGCGAGGTGGCGACGATCTAGCGCTGACATCGGCCACACCGGCAGAGGCGGCGAGTGAAAGGAAGCGCACTCGCCGCCTCTTTTTTCGTCTCTGTCAGAATGGTGAGGCGCGAGCGGAGCACAAAACGCTTTCGCAGCGCATGGTCCCGTGGTGCAGCGGCCTAGCATACGTCCCTGTCAAGGACGAGATCGCCGGTTCGAATCCGGTCGGGACCGCAGTATCGAACTCCGGAGCGCGAGCAACGGCGCAGTCGTTGACCTGGGCGGCACGCTGAGGATCCTTTCCTTGCGGATCCGGATAATTTCGAACACGGACCACACGATTCGGCGACGCTGAGTACGTTCCCGGCGATGCCGTCAGCCCGACTGTCCGCGCGTGTGATCATCAAGACCTTGACGATGGCCCGTGGGGACCTCACTTAGGCCGGGCTATAGTGTTGCGCGGCTCGGCGTCGCAGCTGGTAGAGGAAGGTCGCGTGGGAAAGCTCATCACCTTGGGCGTCGCGATGTCGCTGGTGATCGGTTCGCTCGCGGTGCCGAGCCGCGCGAGCGCCGCGACGAGCTCCGGTCTCTGGATACCGCGTGCGAGCATGCCGACTGGTCACGCGTTCGCGACGGCGACGCTCCTCACGGACAACAAGGTGCTCATCGCGGGCGGAGACGATCACGTGAATCTTGTCGGGCTCACGGGGATCGATCCGTCGGCCGCCGCGGCCCTCTACCGTCCGGTCTTCGATGACTGGCTCAGCTTTCCGATGACGACCGGGCGCGCGCTCCACGGCGCGACGTCGATCGCCGGAGGCACGAAGGCTCTCGTGGCCGGAGGCGTCACGCAAGGGAGCGACATCTTTGTGAACGTCGACTGCGGCGTCTCGAGTGGATTCCAAGCGAGCACCAGCGTTGAGATCTTCGACCTTGCGACGCTGAGCTGGTCGACCGTCGGCAGCATGAGCAAGGGTCGCGCGGACTTCAGCGTCGTGCGGCTATTCGACGGGCGCGTCCTGGCGGGCGGTGGGCTCACTGACACCGCCGCGGAGATCTACGACCCCGGGACCAACACTTGGTCCTCCGCCGGGAACATGCGCTCGTGGCGCATCGGCTACAACGCGACGCTGCTGCCAAGCGGACAGGTGTTGTACGCGGGCGGGAACCTCGGCTCGACGATCATCTGCGACCGCGATGCCGAGATCTACGACCCAGGCACGAACGCCTGGTACTACGCCGGTACGCCGGCGGTGAACCGCCAGGACGCGGCAGCGGTCCTCGTCACCGTCGCGGACGGGACGAGGCGCGTCCTCGTGACCGGGGGCATCGACGCGAACAGCGGGAGCGCACCCGTCCTCGCGAGCGCGGAGCTCTACAACCCCGCGACGAACACGTGGTCGAACGCGGCGAGCATGTCTACGCCACGCGTGAACCATGCGGCCACGCTCATGCGCGACGGCCGTGTCCTCGTCACCGGCGGCTTCGACGCAGGCGTGCGCCTCGCGAGCGCCGAGATCTACGACCCGAAGACCGACACCTGGTCGACGGTGAACAGCATGTCGACGGCACGCAGCGGCCACACCGCGACGCTGTTCGGCGCGACGCCGTTTTTCACCAAGATCCTCGTCGTGGGTGGCCGCGCGAGCGGGACGACGCCGCTCGCGTCGGCTGAGCTCTTCCAGCCCACGCCGATCGATTCGACGACAACACTCTTCACGTCGGGCGCCTGCCAGCCGGTGGAGCTCACCGCCGGAGTTCTCTCCGCCTCCGGCCACGGTGGGCCGACCGGGACCGTCACGTTCAAGGACGGCAGCACCATCCTCGGCACCGCGCCGGTCCAATCCGGGCTCACCTCGCTCAGTCCGTCCGTCGCCGATGGGATGCACTCCTTCACGGCCGAGTACAGCGGCGATAACGCGTTCAACGCGAGCGCGTCGGCCCCGGTGAGCCAGCAACTGAACGGCGCTCCCACAGTGACCGTTTCCGGGGCGCCGCCGGGCCCCAGCGTGCTCGGCACGTCGTTGACTCTCACCGCGAGCCCCGGCGGCGGAACAGCGCCCTACTCGTTCTCGTGGACCCGCGGCGGCTCGTTCGTGGGCAGCGGCGCGAGCCTGAGCGACTCGCCGGCCCTCGGCGTCAACACATACCGCGCTATCGTCACGGACGCGAACGGTTGCAGCGGCAACTCAGCGGACACCGTCGTGAACGTGTTCGACTTCACCCTCTCGCTGACACCCGCGGAGAACACGCTCTATCGCAACGGCCCGACCACGCTCGCCTCGTACACGATCCAGACCGGATCGGTCGCCGGCTCGGCGACCGGAGGCGCTCCGATCATCCTCGGGCTGAGCGTGACTGGCGCCCCCTCTGACGCGACGGTGTCGCACTTCACCGGCGTCCCACTCGGCGGGTCGTCCTTCCTGAACGTGCAGACCGGCCCGACGTCGTTCGGCGACTTCACGCTCGACGCGAGGGGCTCGTTCGGTGCCGCGAGTCGACACGCGACGGCGCTCCTCCACATCCTGAAAGACACGACTGCGCCGGTGATTACCCCGACGGTGACCGGGACACTCGGCAACAACGGCTGGTACCAAAGCAACGTCACCGTGAGTTGGACCGTGAGCGACCCCGAGACGCCGTTCAACTCGACGGGCTGCGCGACCAGCATGCTGACGACCGATACCGCCGGCATGAGCTTCACTTGCAGCGCGACGAGCGACGGCGGGATGGACTCGCAGACGGTCACCGTGAAGCGAGACACGACACCTCCGACGTTCGCCCTCTCGTCGGTCACCGCCAACGCCACGAGCTCGGCGGGCGCGAACGTCAGCTATGCCGCGCCGGCGACCGACAACCTCTCGACGGCGACGGTCACATGCGCGCCGGCGTCAGGGTCGTTCTTCCCGATCGGCGACACCACGATCAATTGCACCGCTACCGATGCGGCCGGGAACTCGACCAGCGGCAGCTTCACCGTCCACGTGAACAGCGCGTCCCAGCAGGTCACGAACCTCATCGACCTGGTGAACAACCTGCCGAACGCGCCCGGCGGCAGCTTGAGCACAAAGCTGAACGACATCCTCGCCGCCATCAACGCAGGTCAAACCGCGAACGCGTGCAGCAACCTCGACGCTTTCATCAACGAGGTGAACGCGCAAAAGGGGAAGAAGATCTCCGTGGCCGAGGCGAACGCGTTCAACACGGCCGCGCAAGACATCAAGACCGCGCTCGGCTGTCCGTAACGCGCGAGGGGCGCTCAACGCCGGATGTGCGTTGGCCGCGCCCGGCCGCAAGAACGAGTCGTGAGCGGGAGACCGAGGAGGCGTAACGAGCGCGGGCCAGCGCCGCGCGCCCACAGACAGTGAGAAGCGGATACCGCCGATCACAGTCTGGCCGTGCCGATCCCGGTCGGGACCGCATCGATCCGAATCCGGTTGGCGCCCGAAGTCCATCCTCGGTTGCGCT
>Ga0209161_10004080_pt1 | contig 11640 bp, 10 predicted proteins | sample GraSoiAngelo_155_FD_186169 | JGI IMG/M metagenome (GOLD analysis project Ga0209161, IMG submission 186169) | Grasslands soil microbial communities from the Angelo Coastal Reserve, California, USA - 14_1009_13_30cm (SPAdes) (version 2) | ecosystem: Environmental > Terrestrial > Soil > Grasslands...
AGGAATGCGTCGCTCTGGCCTTTGTTCTCGTCCCGCCATTTCCTCAGAAATCCACCGAGCAGCGCGGCCTCGGGGTCGATCAAGAGTCTCCATTGCTCAACGGTCGCGCGGTTCTGCTTCGCCTTCCCACGCTCATATTCATAAGCCTGCAACAGCCTGAGACGGATCCCCTCCTCGATCAATGGCCCGATCGCGAGCTCCGCGGCCACGTCGTACCAGAATCCGAAGCCCAAAAGCTACCCTCACGTGATCGGCCCGCACGGCGACTACGACTTCGCGCAGGAAGCCCTGTGGTTCGCGATCAAGTACGCCCACGACGCGCTCTCCATCTTCGGCTCGCGTTATCTCTGCGATGCCGCCAACCACGAGGGCATCATCATGGGCGCGCTCGCGAACGTCCGGTTCCCGGGCAGCGAGACGGCCGATGGCTTCGACTCGACGGTGGTCGACGACGTCGACAACGTGCTCTGGCTGCAGAAGTTCGCACTCGAGGACACCGCCGTGAAGTACCTGGCGACGACGATGACCGAGTACACGTAGGCGACGGAGTCCGTCCTGAAGGCGGCGCTGCGGGCGTTGGTGAAACACAACGACTCCTGGAAGAACCTCGACCGCGCCATCCGGAACACGGTGTGTATCGACGGCCGCATCGGCTGCGACCGCACGCCCCACTGAACGACGAGATCGCCACGCGAAGATTCATTTTCGCTGATACCATCACGCCCGGAGCCAACTCGCACGAGGGGGATCAGCGATGAACGAGAGCAGCCAGGACCTCGATTGTCTCGCCGGTATCCGGGTCGTCGATTTCACCCAGTTCGAGGCGGGGACGTCCTGCACCGAGGCGCTCGCGTGGCTCGGCGCGGACGTGGTCAAGATCGAGAACCCCAAAACGGGCGATCCCGGACGCCGACTGCGGCCCGGCAAGCCCGACGACGACCCCTGGTATTTCCACATGTTCAACGCCAACAAGCGATCGCTGGCGATCAACCTCAAATCGCCGCGCGGGCTCGAGGTCGTCAAGGAGCTGCTGAAGAAGGCCGACGTCACGGTCGAGAACATGGCGCCGGGGACGATCGACCGCCTCGGGCTCGGCTACGACGAGGTAAAAAAGATCAATCCGCGCATCATCTTCTGCTCGATCCAGGGATTCGGGACCGGGAGCAAGTACGAGAACGGCCTCGCCTTCGACATGATCGCGCAGGCCGCCGGGGGCACGATCAGCGTGACCGGCGAGCCCGATCGGCCGCCGGTCAAGCCCGGCCCGAGCTTCGGCGACACCGGCACCGGCATGCTGATGACGGTGACCATCCTGGGCGCGCTGCTCGAGCGGCAGCGGACTGGGAAAGGACGGCGGCTGCAGGTGGCGATGCAGGACGCGATGATCCACTACATGCGCACCTGCTTCGCGACCCAGGCGCGCACCGGCAAAGCGGCGCCGCGCCGCGGTGGGAAGACCGTCATGGGCACCAATGCGCCCTCCGGTCTGTATCAGTGCAAGCCCTTGGGCTCCAACGACTGGGTTTACATCACGACGAGCCGCGGCAACCCCGAGCACTGGGGGCGGCTGATGAAGCTGATCGGGCGCCCAGAGCTGATCGACGATCCACGCTTCGCCACCGGCGCCGCCCGGATCGAGCACGAGGCCGAGATCGACGCGATCATCACCGCGTGGACGCGCCAGCACACCAAGGAAGAGGCGATGACGCTGATCAGCGGCGTCGGCGTACCGGCCGGTGCGGTCTTCGACACGATGGAGCTGCACAACGACCCGAGCTTCGAGAAGCGCGGCATCATGCAGGTGATGGAGCACCCGAACGGGCCGTTCAAGATGCCGACCTGGCCGGTGCGGGTCGACGGCAAGACGGCGCGGATCAAACCCTCGCCGCTCCTGGGCCAGCACGGCGCCGAAGTGCTGAACACCTGGCTCGCCCTCGGCGCCGAGGAGCTCGACACCTTGAAGAAAGAGGGCGTGGTCTCGGGCGTCTAGACCACCCGGATCGACTGACGCAGGTCGCGCGCGAAGATGTCCTTCGGAATCATCGCGTGGACGCCCTGGTTCACGTCGACGACCTGCGTGATACGGAAGTTCACGGCCATGCTCGCGAGGCCGTAGGCGTCGTGGCGGGTGAGGCTCGCCCGACGGCTCAAGAACGCGATGGTGTTGCGCAACGCGATGCGGAACGCCTCGTTCAGGTCGCGATGGACTCCGAGCGCGATCCAGTGCGTGTCCGTTTCCGCGAACGGCCACTCCCAGCCCGCACGCTCGTGGAGCTGCACCTGGACGCGCACCTCTTTCATGCCGGTCTCGAGGGCGGTGAGGTTCACCTCGCCGTCCGCCTGGAGCGCGTGTGAATCGCCCGTGAAGATCTTGCCGCCCGGCTGCCACACGGGGATGTAGAGGATGCTGCCTTCCTGCAGCTCCTTCAAGTCCAGGTTGCCGGCATGCTGCCCGGGCGCCACCGAGCTGACGACACCGGGTCCGATCCGGCCCACGACCTCACGATCCTCGGGCGCGGCCACGCCGAACGTGCCCTGGAAGGGCCCGAGCGGCAATGTGATCGACGGCGAGAATTTCGCAACCTTCCGCGCCGCGTCGATGTCGATGAACCGGATCGAGCCCTCGGGGAACTCGTCGGGCAGCGCGCCGGTCTTGAGCTCGCCGGGGTTGTTGAGATTGGCCCCCCAGTCGAGCGGCGTGAGCTTGAGGAATCGCACGGCGAGCATGTCGCCAGGCTTCGCGCCCTTGACCCCGACCGGTCCGATGATCGAGTGTGGCCCCTTGCCGGGATTGTCGCGTCGCCACTGGGCAAGCTGCGCGATGGAGACGCCCGGCTGGAATCGGTTCGTGAAGTGCGTCCACGTGTTCGGATAGACCACCGTGTCTCCGGACTCGATCTGGAGGATGTCCCCACGCGTGCCGTCGAACGTGCCGAGCCGAACCGTCTCCTGATTCGACTCGACGACGTGTGTGCGGCCACCGGCCGCCGCACTGGCGCCGCCGCTCCGTAGTGTCGAGCACGCGGCGAGAAGACTCGTCGGCGCTATCGCGGCCAGGAGACCGAGAACGCCCCCGGCGCCCACGAGACGCCGACGAGAGACGCGGTAGGTGGCCGCGTAGGGTGCCAGCGCCTCCTGGTTCAACTCGTCCATGTGTTCGAGGCGGTCCCGCGTGCGCCCGGGCAGCGCCGCATCGACCGCATCTGGCTCGACCATGTACGGGCGACCGCCGTCGTCGCCACATCCGAGCAGGCCGCCACAAGGCTGAAATCGCTCGCGCTTGTCGTTGCTCATCGCGGGGTCTCCGGCTCGCGGCGCCACGTGGTTGACGGTGCGGCCGACCCATGGCCGGCCTTCATCCGGTGACGTCGGAATTACTGCATCCGGGGGAGCAGCAAGTCAAGACCTGCCTCAGAGAGCCAACGGTGCGCTATGCTTCGGGCCGTGTCCCGCGTCGTCCTGATCAGCCTCGACGGGTTCGCGTCCTTCTACTGGACCGACCCGCGCGTGCGCATGCCGACGTTGCGTCGCCTGGCCGAGCGGGGTGTCGTGGCGCGGCGCATGGAGTGCGTGTTCCCGAGCACCACGTGGCCCACTCACGCGAGCATGGTGACGGGGGTGCGCCCCGATCGCCACGGCGTCGTGGCCAACTACATCCTGAATCGTCAGTCGGGACGCGCGGAGGATCTCACCGGCGATCCCATCTACGACGCGGATCGGCTGCTGCGGGCGCCGACGGTCTACGACATCGCCCACGCCGCCGGCCGGCGCACGGCCGCCGTTGACTGGCCGTGCACCCGTCGCGCCGCCGGCCTCGACTTCAACCTGCCGTTCTTCAAAGATCAGCGGGTTTTCGAGAGCGCGACCCATCCGGACGTCTGGCGCGAGCTCGGGGCTCTCGGCCTTCCGATCGATCGCCTCGGCGAGTGGTCGCAGCTCTCGAAACGCTTTCTCCGGGACGACGTGGTGGCCGACGTCGCGGCGCACGTGCTGCACCGCCACGCCCCTGATCTGCTCCTCGTGCACTTCCTCTGCGCGGACAGCTTCCAGCACCTGCATGGTCCTCGCTCGCCGGAAGCGTACTGGGCTCTCGAGTACGTGGACCACTGCGTGAGCCGCGTTCTGGCCGCGCTCCCCACCGGTGCCCTCGAGCGAGACACCACGGTGCTCGTGGTCTCCGACCATGGGTTCCTGCCGTCCGATCGGGAGATCCGCGTCAACGTACGGTTGCGCCGGCTGGGGCTCATGAAGGTCGACGCCGAGGGGCGCATCGCCGAGAGCCGGGCGCGCTTCGTCACCAACCACGGCGCCGGCTACGTCTATGTCCTCGACCCGGCCGATCGCCCCTCGCTCGTGCGTGATTTGAAATCCGACCTCGCCGGCCTCGAAGGCGTGATCGGTATCTGGGGCGTGGCCGACTATGCCGGTCTAGGACTCCCGCTCCCTGACGAGAATCCCATGATGGGCGAGCTCGTGCTCGAGGCGGCGGAGGGCTATGCCTTCGGCGATGAGGCTCGTGGCGACGATCACGTGGGCCCACCGAAGTATCGCGGCAACCACGGCCACCGACCGACTCATCCCGACAATGGCGCGTTCTTCCTGGCAGCCGGCGCCGGCGTCCGGCGGGGCGCCGAGCTCGGAGCCATCATGAGCCGCGACGTCGCTCCGACGGTCGCGCACCTGCTCGAGGTCACGCTCGGTGACGTGGAGGGAAAGCTGGTCACCGACGCTCTTGTCTGATCGCGTCCGCCTGAGCGTTGCCGAGGCCCGCGCGGCCTATAGCGGCTTGATCTGCACCTTGCGCCACTTGATGACGCCGCCGGACGCGTCGTTGGGGCCATTGCCAAACTGAAGGGCGAACGGTCCCTGTGCGTGCTGGCCGTCCTGAACACTCACGGTCTGGGTGCCGTTCAGCACGACGGTGAGCTGAGAGCCCTTGGCCGTGATCTCGTAGGTGTTCCATTTACCGCCGGCCTTGGGCATGGGCGAGACCTTGGCCACGTTGACGATCCCCCCGGTGCCGTAGGACGGATCGGGGCGCCGGTCGTAGATGTTCACCTCGTAGGCGTTGGTGGCGGTGATCGCCTTGGGATCGGTGCAGCGGATGAAGATGCCGCTGTTCGTGGTGTGATCCGCCCAGAACTCCGCCCGGATCTGAAAGTCCTTGTACGAGTTCTTCGAGACGAGAAAGCCGCCCTTGCCCTTGTCGGCGACGATGGCGCCGTCCTCCGCTCGCCAGTTGGCATCGCCGATGCGATCCCACTTGTCCAGCCCCGTGGCGCCGTCGATGAGCGTGGTCCAGCCCGCGTCGGGCTGACCGAACGATACGTCGGCGCACCCGAGAACGGTCAGCCCGACGACCAGTAACATGGTGATGACGGACGGACGTTCCATGACGATTTCCTCCTGGGCGGGAGTCTAGCATCACGGCTTCTTCCACACGATCAGCTCGGTGCCGTTGATCGTGATCGCGGTGCCGAGCTTGTCGCACCGGCGCACGATCTGCTCGACCGCCTCCTGGTCCTGGCGCGGATCGCAGACGTAAGTCTCGTTGCGTTCGTTGTGGCGCACCAGCGAAAACGCGACCTCCACGAGCGCGGAGTCGTCGAAGGTGAGGCGAGCCAGCATGCCGACCCAGTCGCCGTGGGCCCGGCCGCCGTGCCCGGTGTGGAACGAGAAGCTGCCGAGGCCGTAGAAGATCGGCTTGTCCCGATACGTCTCGATCGCGCACGCATAGTGCGGTCCGTGACCCATGACCACGTCGGCGCCGGCATCGATCGCCGCGTGGGCGATCTCGACCTCATAGTCGAGGACGTCCTCGAACAGTCCCCAGTGATGGGAGGCGACCACGATGTCGGCGCGGGCGCGCAGCGCGCGCAGATCGGCCGTGAACTCGGCCAGCGACTTGGCGTCCGCCCAGGTGAGGATCGCCGGGGGAAGGCCGGGACGGTTCGCGGGCGGGACGCCGGCGCGGCGCGTCTGGAGCATCGGCTCGTACGCCGTGCGTCCGGTGAGGACGGCGACACCGGGGCCATCGTCGGTGGCCTCGTGGCCGGTGGCCCAGTAGACGGAGGTCCGTTGCACGAAGCCGAAGCGCAGGCCCTGGCAGGTGACGATCGCGGGAGCGCGCGCGGCCACGCGATTCACACCCGCTCCGGTGCACGGAAGGCCCATCGCGTGGAGTTGCTTGATCGACGAGCGAATCGGCTCCTCGCCGTAGTTCACGTTGTTGGCGTTGCCGACCGCTCGATATCCGCCGATGACGAGGGCCTGAGCGGACGCGAGCGAGGCATAGAAACCCTCGCGTTCCAGCGGGTGGCCGGCGGGCGGCTCGTAGAAGCAGCACTCCAGATTGCCGAACAGCACGTCGGCCTGCCGCAACGTGTCGCCGACGAGCGCAAACGGCACTCGGGGATCGGTGACGTTCATGAGGTTGACGTCGCCGGTCAGCATCAATACGCGCTTCATGCTCAGCGGCCGGTTGCGTCGTCGGTACGCCACTCGACGGCGCCGAAGCGAGCGTGGCCCAGGAAATTGTACGAGAGGCTGACGCTCTGTAGTGATTGGTGCCTGTCGCGCTCGCCCGGGACCCCCGCATCGCGCTTCGACACCAGATACTGGACCCCGATGGCGTGGGGACCGTACACGCGGACGGTGAATCCCACGCTCCCCCGGTTGATGATCTCGCCCGAGAAGTCGTTCGTGCTGATTCCGCCGCCGGAGCCGGTCCCGGCCACGTAGAACTGCCGCCCCGTCGCCTCGAGCATCGCCCTGTCCCCGAAGATGAGACGCAGCCCGGCGAGAACTTGAGGGATCACGCCATAGTGATAGTCGCGTTCGGCGCGATCGGCGACGGTACCGGCGGCGCCGAAGCCGACACCTCCGAGAGCCGTGCCCTGGAGCGCCACCGCGGGCGAGAACCACCACTGGGCGACGGTGCCGAGCGAGAGCGCCGTGGTCGACACGCGGAAGATCTGTGGCGACAGGTAGTCATAGCTCCCGACGAGGCCCCACACGCCGCGATAGTCGTCGCCCACCTCGTACTTCGCGCCAAGCAGGAGGCCGCGGATCGAGACGTTCTCGATGGCGTTGGACACCGTGCTCGCGTTGGGCACCGCGGTGAATTCGAAATGGAAATAGTCGAACGGGCGCTTGTACTGATAGCCGGGCTTGCCGGGAAGCCCGTAGGTGATCGAGTACTCGGCGCTGCCCTCCTGGCGCTTGACGTCGTTCTCCAGGCCGTCGTTGTCCACATCGGTGGTGAGGGTGGCGCCGATCCGCAGGCGGATGAAGATGGCGGGATTGCGGCTCGGGACGACGGCATCGAACCGGTCGCCGAAGACGAGCCGGTTGAAGCCGGTCGGCGGCGAGATCACCGCCGCGCCCAGCTCGCGCCAGAAGCCGGGCGACTCGCCACCACTCTCGAGCAGCAGGCTGGCCATCCGGAACAACGCCTCGCCCACGAACGACCCGCCGATGCCGCTCGCGACGTGGTCGTTGATGGAGGGCGGCGTGGTTTCGCCGAAGGTCTCCCAGAGGTAGCTACCGGCGAGGCTGTACGCCAGCGACTGCCAGTAGTTGAGGCCGGCCGATCGAGCGAGTCCGTAGTAGATGCTTCCCTGATACGGATGCCCGATCTGGTTCACGCTGAACGGGTCCGTGTCGATCACCTGCGAGCTCGTGAGATTCTTCCAGAACGAGTGGCCGTCGGTGTCGTACACGTCCGAATCCGCGAAGAGCCGATTGAACACGTTGAGCGCGAGGACGAACCCGGGGACTTCCAGGGCCGGGATGAAGTAGCTCTTGCCTTCTGGCTCCTCCGCCAAGCCGGCGCCCGCGCCGGATGTCGCGAGGATGAGCGCGCCGACGCCGATGAGGAACGACCAGGCTATCACGGCGGACATTGGCCCGGCGTCACGGCGGCGCGCTCGTCACGCATGAAGCCCAGCACGAAGATCCCGACAATGTACGTCACGCTCAGTACCGTCAGCGCGGTCGCGAATCCCGCGTTGTCCATGAGGTATCCCGTGATCAGCACCCAGAAAGGCTGGGAGAGGAAGCCCAGCAGAAAGTACAGGCTGAACGCCGCGTCGCGGTCTTCGTTGGACGCCGCATCGGCGACGATGGCCTGCGTCTGGGTCCCGCGCGAGGAGGTGAAGGCGCTGTAGAGCAAGAGACTGACGAACAGCATCACTTCACCGGGCCCGAGATGGGCGACCCACAGGGTCCCCACGCAGGAGAGGGCCAGGGACACCTGCAGCATGCGAACGCGACTGAACCGATCGGAGAGCCAGCCGAAAAATAGTGGACCCGCGACACTTCCGATACTGATCGCCGTGATGAGGATCCCGATGGTCACGCTGGAATAACCGAAATCGTTCGCGAGGTGGGGCGCGAAATAGATCTGGTTCACCCCGCCGTCACGTCCGGCACCGCCGACCATGAACACGAGGGCGATGAGCACCATGTTGCGGTTCTTCAGCACTCTCCGGTAACTTCCGAAGCCCTGGACGAGTCCGGCCCATCCAGAACCCGCGCGATTCGGCATCCCGTAGTCACGGAAGAAGAAGTAGACGAGGCCCATGAGAACGCTGGCGACCGTGACGACGAAAAAGATCTGCCGCCAGCCCAGGACCAGCAGTAGCGCGGTCGCGAGCGGCGTCGCTACCAGGGTCCCCACGTTGGAGACGCTGGTGTTCAGCGCCATCACTGCGCCGCGCCTGGTCGGGAAGTAGCTCGCGAGGATGCTGTAGCCGACCGGGTGCTGGGCGCTCGATCCTATCGACGCGACCCCACGGGCCACGATCAGCATGGGGTACGAGCCGGCCAGGCCACTCATCAACGTTCCGAGCGCGATGCCGAGATTGCCAAAGCCGAGGAGCTTACAGCGGGAGGAAAACGGCGTTAAGAACCCGTAAGCACCCTGGCAGATGCTGCTGAGCATCGAACAGATGGCCGAGAGGACACCCACGGCCGTGTAGGTCATCCCGAGGTCGGCCATGATGTAGGGATACAGCATGGTCATCATCTGGTTCTGGAAGTGATTGACCGCGTGCGAGACGTTGCTCAGGTGGAGCATCGCCTGTCTTTCCCGGGCGCTCGGCTCCGGCGACGCGCTCACCCCGGTGTCGGTCTTCGCCTCACGGCCCGCCGGCGGTCGAAGTACATCCGTGACGGCGCTCAGGAACGACATCGGGCCCCTAGCCACCACTCCGAGCAGCCGGCCCGGTAATGCCGGCGAGCTCCCGGGCCAGGGCGACACACGAGCTCGTGTCGTAGGTGCTCGCGAGCCGCTGCTTGTTGGTGGCGAGACTGCCCACGTTGTACATCTCGAAGAGGAGCTGGCGGGAGCCGAAGGAGTCACAGGCGTACTCCCAGGCCAGCTTGAGCAGACGGAAGCGCTCCGGCGCCCCCTCGTCGTGGGCGACGAAATAGCGGTGCAGGTGCGGGCCGATGTCGGGATTGTGCAGATCGGCCTGGCCCGGGGCCATCAGGAGGCCGGGGCCGCAGAGCTCCCGGATGTGCTGCAGCACGGACGGATAGCGCTCGATCGCGAAGGTGCGCGCCGCCAGTGACATCGTTGGGTCGGGCATGGCGAGCCCGGACGGTGAGCGGACCGGATTCGCCTCGGCGGCCTGGATGAACGCCCGCAGGGACTCGAGATAGACCATGGCATCCGCCAAGGCCGTCTGGACCTGCGGCTGTGTGTTGGTGCCCAGGGATTCGGCGATGGCGGCGCAGATGCCGAGCAACACCTCAGCCTTGACGGCCATGCGCACCAGCACGTACCAGGGACCGAGACCGACGGCGCCCTGAAACAGTCGCGCCTCGAAGGCGAGGTCTATGGCCGGGGAGTGCCGCAGATAGAAGACCCGTTCCCACGGGATGAACACGTCGTCGAACACCACGATGGAGTCCATCTCATCCCAGGATGGGCTGACCGGATGGTCCGCCGGGTTGGAGGATGCCAGCGGCTCGCGGCAGATGACGTGGATGCCCTCGGCGTTCACCGGCGTCGCAAAGTACACACTCTGCTCGGGCGTGAGGTCGGGCCGTGGCGGCGTCATGCAGAAGAGCTCGTTGGCATAGGGCGCCTGCGTCCCCACGCCTTTGGCCCCCCGCACGACGATACCGTCGGAACGCCGCGCCATGACTCGCAAAGGCTCCTGCTTGGACACCGGATGATTGCGGTGATGGAGGGGATCGCTGAAAACGGTCGCGATGCTTCGGTCATTCTCGCGGCAGTACTCGAAAAACTGAGCGACGTGGTCAGCGAAAGCCGGATCCTCTCGGCCCAGGAGGTCCCGCACATCGTAGAGGCCGAGCGCAACCGTCGCCAGATGCTGGGGCAAGCGGGCCGCGACGCCGCCCGCCCGGCGCACGAGGCACTCGTACATACGCCGCTGGCTCGCCAGATCGTCTACCGACCGGGGCAGCAGGTAGGCCCGGCTCACCGGCTTGCCCGTGCTCGGCGATGGCATGGTCAGCAGCTCGTGGTACGCGACGTCGTGCTGCAGGTCGTAGACCGCGGCCACGCTGCGAGCGCAGCCGGCCAGCGCGGGGTGCGTGGTGACGTCTTCCACCCGCTGGCCCATCAGCCACAGGCGGCGCCCGTCCCTGAGGCTCTCCAGATACTCCTCTCCGCGACGTATGGGCATGTCCTCACCTCCTGGACGAGCGCGACGCAGCGATAGTACACAATCCGGCCCAACCCCTGGCGACCGAACCAGGCAGCGGCCGCACTGCACGGAGCTCGGCTGCAGCGTTCAGATTCCCGACATGTGAGGGTACGGCGGAAACTTCGCGTGATGCTTCCGAACGGCGCGTCGGCGTTCCGGTTCGCCGACGGGAACACAGAGCCATTGCCCAGTACGACGTCCACCTGCTCGGCGCCGACGGGGGTATGGCCTCCGAAAACCGCTCAGGGATTCACAACGGTGGTCGTTCTAAGTGCGGCATTGTTGTTGCCTGCGATGTCTACCTGCTCGGCCGTGACGTTGCCTATTATGAAAATTTGCCCGGTCCTTACGGGGCGCACAGCCACGGTGATCGATGCGCTTTCACCTTTCTCGAGTTTGGCGACGGTACACGCCAGGGTCTTGACGCCATGGCCCATGACATCGCACCAGACTTTCTCTGCGCCAGATCTCCCCTCGTCCTGACGGGATCGGCGCTTCCCTGACCTCCCGGGGGTTGCCGGTTCACTCTTCTGGACTGGTACTTGCGCGACTTGCCGCGGGCCCGCCGTTCGCTCGCGTTGAGCGCATAACCCCCGACCTGCAGCAGCCTCCCGCGCGGGCACATGTTTTGCCAGGGTCGTGGGGGCGTCGGCTGAAGGAGTTGTACGGATTCGGCTGAGCAACGGCCACGACTCCGGCGATCAAGTGCTGGAAGGAGGCAACGTCCAGATCCACAAGTAGTCACGTCCCGACCGCCGACGGGCACGAGGGGACTCGCCGCGCGGGCCCCCTCGTGCCGGAGAGTTACGAGCTGGTCAGCCGGACCAGAGACTCCGGAAGCGAGTGGGGCGCTCGGCGCATTTCCAACTTCCTAGCCGCTCACCAGCTTCCTAGCCGCCAACCGTCCACAGTAGGGACGTTTGGAAAGTGAGAGATCGCCATGGGTAAAAGAGCCACCCTC
>Ga0209161_10004082_pt1 | contig 11639 bp, 8 predicted proteins | sample GraSoiAngelo_155_FD_186169 | JGI IMG/M metagenome (GOLD analysis project Ga0209161, IMG submission 186169) | Grasslands soil microbial communities from the Angelo Coastal Reserve, California, USA - 14_1009_13_30cm (SPAdes) (version 2) | ecosystem: Environmental > Terrestrial > Soil > Grasslands ...
TCGCCGAGGCGAACCACACCTGGTTCTTGAACGCCGGCGGTGACCTCGTCCAGATCGTGCTGCGCGAGCGCGCGGCGGATGCACCGCTCGTCCCGGTGGCACGCGAGCCCTGTGGTCCGGAGATCGTCGCGGCGCTCGCTCAGCTCCGGGATGGTACGCCGGAGACTGAATTCAAGGGCGGGGTGATCGCATGGCTCGAGCGCTCGTACCGCCCCGAAGCCACCCTCGCTGACGCGTTCGCCGGAACGCTGGACAGTTTGCTCGGGCCGCGCGGGCTCGTGGTGCTGCGCGCGTACGACGCGAGCGCCAAACGGGTGGCCGCGCCCTGGGTGCTCAAGGGGCTCGACCTGACGCTCTCGGACGGATACACGCCGGTGCTGGTGGAGGCCCGCCAGGGGCGAGACCGGCTGCAACGCGAGGGCGAGGCCTTCGTGACGCGCCGCAGCGGCGAGCGCTTTTCCCGCGCGCAGCTCGAGCGCATCGCCGTCGAGGCACCGGACCGCCTCTCGCCCAATGTACTGCTGCGACCCGTGGTGGAGGCGGCGTTGCTCCCCACGGTGGCCTACGCGGCGGGCCCGGCGGAGCTCCAGTACCTCCAGGACGCCGTGCCGCTGTATAATGCGCTCGGCGTGACACGCCAGCCTCCGGTGCCACGCTGGTCCGGAGTGATCGTTGAGGGCCGCGTCGAGAAGCTGATGGAGCGCCACGGGATCGATCTCGCGGCGTTCGATGGCAAGCCGGGCGAGCTCGAGGCCCGCCTCGTCCGGCACGAGCTGCCCCCCGAGACCGTGGCCACGCTTGCGACGCTGCGCAGCGGTATCGAGGAGCAGTACGGCCGGTTGCTCGAGTCCGTCGTGAAGATCGACCCGACGCTCGAGCGGACGGTCGAGTCCGCCCGCAACGCGGCCCTCGCGGGCGCGCAGACGATCGAGAAGAAGCTCGTGGCGAGCCTCAAGCGGCTCGAGGGCGAGACGCTGGTGCGCCAGATCGCCCGCGCCCGCGCCGCGGTCTATCCAGCGGGACAGCCGCAGGAGCGGGTGCTCACCCTCCCATCGTTCCTCATTCGCTACGGGCCCGGCCTGGTGGACGCGCTGGAGCAAGAGGTGGCGCGCTGGGCGGGCGCTTCGTAGAATCCTTTCATGTGGGTCTTGGTCGTCGTGCTGCTCGTGGCCCTGATGATTCCCATCACCGCGATCCTGCTCGATTCGCCGCTGGGGCGCTCGTTTGCGCGGCGGCTGGACGGTCAGGGCGACGGAGGGGGGGCGGGGGGTGGCGCCGGCGTGCGCAAGCTGGAGCAGCGGGTGGAAGCGCTGGAAACCGACCTCGAGGACCTGAACCGCTCCATCGCCGGCATCCGTGAGGAGCTGCAGTTCGTGCAGCGCCTGCTGGAAGACCCCGGTAAGAAGAAGCGTCCGACCTGACCGCGCCAAAGCCGCTCGCCGGCGGGGGTGGTGGGGGAGGTCGCCATGCGGCGCAGGTCGCCGCCGGCATCTTCCTGACGCGGGTGCTTGGCTACGTACGCGAGCGGGTGTTCGCGCACTACTTCGGCAACGACAGCATCCCCGCCGACGCCTTCCGCGCCGCGCTCCGCATCCCGAACACCATCCGCAGCCTGCTCGGCGAGGGCACGCTCCTGGGGTCGTTTATCCCGGTGTACGCCGCGCTGAACGAGCGGACCGACAAGCGCGGCGCCCGGGCCCTTGCCGGAGCAATCCTGGGATTGTTGCTCCTCGGCTCCGGAATACTCGCGCTCCTCGGGATCGCGTTCGCGCCCGCCATCACGACGGTCCTCGCCAAGGGGTTCGACGAGCCGCGCCGCCAGCTCACCGTCAGCCTCGTGCGGATCCTGTTTCCGATGACGGGGCTCATGGTCATCTCGGCGTGGTGTCTCGGGATTCTCAACACCCACCGCCGCTTCTTCCTGCCGTACGCGGCCCCGGCGCTCTGGAACATCGCCGGGATCGTCGCGATGGTCGGGGCCGGGACGTGGCTCGCCAACCGCTCTCTCCCCGTCGACGTGCAGCTGCAGCGGCTGGCACTCGCCCTGGCGTGGGGAACCGTGGTCGGCAGCGTGCTCCAGATCGCCGTGCAGCTGCCTGTGTGCTGGCGCCTGCTGCGCGGGATTCCTCTGCGACTCTCGACCAGGCCAGAGGGCGTGCGCGACGTCATCGTGGCGTGGCTCCCGCTGCTCCTGGGCGCCGGCGTGGTGCAGGTCTCGGGCCTGATCGACACACTGCTCGGCTCCTTCACGGGCGCGGGTGGCGTGTCGGCGCTCGGGTACGCGCAAATCGTGCAGCAGCTTCCCATCAGCCTGTTCGGAGCGTCGGTCACGGCGGTGGCGCTCCCCGAGCTGGCACGCGAGGCGGTGGGGACGGCGCCGAACGAACAACTACGGTCGCGGATCGGGGTCGGGTTCCGGCGCATCGTCTTCTTCGTGGTGCCGGCGTCGATCGCGTTCATCGTGCTCAACCGGGTGATCATCGGCGCGCTGTTCCAGACCGGGCGGTTCACGGCCGATGCGACGCAGCTCGTGGGCAACGTGCTGGCGGCGTACGGCCTCGGACTCGTCGGCCAGGCGACCGTGAAGCTCTTCGCCTCCGGCTTTTACGCCATGCGGGACACGCGCACGCCGGTGAAGATCGCGACCTCGTCGCTCGTGGTGTCCACGGCACTCGCGTGGCTGCTGATGCGCTGGCTCGGGGCCCCGGGGATCGCCCTCGGCTCCTCGCTCGGCGTGTTCTTGAACACGTCGCTCCACCTGTACCACCTGAACGGCCGCATCGGCGCCGTGCTGCGCGGGCCCGAGTGGCGGGCCTTCGGGATCTCGCTGCTCGGAGCCGCGCTCGCGGGCGCCGCCGCGTTCGGCGTGGCGCGGCTCACGGGCGGCGTCGCACCGGTGCCGCGAGGGGTTGTGGTGCTGGGTATCTTTGGGATCGTGTACGCCGCGCTGACGCTGGCGCTCCAGCACCCCGACGCCGTTCGCACATGGCAATCCCTGACCGCCTTTCGCGCACGCTAGAAGCCCTTCCCGACAAACCCGGCGTGTATCTGTGGAAGAACGCGGCGGGGGAGATTCTTTACGTGGGAAAGGCCAAGAGCCTCCGCGCGCGCGTGCCGAGCTATTTCGGCCCGGACGCGGGCGATACGCCCGAGCGCGCGGCCCTGATGAGCCAGATCGCCGACCTCGAGACGATCATCGTTCCGACCGAGGCCCAGGCCCTCCTCCTCGAGAACAACCTCATCAAGGAGCATCAGCCGCGCTTCAACATTCGGCTCACCGACGACAAGAGCTACCCCCGCATCGCGGTGACGCTGGCCGAGCCGTTCCCGCGCGTGCTCGTCACCCGTCGGGTCGCGATTCCCGGTGCCCGTTACTTCGGGCCGTACACCGACGTGGCCACGCTGCGGCAGACCCTGAAGATCATCCGCCGCATCTTCACGGTGCGCTCCTGCCACTGGGATCTGCCGCGCGAGGCCCCGGACCGGCCGTGTCTCGACTACCACATCGAGCGCTGCCGCGCGCCGTGCGTCGCCCTGCAGAGCGCGGCGGACTACCAGCGGATGATCGACGACGTGGTCGTGTTCCTCGAAGGGAAGACCGTGGACGTACGGATCGGGCTGCGCGAGCGCATGCAGCAGGCGTCGCACCAGCGCGACTTCGAGCGGGCGGCGCAGCTGCGTGACGCCTTGAAGTGGCTCGACCAGCTGGAGCAGCCGCAGGCGGTCGAGCTCGTGGGCGGTGGCGACGCGGACGCGGTGGGCATCGCGCGGGACGGAGATGATGTGTGCGGGGTCGTCCTCCGCGTTCGCGACGGCAAGCTGATCGCGCGCGACCACTGGTTCCTCGAGAACGCCGAGCACGAGACGGAAGGATCGATCCTGGCGGCATTTCTGGTGCGGTGCTACTTGCCGCTCGAGGTTCGGGCGCGCAAGGTGCTGTTGCCGTTCCCGCCCGCCCCCGAGGATCTCGCGTCGCTCGGCGAGCTCGCGCCCGAGGTGGATTGGCACGTACCGCAACGCGGCACCAAGGCGCAGCTCGCCGACCTCGCGGACCAAAACGCCCGACACCTGCTGGACAGCTTGAAGATCGAGAGCTTCGATATCGACGAGCGGGCGGCGGACCCGGTATTCGCGCTCGGGCGCGACCTCGGGCTCGCCGCCGTGCCGCGCGCGTTCGTGTGCATCGACATCTCCACCAACCAGGGGCGCGATACGGTAGGCTCGCTCGTGTGGTTCGAGGCGGGCCGGCCCAAGAAGGCGGAGTATCGGCGGTTCAAGATCCGGGGCGCGCCGCAGGACGACTTCGCAGCGGTACACGAAGTGGTGACGCGCTATCTGACGCGGCGGATCGCCGAGCAGAAGCCGCTCCCCGACCTCATGGTGATCGACGGAGGGAAGGGCCAGCTCGGCGCGGCGCTCGACGCGGCGCGCGCCGTCGGGCGGGCGGAGTTGCCGATCGTGAGCCTCGCGAAGCGCGAGGAAGCGGTCTTCCTGCCGGGTCGCGCCGATCCGCTCGCGCTGTCACGGCGCAGCCCGTCGCTCAAGCTGTTGCAACGCGCCCGCGACGAGGCGCACCGCTTCGCGGTCAGCTACAGCCGCCACCGCCGTACGCGGCGCACCATCACCTCGGAGTTGCTCGCGATACCGGGGATCGGGCCGGGCCGGCGACGTGCGTTGCTCGAGCGATTCGGCTCGCTCGCGGGCGTGAAGACCGCGACGCCGGCCGAGATCGCGTCGCTGCCCGGGTTCTCGAGCAAGCTGGCGGAGCGGATCCTCGATCGATTGCATGCCCGTGTCTGAACCCGCGGCCTGGTCTCTCGAATGCTCGGGTTGCGGAGCCACCCGCGACGCAGCTGGATTGCCCGGCGTGTGCGACTGCGGCCAGCCGTACCTCGTCCGCTACCGCTCGACCCCGGCGCCCGAGGTCAAGGCGCGTTTGCCGGGGCGTGGCTGGACCATGTGGCGCTATCGGGAGTGGTTGCCGCTCGCCGACGCGGAAACGCCGATCAGCCTCGGGGAGGGAGGGACGCCGCTGCTCACGGTGCCGCGGCTCGCCGCCAAGCACGGGTTGCGCGGGCTCTTCGTGAAGGAAGAGGGAGTGAACCCCACCGGCTCGTTCAAGGCCCGCGGGCTCGCGGCCGCCGTGACCCGCGCCGCGCTCGCGGGGGCCAAGCGCCTGGTGGTGCCCACCGCAGGGAACGCCGGCGTGGCGCTCGCGGCCTACGCGGCACGAGCCGGGCTCCCGGCGCGGGTGTACGCGCCGGCTACCACGCCGCCCATCATCCTCGGCCAGATCCGCGGCTTCGGCGGCGACTTGGTCCTGGTGAACGGTCACATCGGGGACTGCGGCAAAGCGGCCCGCGCGTACGCCGCGGAGACCGGCGCCGTGGACGTGTCGACGTTGCGCGAGCCCTACCGTATCGAGGGTAAGAAGACGCTGGGCCTCGAGCTCGCGGAGCAGCTCGGGTGGACGCTGCCCCATGCGATCGTGTACCCCACGGGTGGCGGCACCGGCCTGATCGGCATGTGGAAGGCGTTCCAGGAGCTCGTGCGCGCCGGCTGGCTCGAAGGAACGCCGCCCCGGCTATACAGCGTGCAGGCCGCGGGATGCGCGCCCGTCGTGAAAGGGTTCGAGGCCGGGGCCGAGTCTTGCGCGCCGTGGCCAAACCCCCAGACGATTGCCGCGGGGCTGCGGGTTCCCGCCCCACTCGGGGATCGCCTGATGCTTCGAGCATTGCGCGAGAGCGGCGGCGGAGCGGTGGCGGTCACGGACGGGCTCCTCGCCGCGGCGGCGAGTGACCTGCAGACGCTGGAGGGGATCGACGCCTCGCCGGAAGGCGGGGCTGCGCTCGCGGGAGCCATCGAGCTCCAGGCGCGGGGGGCGTTTCACCCTGACGATCGCGTAGTGATCTTCAATACCGGCGCCGGGTGGCTCTACCGGGCCTAACCCATTTATATTCCACCGCTTGAGACCTATGCGCATCGCGATCCTGGACCCCGCAGCCGGCATCTCGGGCGATATGACCCTCGGGGCGCTGCTTGCCCTGGGCGTGCCGCAAAACTGGCTCGAGGCGCTGCCGGGGCGGTTGGGGTTCGAAGGCGTGGCTGTCACCGTTCGGAACGCCGTGCGGTGCGGCGTGGGGTGCAAGCAAGTCGAGTTCACGATCCCGGAGCGAGCGCACGGACGCCACGTCGGAGAGCTGGTGCGAGTGGTCGAGCGAGCGCCGGTATCCGATTGGGTGAAGGAGCGTGCGGTGCGGGCGTTCCAGCTGGTTGGGGACGCCGAAGGCCGGGTGCACGGCGTCGCACCCGAGAAGGTGCATCTGCACGAAGTCGGGGCGGTGGACGCCGTGCTCGACATCGTGGGTGCGATCGAGGGGTTCGAGCAGCTCGACGTCGAAGCCGTGTACGCCTGGCCCGTCGCGGTGGGGAACGGGTGGGTGGAGGCAGAGCACGGTCGGCTGCCGGTCCCGGCGCCGGCGACCGCGATCCTGCTCGAAGGGGTCGAGCTGGCGACGGGCGGCCCGGTGGAGGGCGAGGCCACGACACCGACCGGGGCCGCCTTGGTGCGCGTCCTCGCTGCGGGTCCGCCGCCCGGGCAGTGGCGCATGCTGAAAAGCGGGTGGGGCGCGGGGCAGCGGAACCCGAAGCACTATCCCAACGCGCTGCGGATCCTCTTCGCCGAGCAGGCGGCGGAGGCCGGCCGCGTCGCGCTGCTGGCCACGGATGTAGACGACATGAGCCCGGAGTACGTGGAGCCGCTGCGGCAAGCGCTCGTTGCCGCCGGGGCCCTGGACGTGCAGACGTGGCCGGTGCAAATGAAGAAGGGACGATCCGGGTTCCGGGTGGAGGTCGTGGCGCCCGAGGAATGCGCCGAAGCCGTGACCGCGGCGCTGTTCCGGCACAGCACCACGGCGGGGATCCGTCGCTGGGTGGCAGAGCGGGCGACGCTGGCCCGCCGCCACGTCACGGTCCGGCTCTCGCCCGAGGTCACCGTGCGGGTGAAGGTGCTGGAGCAGCCGGATGCGGAAGGTGTGCGAGTGAAACCGGAGTACGATGACGTTCTCGCGGCGGCCCGCGTGCTTGGCCGGCCACCGCTCGAGGTCGCCCGGGTCGCCCAGCGCGACGCCGAGGCGTTGGTCGCCAAATCCAAGGAGTGAGCATGACCGTGAAGCATCAAGTCGCCCTTCTCGGGTGCATGTGTGTGGCCGCTTCGGCTCCGACCGCCCTGCGCGCGCAGGGTATCGGCTTCATCCCGGCGGCGGCGGCATGTGGGCTCAAGGCGAGCAGCAGGGTGAACAGTGGCATGGAATCGCTCAGGACCGGGACGAACACGAAGTTCGCGGACCAACGCACCAAGGCGTTCAAGGAAGCAGAGCGCGACCTGACGCAGGCCGTCGGGGCAGACGACCACGGAAAAAGCTCGGGCGCGTGGTACTACCTGGCGCGGTATTACCAGGCGGTCAACGATCTCGCGGGCGCGGACTCCGCCTTCACGAAGGCTCTGGCGCTTGCGCCGGGTTGCAAAGACGACATCGCCTTCCACCGGCGCGAGGCGTGGGTGCCGGTCTTCAACGCCGCCACGGCGGCGTGGCAGGCGGGGAACACCGACTCCGCGATCGCGGCGTTTCGACGCGCCAACGAGATCTACCAGGCCGAGCCCTTGGGCTTCATTTACCTTGCCAACCTGTTTATCGCGCGAGAAGAGCCCGATTCGGCGCTCAAGCAGGCGAACGCCGCGAAGTACCACATGGATTCCCTCGTCTATGCGACGCGCATGGACTCGGCGGCAAAGTACTTCCGATTGGCGGTGCCGGCCGCATCCGATCCGAAGTACGCGAACGATCGACGGGAAGCGTGGCTGAACGTCGCCCGCGTGTATCACAGCGAGAAGCGCTACGACGAGGCGGCTGCGGCCTACAGGGAGTTCCTCGGCGCGTACCCCAACGACGTGCAGGCGAGGGCGAGCCTGGCGGAATTGTATCTGCGCGCGAATCAGCGCGATTCCGCCATGGCGCTGTACGCGGCCATCCCGGCGCACGCGGACTCGGCGAGTGCGGATGATCTGTTCGGCGCTGCTGGAGCCGTGCTGAGCGCGATCCCGCAGCTGCCCGACACCTCCGAGCTCGATGCCGCGTGCGCGAAGGCCCTGAAGCGGAAGACTCCCATGCTTACGGCGCGTCAGCTCGCGGCGCGGTGTCAGCCCGCGGCGGCCGACACGATGCGGAAGTTCCATGCGTTGGCGGACCCGCTGTACCGCCTTGGCGTGCAGACGTACCAAGCGGGTTTGGTGAAGAACCCGTACCATCGCGACGCGCTCTACAACCTCACCGGCATCTCCTTCGTGCTCAACGACACCGCGAAAGTGCTGCAGCTCGCCCAGCGACTGTACGCGGTAGATCCGATGAACCGCTTGTCGCTCACCAAGCTGGCGGGCGCCTGGCAGCTCGCGGGGAAGAAGGACTCCGCGTTGTATTACCTCACGTTGGCGGACTCGCTGCCGATTGAAGTCAGCGTCGGCAAGTTCGTCGCGAACGAGCAGGGCGGGGCCCTGGAAGGCCTGTACTCGAACTTCCACTCCAAGCCCTCACGGCCGGTGAAGGTGATGTTCGAGTTGGTCGACGGCAAAGGCAACGTAGTGGCGTCGCTGCCACAGGACATACCCGCGCTCGATGCGGGGGCGAATCAGTCGTTCAAGCTGAAAGCGACCCAAACGGGGGCAATTGCCTGGCGGTACAAGCGATCGTAAGGCCGGGATTGATAAAGTAGCCTAATCTTGGCACACTTCCTCCCACGTTAGGCATTTCGCGGGCGTAATTCAGGGGTAGAATGCCAGCTTCCCAAGCTGGACGTCACGGGTTCGAATCCCGTCGCCCGCTCTGCCGGTTCTCGTCTGGACCTCCGTGACGCCTCGCCATGCATGGATTCCGCTCGTCCTCGGTGTGGCCTGCTCCTTCGGTGGCACCCCCGAATCATCCCGTCCGCGTTGGCAACTCGTGTGGCACGACGAGTTCGACGGTACCACGCTCGATGCCAGAAAATGGGTCCGCGAGACCGGCGGCGACGGCTGGGGCAACGCGGAGCTCGAGTTTTACACCGACCGCACCGAAAACGCGCGTGTCGCAGGCGGCAGCCTCATCATCGAGGCCCGCGGCGAGACGCTCGGGAACCGTGACTACACGTCTGCCCGACTAAAGACCCAAGGGTTGGGCGCGTGGCGCTACGGGCGCATGGAAGCACGGATTCAGGTCCCGCGCGGACAGGGCCTGTGGCCCGCCTTCTGGATGCTGGGCGACAACTGCGCCACGGTGGCATGGCCCGGATGCGGCGAGATCGACATCATGGAGAACATCGGCAAGGAGCCGCGCCGGGTGCACGGCACCGTCCATGGCCCCGGCTACTCCGGTGCCCAGGGCGTCACCAGCACGTATGAGCGGAGCGCGGGAGCTTTCGCCGATTCCTTTCACGTCTTCGCGGTCGAGTGGGACCCGGCCGCGATTCGCTGGTATGTCGACGATTCGCTGTACAAGACCGTCACTCCGAATGACCTGCCCGGACCATGGGTATACGATCATCCGTTCTTCATCATTCTGAACGTAGCGGTCGGTGGGTCCTGGCCCGGCAATCCCGATACTACGACGGTTTTCCCGCAGACGATGCGGGTGGACTATGTGCGGGTGTACGAGAAGACGGGGGGAGGAGGAAGGTAAGGGTCGGCTCGTCCCTGAACCCGGCCGACAAGCGGCTGGCTATCAGGACTGAAGGCCATTCAGCGGCTGGCGCGATCGCGTTTCCCAAAGCATATTTGATAGCTTTTGGAAGTCACGGCCCGCGTTGGGGTTGCGACGTCAGGCCTCACAAAGTCCTTGAAGGGCAGGGAAGTGCCGTGATTCGCGTGCAGTCGGTAGCACCCGACTCCATCGGCGGCGAGCTGCGGCTCGCGCCTGGAACCGAGCTGTTGGCCGTCAATGGCCGGCCGCTCGAGGACTTCCTCGACTGGGAGTTCCTCACGGCGGACGACCGCTTCCTCTTGGCGGCGCGCCTGCCGACGGGGGAGGCCGTCGAGTACGACATCGAGCGCCCCGAGGGGCTCCCGATGGGCGTGACGCTCGAGCCGCCGCGGATCAGGCGTTGCGGGAACCACTGCGACTTCTGTTTCGTGGACGGGAACCCCAACGGCCTGCGGGCGCCGCTGTACATCCGCGACGACGACTATCGGCTGTCCTTCCGCTATGGCAACTTCGCGACGCTCACGAACCTGAAGCCCTGGGACATGGAGCGCATCGTCGAGTATCGGCTGTCGCCCCTGTACGTCTCCGTGCACGCCACTGACCCCACGATCCGCCGGTGGCTACTCCGCAACCCCGAAGCGCCCGACATCATCCCACAGCTCGGCTGGTTCGCCGAGCGCGGGATCGCGTTTCACACTCAGGTCGTCCTCGTTCCAGGGGTGAACGACGGGGTCGAGCTGGAACGCACGCTCGCTGCGCTGTACGCTCTCGGTCCCGCGGTGTTGTCCGTTTCGGTCGTCCCGGTGGCCCTCACCGAGTTCTCGAAGCACGGTCTGGTGCGCGAGCTGACGCGGGACGAGTGCCGGGCGACGCTTACGGCGGTTGACCGGATGGCGACCCGGGCACTGGCGGAACGGGGAGCACCATGGTGCTATGGCGCCGACGATCTCTACCTCCAGGCGGGAGAGCCCCTGCCGGGCCCCGCCTGGTATGGGGATTTCGAGCAACGCGAGAACGGCGTCGGCTCGGTGCGGTTTCTTCAGACCAGGATCGCGGCCGCCGTCGAGCGGCTTCCCGACCTGACCGGGAAGCGGATCGGAGTGGTGACCGGCCAGGCCATGGGTCCGCTGATGCCGCAGGTGCTGGCCGACGTTGCGGCGACTACGGGCGGCCGTTTTGAGCTGGTCGTGGTCGAGAACACTCTGTTCGGATCCTCGGTCACCACGGCGGGACTCCTCCCCGGAGCGGCCATCGAGCGGGCGCTCTGCGATCGGCGCGACCTGGATTTCGTCCTGCTTCCGGCCGAGGCCGTGAACGACGACCTGGTATTCGTGGACGACGTGAGCGCCGGCGAGCTGGCGGAGCGGCTGCCATGCCCCGTTCACCTGTCGTACGACTTTGCGGACGTGCTGACCGAATGCGGAACGCGGAATGCGGAATGCGGAATAGATGTGCCAGCCTCGACGCCCCAGGCCGACGTCATGACTCGAAGCCGGCAATTCAATTCCGCATTCCGCATTCCGCATTCCGCATTGGGGGACGGGGAGGGGAAGGGATGAGCGGCGCCCCGACGGTCGCGATCATCGGCCGCCCCAACGTGGGCAAATCCACGTTGTTCAACCGGCTCATCGGGGGCCGGGATGCGATCGTGGACCCTCGCCCGGGCGTCACGCGCGATCGGCACTTCGGCGCGGCCGAGTGGAACGGACGGCGGTTTTGGCTGGTGGACACGGGCGGGATGGTCCCAGGCGCCGAAGACCAGCTCAACCGCGCGATTCGGACGCAGGTCGAGGCGGCGGTGGCGGCAAGCGACGTCGTGCTGTTCCTGGTCGATGTCGAAGCCGGGGTGCATCCCGCCGATCTGGAGATCGCCCAATACCTGCGGAAGGCCGACCGTCCGGTAATCCT
>Ga0209161_10004085_pt1 | contig 11630 bp, 7 predicted proteins | sample GraSoiAngelo_155_FD_186169 | JGI IMG/M metagenome (GOLD analysis project Ga0209161, IMG submission 186169) | Grasslands soil microbial communities from the Angelo Coastal Reserve, California, USA - 14_1009_13_30cm (SPAdes) (version 2) | ecosystem: Environmental > Terrestrial > Soil > Grasslands ...
CGAACTGGCGGAGCCACGTCGCGCAGCAGAGCTCCCGGCCGCACGTACCCACGCCTCCGATCCGGCCGGCCTCGTCCCGCACGCCGATCTGGCGCAGCTCGATCCGCGTGCGGAAGATGGACGCCAGGTCCTTGACCAGATCGCGGAAATCCACGCGCTTCTCCGCGGTGAAGAAGAAGGTGATGCGGTTTCCGTCGAACTGGAACTCCACGTCCACGAGCTTCATGTCCACGTCCCGGTGAACGATCCGCTCTTTCGCCGTGTCGTAGGCGCGCGTCTCCTTGGATCGGTTCCGCTCGAAGACTTCGAGGTCCTCGGGCTGCGCCGGCCGGAGAAGCTCGCGAAGCTTGGCGGGCGCGTCCTCGCGCTTCACCCACTCGCTCGTGTGGTGGACCTTGCCCAGGTCGATGCCGCGATCGGCTTGCACGATGACCCAGTCTCCGTCCCGCACCGGGATCTCGCGCGGGTTGGTGAAGTACTCGCGACGGCGTCCCTTGAAAACGACTTCGATCAGATCGCTCATGGAATCACGCCCGGCTGCCCGGGCCCTCGGGTTTCGATCAGCCGACGCCCATGCGGTACTGTGCCGAAGCCACCGCATAGGGAATCGTGACGTTGGTTTGAACCGCTTCCGCGATCTCCTCGAGGTCGCGCACGCGGCGGGTCAGGGAATCCACCGTGAGCGCGCGCGCGTCCACGGAGATTCGCCGTCTCAGATCCTCGTTCACCAGCTCCGTCTTTTCCCCCATCAGGACGAACCGGAGCACGTCCCTGTAATAGTGGAGGGCCAGCGAGACCGCCGCCAGGAACCGGGAGCGGTCCCGATCCAGCCGCCCCTTCCGGAGCGGACCCAGCACCGCCGCCTCCTTGGGATCCACGAGGAGATCGAGCGCCGCGGTGCGCAGCCTCGAGAACTCCGCGGGGTCGAGGGGGCCCTTTCCGGGCACGTCCATCGGCGTCTCGAAATGCTGGAGCGCCTTGCCCAGGCTTCCGTCCGCCGTCGCCGCGGCGAGCCGCGCCACCGGCTCGGCCACGCCCCGCGCCGCGAGCACGGAAGCGATCCATTCCGTGGACAGCGGGCGAAACCGCAGGTGGAGGCAGCGCGACTGGATCGTGGGCAAGAGGCCGCTCACCTGCCGCGTCCCGAGAACGAGCACGCGATTGGGCTGCGGCTCCTCGAGAATTTTCAGGAACGCGTGGGCCGCCGGAGGAGTCATCGCCTCGGCGCGCTTCACGATCAGGACCTTGGCGCCCCCCTCCCGGCACGCCGTCATGGAGAGGAATTGCTTGGCGCGCGCCAGATCCTCCACCGAATGGGCCACGGGCTTGGCGAAGATGGGAAGGAAATAGGGGTCCGAGACGAGGCGGGCCCGGATGAGCGCGCGCGCCTCCGCCCGCGCCTCTTCCGCCTGGCGCTCGGTCCTTCCTTCCGAGGAAAAGCTCGGCATGGGGACGAGAAGCTCCAGGTCGGGATGCCTGAGCTCGAGCACGATGCGGCAGGATTCGCAGGTATCGCAGGGAAGGCCATCGGGGCGCCGCGCATCGCAGAGGAGCGCGCGGGCGAACTCCAGCGCCGCTCTCGTCTTTCCGACGCCGGAGGGGCCGTGGAAGAGGTAGGCGTGTCCGGTGTGGCCTGTATGTAGCGCGGCGCGGAGAAGCGTTAGGGCTTCGTCCTGGCCTCGGAGCGTTTCAGCCATATGTGCATTCTCAACGGAACCAGTCGAGGGGATTCAGAGCCGTCTTCCCCTGCCGGATCTCGAAATGAAGGGCCGTTCCTATGGTGGAGCCGGTGTCGCCGACCTTTCCGATGATCTCCCCGGCGGCGACCTCTTTTCCGACCGAGACGAGAATCTCGGAGGCGTGGGCGTAGAGCGTATAGAAGCCCCCACCATGGTTTAATATAGCACACTTGCCGTAGCCGTCGAGCCAGGTCACCAGGTCCACCCGCGCCTTGGAAACCGCCGCGATCGGGGTGCCGAACTTGGCCGCGATGTCGATGCCGCTGTTGTAGGTAGCGGTCCCGAACCGGGGATTCTTCTGGTAGCCGAAGCTTCCCAAGAGCCGCCCCGTCACCGGCCAGGGCAGGCGGCCGCGGTTCTTGGAGAAGTCGCCGTAGAGCGGGATCACGCCCCCCGGGCCCCCGCGCTCCTGGGCGAGCCGCTTTTTCTCCAGCTCGCCGATCAGGGCCTGGATGCGCTTGCTCGCCCGCTCCAGCTCCGCCGCGGCCTGCTCGTTCGACTTCCTCTCGGAGCGGATCTCGGTGAGGAGCTGCCGGCGCTCCGCCGCGAGCTGCTTCTGGGAGCGCCGCTGGCGCTCGGTCTCGCGCTTCAGCCGGTCCAGCTCCCGCTGCCTCTCCTCCAACCGGGCCTTCGTGTCCTGGACTTCGGTCCGGTGCGCCTGCGTGAGCATCATCTGATTCCGGTCCTCGCGCGCCACCTTGGCGAGGAAGTAAGTGCGGTTCACGAGATCGGGGAAGGTCCGCGCGGAGAGCAGGTATTCGAGGTCGCGGCTCCTCCCGCGCTTGTAGATCTCCCGGAGGCGCCACGAGAGCCGCCGCCGGTCCCCGTCGAGCTGCACCGCGGTGCGGGCCAGCTCGGTCGTCGCGGTGCCGAGGTCCGAGGAGACGATCCTCCGGCGCCGCTCCAACGCTCCCAGGTACCGGATGGTGAGCGAGAGCTGGACCTCCTTTTCCTTCAGCTCCCCGAGGAGGTTTCGCTCGCGCCCTCGAAGCTGCTGCGACTTGGCGCGCCGCTCCTCGAGCTCCTTTCCGAGCGACTCCAGCTCCTTCTTCTGGTTCTCGATCTCCGCCTGGGTCTCGTCCACCGGCGGCTTGGGCTTCGTGGAGTCCGCGGACGCCCGGGCAGGCGCTGGGGTTTGCGCCGCGGCAGGAGGGACGCCCTGCGCGGACGCGTCCCGGGCGCTCACCGCGGCGAGGAGCGAGAAGACCACGAACACGAGCGGGAGCGCGGTGCGCTCCGCGCGCCCCGTCAGAGCAGCCATTTCCTTGGAAGCGTGGCGACCGCGATCCAGCTCCCGAGAAGCCCCAGGAGCCCCCCCATCGCCGCAAACCCCAGGAGAACCTCGGTCGAGGGCATCGGGAGATGGAAGAGCCCTTCGGCCAGCGAGTCGTGGATGGCTCGGGCGAGCAGGATCGTGAGGAGCGAGGAGAGCGTGGCGAGCACAAATCCCTCTGCCAGGTAGGGCGCTTCGGTGAAGAGGAATCCTCCGCCGAGGGACCGGATCACGTGGAGGGAATCCAGGCGGGCCTGGATCGCGAGGCGAGTCGTCGCGCCCACCACGAAGAGGACGCCGATCAGGATGATGAGCCCCAGCACGGCGCCGATCTGGTGGAGGGTCCGGGTCACCTGCTCCGCGCGCAGCACCCACTCCCCCGCGTAGCGCACGTCCTCGACGTGAGGGAGGGTCTCGGCCTGGCGCGCGATCGAGCGAACCCCCTCGGCATTCCGGTATTCGGGCTTGGGGCGGACCACGAAGGATGCGGGCAGGGGATTCCCCCCCACGGCCTGGAGCAACGCCTCGTCGGCGACGTCGGCGCGGAATTGCTCCCAGGCTTCGTCCTTGCTCACGAAACGCACGCTGTCCACTCCGGCCATGAGGCGCAGGCGGCCCGCGATCACGTCGACGTCCGCGCGCGAAAGCCCTTCGTTCAGGAAGATGGAGATCTCCTCCCGCGACTCCAGCTGCTCCGTGTAGTTATCGACCCCGGTGAGGACCATCATGAAGAGAAGGAGGATGAGAAGGATGGACGACATGGAAAGAACGCTGGCCAGAACCAGCGTCCGGTGCCGGCTCAGCGTCCGCCAGAGCTCCGTGAAGAGGTAGCCGAGCTGCCCCATCAGATTCCGCCGCCGGGGTCGGCTGTGGGCGGAAGGGGCGGCGGCACGTCCGGCGTCGCGCCAGGCGCCAGCGCGGGAGCGGATGTCGCCGAGGCTGCAGCCGGCCCATCGGTGGCCGCTCGCGCCTGATCGGACCGCACGACTCCCTGCTCCAGGCGTATGACCCGCCCCGGGTGCCGGACGGTCCAGTCCTCCGCGTGTGTGGCGACGACCACCAGCGTTTCGCGGTCGCGATACTGGCGCATCAAGGAAAAGATCTGGGCCGCTCCCGTCGGATCCAGATTTCCCGTGGGCTCATCCGCGATCAGGATCCGGGGATGCCGCACGAGCGCCCGCGCGAGCGCGACACGCTGCTTCTCTCCCGCCGAGAGCTGGCCGGGAAAGAGATCCTCATGCCCGCGGAGCCCCATTTCGTCGAGGAGCGGAGTCACGCGCTCCTTGATCTCCTCCTTGTCCCAGACCCCCGAGATCCGGCACGCGAGCGCGATGTTCTCGTAGACGTTCCGGTCGTTGAGGAGCCGGAATTCCTGGCCCAGCATTCCGATCGCCTTCCGCAGCCCCGACTCCGCTTCCACGCGGCCGCGGCTCGGCCGCTCGGAGAGCGAGAGGAGCCGGAGCAGCGTGGATTTCCCGGCGCCGCTCGGGCCGGTGACGTAGACCCATTCGCTCGGCTCGAACGAGAGCGAGACGTCGCTCAGGGCGAGGCGCTCCCGGTAGTACTTGGTGACGTGATCGAGCTTGATCAGGGCCATGCCCACTCCAGCTTGCGCCCTCCGGTCCGAGCGGCAAGCTCGATCGCGACCCGTGCGGCTTTCACGAGGCCGGACGGATCGGGAGCGCGGGAGCCTCCCTTCCAGGCCCGGTCGAACGCGGTGCCGTGGTCCACGGAGGTTCGGAGAAAGGGCAGCCCCAGGGTGACGTTGGCGGCGCCGCCGATTCCCTCCATCTTCGCCGGGATCAGTCCCTGATCGTGATACATGGCGACCGTGACGCCGAACGCCTCGGCGCTTCGCGCGAAAAAGGTATCGGCCGGAAAGGGACCTTCCGCTCGAATGCCCTCGGAGCGGGCCCGATCCATCGCAGGACGGATCACGCGCTCCTCCTCGTCGCCGAAGAGCCCCTCCTCGCCGGCGTGCGGATTGAGCGCGAGCACGGCGACCGGCTTCTTCGGTCCCCAACGGAAATGGCGCATGGCAAGCGCCGCGTAGCGGAGGGTGCTCGTGAGGGAATCCACCCGCAGCGACTCGGACACCTGCCTCAACGCAACGTGCACGGTCGCGAGCAGGATCCGGAACCGGCCCCCGGCGAAGAGCATGTGGGTCTCCGCCGCCCCGCTCAGCGCTCCGAGGAATTCGGTGTGCCCCGGGTACGGATACCCCGCGAGCTGGAGAGCCTTCTTGGAAATGGGAGCGGTCACGATGGCCGTCGCGCGTCCTTCGAGGGCAACCTTCGCGGCGGCCACGATGGCGCGCGCCGCGGCGCGTCCCGTCTCCTTGGAGGGGGTGCCGGGGTCGAACGTTCCCCATGCGCCCGAGGTGGACGCGAGGAGCGGGATTCCATCCTGGGCGTCCGACCTGGGATCGAAGCGGTCGGCGTCGACCGGACGGAAGCGAAGCTTCACGCGAGCGAGGCGCGCGGCGCGATCGATGGTCTCGGGGTCGCCCACCGCCGCGACCCGGGCCTGCGCCCGGAGGGTTCGGAGCGCCAGGGTCCGGACGAGGATCTCCGGGCCGATGCCGGCGGGATCCCCCATCGTGAAGAGGAGCGTGTGCCGACGCGGCGCCACCGGTCCGGGAGCCTCCTTGCGCTCAGTCCTTGAACTCGATGTTCACGTTCTTTCGGATCCGATCCAGCCAGCGGTCGTACGCGTCGCGAAGTTTCTGATTCAAGACGATCTGCTTCAAATCGTCGCGAATCTCATCGTAGCTGAACTCCCGTTCGGGAACGCGCCCCCGGAGCTTGAAGACATAGTACCCGGCTTCACCCTTCAGCGGGACACTCACCTCGTTCTCACCCAATCCCGTCAGCGGCTCCTGGAAGGTCGGCGGAAGGCCCGTGACCGGCACCTCGCCGAGGTAGCCGCCGGAGTCCTTGGTCGAGGTGTCCATGGAATAGCGCTTCGCCATGGCGGCGAAGTCGGCGCCCTTGCTGAGCGAGTCGCGCACGACCAGGGCGCGTTTGCGCGCGCGCTCTTCGTCCTGGGGATTGATCTTGGCCTGGAGCAGGACGTGCCGCGCGTGGACGCGCTCGCTCGTCGAGTCGGTCTTGGAGAAATGCTGGAGCACCTGGATCAGGTGCCAGCCGTAGCGGCTTCGCACCGGCTGGCTGACCTCGTTGGGCTTGAGACCAAAGGCCACGTCCTCGAATTCTCCGACCATCTCGCCGCGCTCGAAGGTCCCCAGGTCCCCGCCGCGCTGGCCGGAGGGATCGTCGGAGAATTTCCGGGCGACTTCCTCGAAGGGCTGCTTCTTGACGACGATGAGATTCCGAAGGCTGTCGGCGCGCGCGTGCAGGCGCTTGATTTGCAGTGAATCGGGCTCGAACCCGATCACGATGGCGGAGAGCTTGAGCTGCTCCCCCCGCTTGGCCAGCGAGTCGCGATGTGCCATGAAATAGGACTTCACCTCGGCGTCCGTGACCGTGGTCCGGTTCTGGACTTCCTTCCCGACCAGGCGCATCACGATGAGCTGCTTCTTCACGTCGGGCTCGTACTTGCGCCGGAGCCCGTCCTCGGTGGTGTGCTCTTCCCCGAGCGCGCGCTGGAAATTCGCGGGGGACCCGAGCCGCGTCTTCACGTTTTCGACCGCCTTGGTCACCGCGGCATCCAGGTCCGCTTTGGGGATCGTGATGTTCTGCCGCTGCGCCTCCGCCAGGATCACCTGCTCGTCGACGAGCTGCCTCAGCACGTCCTTCCTCAGCTTGGCGACCGTCACGGAGTCGCTCGGATCGATGTGCAGATTCGTCATCGCCACCCGGAGCTGGTCCTCGACGTCCGACTGCAAGATAACTTCCTTGTTCACGATCGCCGCGATCCGCTCCGCTGCCAAGGCGCCGCGCGCGGCCGGGAGCGCCGTCGCGGCGAGCGCGAAGACAATCCAGGCGAGATTGCTCACGGAATAACGCCTCATCAGCGTGTTCCTCCCATGTCGGAATTCATTCCAAGCCGCAACGCCTCCAGGCGCGCGGGCACCATGCGGGCCGGCGTCGCCGCCCGCAGTCGTTCGAGCTGTGCTGTGACCCACGTGTTCTCGGCGTCTTCACGCGCGTCGACCGCCACCAGGCCTGATACCTCCTCGAAGGTATAGCCCCGAGCAGCTTCCCGCCCCGTGACGATCGCTACAGCGTACCCATTCGGGGACGCGATCACCGGGGAGATTTGGTTCGGCTGAAGCGAGCGTGCCGCGACCGAGAGAGGATCGGAGTCCGTATCGAGGAGGGAGATCTCCCCATAGAAACGCGGCCAGAGCGACCTCGCGGAGGCCCCCTCCCGCTTCCGGAATCCCTGGACGCCGTACACCGAGTCCCGGTACGAGGCCCGGCTCCACCCCGAGGCCGCCATCCGGGCCGTGTCCTCCGAAGCGAAGACCGCGACCAGAGCGCGCCGCGCCGCGGGACGCCGGTAGCGCGATCCGTGGGAATCGAAGTACGCGCGAATCCGGACCGAATCGAGCGGCGGGACGGCGTGCTCCACCATCGCGCGCGTCGAGACCTCCTCCCGGATCAGACGCAGCCTCCGCGCGATGTCTGGCTCCTTGTCGATGCCCCGCTCCCGGACGTCCCGCGCGATGAGCCGCGGGAGCACCGCCATGGCACAGGCCATGAGGAGCTGGCTCGAATCATGGATGTGCACTTTTCCGTCCGGCTCGCGCGGCAGGACGTCCGGGCTCCCGATGTCGCGATAGGTGAGGGAATCCCCCTCGAGCCGTGCGATGACGCCGAGGCCGGGGCGAACCCCTTCCTTGGGCCGCCGGCCCCGCGCGTCCAGCGAGGCCAGGATGGAGTCGGCCTTCTCGGTCGCCGACGCGAAGATGACCGAGCTCACCTGGTCCGGGACGATCTGGAACTTGTATTTCTGCAGCAGGCGAACATGGTAGCGGGGCTCGAGCAAGGTCTGCCGGTCGCGGAGCATCGTTTCCCGAAGCTCCGCGTCGTCCGGCTCCTCGATCGCCTCGACCTTGTAGATCTCGTGTGCCTCCCCGTTGACGTAAGGGCCGAACACGTCGCCCGGCTTGGCGTGCTGGAGCGGCTTCCATGCCTCCTGATTCAGGGACCCGATCCGCCTCCATCCGAGCCCGCTGCCCTTGGCGGCGGAAGGATGCATGCTGTAGAGCGTGGCGACGGAATCGAACCGGGCGCCGTTCCGGAGCTCCTCGTAAACCTTGAAGGTGGTCTGCCGGTCCGTGACCGCCAGGATGTACTGCACCTTGACGCGCCTGTAGAGACCGCCGGCGCGGGCGGTGTCGATCTCCGAAGCGGTCGGCGTTACTTCTGGAATGAGAACTCGAGCGCGGATCGCGGCGTAGAGCAGATCGGCGTTGCTGCGCTCGATCCGCCGCATCACGCTGGGATCGTTCAGAAGCCCCGTGCGCTCCGCCTCGAGCGCGAGCAGCTCGCGATCGACGCACAGGTCGAGGAGCTTCTTCCGCCAGAGGGCGTGGTTCGTCTTGCGGAGCGGATCGCGTTCCATCACGAGAGCGGCGCGCCGGATGTCCGCTTCCTCGACGCGGCGGTCCGCGATCAGCGCGATCGTCCCCTGTGACGCGGACGTCGCCGACGAGATCTTCGCGGCCGAGGGAGCGGATTTCGGGCGCGGGGATGCCTTGGTACCGGGCGAAGGCTGTCTCGCACCCTTGGCAGTTCCTGGGCCGAGGGGGAGAGACAGCAGCACGGCGAGCGCGGCAAGCGCTGCGGGGATCGATCTTCTTCCTGGCATTCGAATCGCTGTTGTCCGGGCGGGCCTTCCAGCGCCGCACCGCTCCCCCATGAGTACCCCGAACTCCCGGTCGCGGTTCAACTTCCAGCAGCTGGAAGAGGCAGGTCGGTGACGCTATCAGACCCCCCGAGGACCCGCAACAGATTTGTGGCAAGGGAGATCGGCTCGGAAGGCCCCCGCACGCGAAAGGAGCCCGTACCGCCCCCCACGAACTCGATCCGCGCCTCGGTGGAGGCGACGAGGCGGAGGATCTGGTCGCGCTTCAGGGATTCCGCCAGGTCGATCTCCAGGCGATCCTTCCCGACGCGGAGGCGCGTCGCGCCGGCGTCGCGTCCCATGAGCCGGAGACGTTTCATCTCGAAGAGATGCTCCGCCTCCTTGGGCAGGGGGCCGAATCGATCCCGGAATTCCGCCGCGATCTCCTCGAGCTCCGAGGATTCGGTCACGGCGGCGAGACGGCGGTAGGCGTCGAGCTTCTCGTCGGGGTCCTGGATGTACTCCTCGGGGATGAACGCCGCGAGATCGCTCGAGATCGCGGGCTCCGGACGCCTGTCGGCCGGCTTCCCCTGAAGCTCCTGGACCACCTCGTCCACCATGCGGCAGTAGAGGTCGAAGCCGACGCTCACCATGAAGCCGTGCTGCTCCGGCCCGAGCAGGTTCCCGGCGCCGCGGATCTCGAGATCGCGCATCGCGATCGTGAGGCCCGCCCCCAGCTCCTCATGCTCGGCGATCACGCGGAGCCTTTTCTCCGCATCCTCGTTCAGCACGGTTCCCGCCGGGACGAGGAGGTAGCAGAAGGCCTGATGGTGGGAGCGGCCGATCCTGCCCCGGAGCTGGTAGATCTGCGCCAGCCCCAGCGCATCCGCGCGATTCATGAGCATCGTGTTCACGGTGGGGATGTCGAGGCCCGACTCGATGATGAGGGTCGTCACCAGAACGTCGGTGCGCCGCTCGAGGAAATCCAGCATCACGCGCTCCAGATCCACGTCGCGCATCTGCCCGTGCGCGACTCCGTATCGAAGCTGGGGGACGATGCTCTGGAGTAAGTGCGCGATCCGGTCGATCGACTCGACCCGGTTGTGCACGAAGAAGGATTGCCCCCCACGGTCCGCTTCCCGGAGCAGGGCGTCCCGGATCACGTCCTTGTTCATCTCCACGATCTCGGTCTTGATCGGATAGCGCCCGCGCGGCGGGGTCTGCATGACGGACATGTCCCGCGCCCCGAGAAGGCTCATGTGGAGGGTTCGCGGGATGGGCGTGGCGGTGAGCGTGAGGACGTCCACGTTCTCGACGAGCGTGCGGATCCTCTCTTTCTGCGCCACGCCGAAGCGCTGCTCCTCGTCGATCACCGCCAATCCCAGGTTCTTGAACTGGACGTCCTTCGAGAGAAGCCGGTGGGTCCCGATGACGATGTCCAGCTCGCCGCGCCGGATCTTCTCCACCATCTCCTTCTGCTCCCGGGCGGACCGGAACCGGCTCAGCATGTCGATCCGGACGGGAAAATCGGCGAAGCGCTCCGTGAACGTGGTGAGGTGCTGCTGCGCGAGCACGGTCGTGGGCACGAGCACGGCCACCTGGGTTCCTTCCTGGACCGCCTTGAACGCCGCGCGGATCGCCACTTCGGTCTTGCCGTACCCCACGTCGCCGCAGACGAGCCGGTCCATGGCGCGCGGCGACTCCATGTCGCGCTTCACCTCCTCGACCGTGCGCAGCTGGTCGGGGGTCTCCTCGTAGGGGAAGGAGGATTCCAGCTCGCGCTGCCAGGGTGTGTCCGGCGAGAAGGCGCGGCCGCCGCGCGCCTTCCGGAGGGCGTAGCTCCGGAGCAGCTCCTCCGCCATCTCCTTGATCGCGCGCCGCGCCTTGGCCTTGGTTCTCTGCCAGGCCGTGCCCCCGAGCCGCGAGATGAGCGGGGTGCGCCCTTCCTCGGCCGAATACCGCTGGACCATGCCGAGCTGATCGATCGGTACGAAGAGCCGGTCGCTCTGCGCGTAGTCGATCTGGATGCATTCCGTATCCTGGCCGTCGAGCGTGATCCGCTTCAGTCCGCGGTAGACCCCGATTCCGTGATCGAGATGAACGACGTACTGCCCGGGCTCGAGCGACATGAGGTCCCGGATCGTGGCGCGCGAGGGAGCGGAGCGCCGCCCGCGGCGCCTCCGGTAGCGCGCGAAGATCTCGTGGTCGGTGAAGACCGCGATGCGCGCGGGGGGCAGCACGAATCCCGAGGTGATCGCCCCCACGTCCACCGAGACCACTCCTTCGCCGAGGATCTCCTCGAGACGCTCCGCCTGCCCGCGGTTGTCGCACACGATCACGCGCTCGTATCCCAGCTCCTCGAGCCGCCGGAGCTCGCCCCGCAAAAGATCGAGCTTTCTTCCGAACGAGGGCTGCGGCCGCGCGTCGATGGAGATCGCGGGCTCGCGCTCCCCTCCCTGGAAGGTGACGCGCGACTCGAGGCGCTGGAAAGACCCGAGGCGCGCGAGCGCGCGATCGGGCGGGTCGAAGAGCTCCTCGCGGCCGGGAAGATGGGGAGAGCGTTCGCGCGCGTCCGGCTCGATCCGCTCCGACTCGCGCTCCGCGGATTCCAGCTCCCGGCCCACCGCCTCGGGCTCATCGACCCAGATGGCCGTCCCCGCGGGGAGGTACTGGAGCACGGATCCGAGGCCGATTCCGAGGTGAGGCGCGAGCCAGTCCACCCCTTCGAAATACACGCCCTCGCGCACCAGCTCGCGCACCCGCGCTCCCTCGAGATCTCCCGACAGTCCTCCGCGATCGAGCGCCCTGAGGCGGGCGTCGAGGTCCTCCGGGAAGAGAATCTCGCGGGCGGGCGCGATGCGCGT
>Ga0209161_10004086_pt1 | contig 11629 bp, 13 predicted proteins | sample GraSoiAngelo_155_FD_186169 | JGI IMG/M metagenome (GOLD analysis project Ga0209161, IMG submission 186169) | Grasslands soil microbial communities from the Angelo Coastal Reserve, California, USA - 14_1009_13_30cm (SPAdes) (version 2) | ecosystem: Environmental > Terrestrial > Soil > Grasslands...
CCGCAACCTCGGCATCCGGGCGGAGCCGGAGGACACCACGTACTACCTCGGCAGCGAGCGGCTCTTGCCGTCCGGCACCGCCCCCATGATGAGGTGGCGCAAGCGTCTGTTCGGCTTCATGGCGCGCAACGCCAGTGCGCCGATCGACTTCTTCAACCTTCCGCCGAACCGCGTCATCGAACTCGGCGTCCGCATCGAGTTCTGAGGCCGGGGGGGGGGTCGCGCCGGCCGGAGCGAATTCTGTATCACTGTACTATTTTAGTGGTACAGTAGCCGTTGCTGACCTACCAGCCGACGGTGACGAACACCACGGGCCCCGAAAGAGCCCCCGAAGATAGTCAAGAGGAGAGCGCCATGAACACGATGCTTCGCTGGTCTCCGGCCCGGCACTTCCACTTCCACCAGGACGCCGACCTGCTCGAGCCGTTTTTCGGCGGCCCCACCGAGGACATGGCTCCGCGTCCGTCCTGGCTTCCCGCCGCCGAGGGGCGGCTCGAGGACGGCACCTACATCATCCAGTTCGTTCTGCCAGGCGTGGATCCGAAGGCCGTCGAGGTGTCCGTGATGGACAACCTTCTCACCATCAAGGGCGAGCGGAAGGCCAATCACGACCCCACGGGCAAGGACTACTTCGTCCGCGAGGTCGCGTACGGCGCGTTCGAGCGGAGCGTCACCCTCCCCGAGGGGGTCGACGCCGCCCAGGTTGAGGCCAAATGCGTAAACGGCATGCTCGAGGTAAGGGTGCCCGCGCCGCGAGCCGCGACGCCAAGGATGATCGAAGTCAAGGCCGCCTGATCGAGGGGGTCGGGGCCGTGCCGGTGCCGACCGGCACGCGCCCAGGTGTGACCTCACCCGGACGCAGTGGTCACACAAGCCTCTCACGGTTTGCCAGACGCACCGGCGTCAACGTGTCGGGAAGCGTGAACGAGTTGACTGACGGGACGCTTTGCTCGGTGGACGCCGCCATGAGAGGCGGTATGGCTCCATATTGGGAATCCCGATTCAGGAGGGTTTGTCTATGAAGCTAGAGACGGCAGCGAAAATTAAGTATGGAGTGTGGGGCCTCATTCTTGGGGCAGTCATCGCAACGATCATCGGGTTTGCGTGGGGTGGCTGGACAACCGCCGGCACGACCCAAACGAGGACCAGCGAGGCGGTCTTGGCGAGTCAGGCGGCGATCTGCGTCGCCCAATTTATGAAGCAACCGAAGCATGAAGAGAAACTGAAAGCACTCGAGCAAGTAAGTAGCTGGCAGAGGGCTGAAGCCATTGAAAAAGGGGGCTGGGATAAGATGCCCGGGCAAGAAAAGGCTGGCTATGCGGTAGCCCGAGCATGCGCCGATGGGCTTGAACTTCTTATGAAGAAATGAGACTGGTGCGTCGAGATCTGGAACTGAAGCGCGACTTTCAGTCCCCGCACGCCAGTGACGCAACCTTACAGTGATTTGCTCGACCGGGCGACGAGCCTACCCATTTCGTGATTGGAAAGTTTCGAGCTAGCGGCGCGGCGGACGAAGCACTCGGTCGTATAGGTTCTCGTTACGAAAGGGGCACGCCAAGGCATGGCACGTGCTTCTTCCTCGCACATACGGCGCAAGCGGATGTCGCTAAGCACGTGATCGCGCCAGGGGCCTTGAAGACATCGGCCATTGCCGAGCCGATTTCGAGCAGCGAGTAGCTCTTATCCAGATTGGCCTTTGTTAGTTTGATGAGGCAGGGCGAGCAGAGGAACTTGCCCCGGTAGCCTCCATGAAGGAGGCTACCGACGACGCGTCGGACGAAGTCGCCAACCGTGTAGATGATCGCTTCCCTTTGCATCGAGCCCCCGTGCGCGTTGCGTTAGTGAGGTCGTCTACTGGCTGACTAGCATCAGCAGTTTTTTCATCCGACCTGGACAGGGTTCATCACTTTCTCTGCGGCCAACAGGTTCTCCTGAGAGAACAGTTGCCGATGTGCAGGTCATGTCATCCGGTCGCGTCCGTCCTCCCCATCCGTCGTAGCCACCGGAAATGCGACGCCATACCTGCCCGGAATGACTTGAACTCAGTGTACCTGATCCCAAAGTCTTGGCAGGTCTGTTCCACGAGCTTCGAAATCGCCGGATAGTGGACGTGACTGATTCGTGGGAACAGATGGTGTTCGATCTGAAAGTTCAAGCCGCCCACGAGCCAGGCGACCACTCGACTACGCCGGGCGAAGTCCACGGTCGTTCCCGCCTGATGGATTGCCCACGCCTGGTCGATGCGCCCGGTATTCGTCGGGGGCAGCGGAAACTCCGCCTCTTCCACGCAGTGTGCAACTTGGAACACCACGCTCAGTGCCATACCCGCCACCAGCCCGGCGACCACGTAGTAAAAGAGGACGACCCCGACGGAGTAGAACAGCAGCGGGATCCCGAAAGCCAGGCTCAAGAAGATCGCTTTGCCGGCAACAAAGGTCACCAGCTCCCAGCCGTTAGGACGAGGAAAGGGCTGGTTACTGATCCGGCCGCTGATGAGCTTGCGGAAATCATCCACAAGCTGCCACTTGATGGCCAGCAACCCGTAGAGCGGCCAGAGGTAGAGATGTTGCCAGCGGTGATAGCTCCGCCGCGTCTGATGCGGCGTCAGCCGTCCGAGCAGACCGAGGTCGACGTCGGTGTCATGGCCGGTGATATTGACGTATGTATGATGGAGGACGACGTGCTTCCAATGCCACAGGTAGGAGCTGCCTCCAATCAACTCCAACGTCATTGCCATGAGCTTGTTGACCCAGGGGTGGCTTGAATAGGCTTGATGGCCGCCGTCGTGCTGAATATTGAACCCGATCCCGGCCGCGGCTAACCCCAGCAGCATGGCCAGAAGCACGCCCTGCCACCACGTTTGGGCCCCGAATACCAGCAGGGCATACGAGCCAGCGAAGCCGGCGAGGAGGACGGCCGTCTTCACATACATCTGCCAACAGTCGCGTTGCCGTTGGCCGGTGGTTCGAAAATGCTCTTCGACGCGCCGCCGGAGCTCGCGCTGGAAGGCATTGTCGTGCTCGAACTTGAGGCTTTGTACCGGTTCTGCGGCTCGAAGGGGCTGGCCCGCAGGGCCCGCGTGGATCTCTTGCTCGTGTGTCATCGCACCATCCCTCGACTACGCTTGGGAGCATTGGTGGCTGCGGTCAGCACCGTTGAGACTCCGCAAGGAAATTACCCTACCCGAGAAGCCGTCCCTGTCACATGCTCGTCTCCCAGCCTATCGCAAAGCGGGAGGTCGGGGGGGAGTCAGGCGAGGGGACGCGCGGGCCGCATGGAGGCTCAAACGTGCAGGAGACGAACACTGAGAGAATCCTCGTTGCGCTTGTCAAGGCCCATCCGTAACCCACACCTTATCCACTTATCCACAGCCACCCACATCATGAAAAACGCACGGCCTGAAGCGGTTCTGCAGGCACGTAACGAAAAGATGACGCTCCGGCCCTCCGCCGCTTCGATAGGGTCAAAGACACACGCGATTGACGCAGGTCCCACGCGCCTCCCGCGCGAAAAGCCGTATTTGAGGCGATGAAACGACGTCTTGACACGCCATACGCGCATCCCTAGGGTGGTCGCCTCCGCGCCAGTTTCTAAGTGAAAACGGGACGAGAACACGTTGCTGAGGGGGGCCGTGAGTATGGAGGCCAGCCGGAAACCGCTGGCGAAGGTCGAAGGCAGGAAGCGGATGCGTTTCAGCGGGCTGACCGTGGCGTGGCGGGGGACGCCAAGCCTCGATGATTGGGTCGCCTACATCGTCACTGGCACGAAATCGAAGAAGCTCATCCTGGCCGCTCACACCTCGGAGCGGACGGTCAAGGGCATCCTGGCGCGCATCGAGGGCATGTCCAAAAGGGAAGTGGAGAAGTTAGCCAAGGGCTAGCGGCGTGATGGTCCGTCGAGCCCTTCAGGTCGGCAAAACGCACCGGCACTCGGTTGCCCTCGCCTTCCAGAGCGCCCTTGGAAGTGAGGATCTTCTCGACGAAGTACTGAGGAGTGTCGGGATCCATGAAGATCGACGTGCGCGACAATCAGATCGAGCCAGCGCTCAAGGCGCTCAAAAAGCTGATGCTCAAGGATGGCCTGTTCCAGGAGATGAAGCGGCGGGCGCACTATGAGAAACCCTCCGTCAAGCGAAAGCGAAAGCAGGCCCTGGCCAGAAAGAAACTTCGCAAGGCGATGAAGCGGGTCTCGCTCCGTAGCGATGAGTGAGGGGGAGAGCTGCCACTTCTGAAGTCCTCTCTTCTTTCGTGCTTATCGGAAATCCCGGATGATATACTTCGCGGCACAATGAAATCGCCGCTCTACAAGAATCTCGCCCTCTGGATGGTGATCGGCCTCATCGTCATCGTCCTCTTCAACGTCTTCCAGGCGAGCCAGCCCTCGCGCGACAAGATGGTCTTTTCCGATTTTCTCAAGCGCGTGGAGGCGGGCGAGGTCAAGGAAGTCCTCATTCGCGGCAAGTCCGTCAGCGGCAAGCTCGCGGACGGCAACTCCTTCCGCACCTTCACGGCCGACTATCCCGATCTGATCAAGGCCCTCAAGGACAAGGGCGTCAAGATCGCCGTGGAGCCCGAGGACAACAACCCCTGGTACGCCTACGTGCTCCAGTGGGTGCCCATGCTGCTCTTCATCGGCGTGTGGATCTTCTTCATGCGCCAGATGCAGGGAGGGGGCGCCAAGGCCCTGTCCTTCGGGAAGGCGCGCGCGCGGCTGATCTCGGAGAAGCAGAACAAGGTCACCTTCCAGGACGTGGCGGGCGTGGAGGAGGCCAAGGAGGAGTTGCGCGAGATCATCGAGTTCCTCAAGGACCCGCCCAAGTTCCAGAAGCTCGGGGGCAAGATCCCCAAGGGCGTGCTCCTCGTCGGCCCTCCCGGCACGGGCAAGACGCTCCTCGCCAAGGCCATCGCGGGCGAGGCGAACGTGCCGTTCTTCTCCATCTCCGGCTCGGACTTCGTCGAGATGTTCGTGGGCGTGGGCGCCTCCCGCGTGCGCGATCTCTTCGAGCAGGGCAAGAAGCACGCCCCCTGCATCATCTTCATGGACGAGATCGACGCGGTGGGCCGGCACCGGGGCGCGGGACTGGGCGGCGGTCACGACGAGCGCGAGCAGACCCTCAACCAGCTCCTCGTCGAGATGGACGGCTTCGAGACCAACGAAGGCGTCATCCTCATCGCCGCCACCAACCGTCCCGACGTCCTCGATCCCGCTTTGCTGCGTCCGGGACGATTCGACCGCCAGGTGGTGGTGGCGCGCCCCGACGTCAAGGGCCGCGAGGAGATCCTCCGCGTGCACGCGCGCCGCATCCCCCTCGCCCCCAAGGTCGACCTGATGGTCCTCGCGCGCGGCACCTCGGGCTTCTCGGGCGCGGATCTCGCCAACCTGGTGAACGAGGCGGCGCTCCTCGCCGCGCGGCAGGACAAGAAGGTCGTGGAGATGATCGACTTCGAGAACGCCAAGGACAAGGTGCTGATGGGCGTGGAGCGGCGCTCCATGATCATCCCCGAGGCCGAGAAGCGCACCACCGCCTATCACGAGGGCGGCCATGCGCTCGTGGCCTATCTCTTGCCGGGCGCCGATCCCCTCCACAAGGTCACCATCATTCCGAGGGGGCGCGCGCTCGGCCTCACCATGCAGCTGCCCACCGACGATCGGTACAGCTACTCCAAGGAATACCTGGTCAACCAGATCACCATTCTCCTGGGTGGCCGGTCGGCGGAGGAGATCGTGTTCCAGCAGCAGACCACCGGCGCCGGCAATGACCTCGAGAAGGCCACAGAGATGGCGCGCAAGATGGTCTGCGAGTGGGGCATGTCCGACAAGATGGGGCCGCTCACCTTCGGCAAGGCCGAGGAGCACATCTTTCTCGGTCGCGAGATCTCGCGACCCAAGGACTACAGCGAAGAGACCGCCATCCTCATCGATTCCGAGATCAAGCGCATCGTGACCGACTGCGCGGCGCGCGCCCGCCAGCTCCTCGATACCAATCTCGAGAAGCTCCACATACTTGCCCGGGCCCTGCTCGAGCGCGAGACGCTGGACGGCGAAGAGATCAACCGGATCCTGATCGCCCGGCCCTTCCAGGAAGCTCCCGCCCCCGCCTGATCCGGCCCGACTCGCGGCCCGCCCGCCGCGCCTGGCCGCTCCTCCCACCCCGTAATTCGGCTGTTCTGCACGCTCTCGGCAATGGTATTTTGACTTCGTGACCACTCCGATCCGCGCGACCCTGGCCGGCGTCCACCTCGGAGGTGGCGGGGACGTGGCCGTGATGGGGGCCATCAATGTCAGCCCCGGGTCCTTCTATCCGGGATCCGTGGTCACCGCCGCCGACGAGCTGCTGCGCACAGCCGAGCGCATGGTCGCCGAGGGCGCGGCCATCATCGACGTGGGGGCCATGTCCACCGCGCCCTATCTCGCCGGTCGCGTGTCCGCGGCCGAGGAGGCCGACCGCCTGGGCTGGGCGGTGGGGTTGCTGGCGGGCAAGCTCGGTGTCGTGCCCGTCTCGGCCGATACGAGCCGCGTCGAGCCTGCGCGGGCCGCCCTGGAGGCGGGCGCGGGCATCATCAACGATGTGCACGGCCTCATGGCGGACGCGGGCCTTGCTTCTCTCGTGGCCCGCTACGGCGCGGGGCTGATCGTGATGGCCTCCGAGTCCGGGGCAGCGGGATCGGGCCCACCCGTGGAGACGGTGACGCAGATACTTCGAGCCAGCCTCCATCTCGCCGCCCAGGCCGGGATCCCCTCGGAGCAGATCGTGGTGGATCCCGGCATCGGATTCTTCAGGCATCGGGGTGTCGCCTGGCACGAGTGGGACTCGGCCGTGCTGGCCGGTCTCGCTCGGGTCCGCGAGCTCGGGCGGCCCGTGGGCGTCGGTGTCTCTCGAAAGTCCTTCATCGGTGCGCTCGCGGGCGAGGCCGATCCCGCTCGGAGGCTCCCTGGCTCGCTCGCCGCTACCGCGGCCGCCGTGCTGGGAGGCGCCGATCTCATTCGCGCTCACGACGTGGCGGAAACCGTCCAGGCCGTGCGCGTGGCGCGGGCCATCCGGCGCGCGAGAGACGGGGTCTGACCCGTGTGGCCGGCCCTCCAGGGCTTCCGTCTCCGGGACGCGATCGACATCCTGCTCGTCGCGGTCGTGCTCTACCGCGTCTTCGTCATGTTCAAGGAGACGCGGGCCGTCCAGATGCTGCTCGGGCTGGGCGCGCTCATGGCCGCCTCCTTCCTCGCCCATCGCTTCGAGCTCTACGGCTCGAGCTGGATCCTCGACAATTTCTGGTCCTTCTGGGTGCTGGCGCTCATCGTGCTCTTCCAGCCCGAGCTCCGCCGGACCCTCGCGCACTTCGGCCAGAGCTCCTTCTTCCAGGTGGTGACGCGGGCGGGACGCGAGCAGCAGAGCCATCTCCTCGACGAGGTCGCCAAGGCCGCCGAGTCGCTCGCCGGCAAGCGGATCGGGGCCCTGGTGGTGCTGGAGCGGACCACGGGGCTTCGCAACTATGTCGAGCTCGGCGTGCCGCTGGACGCGCTCGTCTCCGCCGACCTCCTCGAGAGCCTCTTCCTGCCGTACTCTCCGCTGCACGATGGCGCCGTCTTCATCCGCGGCGGACGCGTGGCCGCGGCGGGCGGCTTCCTGCCCCTCTCGCGCAACGCGCAGCTCGCGCGGAACATGGGCACGCGTCACCGCGCGGCCCTCGGCCTGTCAGAGGAGACGGACGCGGTCGTGCTTGTGGTCTCGGAGGAGACCGGGCGAATCTCCCTCGCCGTGGCGGGACACATGGAGACCCTGCACGACGTCGAGGCCCTTCATCAGCGCCTGGCCGAGCTCTTCTCGCTCGGCGCCCCGCCGGGCCCCGCCGAGCAGCCCTGGTGGGTCCCCGCCCGCGGCTGGCTGAGAAAATAGCCCCATGCTCAGGATCCTGACGCGCCATTGGGAGCTCAAGCTCTTGGCGCTCGTTTTTTCGACGGCACTCTGGCTCTTCGTCATGACCTCTGACAAGACCAACGCGGTTCTGCCCCTGTCCATCGAGCTTCATTCGCTGCCCGCGGGCCTCGTGGTCACGGGCGAGGCGCCCGAGACCGTGGAAGTGCAAATCCACGGCCTCCGGACCACCCTGGCCCGCGTCTCGCCGGACTCGATGCGCGTGCGGGTGAGCCTGGCCGGGGCCCGCCCAGGCGAGATGATGCTACGGCTGGGGCCCGAGCAGATCGTCGTCCCCGCCGGCGTCACCGTGCTCCGCGTCAACCCTGACATCGTGCGTATCGGTCTGGCCCGGGAGCGCTGATGGCCCGCCTCTTCGGCACCGATGGAATCCGCGGCGTGGCCAATGCAGAGCCCCTGACCACCGAGCTCGCCTTTCGCCTCGGGCGCCAGCTCGTCGCCACGCTCCTCGAGCACCATGGCCTCAGCAAGGCGCGGCTCGTGGTCGGCCGCGACACGCGACTGTCCGGGCCCATGCTGGAAGGCGCCCTCGTCTCCGGTGCTCTCTCCGCAGGGGCCGACGTCTTCACGGTGGGCGTGCTCCCCACCCCCGGCATCGCCTATCTCACCCGTGCCCTCGACGCCCAGGGCGGAGTCGTGCTCTCGGCCTCGCACAATCCCTTCGAGGACAACGGCATCAAGATCTTCTCCTCGGAGGGCTCCAAGTTCCCCGACAGCTGGGAAAGCGAGATCGAGGCCCGCCTGAACGGCCGCGACGTTGCCCCCAAGCCGACGGGCAAGCACGTGGGCCGGCTCGTGCACTATGATCGGGCGGAGGCGGACTACATCGCCCATGCGCGGCAGACTTTCCCCTTCGACCTCGCCGGTCTCACGGTGACCCTCGACTGCGCTCACGGGGCGACGTATCGCGTCGCCCCCAAGCTCTTCCGGGCCCTGGGCGCCCGGGTCGCCGTGCACGGTGCGCGGCCCAATGGCCTCAACATCAACATGAGGTCCGGCGCCCTGCATGCCGAGCGCCTGACCGCGCGGATGCGCGCGGGCGGTGCCGACATCGGCCTGGCCTTCGATGGCGATGGCGACCGGCTCATCGCCCTGGACGAGACGGGCGAGGTCCGCGACGGAGACTATGTGCTCGCCATCTGCGGGCGCCACCTCGCCGCCCATCGCCGGCTCAAGACCGGCGTCGTGATCACCACGGTCATGGCCAACCTGGGCCTCGAGAAGGCGCTGGGGCAGGCGGGGATACGCACCATCAAGACCCAGGTGGGCGATCGGTACGTGCTCGAGGAAATGATCAAGACGGGGGCCAACCTCGGGGGCGAGCAATCGGGTCACCTGCTCTTTCTCGACCACACCACGACGGGGGACGGCATCGTCTCTGCCCTGCAGCTCCTGGCCGTCCTGCGCGAGACCGGTCAGCCGCTGTCCGCGCTCTCGAAGTGCCTGACCAAGTTCCCCCAGATCCTGATCAACGTGAAGGTGCGCGAGAAGCCGCCGCTCGAGTCCATTCCCGGGTTGGCGGAGCGGCAGGCCTCGTTCGAGCGCGAGATGGCCTCGGCGGGGCGGATCCTCCTGCGCTACTCCGGCACGGAGAATCTCGCGCGCGTCATGGTCGAGTACGAGGACGGAGACCGGGTCCAGGCCATCGCGGCCGACCTCTCCCAGCTCATCAAGGCAGCGATCGGGGCATGACCCTGATGAGCGCTTGCGCGAAGAGGCCCTACCGGCGAGCGAGGTCTTCGACCCGAGACCAGAGCCAGATAACCGCTTGCGCGAAGAGGCCCCAACCGCTAAGCGGAGTCTTTCACGGGAGACCTGGTCGATGATTAAAGGAGTGGGGGTCGATCTGGCCCAGATCACGCGCCTGCGCCGCGCCGTCGAGCGCTGGGACGAGCGCTTCCTGCGCCGTGTCTTCACCGAGGCGGAGATCGCCTACTGTCGGCGTCGCCGCGATCCCATCCCCCACCTCGCGGCCCGCTTCGCGGCCAAGGAGGCGACGCTCAAGGCCCTCGGCACGGGTCTGAGCATGGGGGTCAACTGGCGCGAGCTCGAGGTCCGCCGCGAGCGCGGCCAGGCGCCCGTCATGGTCCTCTCGGGCCGCTCCAAGGCTATCGCCCGCGCCAAGGGCGCCTCGCGCGTCCTGCTCTCGCTCTCGCACGATGGTGACTACGCCATGGCGCAGGCGCTCCTCGTCGGGGACTCGCCGGATGCCGGGGCGGCTTCTATCTAGCTTTGCGCTTGGCCTCGCCGTGCTGCTGTCCGGCTGCGCGGGGCTCCTGGGAGGCCAGCAGACCGTGTCCGTTGCCGACAGCGCGCGACCGACCCTTCCGGGGCAGGGAACCGTCACTGTCCACAAGGGCCGGGCCGGCCTCGTCATCGGGGCCCCGCACGGGACCACCGACAGCGCCACGGACGTGATCGGCGCCGACCTCGCCAGGCTGACGGGCTTCAGCGTCGTCATCGCGCGCGGCTTCGGCAAGCTCGACGCCGAGGGGCGCCGCTACAATGTCAACCGGCCCACGGAAAGCGTGGCCGGTACCTCGCCCGCCGGCGAGAAGGAGAGCGGCGAGGCGCGTCGCGTCTACGAGACGTACGACCGGTCGGTGAGCGAGGCCGCGCAGGGCCCCCTCCGCTACTACGTCGAAGTCCACGGCAACGCGCACGAGGAGAGCGCCGGCCGCGTGGAGATCGCCACCGTGGGGATCAGCACGGACGAGGCCTGGCGGCTCAAGGCCTTGCTCGAGCTCGTGCGCGACGCGCACCTGCGGTCGCGGCCTGATGTCCCGCGCCTGGAGATCCTGGTGGGACCGGTGGATGCCCTTCGGTATACGGCCTCGCAGGCGAGGGCGGGCGGCCTCCTCGGTCGCTCGGACAAGGCCCTGCACATCGAGCTGCCGCGTGTCGCGCGCACCACCTATCGCGAGACCTACACGGCCGTGCTCGCCGACTTCCTCGCCCAGTCCGCCGACCTGCTCGCCTCCTCGAAAGGGAGGTAGGGTGCAGCCGGTCTTCACGGCCGCCGAGATGCGGGCCCTCGACGCTCGGGCCATCGAGAAGCTCGGCATTCCGGGCCCGCAGCTCATGGAAAGCGCGGGACGCGGCGCCGCGGCCGCGATCGTCCGGGAATGGCCGCCCATCCGGGGCAAGCGGGTGACCATCCTCTGCGGCAAGGGCAACAATGGCGGCGACGGCTTCGTGGTGGCCCGACACCTCAAGAGCAACGGCGCGCGGCCGCGCGTGCTGCTCCTGGGCCGGCGGGCCGAGGTCACAGGGGATGCCGCGCAGGCGCTGCGCCGCTGGCGCGGGCGCGTCGAGGAGATCAAGGGCGAGGATGGCTTCGCCTCCGTGCGGAGCGCCCTCGCCGAGGCGGATCTCGTCGTGGACGCGCTCCTTGGCACCGGGCTCACGGGCGCCGCGCACGGGCTGATCGCCCATGCCATCGAGCTGGCCAATGACGTGTGCGGCCGTGGCGCCATTCCCGTGGTCGCCCTCGACCTGCCCTCGGGTCTCGCCTCCGATGGCGGCTTGCTCCTCGGCCCCGCCATTCGCGCAGATATGACCGTGACCTTTGCCGGGCTCAAGCGCGCGCTCCTCCTCTACCCCGCCGCCGAGCACGCGGGGCGTGTGATCGTGGTGCCCATCGGAGTCCCCGAGGCGGAAGTCGGGCGCGGCGTCACGACTTTTCTCCTGGAGGAGTCC
>Ga0209161_10004088_pt1 | contig 11624 bp, 10 predicted proteins | sample GraSoiAngelo_155_FD_186169 | JGI IMG/M metagenome (GOLD analysis project Ga0209161, IMG submission 186169) | Grasslands soil microbial communities from the Angelo Coastal Reserve, California, USA - 14_1009_13_30cm (SPAdes) (version 2) | ecosystem: Environmental > Terrestrial > Soil > Grasslands...
TCTCCTCGGCGCACCTCGGCCCGAAGAGCGTTCTGGCGGAGTGCCTCGGCCTCGACGCGGGTGGTGTGCGCGCCTTCGCGAGCCCCTCCCCCTTCCCCGTCGAGCAGCGCCCCATCGTGTACCGTCCGGTGGGCGCGCTCTCGCGCTCGAGCCTCGCCGCGCTCGAGCCCGCCCTCGTCGCGGAGATCGCCACGATCCTCGACGACCATCGCGACGAGAAGGGGCTCATCCACGCGCCCTCGTACGCCGCCGGCGCCCGCCTGGTCCGCGGCGTGGCGGCGCGCGCGCCGGCCCACGCGCGCCGTCTCATCTGGGTGGAGTCGACGGAGGCGAAGGCGCGTGCCCTCGACGCTCACCGCGCCTCGCCGGTCCCGACCGTCCTCGTCTCGCCGTCCCTGCGTGACGGCGTAGACCTGCCAGACGACTTCCTGCGCTTCCAGATCGTGACGAAGATGCCGTTCCCCGACCTCGGCGATCCGTGGACCGCGGCGCGGCGGGAGCGCGATCCACGCTGGTACGCGCTCGAGACCGCCAGGGCGCTCGTGCAAGCGTACGGGCGCTCGTGCCGCCACGCCGGCGACCACGGCGTCAGCTACGTTCTCGACGCGCAGTTCGAGCGCTTCCTGGCCCGCTATCGCGTGCTCCTGCCCGAGTGGTTCCTGGACGCCGCGGAGGCCGCGCTCCGCGCGCGGGGCTCGTCGGACGGGACCGAGTGATAGCATAGGCGGTCGTGAACGCGCGCGACGTCGACGCGGTCCTCCAGGCGGTCCGCTTCGAGCTCTATCGGGAGAACGTCTCCGGCGCCCTCGAGCTGGCCGAGCGCGCTCACGCCGCCCATCCCGACCCCCGGTACGCCGAACAGGCGGCGCGGATCCGGTCGTGGCTCACGCACCTCGAGAGCCGCGAAGCCTATATCGCGGCCCAGGAGGCGCAGTACAGGCGGCTCCGCTGGCGGGTCGGGCTGAAGCTCCTCGAGCGGCGGATCCGGATCCTCCTCGGCCGGAAGACGCGCAAGATGATCGGGCGACGCGGGCGTGATCCCGAATTCCAGGAGCTCGAGCGCGAGGTCGCCAGCGTGCGGCCGCGGCGCGCGCTCGACGCCGGAAGCGGCGAGGGGGGCGTGGCGATGGCGCTGGGCGCCCGCCACCCCGACGTGCGCGTCGAGGGCGTCGAGGTGTCGGCGACGAACGTCAGGATCGCGCGGCAGCTCAACCGGTTCAAGAACGTCGACTTCCGCCCGGGCCTCGCCGAAGAGGTCCACCTCCTCTTTCCGGCCGCGTCGTTCGACCTCGTGTACTCGTTCGCCGTCCTCGAGCACGTGCGCGACGTGAACGCGACGGTGCGCGCGATCGAGACGGTGCTGCGTCCAGGCGGGCGCTTTGCGTTCGTCGTTCCCATGCACGAGCTCCGCGCGCGGGGCCCGATCCCCGACTATGCGCCGGTCCACGGCTACGCCGACCACTGTCGCGTCTTCACGGAGGCGGAGCTGCGCGCGCGCTTCGGCGGTCGGGAGGGCTTTCGACTGGTGAAGATCCCGGGAGCCTGGAAGCACGGCGAGTTGCCGGACTGCTTCGAGCCGATCGAGTTCGGCTCGTTCTTCGTGTCGTACGCGACGGATTAGTCGTCGGGTGGAGCGGCGCCGCTCCCCCCAACGCCCCCCACCAGATCAGAGGGGGCGAGGCGCCCCCTCCGAGCCGGCGCTCGACGCCGCCGAGCGCCCCGCGATCCGGCCGAACACGGCGCCCGCCATGAGGCCGGCGCCACCCGGATAGTTGTGGTAGAAGAGCCCGCCCACGAGCTCGCCGGCCGCGAAGAGTCCGGGAATCGGCCGCTGCTCGGTGTCCACGACCTGCGCGACGTCGGTGATGCGGACGCCGCCGAACGTGAACGTGATGCCGGTCGTGACCGCGTAGCCGACGTAGGGCGGCGCGTCGAGGGGGAGCGCCCAGTTCGACTTGGGCGGCGCGATCCCGCGCGTGCGCTTGCCGTCCTTGATCGCCGGGTTGAACGCACCGGGCTCGACGGCGGCGTTGAAGGCCGCGACCGTGCGCAGGAACCCCTCGACGTCGATCTCGAGCTTCCGCGCCAGGCCCTCGAGCGTCGGGTCCTCGGCCTTCGTCACCTCGCGGATCCGGTACTCCTCCCGCAGCAGGTGGAGGACCTTGGCGTCGAAGATCTGAAACGCGGCGCGCCGCGGCTGCTCGATGATCGCGCGTCCGTACTTCACGTAGGTGTAGTTGCGGAAGTCGGCGCCCTCGTCCACGAAGCGCTCGCCGCGGAGGTTCACGATGAGTCCCAGTGGGTACGAATGCTTCTGAAAATTGTCGCCGACCTTCCGGTCGCCGTGCCACGGCGCGTTCAGATCCCACTGGACGGCGTGGCAGCCGCTCCAGTGGCCCCACGGGAGCGCGCCGATCTCGAGCGCCATCCGGATGCCGTCGCCCGTGTTGTACGGCGTGCCGCGGACGCGGGCGAGATCCCAGTTGCGGCCCAGATAGCGCGTGCGCATCTCGGGGTTCGCCTCGAAGCCGCCCGCCGCAAGCACGACGGCCCGCGCCGGGATGGTCTCCGCGCCCGCCGGCGTCCGCACGGCGATGCCGGTCACCGCCCCACGGTCGTCCGTGAGAAGCCGTATCGCCTTCGTCTCGAAGCGCACGTCGATCCCGGCCTTGGCCGCCGCCTGGTACTCCATGTCGATGAGTCCGGGCCCGCCGCCCACCGCCTCGAGGACCAGCCCGCCCCAGAACCTGAATCGCCCGTCGACCTTGTAGGCCTGACGGCCGAACATCGGGATCCAGCGGACGCCGCGGTCCCGCATCCACCGGACCGTCGGCTGCGACTGGCGCACGAGCAGCATCGCCAGGTCGGGGTCGGCGCAGTCCTCGGTGACGCGCATGAGGTCGTCGTAGAACGTCTCCTCGGTGTACGGATCGACCTCCATCGACGCCTTCTCCTCGTCGGACAGATCGCCGACGAGGTCACACAACTCCTCGAAGCTCTTGAAGGCGAACCGGAAGCCGCCCGCCGTGAAGAAGCCGTTGCCCCCGCGCCACGCCTCCGGCGCCTTCTCCACGACGAGCACGCGCGCGCCCGCCTCGCGCGCGGAGAGGGCGGCGCACATGGCGGCGTTGCCGCCCCCGACCACGACGACGTCGTACACGGCGGGCACAGCCGGGCTCTACCCGATGATCTCGCTGATCTGGACCTGCGGCTGGATGTTCGTGTAGTTCGGGATGTCGCCCATGATCTCCTTGCCGTGCTCGCCCATCCCCTTCTGGAAGTCGGCGACCCTGTTGAAGTAGACGTGCGCGACGGCGACGTAGGGCGCCGGCGCGCCGGGCGCGCCGCCCGCGACGCCCTTGTCCGCCTCGGTCCGCACGAGGCCGAACTTGCCGAGGCGCTCGCGGACCAGCGCCAAGTGCTTCCGGACGAAGTAGTCGTGGTCGAACTTCTTGCCCTCGCCGGCAGGGTACAGGACCGTGATGCGGACCATGGGAACCTCCTCGTCTGGGGATTCTCGCTCCAGGGAGTGGCAGTGTACTACGGAACCGCGTTCACGCCGGCGGGCGCTGCGCGCTCGGCCCAGAAAAGACCTCGCAGCCGGACGCCGAGCGGCGTACCGGCGAGCGCCGCCCCTGCCCAGAGCCAACCGTGCAGGCTCGTCGACGCGATCCCGCCGAAGAGCGCGCCGATGTTACAGCCATAGGCGATCCGTGAGCCGTACCCGAGGAGGAGCCCGCCCAGGACCGCCGCGGCGACGCGGCGCGCCGGGACGCGACGCCGCGGGGCGAAGCGGCCGGCGAGCCCCGCGCCGAGCAGCGCGCCCAGGACCAGCCCGAGGTCCATGACCGACGTGACGTCGGCGAGGATGGGCGCCGCGAGCGCCGTCCGCTGGAACTCGCCCGACCAGAACGCGACGCCCGAGAGGTCGTATCCCATCGCGACGAGCGCCTTCGCGCCCCAGAGCGCGAAGGCCCAGGTGATGGACCACGGCGTGCCCGCCACGACGAGCGTGACGAGGTTGAGGAGCGCGAGGAGAACCGCGCCCACGCCGAGCGGCCACGGCCCCTGAGCGACCCGCCGCCACCCGGTCACCGGCACCGGGAGGGACGAGCGCGCGTCGACACGACGGCGCTCGACGGTCCAGGAGACAAGGGCCAGCAGTGCGCACGCGGCGAGCTGGAGGACGACGGCGCCGGTCCAGCCGAGGCTCTCGGCGAGGGAGACGTCGCCCAGCGACGGCGTCGCCCACCAGAACGGCATGTGGAAGGTCGCGAGCACCGCGCCCGCGACGAAACCGACGAGCGTGGCCAGCATCGGCGTGACGCCCGCGCCGAGGTGGTAGAGCATCCCGGACCCGCACCCGCCGGCGATCTGCATCCCGACTCCGAAGACGAACGCGCCCACGAGCACCGACACGCCCGCCGGGGCGACCGCGCCGGCCACGGAGGCGCCGAAGATCTCGCCGGCGGCGAGGACGGGCGCGAAGAGCACGGTCGCCACCGCGAGCATCAAGAGCTGCGCCCGCACGCCGCGACCGTCGCCCACGGTCACGAGGGCGCGGTACGCCGCGGTGAAGCCGAAGACGGCGTGATGGAGCGTGAGGCCGAGCGCGGCGCCGACGAGGAGGAGGGCGCCGTGCCGTGGGCCGTAGCGCGCCGCGAGCCAGAGGGCGCCGACCGCGAGGAGGCCTGCGGCGCCCGTGGCGACCGACACCTGGACGGGCCCGTTGGCGAGCGCGGCCGGCGGGGCGGCGACGGGTGGGGCGACGACGCGGCTCATCGCGACGGCGCGTCGCCTCGCGCGCGGCGGAGCATCTCGATCAGCACCTCACGGCTCTCACCCGCAGTCCGCACCTCGCGCGGGAAGGCGATGCGCACGCTCGAGAGGCGATCGCCCCGGCGCACGCGCAGCTTGAAGCCGAGGCGGTCGACCGCGACCATCGTCGCCGCGTCGGCCTCCTCGCCCGCGTAGAGGCGCGCATAAGCGACCAGCGCGTCGGCGTGGTCGCGGTTCATGTGCTCCACGATCCCGTCTGCGACGTCGGCGAGCGGATCGGGCGCCGCCGCGAAGTAGGCCGCCGCGGACACCCAATCCATCGCCGCGAAGCCGCCGACGAAGTAGAGGTCCGTGACCTCGAGGCGCCAGAACGCAAAATCCTCGAAGTCCACCCAGTACGCGGCCCGCGCGTGGCGCGCGAGATAGGCGGCGCGCGCCGCGCTCACCTCCGCCGGCGGCACGACGCGCGCGTCGCCCATCAGCGTGAGGCGCGCGCGGGCGAGCGGGTCGTCCGATTCTTCACGCTGGGGGCCCAGGCCGGGCTGGGTCACGAGGAGGCTCGCGCGCGGGTCGGCCTGGAGGTTCTGGGTGTGCATGGCCATCGAGCTGATCAGGACGGCCGGCCGCCCGGCGTCATCGAGCGCGTACGGCATGACCGATGCGAACGGGTGGCCGGGGTGCCGCCGCGAGAGCGTCGCGAGCGTGCCGACGCGCCCGACGTGGGCCAGCGTCCGCGCGCGCTCGGCGTAGGTCGGCTCGGGGACGGGCGATGCGCCCGGGTCCGGGGGCGGAGCGTGACGGTCGACCACGGCTCACTCCATCTCGAGCTCGAAACGGGCGTGGCCGGTGGCGACCTCGGCCCCGGCCGTCCGCCCCTGAATCGAGAGTACCAGCTCGTTCTTCCCGGGTCTGAGCGGGAGCGTCACCACTCCGTGCTCGGCCGGCTTGGGATGGAAACGCCGGCCCACGTCGGCGCCGTTGAGCGTCGCCCGGAAGCTCTCGGGCACGATCGTCGCGCCGAAGAAGACCACCACCGGAAACGTGGTCTGGCCCCGGCTCACGCGCGTCGAGGCGCCGGTCGGCGACGCGAAGGTCAGAAGCCCGCTCGCCGCGAAGGCTCCGGACAGGCGAACCAAGGGCTTCGCGCCGCGCGCGCACTCGAGCCGGTAGCGATGGACGGCGCCGGGAACGGTCGGAATCCCTTCCAGATGAATGTCCCCCGAGCCCTGGCCGTCCGTGTAGTTGATCTCGAAGTCGTAGCGCCCCGCGCGAGTGCCGATCACCTCGAGCGTGTGGGCCCCGTCCAGAGGGGCCCGGAGCTCGAGTTCCAGCGTGTCCCGCGTCTGACCGCCCTCTTCGTAGATGGCACGCGGGATCTCGCGGTACTTCGCCCTGGCGAGCGGCGAATCGCCGAGGCGGCGGCCGCGTGGGTCGGTCAGGAGCAAATGGGTGACGATGTCCTGGCTCGCTCCGGTCTCGCCCCACGCGTGCACCGAGAGGTAGGCCTGGTCGGGCTTCTCGGCGATCCAGACCGGCGGGTCCAGCGACAGTGAGTACGTGACCTCGAACCGATCGACGGCGCCCGGCTCGGTCCCGCCGCGGCCGAAGTGCATCCAGCGCTGTCGTCCCGCTCGGTCAAAGGCCTGGAGAACGTACTCGAACTCCGCCGCCTCGGTGCCGATCACCTGCAGCTCGTACTTGCCCTCCGGCGGCCGGCGGAGCGCGATGCCCGCGCCGGCGCGCCCCCGAGGGCCCACTGGCGCGTTCGGGTTCGGGTTCACCACCGCCTCGTAGGTCGCGTCAGGGATCTCCAGGAAGAACGCGCCGCCCAGAGGACCGCGACCGAAGCGGCGCCCGGTCGAGTCGGTCAGGAGCAGCCTCACGCCCTGCCCCGGCGCCAGCACGCGCTTGGCGTCGAACGGCGTGACGTAGACGCGAAGCGCGAGCGCATAGGGCCCGTCGGGATCGGTGGCCCCGGGCTGCCGGGGGACCTGGCCCTGCGTGCGCGGAAGCGTCGGCGGTGGCTCCCCGGGCGGTCGCATGATCACTTGCGCCGTCCCCGCCGCCGCCAGCGACAGGAGCGCGGCCGTGAGCGACAGCGCGAGACGCTTCATGCGAGGAAGTTGCGGAGCGTTACGATGGCCTCGGCCTCCTCACGCCCTTTCGCTTCGAGCGAGCCATCAGGCGGCTTCCATCGGGACGAGGCGGGCAGGCTCTTCCAGGATCTTCAGCAACGCCGTCGCGCAGTACACGCGGTCGCGCTTGGCTTGGTTGACCTGCTTGAGGATGCCCGCGGCGCCGAGCCGCTCCATCGCCCGCTGGGCGGTCGTGAACGCGACCTTGAGCTGTCTCTCGACGCGCCGGACCGTGCAGTAGGGGTTCTGGGCGAGAAGGTCCACCAGCTTCAGTGCGGCCTGTGATGCTCCGGCCAGCTCGTCCTTCCATCGCGCCAGTAGCGCATTAATGCGCTCGGCTCGGCTCAGGGCATCCTCCGACTGACGGGCCACACCGTTCAGGAAATACTCCAGCCACCCCTCCCATTCGCTCCGCTCGTGTACCCCCTGCAGCCGCTCATAGTAGTCGGCGCGCGTCGCCTCGAAGAAGGCGCTCAGGTACAGGAGTGGCGCGGGCAGGACTTCCCGCTCCACCAGAAAGAGCGTGATGAGCAAGCGGCCGACACGTCCGTTGCCGTCGATGAACGGGTGGATGGCTTCGAACTGGACGTGCATCAGCGCCGCCTGCACGAGGACGGGCAGCGATCGCTCGCGCAGGAACTTCTCCCACCCGCCCAAGCAGTCCGCGAGCACGTCCGGTGGCGGCGGTACATAAATCGCGTTGGCGAGGGTGCAGCCCGGCGGCCCGATCCAGTTCTGCGTCGTTCGGAAGACGCCGGGCGTCGCGTGGCCGCCGCGAACACCAGTCATCAGCTTGGCGTGGAGATCCCGCGTCAGTCGAAGCGACAGAGGGTGCGCCTTGAGCCGCTTCACGCCGTACTCCAGCGCCACGACGTAGTTGGCCACTTCACGGAGGTCCGCCGGGCTCCGATCGACCGCCGCTCCAGCCTCCGCCGCCAGCAACTCTCCCAGGGTCGCCCGGGTCCCCTCGATGCGGCTCGACAGCACGGCCTCGCGCCTAACGAAGGGCCGGATCAACAGGTGCGGGTTCGGCAGCCGTCCCCCTTCCCCGGCCAGGCGCCCGATGAGACGATCGGCGTCGGACAGCGCGCGCACCAGCGTCGGCGTCCACTCCAGCTCCGGGGGAAGCGGATCGGGGACAAACGCCGCGTAACCGCCGGCGCATCGGACCCTGCGCCCCGGCGGCGTGCTAGCAGGCGCGGACCGCCGGCTCATTTGCGCTGACGCTAATAGGGGCGCGCTCTATTTTCGATACCGTCACATTCCGATAATAACACTCGCCACTTTGCAAGCGCGCTTTCAAGCCTCACCGCTGAATGCCGCCAGATGGAGGGCTCGACTTTCAAGAGCGTGATCTTGAGCTGGTAGACGAGCCCAGCTTCAGACCTCGGAGTCCTCATCGCAATCGCAGATAGTCCTCGACCGAGAAGCCAGCGTCCTTGAGAATGCGGATCGCAAGTCCTCGCCCGATATCGGCTCGGATGTGCATCGGAATGGTGACGGAGATCCTTCGCGCCTCATGCCAGAGGGTCAAGTGACTGCCTGACTGGCGATCTTCGATGAAGTCCTGGGACTTGAGAAAGCGCACAAGCTCGCGGGCCGTGACCTGCGGCATCCGCGGCATCAAGGAATCCCGACGGTCAACTCCTCGACGTGCACGAGTTTCTCATTCTGCGGGATCGGCTGCCCGTGGGTGAGCAGGGACTCGACGTGCTGCTGGACCGCCTCGCGAATGTTGCGCCTGGCCTCCTCGATGGTCTTGCCATTGCTGAAGCAGCCCGGCAGGGTGGGACTATAGGCCAGGTAGCCTTCGTCTTCTTCTTCCTTCTCGATGACGATCTCGAACGTGTAGAACTTCACGTCCGCATGATACCTCACGCACTCACGCTGCAAAGAGCCGTTCTTTCGTTTGATGGAGGACGTCGGCAGGCTCGCCCAGGGTCCTGAGCGCAGTCAGGCCCCCGGCGCGCACGACTTCCGGCATCTGGAATACCTGGGGGCTCTCGAGGCTCTCGGTGCCGGTCCGGCCGAACTGGCCTGCGAGCGCCTTGAGGGTGGCCGCCGCCGGGCCGGGGAGCGCGGCAAGCCAGGGTGCGTGCTTGTAGCTGAACGCGTCCGCGCGGTCGGGCCGCGTGCGCGGGGCAAGGGCGTAGCCCAACTCGCCGAGCACGTCGTACAGGTCGTAGGCGGTCATGTCTTCGAGAGCGCGAACGAGCAGGGCCGAGCGGCCCCCTTCGGGTAGCCGCCCGAGCAACTCCCGCCGCAGGGCCGGGACGATCCACTGCCGCCTGAACTCGTCGAGCGTCGGCGCTGCCTCGACGAGGCGCGCCGCCAGACGCTGCTTGTACTCTTCGACTGTGACGGGGACAGCGTGCCCGTCCTCGGAAGTGACGATGTAGCGGCCGGCGTCCGTCACTCGGACATCGAAACCCTCCACCTGAAGCGTGCGCTCGGGAGGCTCGTGCGGCTCAGGAGGCTCGTCGCCTTTTCGACGCGGCGGCCGGAACTTGCTCTTGAACTCCTCGCCGAAAAGCCGGGTGGCGTCGGTGTAGTCGTAGACGCGGAACATGAGCTTGTCGCTCGGCGGGTCCAGGCGCGTGCCGCGCCCGATCATCTGGTAGAAGGCGATGGGCGAGCGCACGTACTTGAAGAAGACGATGTTCCGGACGCAGGGGACGTCCACGCCCGTCGTGAGGAGGTCCACCGTGGTGGCGATGAAGTGGTGGCGCGCTCGTCCCTGCTCGCCGCACCACGTGGCGTAGAGATTGTTCAGGGCGATAGCTACGTCCTCGGCGTGCCGGTCGCGCGCGCAGAAGACGATGGTCTTCTGCTCGGGCCCGACCGTCGCCAGGAGGTGCCGGAAGAGGTCCCGGCACATCGCCTGGACGCGATCGGGTAGCAGCAGCTGCTCCTCAAAACTGCTAGCTTCATACCTGGCGCGGGCTTCGGCCACGGTCAGCACCTCGCCTGTCACCGCATCGGTGACCCGTTTGCCGGCGAAGTCCTCGACCCTTACACCGGTCTCGCGCTCGGGCCGGGGCTTGTCGTCGAGGAAGATGTCGCGCCGGACGATCTCGGAGGCGGCGAGGTAGCCGTCGTCAATGCCCTGAGCGATGTCGTACTCGTACACGGGCTCGCCGAAGTGCCGGATGTTGTCGGCCGAGATCTGCGCATCGGCCTGGGCCTCGGGCGAGGGCTCGGTCACCTCGAGCTGGCGGGGCGTCGCCGTGAGGCCGATCTGGACCGCGTCTGGATTGCGGGTTAGCACCTGCGACCATTTGCCCCAGGCCGAGCGGTGGCACTCGTCGATGACGATATGGCTGAAGTAGTTCTCAGGGTAGTTGGCGACGAGGAAGTTGGCATCGGCGTCCTCGAAGGCCACGTCGAGCGTCTGGTAGGTGGCGATCAGGACTGGGGCGTTTTTCTGCGGGTTGCCGCGCTCGACACGGGCGCCGCGTCGGCGCCGAAGACGTTCTGAAAGGCCGCCGGCCCCTGAGCGCGCAGCTCGTCCCGGTCGCAGACGAAGAGGGCACGGCGGAGCTGGCCGGCATCGGCGATCTTCCTGAGAAGGTGAACGGCGATGAAGGTCTTGCCCGACCCCGTGGCCAGCGCCAGCAGTGCGCGCTTCTCGCTGATCGGCTCCAGCGGTCGTTGCGGCTCACCCCTGCGAAGGCGAAGGCGTGGGCGAGGCAGGCTCGTCTGGACCGCGGGGGGTCGGCCACGCGCAGCGAGCAGCACGGCCGATGATTCATTCCCCACACCGGCTTCTTCATCGTTGACGGCCAGGCTGTTCAACCCTCGGCTACTCCCGTGTGGCGGTATAGGGGCAGATCTGGCTGTAGGCGCAGCTCCGGCAGGCGTTGTAGGACGGCGTCGCCGCGAAGGCGCGCGCGCGGATGCCGGCCGCCGCGGCCTTGACGGCGGCGATCGCTTCCTCGAGGTCCGTCTCCGCGGGCGCGTGCCGGCCCACCAGGTTGGACTCGAGGAAGCGGAGCTCGACCCGCTGCGGCAAGGCACCCGTCATCTCCCGCCACGCGAGCGCGTAGAGCTTGAGCTGGAGGCTCTCGGCCGCGCGACGGTCGGCGACCTTCTGCTTCGCGACCTCGCCGGTCTTGTAGTCGATGATCGTGGCGCCCAGCAGGTCCTCGTCCACGCGGTCGAAGCGGCCGCGGACCCGGTCGGGCCCCAGCGTGAAGCCGAACTCTTTCTCGACGTGCGTCGGCTTCTGGCCACTCGCCTCCTCCTCGTGCCAGAAGCGCGTGAGCGCCTTGCGGCCCGCGGCCTGACGCGCCTCCTCGTGCTCCCACGTGAGGAACCCCTGGTTGTCCCACTCGCGGTCGTAAACGCCGAGGAGGTCCTCGAGCGGCGTGTAGTTGCCGGCCGCACGGCGCAGCAGGTAGTACTCGACCACCCGGTGGATCGTGGCGCCGTACACCACCGTGTGGTGGCGCAAGATCGGCACGCGGAGGACGTTGACGTAGCGATACTTCAGCGGGCACGTCTGGTAGTCGTCCACCTGCTTGTGGCTCAGCAGGAGCTCCTGCTCCGGCGGGATGGGCACGAGCCGCGCCTCGGCCGCCTCGGCGGGCGGCGCGAAGCGCTGGATCTCCTCGATCGCCTTCGCCGCGAACGGGCGCGCGGCGTCTTTCGGCAGATCGAGCGCCTCGAGGACGAACTGGCTCACCTTCCGCGCGCGCGTGCCGCCGTAGT
>Ga0209161_10004092_pt1 | contig 11622 bp, 15 predicted proteins | sample GraSoiAngelo_155_FD_186169 | JGI IMG/M metagenome (GOLD analysis project Ga0209161, IMG submission 186169) | Grasslands soil microbial communities from the Angelo Coastal Reserve, California, USA - 14_1009_13_30cm (SPAdes) (version 2) | ecosystem: Environmental > Terrestrial > Soil > Grasslands...
CTTGATAGGCGGTCCCTCAGCACGTTGTGCGCTGAGGAACTGCCGGGAACGAGCCTGACGAACGGTTAAGGCGCGATTGCTGCGTCGTCTAATGAGATATAATTTGATACTTGTTATATAACTTGTATGATGATATTGTTTGGGAGTCCAAGCGAGATCGCGGTGAACCGGCGCGGCCGCTCATAAGGCTCAGACTTCTGGGGTTCCAACTCGACCTGGCACAAGATCGCCGCCCGGTTAAGAGTCTGAAGCCGACAAAGGGAGATGAGTCATGACCCCAGGAACGTTCCTCACGGTCTTTGTCGCAGGGCTCATTGCCGCGTGGCTCGCCGCATCCCTCATGAAGGACGGCGGCTACGGACTGGTCTGGGATATCGCTCTCGCCCTTCCGGGAAGCGCTCTCGCGTACTGGATCGTTCAGGCCCTGGGGACGTCTCCGGATGGGGGCATGGTCGCGCCGATCGTCGTCGCGTTCGTGGGGGCGGCCAGCCTGATCGGCGCCCAGCGCAAATTCTGGCCTGGCGCGCCCCTGAAGATCGGCCGCCTTGCACCCCGAGGCGGGCGAGCCTCGGAACACCAGCGACATTAGCTCCGGGAGAGACATGACAATGACACTTCAGATTGTGGCGGTCCGAGGGCACTCGACGTGGTGGATCTGGGCAATACGGGACAAGGCCGGCGCCCTCATCGAGGAATCGAGGACGCAATTTCGTTCAGCAGCAGCTGCAGAGGTACAAGGGCGCGCAAGAATCTCGGAGTTCGAGGCGCGCCGAGCGATCGTCGGGCTGAGGCCGGGCGACGTGATGCCGCACCCGCCCCAGCCCGGCGAGACGCCTGCCTAGTAGCGACCCCCGCGCCCACCGCTCCGGTACCCGCCACCGCCCGAGCCCGAGGACTTGGCGAGTTCGACCCTCAGCGTCCGGCCATCCATTTCCTGGCCGTTGAACTTTTTGACCGCCGCCTCCGCCTCCTCGGCCGTCGCCATCTCGACGAAGCCGAAACCGCGCGAGCGACCCGTGCCTAGCTCCATCACGACCGTCGCCGATTCAACCCCGCCCGCTTGCGCGAACACCTCGCGAAGCCGATCGTTCGACGTCGAAAAGGGCAGGCCTCCGATGAACAGTTTGTGCGCCATCGCACACCTCCGACTGGATCTCCCGCGATAAACGAGCAGGCTCTGGAACAGCGGAAGCGAGCACCAGAGACACGGTCTGATGAGGAAGGGGTCCGCAGCGAACCAACAACCGAACCAGACACGGTGAGTATGACACAGCCACACCTGAGCGGTACGCAATTCCCAGTTCTTCAGCCCAGCACTTTCCGCACGAGCTCCACCGCCCCGAGGATCGTGGCAACGACCACCACGACCGCGACGACGACGCCCACAGCCATAATGTCATTCAGCACGCACTGCCTCCCTGTCGACGGATCGCGAGAGGGCCACGTAACGTCGGCACTCTAAAAATGCGCGCTCCGCGTGGCCGCTCTTCCCGACTTGGGCGGCGGACTCGCGGGCCGGGACAGGTCCCAGCGGGATAATGTCCTGGGCCATTGTCCATTTCCTGGTAGTCGGTGGTCAGTCGCGCACTTCCGCCTGTGTCTTCAGCATCTTGCGAGATATATCATAGTATAAGTTATATAACAAGAGAGCATTATATAATGGCGATGAGGCTGACGTGAGGCATGAGAGCGGGCCCGCAGGATGCGGAGGTGGCGATGTTTGCGAATAAGACCAGAGTGCTTCTCGTTCTCCCCGAGGACGTGCTTGGGCAGGCTCGCGTCCTCGCGGGAAGGGCGACGGCCGCGCTCAAGCTGCCGGTGAGCCTCCAGATCGTCCTCCGGGCCCTTATCGAGGAGGGACTGAAGCGGGATGGCGACCGGGCTCTCCTTGCCAACGTCGAGGATCAGGCCGTCGCGGTCCGCCGCCTTCGGAGTCTGGGGCGTCGAGCAGGGGGAGCCGAGGGCGGACGCAGGAACCTCCAGGCCGGAAGCCCGCGGAAGAGCCGCGACCATGAGCCCCATCGGCGGGGAAATTGAGAGATCGAGAGAACAATCCAGAAACGCGACCGTTGGACGCACCGGGGCGTTGCGCCCGGCAGTGTTGCGACGATGAGTTCTCCACTCATCGTGGACAGAGGACGCCGTGTCAACTCACATCTGGATCGCCCCCCTCGTCGCCATTGCGCTGACCCAACTCGCCGTATTCGCGACGTCCATCTACCTGCACCGGGCCCTGGCGCATCGAGCGTTGGCCGTGCACCCGGTCGCGGATGTGTTTTTTCGCACGGTGCTGTGGCTGACGACGGGACAGCGTCGCCAGGAGTGGGTCGCCGTCCATCGAAAGCATCACGCCTTCACCGACCGGGAAGGTGATCCCCACAGCCCGCGGCTACTCGGCGTCTGGCGGGTCCAGCTCTTGAACGTCTATTACTACATGCGCGAAGTACGAAATCCCGAGACGATCCGGAAGTTTGCCCCAGACATTCCGATGGACCGACTGGAGCGAGCCGTGTTTTCACGGGGCTGCCTCGGCCTCGGGCTAGGCGTCGCGCTTCTGTGCCTCGTCCTCGGCGTTTGGCCCGGCCTGATAGCCGCGGCCGCGCACGGCGTCCTCTACGTCTTCGTCCTCGCGCCGCTCATCAACGGCCGCGGCCACTGGCGCGGGGCTCAGAACTTCCAGAACACGGCGTACAACTCGCCGGTGCTGGCCTGGGTGACCGGCGGCGAAAGCCTCCACAACAACCATCACGCACACCCGCGCGCGCCGAAGTTCAGCGTGCGATGGTTCGAGTTCGATCCTTCGTGGCCGGTGATCCGCGCGTTGGCCGCAGTCAAGCTGGTCGTGATCACCGGCGCGTCGGTCAGGTTTTCGGACATTTAAATCCGCAAGCTCTCCGAGATGTGAAAGCTAGGAGCCCTACGCCGACCAGAGGCTCCTATCAGAACGGCGCCGACGCCGCGCCAACGGGCCACGTCGCTCAGCCGAGCGTTCGGCGATCACGCCACCCAGCCTCCACCCGCCTCTTGAGCGGATCTTCCCAGAGCAGTCCGTACCCCCCGCCCTTCATGACGATCCCGGCCGGCCAGCCGGCCATCATTCCGACGAGAACCGACGCCCCGAACATTTCGAAATGCATGACTCGTCCTCCTTGACCGGGCGCTCCGGCCCTGCTCCCCGCGATCTCGCTTGACTTACTGTAGCGATCACGATATAAACCGCGATATAAATCATATATCAAATAAAGAATATATAAATACGAGCGGCAGACGCGGGCGCCGGGGCCAGGCCGGCGGGAGGTGGTGATGCTCGAGAACAAGGCGAAAGTCCTGCTCATTCTCTCGAGGGAGGTCCTGGACCGGGCTCGGGTCTTGGCAGGGAAGGCGACGACCGCGCTCAAGCTGCCCGTGAGCCTTCAGATCGTTCTCCGGGCCCTCATCGAGGTGGGATTGAAGCAGGAGGACCGCCCGGTCCTCCTCGCCAACATCGAAGACCAGGCCAAGGCGGTTCGCCTCCAACGGAGCGCGGCGCGTCGAGCATGGGCTGAGGGGGAACTGACGAATCTTCGGTCTGGACCTCGGCAGGGGCCGAGCGGTCGTGGGCGGCAGAGGCCCCGGAAGTGAGGGAAGCGCCGCGACGAGACGAGTTGGAGCGAAGCTGCTCGAGGCCAGACACGCGTGACAACGATCAAGCGCTGAGGCTCAGCGTCTTGGCAAGGAGACGACGATGTCGAAATGGGCAGGAGTGACGATCGTGGTAGCGGCAGTGGCGATGATGACCGTCGGCTGCGCACAGGGGCCGTCGGCGACTGCAGCGGTGGTCGAGGACAAGACTTACGCGGTGACGCCAGCGTCGGTGACGGTGAAGGCAGGGATCATCACGGGCGCGGTCACGGAGCTGAAGGTCATGGAGCGAGTCGAGCAAGGCTCCAACCGTGTCGTCTCCCCGGCGAAGCTCAGCGGGACGCTGCGGCTGAAGAATACGTCCGCGAATCAGACCGTCCGCCTTGTCGCGGGCAAGATCCTGTACATCGATGCCCAGGGGCAGCCCATCAAGCTCGAGGAGTCACGGACCGAGCCGGTCGTCAAGTTCGCCACCTACGGCAACGAGCGACTCGACCCCGGGCAGGATGGGACCCAGTCCCTGGACGTGGAGTTTCCTGCCAAGGCCCTGAAAGCGAAGAAGCTAAAAGAGATCCGGCTGGAGCTCGCGTACATCCCGTCACCGTACCGGGAAGAGAGTATCAACTTCACCGTGTCGATCGGCGCGGGCAAGTAAGCCTGGGAGGTGGCTCCCTTCTGGAGTCACCTCCAGCTCCGCTTCAGAGGAACGTGGCTGTGTCTGCGCGGCTTCTGTGCTGGGAGCGGGAGAACACGATGCGACCGATGACTGGCTTCAATGAGCTTCGCGAGCGAGCCAGGATGACGTGGATTGAGCAGGAGCATGGATGGGTCGCGGCGCCGGAGGAGATCGTGAAGGCGCTCGCGAAGGACGGGTTCGAGGAATGCAAGCGCGAGACGACGACGAGCCGACGTGATCTCCGGCCGGCCGGCGGTGTGTGGCAAGGAGTCAATCCGCGCACGGGATCGGTGGCCTCGGCGATCTGGGTGACTCGTCCGTCCTGGGATCAAGCCATCGTTTTCGTTTCGATCGATGGGGAGTCGCTCAAGGGTGGCGACCATGGCACCCCGGCGGTCGAGGCTGACCCGTATAAGGAGGAGGGGGAAGAGAGCCGACGCTCCCAGTTCGGCCCTAACGTCTGATCGCCAGCAACCCTTGTGTTCATTCCGTCTCGGAGTCCGCTGAAGGGACAGAAAGTGACCCATGTCAGAGTTGGACACGCCATCGCCCTGGGGACTCATTCTCGCCGGCGGAGACGGCACGCGGCTTCGCCCACTGACGCGCCGAATCGTCCGGGACGAACGGCCCAAGCAGTTCTGCCCGGTGCTGAGCAACGAGACGCTTTTGGAGCAGACCCTGCGGCGCGCCGCGTTGCTGGTTGCGCCTGACCGCACCCTCGCAGTCGTCGTTCGCGCGCACGAACGGTTCTATGCTCCCCTCCTGGCCGACCTCCCGCCCCGATGCGTGGTGATTCAGCCGGAGAATCGGGGCACAGCTCCCGCCATTCTCTACGGTCTGCTCCGCCTCATCACGATGGCGCCGAGGGGACCGGTCGCCATCTTTCCATCTGACCACTACGTCTCCAACGACGCCGCGTTCATCGCTCATGTCGACGGCGCTCTCCAGACGGTCATCGCCCGACCGGACTTGGTGGTGCTACTCGGCATTACGCCTGACTCCGCAGACGGGGAGTACGGGTGGATCGAGCCTGGGGATCCCATCATGGGTTCGTCGCCGTGGGACCTGTGTCGCGTGCGCCAATTCTGGGAAAAGCCGTTTCCGAAGATGACCCAGACGCTGCGGGCCCGGGGCTGCCTGTGGAACAGCTTCGTGATGGTAGCGTACCCGTCGGCCATCCTCACCGTGATCGAGAACGCGGTCCCAGCACTCTTCGACGCGTTCGGTTCCGTGCGGTCGAGGCTTGCGACTCCTTGGGAGGACGATACCCTCGACAGGCTCTATTCGCGGCTGCCATCGACGGATTTCTCCAAGCAGGTCCTGGCGACGTGCCCGACGAACCTCGCCGTCCTCGCCCTCAACGGCGTGGGGTGGAACGACCTGGGAGTGCCTCGTCGCGTCATGGCGACGCTGGCCCGCAGCGGCGCCCGTCCGGCATGGGCGAGACCTGAGGAAAGGGTCTACCTAGGCTCCCCTGAACTGTCGCCTCCTTAGAAGTCAGCCGAGGACTCGTCGTCCCGGTTTCATCCTGGTCCAGTGGACCGACTTCGCGCTCGAGAACCGCACGGTGTGCGTCGGACGCTACGTGCACCGCGCGGGCGGCGCGTCCGGCCCCTTGCGCGGGACCAGCGTACAGGCGAAGGTGGCGGGGTGAGTGCGGTACTCGGCGAGGAGGGTTTCCAGACGCTGGAGCGTCCGCTCGCGCCGGGCGAGACCGATGCCGTAGACGGCGAGATCGTTGACCAGACGCGTGTAGAAATGGTGCTCGGCGTCGCCGGTGCCCGCTTGCGCCACGCACGGTGAGGGCTTCTGGGCGACCCTAAGCTGGGAGCCGAAGGCGCGGACGAACTCGGCAAGCACCGGCTCGTCGCGCAGGTCGCGGGGGACCTCAGGGAAACGGGCGAAGAACTCCTCGACGGTCATCGGGTAACGTGGCGCGTCCGCTCGTCCTTCCAAGTCGCGCGAGAGACGGATCTGCATGCCGTCCACCTCCAGACACGATTATACCCGGGAGAGCTGGGTCGAAACCGGCTCGAGGCGGCCCTCGACCTCACTGATGAGCTACGACGCCGGGGACAGGAGCCAGTTGCGGCGGGCGGGGTGGTTGGCGATACTGCGCGGGTGCGTACTCGCGTGCGGCGCTGGCTCATGTCGATCAGCCAGGTCAGGTCTCGAGGATGAGCAACGACTTGGTCGTTCGCGGCGGCACCATCATCACGGCCGCCGACCGCTTCGTGGCAGACGTCGGAATCCGAGCTGGCCGCATCGTCGAGATCGGCGAGTCTCTCCCACGCGCGAGCCAAGAAATCGACGCCGCCGGGCTCCAGGTACTGCCCGGCGGAGTGGACGTGCATACGCATCTCGACGTGGATGTCGGCACTGTCCACACCGCCGACGATTTCGAATCGGGCACCGCGGCAGCGGCCTGCGGAGGCATCACTACCATCTGCGATTACGCTTGGCAGCGCCGCGGGCAGACGATCGCAGAAGCCATCAGGACGTGGCAAGCGAAGGCCTGCGACAAGGCTCACATCGACTATGGCTTCCACGTCATCCTCTCCGAAGTCAGCGACGCACACCTCGCCGAGATCCCATCGATCGTCGCGGCTGGCTACCCGAGCTTCAAGGTTTTCATGATTAACGAATTCGGCATCGGCGACCACGCGTTTCTGCGCCTCCTCGGTGCGGCCCGGACCGCCGGCGCCCTGGTGAACGTCCACGCCGAGAATGGTGACATGATCGACCACGTGGCACGGGAAATGGTCGTCGCCGGGCGGCACGACCCCCGGTACTACGCAGAGAGCCGCCCGGCGCTGGCTGAGGCCGAGGCGACCCAGCGCGCGATCATGTACGCGGAGCTCACCGATGCCGAGATCTACATCGTGCACCTCTCGTGCCGAGACGCGCTGGAAGCGGTGCGCGCCGCGCGGAAGCGCGGTGCCCGCGTGTGGGCCGAGACCCGCCCGATCTACCTGGCGCTGACGGATGAACGCTACCGGGCCGGCGGCACAGAGGCGGCGAAGGTCGTGGGCGCCCCGCCGCTTCGCTCCGCGGCAGACCAGGCGGCCCTGTGGGACGGGCTCAGGAGCGGAGACATCCAGGTGATCGGGAGCGATAACACGTCGTGGACCGTGCAGCAGAAGGCCGCGGGGGCAGACGATTTCACCAGGGTCCCGTACGGCGTCCCCGGGCTCGAGACGGAGATGCAGGTGATCTACTCCGAGGGTGTCATCAAGGGACGGATGTCCGTACACACCTTCGTCGGAGCCTTTGCGACGAACCCGGCTCGAATCTTCGGCCTCTATCCAAAGAAGGGCACGATCGCGGTCGGCAGCGATGCCGATCTGGTGCTGTTCGATCCAGCGCGAACGCGGGTCCTTGACGAACAGCGCCTGCATTCGCGGGCCGGATACGACCCATTCCACGGGCTCGAGGTCCGGGGCGTGCCCGTCCTCACGCTTTCACGGGGGGAGATCGTGGCGCGTGATGGGCAGCTACTGAGCCGCCCAGGGCGTGGACAACACCTGAAGCGACGGCGAGCGCCGTGAGCAGCGAATCTCACAGTCTACCCAGGGGGCGGATATGACTCGACAGCGTTGGAGCAGCATCGTCGCGTGTGTTGTGGGAGCACTGGCCCTCCTCGCCTGGACCTCGGCGCAGGCGGCGTGCGACCCCGGCAAGGTCGCCGCGAAGTACCCCGGCCTGGCCGGCAAGACGCTCAAGGTCGGCCTCGACCCGACCCTCCCGCCCGTCATGTACCGCGATCCGAAAGATCCCAACAAGATCGTCGGCCAGGATCCCGACATGGTCGATGCCGCCATGAAATGCCTCGGGCTCAAGTATGAGCTCGTCGCCCTGGACTTTGGAACGCTCGTACCAACGTTGCAGGCCGATCAGATCCAGCTCATCTGGTCGAACATCTACTACACGCCCGAACGCGCCAAGGTGGCCGACTTCGTGACCTATGCGACCACCGGCACGGCAGGCATCGTGAGAAAGGGCAATCCCAAGAGGATTCATTCGGTGGCGGACACCTGCGGCAAACGGGCGGCGCCCATCCTGGGAACCGTCGAAGAGAAGGCGTTCCGCGAACAGAGCGAGAAGTGCGTCGCGGCGGGGAAGCCGCCGATCGAAATCACGACGTATCCAAACGCGCCAGCAACGACCCGGGCCATCCTGAACGACCGCACCGATCTGTCTATGTACGACCTGGTTCTGGTCGACGAGGTCGTGCGACAGAACCGCGACACACTCGAGCGCGCGTTCGCATTCAACACCGGAATCAAGATCGGCGTCGCGGTCAAGAAAGGCAATGAGGAGCTGGTGAGCGTCGTCAGGGAGGCTCTCGAGGCCCTCCAGGCGAACGGGACACAGAAGGCGCTGCTAAAGAAAAACGGGATGGATCCCGCCCTTGTCATTCCGGTGGAGATCCTCAGGCAGTAGATCGGTTGGGCGATTTCTTTCGTTACCTCACGTTCTCCTTCCTGCTGGAAGGCGCCTGGCTGACGATCAAGATCGCTGCCGCCGCGATGGCGGGCGGCCTCGTGCTGGGTCTTGTCATCGCCCTCCTGCGCCTGTCGCCGTACAAGCCACTCTCCATCGGGGCGTGGCTCTACATCTGGCTGCTTCGCGGTACCCCCGTCCTGCTTCAGTTGGTCTTCCTGTTTGATGCGCTCCCCGCTGTCGGGATCGTGATGCCCCCGGTGACGACAGCGATCATCGGGTTCGCGCTGAACGAGGCGGCCTTCGCGGGCGAGGTGATCAGGGGCGGGATCCTCTCGGTCAGTCGGAACCAGACGCTGGCCGCGGCGTCGCTCGGAATGGGGCCCCTCCTGACCCTCCGCCGGATTGTATTGCCTCAGGCCATGCGCGCGATCCTTCCGGCCATCGGGAACGACACGATCAGCGTGCTGAAGGGCACCTCCCTCGCCTCCGTGATCGCGGTGAATGAGCTCACTCTTCGCAGCCAACAAATCGTGGCGCAGAACTTCCAGTTCTTTGCCGTCTTTACCGCCGCGGGCCTCATGTACCTCACGATAACGACGGTGATCGCTGGGGCGCAGTTCCTCTTCGAGCGGCGGTTCAGTCTCGAGTTCGAGCGCCGACGCCCGTCCGAGTCCGCGCTGGGTCGGTTCTTCGGCTTTCGGCTCGGTCCTCGGTCCCTGCGTGCCGAGGGGCCGATCGACACCACCCTCGCGATGCCCGAACCAGCCGAGGCGTCCCGCGCTGGCGCGCAGGGCGCCGCGGCAGCCGCTCCGGTGGACATTGTCGAGCTCGCTGGCGTCCAAGCGACTCGGAAGGCCGCCAACGAGGGCTTGCCGTTCGTGGTCTGCGCAGAGGCCTGGAAAGCGTACGGCCACCGCCAGGTGCTACGCGGCCTAGACTTCTCCGTGAAGCGCGGCGAGGTCGTGACGATCATGGGTCCGAGCGGCTCAGGCAAGAGTACCCTGCTCCGCCTCATCAATCACCTCGAGACGCTCGATCGCGGTGAGATTACCGTGGACGGGAACCACGTCGGCTACCAGCGGGTCAACGGCGTCCTCCGACCGTCGCGCGATATCGCCAAGGAGCGAGCCCGGGCTCGCATCGGCATGGTGTTTCAGCAGTTCAACCTGTTCGAGCACCTCACTGCCCTTGAGAACATCTGTGAGGCGCCGGTCCAGGTCTATGGCGAGCCGCTTGAATCAGTCGAGGCGCGCGGAGTGGAGCTCCTGGCCGCCATTGGGCTCGCACATCATGCTCACCACCTGCCGCACCGGTTGTCGGGCGGTCAGCAGCAACGGGTGGCCATCGCGCGGGCGCTGGCTATTTCACCGCGGCTCATGCTGTTCGACGAGCCCACCTCCGCCCTCGATCCGGAGCTGGTCGCGGAAGTGCTCAACGTGATCCGTCGGCTGGCGGAGGGCGGCATGACGATGATCGTCGTCACGCACGAGGTCCGCTTCGCGCGGGAGGTCGCGGACCGGATCATCTTCATGGACGGCGGTCGAATTGTCGAGGAGGGCACTCCCGTGGAGGTCCTGGAGCGACCGCAAGAGCCACGGACCCGTCAGTTCCTCCGGCTGGTCCAGCGGTAGGGATCGTTACCCCTGCCGTGGACGCTCGACCAGGCACTGATTGCAAGGTTCTCCGGCTCCTCCGAACGCACGAGTCCCGCGGCGGGCGATCGAGCGTTTCACTCCTCCAGCAGCGCCGCGCACCGCTCCGGCTGCCCTGCCGCGCCGGGATTCGGCACGATCGTGCCGCCGCGCGGGACGCACTGGCTCGGCGGCGGGAGAACGCCTCGTTCGACCCAGTCGACCAGGAGCTGAAAGGCTCGGTGAGCGTGGGGCTGAATGAACTCGAGCTGCGTGAAGTTGCAGCAGCTCTGGCGGTACCGCTCGATGTGGTTACCGTTCTGGATCTCGTAGTACCGGTGCAAGGCGGCGCGCCCGGCCCCGACGACGGCGTCGCGGAACGGCCGTCCGTGGCGCTTGATCGGCAGGAGCGCGTCCATCGTGCCCTGCAGCGTGACCAGGGGCCGGGAGATATCGCCGTCCGTCGCGATCTGGCCGATGCGGGGCGCGAGATGGAACGGCTTGCGGCGCGCCGCGTAGTCATAGTCCTTCGTGTCACTGCGGCCGAGCGGGTCGAGCTGGCTCATGGGATAGAGCGGATCCAGCTCGCGGACGAAGACGCACGTCGTCACGTCCCAGTAGTTGTTGGCGTGGGTCTCCCAGTGGGAGCCGAAGACGGGGCTGAAGGTGTTGCCGGGCGTCGGCGGCCTGGCGAAGATGTCGGGCGGGTAGCCGGCGTTGAGCATCGCCTGAAACGCTGCGCTCTGTCGGCTGAACCCCGAGGCGACGTACGGCTCCCAGTTGCGAAGCGCGACCGGTAGGTCGATGAGGATGTTCGGCCCACCCGCCGACCAGTAGACACCCTCCCAGTCCACACCGCCGTCGAAGCGCGTCGGGAATTCCGACAGCATCCGCCGCACGACGTGGCCGCCGTTCGAGATGCCGAAGAGATAGACGCGCTCGGGCTGGCTGTCATAGTGCGCCTCGAGGCTCATCTCGGCGACGTCGGTGGCCTGGAGGGTCCGCAAGAACCACTCGCGGATGGTGTCGGCGGGGTCGTCCACGTAGAAGTGCGTGAAGAGCGTGCCCGTGGCCGCGACCTGCGGCGAGAGCCGGCAGGCGGCGGGGTCGGCCGCCGGCGCGGAGAAGAAAAAGTTGAGCATGCCCTTGTTGGTCGAGACGTACGCGTAGCCGAGCTGGATGACGAGGTCACTGAAGATGAAGTCGCCCATGAATTCGCTGCGGAAGCCGCCCGGCACGCCGACGACC
>Ga0209161_10004098_pt1 | contig 11612 bp, 9 predicted proteins | sample GraSoiAngelo_155_FD_186169 | JGI IMG/M metagenome (GOLD analysis project Ga0209161, IMG submission 186169) | Grasslands soil microbial communities from the Angelo Coastal Reserve, California, USA - 14_1009_13_30cm (SPAdes) (version 2) | ecosystem: Environmental > Terrestrial > Soil > Grasslands ...
ACGATTTCGCTTCTCGCGCGCTTGATATTTTCCTGACGCTTTGTAGCCACCGCCCTGTGGGCGGTTAGGAAGAGCCGGCTCACAGAGCCGTGGCTACGGATCACTCGTACCGTAGCGCTTTGACCGGATCCAAACGAGCGGCGAAATAGGCAGGGATCAGGGCTGCAAACGAACAGATGAAAAAAGCGCTGATACAAATGATCGCAACGTCTCGCGGGATGACTTCCGCAGGAATTGACGAAAATTGGTAGACTTCGCGCGGGAAAATCTCGATGTGCAACGTCGATGCCAGCCAGTGGCTGAATTCGTTCCGGTAACGGATTAGGGTCATCCCGAGCCCGAGTCCGGTGAGAGTTCCAAAAAGCCCAACGATTGTTCCCTGACCAAGAAAAACCCAGATAATTTGCGCGATGTTCGCTCCGAGCGCCTTCATAATTCCGATCTCGCGTCGTTTTTGCACGGTCACTGTGATCAGAGTGCTCATGATTCCGAAAGCCGCGACGACCACGATAAAGAACAAGAGAAAAAACATTACCGTCCGTTCGAGCCGCACGGCCTCGAAATATTGATGATTCATGTCAATCCAAGTCTGCGCGTATTGTGGCGGCTCTAGAAATTGTTGGATCGCCTGTTTCACACGCTCGGCCCCGTATGGATCATTGGTCCTGACGGTGATGCCATGCAACGCGTCTCCGAGACCGTATAATTCTTGTCCGACATAAATTGGCACGAGAAGAAATTCGGAATCGTGCAGGTAGTGTCCGGTCTCAAAAATACCGGTAATGGTCAATTCCTTCGGCAGAATCACATCTCGCAATTCGTCGACCGCTTTCTTTTCTTCTTCGCCCTTGGCGTTCTCCAGTTTCTTAATGCTGTCGAGAATCTGACCGAGATTCCCTGGCGAATAGACCGTTACCTTGTCGCCAACGCTCACCTGCAGTTTTCGCGCGAGCTCGATCCCGAGCACGGTCGACTCGCCGTCCAGATCGAGCTTGCCGTATTTGATGAATTTTCGAAGCGGAATCACTTTCTCCTCCTGCTCGGGATCGATGCCGCGTATGAGGGGTGCGAGCCGCCGGCTTTGAAATTCAACGATCACCGGGCCTTGAATGTACGGTGCAGTCGCAACGACGCCCGGTGTATTGTCGATCTTTGTTTTGAGCGGTCGCCAATCGCGCAACACGTCCTCAGAGCTCACGAGAATGTGCGCGTCGAAATCGATCACTTTTTGACGTAGCTCGCGGTCGAAGCCGGTCATCACTGAAATCACAAGAATTAACACAGTCACACCGAGCATTACGCCGAGCACAGAAATCAGTGTGATGATCGACAGAAACGTCCGCTTCGGCTTCAAGTACCGCAACGCCAGGAAAACACTAAAGGGAAGATTCAATTCAGGGTTAGCGTGGCGGCAAACTCACTGCGATTCAACCGCGCTGTACCGTTACTTCAAGGCGTACGCCTTGAATTCTTCCAGCGTGACGAACTCGAGCGCGGAGGCGTGGGTTGCTTCGAGATCAATAGGGGCGGCGCGGTTGTGATCAAGGGCGCTTTTCCAGCGTGTCACGCACACGCACCATTTGTCGCCGGGTTTGAGTCCGGGGAAGCCGAATTCCGGACGCGGCGTGACCAGATCATTTCCATCGAGCACAGAGAAATCGAGAAACTCCCGGGTAACTTTCACGCAAACCGTGTGGAGGCCAACATCTTCAGGGCCAGTGCGGCAAAAGCCATCGCGGTAGAAACCGGTCATCGGGTTAAGACAACAACATTTCAACTCTGTCCCCAGAACATTCGTCGGCATAAACAAGACAAACCGTTAGTATTTAGGAAAATTAGGGAGGAAACAATGCCAATCCGAGCCAAGTACGTTCATACAAATCTGATTGCAAGAGACTGGAAAAGGCTAGTTCGATTCTATTGCGAAGTGTTCGGGTGCGAACCCGCGGGTCCTGAACGCGATATGTCCGGCGTGTGGCTCGACAGCCTTACCTCGCTTCCGAATGCGCATCTTACCGGCGTTCATTTGCGTCTGCCTGGCTATGGCGATGATGGTCCCACACTTGAGATTTTCAGCTACGATCAGTCGATAGGGTGCGACCTGCCGGGAGCGAATAAGTGCGGATTCGCGCATATCGCATTTGCGGTCGACGACGTGGACCAGGCCTTGCAGGCAGTAATTGCGAGTAGCGGCAGCGCAGTGGGAAACATTGCAACAACAGAAGTAAATGGGGTTGGTAGCCTTCGGGTTGTGTATGCGCGAGATCCGGAAGGCAATATTGTTGAATTACAGAAGTGGAGCTAGCGCGCTGACGTCAAAGATTAACATAGAGGGACGTTCTTCCGTCATTGCTTACTGGCTCATTCCGGGAGAGCTGGCGCACAGATTTTTTCAGCGATTGATCAAGGATCTGGCGCGCCGGTATGACGCGCCTTTTTTCGAGCCGCATTTGACGATTTACGTCGGTGCAAATGATGCGAATGCGGCTGAGAAAGCGCTCTCAAAAGCCGCGGGCGAATGGCAAACGATCGACCTCAAGGCGCTCGGGATTAATCACTCTGACGAGTTTATAAAAACACTCTTTGTGCAATTCGCGATGAATAGAAAATTGCGGCAACTGCATCAGACCATTCGCAACGCTGCGCAAGACTTGTCTGATTACGAGCTCAACCCGCATTTGAGTCTGCTCTATAAAAATATGCCGGCCACAGCCCGGCGCCAATTAGCGGATTCCATCAAGGTTCCGTTTTCGGAAGTCATTTTCGACTCACTCAAAGCTGTCCGCTGCACTTCACCCACGCAAAGCGGCGCGGATGTGGAAGCATGGCGCGTGGTAGCGGCGAAAAGCTTGGGCGCATAGCTGTTCCCTGTCCGCGCGCAGAAGCCAGTTTAACGCTAATCGTGATTGTCATTAACACCCTGCTTTAGCGGGGTGCCAAAGTTGTTCATAGCGCGGGACAAAACCGCTAAAGCGGTTTCCACCCGCCGCTCTTCGGAGGCACCTCGCTGAAGCGAGGTGTTAATGAGAGAACGGCCACTGTCTTCAAGACGCTCAACAAATGTCAGACCTCCTACAGTTCGACGATACGATACGGTTTGCCTGTTTTGCGAAGCGCAGGTGCCGAGACGTTGTAAACCGGAATTCCGGTCGAAGTTCTCCCGTCGAGGATGCCGTTGTGAGCGTGACCGTGGAAAACGGCGGTCACTTTGAATCGGTTGATTGGCTCCTCCAGCCGGCTGGACCCGAGAAACGCATAAATCTCGGGATCTTCCCCCTCAAGCGTCGCGCGGATGGGAGAATAATGAAGAACCACTATTCGCTTTTCGGTTTGCAGTTTACCCAGCGCCTGCTCCAAACGAACAGCGTGACTAATAGATTCCTGGACGAATTGTTTAATGAGTGGTTCGCCCCAGGCGTTTAGCATTCGCCGCCCGAAACCGCCGCCGAATCCCGCGATTCCAGCGAAACCAACTCCACCGATTTCGATGGCTTCACCGTTGAGCACGTTCACACCTGCGCCGTCGAGAACTTTAGAAATGTTTTCCGGCTGACTCGATTCGAAGTCGTGGTTGCCCATGACCGCGAGAACCGGAATTCTTACAGCAGCGCGAATATCGGCGACGAGTTCCTCGGCTTCTTCGGGAAGCCCGTAATCTGTAAGGTCTCCGCACAACAGCAGGATGTCCGCGCTGCGGGAAATCTCCGCAAACGCGTCATGCAAAGTACCGCGCGAATGCTTTCCGTAATGGAGATCCGCAGTCGCTGCGATCCGTAATGGTCGCTCAGCCATTTGTTTTTAAGAAACGGAATCCCGACGCGCAATGGACGTTTTTCACAGGTGCTGCGGTGTCCACTCCAACGGGAAAATTGGAGGACGCAGCTCCGCGACGCTCGGGTGAAGGCCCGCGCGACCTCACCCCTATGCGCGCGCTATGAGCTTCGATTGCGTTATGATGTGTGATGACTGCAAAGCGAGCAGCAGCCACCAGGGTGAAAAGCGGCCCCAACGATTTTCATCTTAGCTCGGTTGCAGCACTTCAAAATGCGAATGTCCCGTTTTTAATCGGCGGCGCGTTTGTGGTGGAGGTGTACACCGGTGTTTCGCGACGAACAAAAGACTTCGATCTATACATTCGGCCACGTCATGTCGACGCCGCCTTGGGTGCGCTTGTACGCGCCGGCTATGAGACAGAAGTGACGTCTCCGCATTGGCTTGCTAAAGCCAGACGCCGGCGGGATTACGTTGATCTGATTTTTCGCGCCGGCAATGGATTGTGCGAGGTAGATGACTCGTGGTTCGAGCGGGCGCACGATCACCAGTTGCTCGGGTTGCACGTGAAACTTGCCGCGCCTGAGGAAACAATTTGGATGAAAGCGTACATCATGGAACGCGAACGGTTCGATGGCGCGGATATTGCGCATATTCTGTTGACTTGCGCAGAGAAACTCGATTGGCAACATTTGGTTCAGCGCTTCGGTACTGATTGGCGTGTGCTGCTCAGCCACTTGGTCTTGTTCGGCTACATTTACCCGGGCGAGCAAGAACGAATTCCGATAGCCGTCATGGACGACTTAATCCGATGTTTACGAAAGGAGGAGCCTGTTAGCGGACACAAGCGGCTCTGCCGCGGAACGCTGCTCTCGCGCAAGCAATATTTGATGGACGTGCAAAAGTGGGGATTTCGTGATGCCCGGCTGGAAGAGCGTGTGCACATGGATTCCGGAGAGATTGCGCAATGGACGAAGGCGATTCCGAAAGAGGAGAAAGCGCCAGGGACTGCATCGAAACAGTAGTAGAGTTACAGGAGTCACAAGTCGAACACCGCGTCGCTGGAACATTGTAGCGACCTAACTTCTTGACGGACTAGGGTGGCGAAGCCGTGGGCGCCGGGCTCAGTTCAGCCGGAACGGCAGAAATCATTGGTGACGGAGTTGCAGCTGCAGTCTCGAGGTTGGTTTTTGCTTCATCGAGGAGCTTTTCCTCTTCGGGGTAAATCTTTTCGTCGTCAGCGATCGCGATGTAGTTGTTGGCTGCTTCGATCCGGCCCGCCTGAGCCAGTAACAGCGCGACGTAAACGGCTGCATGCGGATCGTGCAATTGTTCGGGCGACAAACTCTCTACGATTCTAACAGCCTCGGCGTTTCTCCCGAGTCGCGACAGGGAAAAGGCGTAAGTCAGAGCGCAATTAACCTCGTTCGGCGCGCGATCGTATGCCTCCTTGGCAAGTTGATGCGATTGCTCTTTATTTTGTCCCGTATTGAGACCGAGCCGAGCGAGATCCGCTGTAATCGGCGCCTCGTTCGGGGAGCTCTGATGAAGGCGCTGGAGAACGTCGTAAAGCTTGGCTGTTTGATTCTTCCCGCGATAAAGCCGGCGAAGCTCCTCAAGCGCCTCCCGCCGCGTCGGGGGATTTTCTGCGACGCGCCACCAGAGTTCTTCGGATTCTTTCTCAAGTCCCCACTTGGAGGCAAGACGCGCCAGCGCCAGTTCACGTTCTGGCTCCTCATTCGCCAATTGTTCCGCAGAACGCCAGAGCGATTCGAACTCGGCGTTAGGATTTGTGCTGCGGGGCCGTGATTGTCTCGTGGCAATTGCCTGATATGCGAGGCGAAGATATTCGGACTCGCCCCACGTTCCAGCGCGCGTCCAACGTTTCAAGCGCGACCAATTTTTTACTGTCGCATAGGCGTCAGCCACCTCCACGGATGTCGCCGTCGAACTTAGCTGCGCCGCCGGCAACTTGTCGCTCCACTTGACAACATCTCCTGCGAGTTCGTTTTGATTCATCCAATCCATGAGCGATGCGAGATTGGAGGGATCGCGTGCAGCAACTGGTTTCACTCTCTCCAGGATTGAGCGAAACTTTTTCTGGTCGAGCTTCCGATAAAAGTTCAGACAAAGGAGATAATCGCCGAACGTGACCTCCGGCGACATTTGGAGTTGCTGCGCAAAATTGTCCGCCGCGATGAGGTCGTTGCGTGCCACCGCGTCATTCAGCAATGCCCGCAGTGTGCCAGTTCGGTAAGGAGCCAACTTGCTGAGTCGCTGGAGAGTATCATGCGCCTTCGCGCTTTTTTCGGCATCGCGAGAGTGAATCTGCAGGGCTGCGAGATTAAATTGATAAAGATCGTTGGTTGGCTCTTTCTTTACGGCGGCCGCAAACTGTTCCTCTTGCTCTGCCAAATTGCCCTCGGCACGAGCCAGCCAGCCTGCAACGACGTGAAAAGCTGCCCTATCCCGATCACGTGAAGGAACGCGATCGAGCGCTTGCCGCGCAACATCCAGTTTTCCAAAGCGCAACGCAGCGGAAGCTAGATTAAGCTGGCTCTCTAAGTCGGCTGGGAGAAGTCGCGCTATTTGCTCGCGCCATTTCACGGCCTCTTGCAGATTCTGTTTTTCCGCTGCTTCTGCCAAAACGTGAAGGGCTGGCAGAGAATCGGGATGGCGCGCCACGAGTTCTTGCGCCGTCTGTGACGCCTTGTTGAGTTTTCCCTCCTGTAGCAGTGCAGTAGCGCGTCGCAGCAAACGACTTTGGCGCCAGTCGTCGTACAACGTTGACCCGTAACTGAACAAAACAATACCGACCAAAAGAGCGACTGCCGATACGACAACTATAACGCCGAGGCGAGCCGGCCAGAGTCGCCGTTGGAAGAAAGACTCCAGACCGAGAAACAACTCGCGAACTCTTCGGTGCCGGGCATATTTGATTCGTTCCGCCATTTCGTGTCCCTGTTTGGATGCGCGACAGTCCGCCCTGCTTCTCCCAAGCGTGTTCGTGCCCGCGCTACGCCTGAGTCGCTACCTCGGTTTCTTGAACTGGAAGAGTTGCTTCAGTTGATTGGAGGACCTGTTGCCTCAAAGGTCGGCCCCAAACGTAACGTGCAAGGAGGACCTTGACTGTGGCGGTGAGCGGTACGGCAAGGAGTGGACCGATTACCCCGCCAATGAGCAGACCCCACACAAAGATCGATACGATCACCGTCATCGGATGCAATCCGACATAGTTTCCGACAATTCGCGGAGCGTAAAACATGCCTTCGAGATTTTGTATCGCGATGAAAATTCCGGTTACGATCATGGGATGCGTCCAGTCGCCCCATTGAAAAGCTGCAATGAGAACGGCCGGCACCCAGCAGATGATGATCCCAATGTAAGGAATCATGGTCAGGATGACGACAAGCACACCAATGAGCGGCGCAAAATTGAGACCGAAAATCGTCAACGTCGTCCCGATGAGTATGCCATCCACCAGACACACCAGTAATTGGCCTCGAAAATACGCCGTCACATAACGATTGATTTCTGACAGCACGTCCGCGACCTCATCTCTGAAGGGCGATTCGCGCAACGGCAGGTACTCTTTCCATCGCTGTTGAATGCGCGGTTTTTCGTTCAGCAAGAAAAAGAGATAAATCGGCACCAGGATGAGACTGAGCAAAAAGCCTGTGACGCCAAGAAATCCGCCGATGCTTTTCTTCAGAATGTCCCAGAGCTTTCCCAGCACGATCGGGAACGCTTGCTCCAATTTCGGCATTTGCTTTTCTACGTAAGCCTGAATGCGCTGACGGTCAGCAGTCGTCAGCTTCGGGGGGCTTGGAGCAATAATTTCAGTTGCGGGGGCAGAGGCTTGCGGCGAAGCGGCTGGAGTGGCAGTCGACTGTGCGCGAGGAGAAGGAGATGCAACAGGGCCGATGAGCCAGTTCGTAAGACTTGTCGATGCAGATTTTCCGTGCGCGCCGCCAAGCAAGCCGAATGTGTGGTCGAATCGATAGATGAGATCGACTGTGTAGTCCCGTGCCCGTTCGGTGTAGGCGGGAACTTGCCTCGCAAAATTCGCGCTCTGAATGGAGACGGTGGGGATGAGCCACGCGGCGAATCCTCCCAGCGCGAAAAACGCGATCGCGAATACGAGAGCCACAGCTTTCGTCCGACCCAGTGCTCCGCGTGACATTTTCGTCACCAGCGGGTCGAGCAGATAAGTGAGGATCATGGCGATGGCTACCGGGATCAGAATTGGCTGGAGGAAACTAATGACATTGGCCGCGGCCCAAATCACAGCGCCGACGATGATGACAAGGAGAACCACAAAGCAGGCAGTAAGCGCCGCCCACATGGTCTTGCGCTGCCACGCCGTGGGATATTCCTTCATGTCACGTTTTCAACGCCGAACATCGGACTTCGAGCATCCAGCGTCGAATGATCGCGTGGCCGAGCGGATTAGGCTCGGAGGTTCGGCGCTCGATGTTCAGTGTTCGACATCTTGTCTTGATAGCAGTCACTACGTCGGATTGGTTTTGGGCAACTCCTTGCTGATCCTCTTTTTGGTGTCCTCGAGCTTCTCCGCAAGGTTTTTGTTTTTCGGGTCGAGTGTCAGCGCTTTTTGCCAGGCAGCCAATGCGTCCGCCATGCGATTCAATTTCAAATAAGTGTCCCCGATATGTTCAAATACAACCGGATCGTCGTGCTCCGCGCCTTTTGCAGCGCGAAGCAGATCGGTCAATGCCTGATCAAATTTCCCTTTTCGAAATTCCACCCAACCAAGGCTGTCCAGATACGACGCGTTGTTTGGTTCGCCCTCGAGGGCGCGCCTGATCATGGTCTCAGCTTCATCGAGATTCATATTGTGATCCGCCCACATGTAGCCCAGGTAGTTGCATGCCTCTGCCGAATTAGCTGGATCAAGCGCAATTGACTTGCGAAGCAAATCAGCCGCTTTTTCGTACAGACCAGCTTGCTCGGCCGCCGCTCCGTAATTGAAGTAAAACTTGGCATTTACTACATCGTCATCTTGATCGAGCTGCGCTTCGTGTAACGCCTCCTCGAAAGTTGCCACGGCTTGCTGGCTCTGCTTCGCCTCGCGCTGAGCGATCGCCAGGTAGTAAACAATCTCAGGTGCGCCGGGAAATCGGTGCCGAGCGTCTGCCAACAATTGTACCCCCCGGCTTGGGTCTTTTAGCGGTCCGACAAGCAACGCCGCCAAATGCAAATAGGTGCTGGCGTGGTTTGGATTTATCAACAGGCTTTGCTCATAATTCGCGGCGACTTTTGCAAACTTCGCTTTTGCTTCGTCAATGCGGTTTGCGCGCTGCAATGATCGCGCTTCGTCATCCAGTACCTGCGCCAGGAGATCGTAGGGCTGATATTTGTCGGGGTGCTCCTTGATGATTTGCTCAAGCATCTCGACAGCTTTGCCGCGCTGATTCGTCAGAATAAAGCCCGTCGCCAATTTCTCTCGCGCATTTGCGTCCTCTGGTTGGAGTTCCAGAACTCGCAGATAAAGCGGGATCGCTTCCTTCAATTGCTGGGATGCCGCGTAATAGTCTGCTACGTCCTTGAGGATCGCAGGGTCGTCTCCGGCGTGTTCGGCTGCTCTTTTGAAAATCTCATTGACCCTTTTCAATTCGTCCGGTTTCGGCTGCGAGTCAGACTTGAAAAGAATAGCCACGTAAAGCTTTCCGAGGTGCATCCAGAAATTGGGATCGCTACTGCGAACTTTGGTGGCACGATCCAGAGCTTCGAGCGCCTTCTTCTCTTGTCCGGCTGCAATTTCGATTTCGACCAGGCGCTGGTAAGCTTCCACGTCTGCTGGATTTAGTGCGATCGCTCGGTTGGCATAATCGATCGCCTGGTCTGTTTTCTTGAGATACCTCGCATAAATAAAAGCGAGTTGCTGATAAGGCTCGGCATTATTCGGATTCGCCTTGATTGCGTCTTTCAGCACGTCAATAGCCTGTGGAAAATCGTCGTCCTGTATCAGCAAGCCCGCTACGCGTGCGGCGAGTTGCGCCTGGCCCGGATCGACGTTGAGTACCTTGCGATACGCCTCCAGCGCGCGATCCAGCTCGCCGTTTTCTTCGAAAACCATTCCTTCAACAAAATGCGTCAGCGCGCCGGCCTTGCGTTCGCCTCCCGCACGCAATGCGAGGTCTGAAGCTCGTTTTACATTGAACGAGTCATCCTGCCGCGTGACTTGTTTTCCCTGCTGCGAACGCGGAATTTTTACTGGCGAAGTTTTCGTGGTTGGCTCGGCAAATGCATTCGCCACGGCGAGAAGAATGAGCGCGCAAATAATTCCCCTGCGGGCGGAAATTCCGCACTTTGTACGCTCCCTCATCTACGAGATTCTAACTTTCGGTACCGCGCTCCGCAAACCATTGCGCTGCTTACCCCGCGTGATCCAAACTTCGTAGGCGAGGTCCCTCACTTCGTTCGGGATGACCCCGCTTGCGGCTTCACCCGATTTTGGGCGTTGGGCGTTGAGCGTTGGACGTTATCTGGTCGCCAGACCGTTGCAGGTTACGCCTTATAACGCAGACGTTTCTTGTGCCGATGCGCCTTCATGCGTTTGCGGCGCTTGTGCTTGGCAATTTTTGCCTTCCGTCTTTTCTTAAGAGAGCCCATTCAGATTTCCAGATTTGCGAAGCCCGACTCAATCATCTAATCCGCCGCATTGCAACTCAGTTTCGGTGCGGTCGTAGGCGTCATTGGCCAGGTTCTTTCTGGCTTCTGTGCAACCATGATCATGCTCTTCCAGAGGAAAGGCACTCTACCCGCTCCAATGAAACGAACGACGCGGAAACCTGCGTCCCTCAACAGCTGCGAGAGTCTTGCGTGACCACAGTTTGATATGGCCGCCGTCCCACAGAGGCGTGAGATGTGAGTCCCACTTGTTACTTAGCGCAAGAAAAAGATTCTTCAGGTAGCCATGATACGGAGTGCTGATGATAAGATGGCCGCCGGGCCTAAGAACCTGTTTCGCGAAGTGAGGCAGATTGCGAGGTCGAACGAGGTGCTCGATCACCTCCGCGGCGATAGCCACGTCAAAGCTCTCGCTGCCAACCGCTCCTGCCTCGTCGTCCACTCCGAGTTGGTGGAACACCAGCTCTGGCGCCGAATTCTGTGCGAACCGAATGCCGTCAGCGCTCGGCTCGCAACCAACGACTTCGTATCCGCGGCTTGCAAGCTCGCGGCATAGCGCGCCATTGCCGCACCCAATATCGATGACGCGGCGCGCGCGCAACTCCGCGCACAGATTGATAATGTAGCGCACAAATATGCTTCCGTATGCGGCGCATCGGCGGATCCGTAGTGATACTCCGCTAAATAGTCCCTCGATGCTGCGTCCGTCTGCACAGAACAAGGATTAGACCGAAAAAATCCGGCCCAATCCATAGCCTTGGCGCACGAGCAAAATACGACCTGCCTCATCGAAAATGGACGCAAAGACTCCGAGGGATACCATGTGTTCTCGAGAACCCAACGAAAACCGCGGCCGGGAAGCTTGTCATCGAGTATTTTCGTCAGCTTCGCATGCATCAGATGCGCAGACGTTGTAGCGGCGTTTGTGTCAAACGCCGAACTCGGACACTACCAAAAGGCGCTTGGCACAAGCACCTCTACAACTATCGGCTTTCCTGCGAGGGTCCAGCGGGCGCTTTCTTTTTCCCCTCTGGCCCGATGCCGATCTTCTTCAGAAATGGCTGGATCGATTGTTTGCGGCCGAGGAATTTCTTGATAGAAACGTTGACGTCACGAGAATCGCCCGGCTCATAAATTTCGCGGCGCAATTTCATGCCGGCTTGTTTGTCGAGGTAGCCGTCCTTCGCTTT
>Ga0209161_10004099_pt1 | contig 11610 bp, 8 predicted proteins | sample GraSoiAngelo_155_FD_186169 | JGI IMG/M metagenome (GOLD analysis project Ga0209161, IMG submission 186169) | Grasslands soil microbial communities from the Angelo Coastal Reserve, California, USA - 14_1009_13_30cm (SPAdes) (version 2) | ecosystem: Environmental > Terrestrial > Soil > Grasslands ...
ATTTCTACCGCAGCCAGTACGGTCGCTAAACCGCAGCAACTTCGTTAAACGCCGATAATCCGCGACAAAGTCAGATCGATTCGTCGAAATGCTCGAAAGATTTCGATCTTGCCCGCCGGATCAGGCCGCGCGCTTGGGACCGTGACCGGTCAGGTTCAGCTGCATCATTCCGATTTCGCCGCTGCCAGTGAGCTGCAAATTCGAGATTTCGAAAACCGGTGCGCCTTCGACGACAGCGCCACCGGCGCTCGGGAGCTGCACTGATACTTGCTTGGAATTCGAATTGAGCACAATCGATGAAATCTCAAAAGACGGTGAGAATTCGACCGTCGCGATTTGGAACGGAACAACGACGTGGACTGTGGCTTGTCCCTGCTGTGACGGCGTTAGCTGAAGTGGTGCGGCCGCGAAATCCGAAACTAAATGCAAACCCCCGACCGTGAACGAAGGCGATCCAACCACGGTTGGACGCTGCTGTTGCGATGGCGTGAGGCGCACGCTTCCCAGCGTTCCGCCGGCGGGCTGCATCCGTGCGATCTCAAAAGTCACCTGCAGATTCATTGCCGGTTGCGGAGCTGACCCAGCCAAGCGCATCGTCACGATTTTCGAGAATGGCCTTAACTGCAACGCCCCCATCTTGAACGTTGGAGTCAGTTGCATCGACGCAATCTCGAAAGCGAACGTGAGTTGGACGGCAGTTTGCATCGCCCCGGCTGGTTGAGGCATGCCGCCTCGCCCTGCTGAAGCAGTTGGGATTTGGATCGGTTCAGGCATGTTTACTGGTGTGGTTGGTTCGTAAATTCGTGATTCGAAAACGGGCTCAAAAGACGGTTCGCTAGGTTGACGAAGCGCGTCAAATCCGGCCGGTTCAGGTTCAGTGACCTCAATGATGGACGGTTCCTCCACAGGCGTCAACTGAGGAATCGGTTGACCCTGACTAACAGGCTCGATTTCCGGTTCGGCAATCGTTGCAGCGTCGGCAAAGACCGGCTCAATTTCGGGAACCGTGATTTCTTCCGGTTGGGCGGTTATTGATTGCGGAATTTCGACCGGTAGCGACTCAGGCTCAGGCGCAATCCATTCGGGTTGCGCAAACACCGGTTGCGCAATTTCGATCGGTGGCAACTCAGGCTCAGGCGCGATCCATTCGGGTTGCGCAAACACCGGTTGCGCAATTTCGATCGGCGGCAACTCAGGCTCAGGCGCGATCCATTCCGATTGCGCGACCGGTTCACCAACCGCTTCCACCGGCATCGCACCCTGTTCAACAATTGAACCAACCGCTTCGAATGTTTCGACTTTCGGTTCAAGCTCGAACTGGCGCTCACCATTTCCCTCGACTGCCGGTTCCAAAGCCGTCCCGCCGCCAAAAGCACGGCCTGGCGTGCTGAGGGGCACTACTGCGCGGCGCAGTGCCGGCTCGGTTGCTTTCAATTTAAGAGAGACCTGGCGCGGTCCGCCACTCAATCGCGGCATAACTTTCATTTCTCTGGGAGCCGCAGCGGCATATTCCATACCTTCGAACTGCGGACCGGTTGCCGGCGCGGCCCGGCGGAAACTTGCGAAATGAATTCCGCGGCCACGAATTTCGTATACAACGAACACGATGATGCCAATTCCAGCCAAAACGAAAATTGCCGCAATTAAATTGCCGGCTTCAAATTTTCCGCGAGAAACTTCGCCAACATGCGCAGGAGCAAGCGCGGTTGCTGGCGTGGCCGATGCCGCGGCCACGACTGGCGGTTTTGCAGCCGCGACAGGAGCGGGCGCTTGCTGAGCAGGCGCCTTGGCGGGCTGCGATTGCACAACTGCCGGCTCTTCGCGCGTAGCGGGAACGGCCGCGGACGATGCTGGCGCGCGGGCCGCTGCTACTGGCGTTTCTACGATGGGCGAGAAACTCGGCGCGGGCGATGTCGGAATCTCTTCAGGTCTGGCTGGACTGCCAGCGGCAAATGATCCCGGCGCGGCGCCGGAAGATTGTGTGACAGCGGTGCTGGCCGTGGGCTCTTCCGGTTTGGGGGCAGTCGCCTCCATTCCGGCAATCGCGGGTGCAGCGGCCTTGGCCTTAGCTTCGGCTGCTTTACCCTTCGCAACAGCTGCTCCAGGAATTGGGCTTGGCTCTATTGCCGGACTTGATTCGGTTTGTGCTTCAGCCAAAGCAGTAGCGGCTTCAACGGCTGGCGCGGGCGAGGTCGCGAGCGCCGGGCTTTGCATCCAGCCGAGATCGTAAAATGAATCCGCGAAAACAACGTTCAGCGCGGGCGAATAAATTTTCTTCGCCGAAGTGATCCAATCGGTCGCCCTGGTCGGATTGTTATGTTTAAACTCCCACGCGGCCTGGGCATAATAGAGAGCCGGCGTGTCGCCGGTAAACTGGAACTGCTCCATCAACTTCTGAGCACGACTGTCTTTGCCTTCCAGCAACCACGTCATGTAGATGTCGAACTTGATCAGTTGCGCGGCTTCGGTTTTGTCTCCGCCCGGTGTCTTGCTCAGGAGCGCTTCAAACCGATCGCGCGCGGCGGCATAATCTTTTTTCTTCAATGGCACCAAAGCCAGATTGAATTGTGCCTGGCGGAATTTTGAATCCGCTTTCAACGCCTTTTTGAATTCGGCCTCGGCCTGATCGAATTGCTTTTGCTCCAGCAAAATTTCGCCCCGCAAATTCAAAGTAGCTGCCTGATTTGGATCAGCCGCGTCCGCGTCGTCGATAAATTTGCTGGCGGCGGCAAAGTCGCGTTGTTGATAAGCCTGCCGCGCCTGCTCAACGCGGGATCGGGCAAACGCCTTGGTCTTGGCCGCACGATCAGCCGCTGTGGTTAACTCAAGGGCTGCGCGTGTTTGGCCGGCCTGTTTTTGTAGCCAACCGACCTCGTAGAGCGATTCGGCAAAAAGCTTGTTCAGCTGGGGCGAGAAATTCTTTTCCGCTTGTGCCATCCAGTCCTTCGCTTCCTTCGTCTTGTCTTGCTGGAGTGCGATCGCCGCGTTCGCGTAGTGGACTGCGGGGGTGTCCGGAGAAAGCTCGAACTTGGCCAGAAGCGAATCGACCATGTTCTCTTTTCCTTCGAGCAAATAAGTTAAGAGGATTTTATATTGAATGAGCTGGGTCGCTTCGCCCTGCAGCTCAGACGCGTTGCTCGAAAGTAATTCCTGAAAGCGATTGCGCGCCTCAGCCCAATCCTTTCTTAGAAACGGAATCTCGGCCAAATTGAAACGGGCGTTCCAAAATTTCGAATCGATCCGCAACGCTTCGCGCAGCGCGGCTTCGGCTTTGTCGTAGATTCCTTGGCGCATCATGATTACGCCGCGCAAGTTTTGCGATTCGGCGAGGTCCGGCTGACGCGCGTCAATCGCGTCGAGTTCTTTCAGTGCGTCCGGAAAATTATTCCCGTCGAACGCTCGAAAGGCTTTGTCATACATTGCTTCGAGTTCCGCTTTCGAAGGAGCAACGTTGTCCGCCGCCAAGGAACCGAGCACCAACACTGCGACCGCCGCGATTTTGCGAATCTTCATGCCTCTTGCCATCAAACCTTTTCGCAAGCCCAATTACAAGCCCTAAATTTTTGACGCTGGAAGAGGATTTTCCTGCTCCCAGAGCAGCCGGAATTAAGCCCGCTTACGCGTTGAGATTTGCGACGATCCGCAAGCCTTCCAGGGTAAGATTTGGATGGACGGCATCGATCTCGGGTAGCCGTCCGGCGATCAAATCGGCGTAACCGCCGGTCGCAATCACATGCACTTTCTTCCCGGGAAAGCGCTCGGCCTTGATCCTGGCAATAATCTCGCGCACGAGTCCGCGATAGCCGATCACCGCGCCGGAGCGCATCGCCTCGATTGTCGATCTTCCAACGGTCGACCGAGGTTCTTTTAAAGAAAGCTTCGGCAAAAGCGCGGTCCGTTGATAAAGAAAATTTGTCATCGATTCCAGTCCGGGCGCAATCACTCCGCCGACGTATTTTCGTCGGGCCGAGACGATGTCGAATGTCACTGCGGTCCCAAAATCAACTACAATGGCGGGACATCCATAAAGCGCGGCGACCGCTGCTGCATTTGCCAGCCGATCCGCCCCAATTGTTTTCGGATTCGGATAATCGATTCCAACGCCAAGGTCGACCCGCGGCGTTAACCATAAAATCCTTGATCGCTTCGCGGCTTCCCGGACGGTACCGTTTTTCTTCGGCACGACTGAGCAGACAACGAAGATATCGATCCTGTCCGTCCCCGGACGGACTCGCCGTGGCGAGCGCCGTCTCACAAAGCGTTGAAGCGTCGCAGCCGTGAGGTTTGCGGTGGGAATGCGCCTCGGTTTCAAAATTCGCCGCCGGGTCGCGAAGGCGAGTTTTGTAAACGAGTTGCTGATATCGATCAGCACGTAATTTGTCGCACCCACGAAATGCGACTTCACTGCGAAGACGCACCGAGGTCAAGTAGCGAACTTGCGACGTAATCCCCGACCGCGTAGCCTCGTCGCGTGCGAAAGTTGGTCCATCGTCCACGACGGTTGCGGCGGTCTCCAGCTATAAGAAATCTCGTTCGCGAAACCAATCTCACCGCGCACGATTTCGTGTTGCCTCTTTTCGTCAACCAAAAGATCGACAAACGACGTCCAATCGCGAGCATGCCAGGCGTCTTTCAGGTTCCGCTTGGCAAAATCGTCGATGAAGCGCGACAGGCGCACGACGCCGGGCTCCAAGCCGTTCTCCTTTTTGGGATTCCGCAAAAAAAGGATGAACATGCAAGCGGCGCTTATGCCGAAAACGGCGTTGTGCAAAAAGCGTTGCGCGCGATTAAGGAAAAATGTCCGGATGTGGTCGCGATCACCGATGTTTGTCTTTGCGAATACATGAGCCATGGCCATTGCGGCGTGACCCGCATCGACGGCGATCATTTCCATGTGCTGAACGATCAGACTGTCGATCTTCTGGTGAAAACGGCGCTCTCGCACGCGCAGGCCGGCGCAGACATGGTCGCGCCCAGCGACATGATGGATGGCCGCATTGGCGCAATTCGCGAAGCGCTCGATATGAACGGTTTTGCTGAAACCGGAATTATGAGTTACGCGGCGAAGTTCGCTTCTGTCTTTTACGGTCCGTTTCGGGAAGCCGCCGAAAGTCCGCCTCAATTTGGAGACCGCCGCTCCTATCAAATGGATTCGGCAAACGCCGACGAAGCGTTGCGCGAAGTCGGCCTCGATATCGACGAAGGCGCGGACATCGTGATGATCAAACCGGCGTTACCGTACATCGACATTCTCTGGCGTGTGCGCGAGCGCTTTCGCAAGCCGACCGCGGTTTACCACGTCAGCGGTGAATACGCGATGATCAAGGCGGCAGCCGAAAAAGGCATCGTGGACGAACGCGCCGCCGTGCTTGAGATCATGACTTCGTTGAAGCGCGCCGGGGCAGACATCATTGTAACCTACTGGGCGCGCGAACTGGCCAAATGGATCAGCGCCTGAGGAATCGTAACGGCGAAACGGAGGCGCACGCTCGTCTGAAACGCCTCGCTCTCGTTTGGGCTCAACGAGAAGGCTACTCCGCCTGCGCGATGGAAGTCACTTTGCCGCGCTGCCGATATCGCGCAGACCTCGCGGCGTATCGCCCGAATGGAAGACAACCAGTCGTGACCGCAATTTTTGAGTGCAAACAGGCGCTGGTCGATCTTCGACGTGACAACGGATGCACTTCGACAACGATGCGGCGTCTCGAGCAAGTTCACCGGAGACGTGAGATTCTGGAGAGAAATCTGCGCGTTCATTACCCAGCGCTGCGCGTTGCCGATTCACTCTTCGACGAATTCGATTCGCACAATTTCTCCGCGATCGACCACCGCGGTTACAAACAGGTTGTGCGGCAAACGCAGGCATTACAAAATCGACTCTTCGATTGCACAAAATTTGAAACGTTAATTCGCTATCGCTGCGCGAATTTGTTCTTTCTCGTTTTGCCCAGCGAATTGTTTCGCGGGCCGGAAATTCCGATTGGCTGGGGCGCGTTGATTGAATCGAACGGCGAGCTGATCCTGGCGCGCAAACCGGTGTGGCACGAAATGGAGCCCGAAAGTCAGCTCCGCTTCTTGGAGCGGATTGCCGCCGCCGGCACACGTGTGCTAAATCGACAGCACGAAATCACGTTTGAGAACGTCGCGACCGCACCTGGTCGATCTTAACGAAGGTCGATTCTAGCCGCGTTTGACCAGTAAGTTGCGCCCGGTCATTTCTTTCGGTTTTTCCATTCCAAGCAAGAACAGGAGCGTTGGCGCAACATCCGCCAGAATCCCGTCTTCGCATCGAAATTGCCCGGCATCATTCGCTACATAAATGCAATGAACAAGGTTTGTAGTGTGCGCGGTATTGGGTGAGCCGTCGGGATTTCGCATCTGTTCGCAATTGCCATGGTCAGCGGTGACGATGCATTTGCCGTCGAGCTCAAGCAGTTTCGGAATAATCCGACTGCAACATTCATCTACTGTCTCGACCGCTTTAATGCCGGCTTTCACAACCCCGGTGTGACCGACCATATCAGGATTGGCAAAGTTCAGGATGATCAGATCAAATTTGCCCAGGCGCGATAGCAGTTCATCCGTTACCTCAAGCGCGCTCATTTCGGGCTTCAAATCGTAGGTGGCGACTTTGGGCGATGGGATCAGTTTCCGCTCTTCCCGCAGAAAAGGCTTTTCCACTCCGCCATTAAAGAAATAGGTCACGTGCGCGTATTTTTCAGTCTCGGCGATGCGCAACTGGGACTTGCCCGCTGCGCTTACCAGTTCGCCGAGAATATTCTTTAGGTCTTGCGGAGGGAAAATGAACGGGGACGGAAAGCGAACGTCGTACTCAGTCAGCGAAGTGAATTTGATTTGCGGCCACACTTCCCGGTCAAAAGAATCGAAATCCTGGAACAGAAATGCTTGCGATAATTGGCGCGCGCGATCGGCCCGAAAATTGAAAAACAAAACGACGTCGCCATCGCGAACGCGTTGCTCATTCGCCTGAGCAAAAATCAACGGCGGCATGAACTCGTCCGTCTTGCCCTCGCGATAGTGCCGATTCAAAGCTTCGGATGGAGAGTCTTCGCAAATCTCGCCGCGTCCGAGAACGACCGCGTCCCACGCTTTCTTGGTCCGGTCCCAACGACGATCGCGATCCATCGCAAAATATCGTCCCACTACAGTCACAATTTGCGCACCGCTTTCGCGAAGTTGTTCTTCGCAGATCTTCAGATACTCCCGTCCGCCGGTGGGCGACGAGTCACGACCGTCGGTGAAGGCATGAACGAAAATCTCATCAACGTTTGCAGCCCTGGCTGCGTTCGCGAGTGCAATCATGTGATCGTAATGGCTGTGGACGCCGCCATCCGAAACCAGGCCTAACAAGTGAAGGCGATGTCCCCGCGCGGTTGCGAAAGTTTCCTGCGCGACGTGATTTCGGGTCAGCTCACCATCGGCAATCGCCTTATTAATTCGCGTAAGGTCCTGGAGAACGACGCGACCCGCGCCCAAATTCAGATGCCCGACTTCCGAGTTGCCCATTTGGCCTTCGGGTAAACCAACATCAGAACCACTAGCGCTCAGTTTGCTACCAGGATAATCGCGATAGAGCTGGTCGTGAAAGGGCGTGCTGGCAAGAAGGGTGGCGTCGCCATTTTGCTCGCGCGACTTCTGGCCGCCGGGATTGATCCCCCAGCCATCACGAATGATGAGCATCACCGGGCCGGCCATATGCGCGCACTCTGCCGACGATTATGAAGTCGGACAAGCGGTTTCCTGCGGTTGCGGGATTGACAATAGAACTAATGCGCAGCTACATCGCGCTGGTGAAATGGCGCAACCAGTTGCTCGCGCTTTTGTGCCTCGCTGTTTTCGCTGGGTTGGGGGTTCTTTATTTCCAGCATTGGGTCGTCCAAAAGCCGTTCGGGATAATTCTTGTTATCGGGGAGGGGCTCGCACCGGAACGGATTGCGCTGACTCGTGTTTATCTCGGAGGCTCCGACGCGCGTTTGGCCCTGGACGGAATGCCACACGTCGCGCTGGTAACTAATTACTCCAGAGATTTCGCGGTCTCCGATCAGGCAGCGGCCGCGAGCGCGCTGGCCACCGGCGTTAAAGTCAATAATCGCTCCCTCTCGATTGATCCCGCCGGCAAACCGCTCGCAAACATTATCGAATTGGCGCGGGGTCGGGGACGTGCAACGGGTTTAGTGACAAATGAATCGCTGACAAATGCGACATGCGCGGCGTTTTATGCCCATGCGCCGAACGCGAACGACAGTGATCAAATTGCGCGTCAACTCGTTGAAAGCGGCAAGATCGATATCTGCATGGGAATGAGCACGGCCGAGTTTCTGCCCGAAGCAAAACAGGGGCAACGACAAGACAATCGCGATCTTCTCTTAGAATTGCGCCAAAGCGGTTTCGACATAGTCCGGACCCGAGCGGAATTGGAATCCATTCCGGGGTGGCGGCGGCCGAAACTTTTCGGAGCGTTTGCGGATGGAAATAGCGGTAGCAATCAGGCCGCTTGGAATGACGAACCCGCTTTGTCCGACATGGTGCGGCGTGCGATTGAGTTGTTGCAATTCAATCAGCGCGGTTACCTGCTCATCGTCGACGCGGGTCGTATGCGAAAAGCGGCCGAAACGAACAATGCGGAAAAAACGTTAACCGAAACCGCCGAGCTCGATCGCACGCTCTCAACAGCGCAGCGTTACGCCGGACCGAAATCGACAATCATTGTGAGCGGCGATACCGCGATCGGTGGGTTGCACGTGAACGGTTTTCCATTCCGTAAGGACAGCGGAATCGCGTTACTCGGATTGAACCCGTCAGGCGAACCGTGGATGACTTGGGCAACCGGTCCAAAGGGGGTTCAATCGTATGGCGCTGCAAAAGGCCCGGAAAAACAAACACCCGCCAACCCGGACGAAGTTACCCGAAAAGATCAAACCGAGCCGGCTGCATTTTACACCAGATCAGCGTTGGAAACGGTGGAGGACGTTGTGTCATTCGGAAGCGGCCCTGGCACGGAGATGTTACACGGCACAATCGACAACACGCAGATTTTTAAGATCATTCGAGACGAGCTTTAAAAGGAAGCAGATCCTTTTCCGGATCGTAGGCCCAAAAAAAGACCCACCGCGATCCTGGGTGGGTCTCTTTAATTAAGAATGCCTAACGGCAGACCGTTATGGACTGACGATCGGAACAAAAACGAATGGCGGCGGATCCGGAAGATTCGGCGGCGGTCCTTCTTCAGGCGGTCCTTCCGCAACTTCCTTGGCCTCCTTGCCTCCGCCAAAATCTTTTGCGTCCTTGCCATCGACCAAAGCCGTGTTGGCGATTGTTAGTTTCGCCGTTGAGTAAACTGCGAGCTCCGCAATACGACCGGACTTGGCAACGTTAAAAGTAAACTTCACATACTTCGCTTCGGTCGGGCCAAGTTTTATTTTGGTGACGTTGGCGGTGAGATCCTGCTTCGCGATTTGGTGCCATTGGAGACTGCCAGTAGCCAATTTCGAATTAGAGGTCGCAACGGTTACGGTGCCCTTTGTGCCGTTGTTCAAAAACGACACGCTGTCGATGTTTTCGATTTTGGAAAGCGAAAGTACCAGCTCGGTTTGTCCATCGACCAAGGCATAACCGACGCCTGGCTGACCTGAAATCAGGGCCGCTTCTGCGATTTTGTCGTCTACCCGGGCGCCAACGCTAACGCGGGCGACGTTGTTCAGTGCAAGTTGCCCGGCAGTCGCGACCAAGGTCTGGACGAGAACGAGGCAAAAGGTCAGCGCAACAATTCGATGAAAGCGAGAGAAAGGTGCGCTCATAATTTTCATACCTACAAAAAATTGATAGTACGTTGGCCACGCTCTTTTTGGCAATACAAATGTTCGCCCCACTCTGAAATTATTTTCCACGCGGCTGGCGCCGCCTGCCCGCTACAAGCCAAAAACAGCGACCGGCCATTCAGGCCGGTCGAAACTGTGGAACCTTAACGCGATCGTCCCAGCGACTAGAGCCGGCTGGCGACGTGTTGCTCGCCGAGGAAGCGGTTGCTGGCAAGAAGGCCCGTGCGTGTTGCGGCTCGGTACTTTCTTGTCCCGTCATAAGCGTAAAGCGGTATGTACGACGACCGCCCAGCGCGCTCAGCGCGGAATGCGCTCCAATTGATGGTCGGATCGAGAATGTATGTTCCGTCAGCGGCGGCCCACTCAAGCCAGGCGTGACTCTTGCGGCTGGTCCACATGCGTTTTCCGATCACGAGCCGGACATTTTCGACTCCGCGTGAATGCATCGCGTTGTAAAGCGCAACTGCTTTGCCCTTACAATCGGCGTAGGCGCCGAGTTGGACCTCTTCGGGAGTTTTCCATTCCGTGGAGAAGCCGTACGGAATCACCCTCAGGTTTCCAATCCAATGATTGACCAGCGAGATTGAAATACTTTCGTCCTTGTGCCCGGAGGCTGAGCTAAGAATCGGCCGGATACGGGTCATTTGCCGGTCGTAAGGCGTGGAATCAACCGTAATGAAAGCGGATTGGGCAAAAGCGGACAGGCAAGAGAGACAAAAGAGGGCCAAACCGATGAAGGCGACTTTGCGAAGTGAGTAAGGGCGGATGCTGATTGTGACCATAATGGTGATAATCACCATAAGCACGGGCTGTGCCACGCCCAAAAGGCCAAACTCCCCCTTGGCAACTCCATTGAATCGGCCAAACTCAGTTGCCTCGCGCCCGTATCACGTGAATCTGAAACAAGCCCGCCACCCAAATTCTCTCCGCGTCACCGTATGGCTCTTGCTCGGCGCGACTCTTATCGTCGTTTTGGCGGCCAGAATTCGCCTGCTTGGGTTGCCTTTGGAGCGGGACGAGGGCGAGTATGCTTACACGGGCCAACTGCTTTTGCAGGGCATCCCGCCCTATCAGCTGGCCTACAGCATGAAGTTCCCGGGCACCTCCGTTGCCTATGCCCTGTTGATGTCGATCTTTGGCGACTCGATTACCGCCATTCACGTCGGCCTAATCCCAATCAATTTGCTTACTGCAGGATTAATTCTCTTCCTCGGCCGAAATATTTTGGGCGAGCTCGGCGGATCCGCAGCCGCGGCCGCCTATTGTGTTCTGTCACTAATGCCTAACGTGCTCGGCTTGGCGGCGCATGCCACTCATTTCGTCGTTATGTTTGCCGTCGCCGGCACTCTTCTTCTGAGCCGCTCATTAGATCGACAATCTAGAACACTAATCTTCGCGAGCGGTAGCCTGTTTGGATTCGCGTTACTGATGAAGCAACCCGGATTGTTCTTTGTCCTTTTTGGCTCGGTCTACCTTTTCAGCCGGGATTGGCGCGCGCAGCTCAATGCTCGCGACATCGTCGTCCGCAACTTAATCTTTCTGAGCAGTGCGAGCGTTCCGTTTTTGGTCAGTTGCTTAGCTTTCTGGAAGGCTGGTGTCTTCGAGAAATTCTGGTTTTGGACGATCAAATACGCGGGCCACTACGGCAGTCAGGTTTCAATCGCCGAGGGGTTTCGGCTTTTTGCCGGACATTTTTGGGGCGCACTAGGAACAGCATGGCCAATCTGGTCTCTCGCGGCGATTGGCGCCATCGTGTGCGTTGTTAAGCCGG
>Ga0209161_10004100_pt1 | contig 11606 bp, 13 predicted proteins | sample GraSoiAngelo_155_FD_186169 | JGI IMG/M metagenome (GOLD analysis project Ga0209161, IMG submission 186169) | Grasslands soil microbial communities from the Angelo Coastal Reserve, California, USA - 14_1009_13_30cm (SPAdes) (version 2) | ecosystem: Environmental > Terrestrial > Soil > Grasslands...
TCGAACGCGCGAACCGCCCAGGCGTCGATGCCCGCGCTGCGGAACATGAACTGGCCGGCCAGCGCGCCGTGGTAGCTCGTCCCCGTGCCGACCAGGAAAATCCGGGCGCAGCCTCGAAGACGTTCGGCCGCCCGCGCCGCGGCATCGTCGGATAACAGCCTGGCCAGCTCGCGGGGCTGGCTTTCCAGCGTCGCTTTCAGATACCCGCCAGGTTCGTGTGAGTCAGGCACCCGTGTCCGCGCCGGGCAATGTGATTCCTCTCTTCTGGAGCAGGTCGAGGATCTCTCTTTGCTGCTGGAGCATCGTGCGCTGCTGCTCGAGCATCTTGAGCTGCTGAACATTGATGGCGTGCAGCGTGGTCAGAGTGATGTGGTCGGCCTCCGCGCGCGCGTCCTGGCTGGCCGAGATCACGTTCTGGCCGACGATGATGATCGGGAGCAAGACCAGCTGCAGGAAGGATTGGCTCAACCACGCGATCCCGACGTATGTATCCCCGGTCACGAATGCGTGGTAGGCCTGGGGCAGCGAGATGAGCGCGATGAGCACGAATATGTACGCGGCCCACATGGTGCCGACGGCTCGGGTGATGTGAACCGCAAGCCAGCTGTTGAAACGACCAACCGCGCCGGCGCCGTGCACGACCGGGGCCACGGACCGCGAGGTGATCAGGCGAGGCTTGTGATCGGCCGGCGATGCTTTGGCGGCTGCGTATTCCGCCCGGTGCTCCTTGCTGCTTATCCGTCGTTCGTGGCTAGGCTCTCTCGTTTTCGGTTGCTCCATCTCGGCGCATAAACCTAAGACAATTACACGCATGGCGAACGAGGTTTTTGAAACGGTGCGCACGATCCTGGCCGTACGCGAGTACCAGGACAAACCGCTACCGGAGGATGTCGTGCGCCGGATCGTCGAGGCCGCGCACCTCACCGCGAGCGCCTCGAACACGCAGCCATGGCATTTCGTGCTGGTCCGCGAGCGCGAACGGCTGCGCAAGCTGGGTTCGCTGGTCAGGACCGGTCCCTACATCGCGAATGCGGCGGCCGCCGTCATCGTCGCCTATGAGAAGCAGAGCCGCACCGGGCTGTCGGACGCAAGCCGGGCCATCCAGTCGATGCTGCTCGCCGCCTGGGGGGATGGCGTCGGATCCAACTGGACCGGCTTCGGCAGCCTGGAGAACGTGCGCATTGAGTTTGGCCTTCCCGACACCTACGAGGTGCTCGGGGTGCTGCCGTTCGGCTACCCGAAGCGGAAGGTGATCGGCAACAAGAAGCGAAAGCCGCTCGATGAGGTGGTGTCAGCGGAGCGCTTCGGCACGCCCCTCACGTAACCTGCCGCCGCGCCCCAGCCGAAACGGGGCATCGAGGAGGGCGAAGAGGATGACGGCGATCAGGGTCGCCGACAGGATGTACCACGGCCACGGGCCGAGGACGTCGAGCAGCGTCGGGCTGGGCGGTTTGCTCCGGAGGTACATGTAGTTGGCGCCGGTGGCGGCGTCGACGACCCCGACCAGCGCCGCGTAGGCGAGGGTCAGGCCGGCCACCCCGACGACCGACAAGAGGCGCGGATGCTGCCTGAGTCCGACCACCAGCACCAGGGCCGCCGCGACCACGCCGCCGTGCGCGATGTAGTACTGGAGAAACGGATAGCTCGGGAAGTGCTGCGGGAGGTCGGGTGTCAACAGCGCCTGGATGGTCCCGGCCAGACCCCAGAAGTACGTGAGCTCGACCAGCAGCGGATGGCGCGTCCACAACGCCGCGGAAGCGATGAAAATGGCCACGTCGCAAAGCTGCAGGGGCAGTGACAGCGCCAGCCGGCTCCCCGGTTCTCCACCCCCAAGCAGGTACACCCACCAGCTGACCTCGTCGACGACGAGCACACCCGCCAGCACCCGCAGCCAGGGGCCTGGTCGCCGGCGCGCCCCGACAACGAGGACCGCCGTCGATCCGGCGATCACGATCAACGCGATGACATGCTCAGGCGCCAGCAAGTCACTCATCCGCAGTCGGATCCAGCCTCCTCGCATTCGGGAGTGACGCCGAGGCGGTGGAAACGCGCTCGGCGCTTGGCAAACCACCGGTAGAAGGCCTCTTCCGCCGCGGCCACAGGCCGGACCTGATAGAGGGCGGCAACCGCCCGCCCCCCGCCACCCATCTCCGCCAGCACGCGGTTGATCGCGGCAGCGCCCTGGAGCCGGTGGCCATCACGATCGATGGTCCACGCAGCGCGATCCGCCTCCTGGCGCGAGACCCCATGAAGCTCGAGGGCTCCCCGCTTCTGGTTGGCGACAGCCAGCACACGGCCGGCACGGTCGCGCCGGCGTACCCAGCGCGCCATCCGAGTTCAAACGCCTCAAGTCCCGTCAAAGAGAAGGACCAGGTCAGGTTTGGTCATGCCAGCGACCACCCCGCCAGACCCAGCAGCGAGTAGACCACCGCGTTGAGGGTGCCGTGGACCAGGGCCATTGTCCCCAGGTCCAGCGCCGGTATCGGGAGAACCCGGCCCGCGGCGTAGTCGACGCCCAGCAACATCGGAATCACTATCCCGGCGGCGGAGATGATGAGCAGCCACCTGGCGGTTGGCTTGGGCAGCGCCGGCGCGATCACCAAAGCTGTCAGGGCGGCTGTGCCCAGGATCCCTATCGCCAGCAGCACTGGTCCGATCACGGTCAGCGCCGCGGTCCCGGTGGCGATCCCAGTCGCGGTCAGCGGCGTGGCGATGACGACCAGCAGTCCCGCCGTCGCGCTCCCCAGACGGAGACGCCGGGGCCGATCCCGCATAGCGCGAAACGCGACCGCGGACATGATGGTTGCGGCAAACCCGGCGTAGTGGAAGTGCACGGCGGTGAGCTCGACGATCGGAGCGCTGTAGCCGAGCGAGGTGCCGCTCCGTGAAGCGACGAGCCAGGCCCCGCCCACGGCCAGAAAGCCGAGGGCCGCGGCCGGCAGCAGGTGTTCGGGCCGGAGCGACCGCGCCTCAGCCAGCTCGAGGATGCCGGCGATGCCGGCGATCGCGCACACGGCGAACCAACCCAACGCGAGAGCCCCCGCCGGCACACCCTTCGGCGCCACAAAGGCCAGGATCGCGGCGAGCGCGCCCGCCGGTTGCAGGATCCGGGCGATCCGCAGCACGCGGAGGGCCCGGCGGCCGGTGAGCGGGACCACACGAAAGCCGAGCGGTGCGATGGCAATTGGCGCCAGCAGGAAAAGGAGGTCGACCAGGGTCAGGGCGCCGGCGACGACGGGAAAGGGCTGGTCCGCTATGCGGACACTCTACCCAAGCAGGGGGCGGCGCTTTCTCAGTCGCACGAATCCGAGGAGGATGAGCAGGACGGCGGTGGTGGCAAGGATCCAGCGGACCTCAGAGCTGATCGGATCCGCGAATCCTACCTGGAGCGAGTACGGAATCCAGGCCAGGAAGAGGACTGTCCAGAGCGACACATTGACGACCGTGAGGATGCGCAAAGCCTTCATTGCGTTAACGCGATGTCCCGCCGGTCTCCTTGAGACAAAAAAAAGAGGCGCCGCCCCGGCGGCGCCTCTTGAGGAAGGAAAAAAGCTAACCCATTGCCGGGCGCCGCTGGACTCCCTCCGCCTCGACGGGCTCCTGTTCTTCGTACTCCTTCGTATGGTCGAGCGCCGACCGATCTTTCAAAGCCGCGACCGCTGCGAAGCCCACGACGCAGCAACCCAGGATGTAGGCGCTGATCCAGTAGGCATTGTGCGTGCGCGCCCAGATCTGCGTCGCGATGAGAGGGGCCGGACCACCGGCGATCACCGAGGCGAGCTGGTAGCCGAGCGATGCGCCGCTGTAGCGCAGCCGCCCGGTAAAGCTCTCCGCGATCAGCGATGCCTGCGGGCCGTACTGCATGTCGTGCGGGATCAACGACAGCGCTATGACGACGAAAACCACGCCCGCGATCGCGGTCGCGTAGAGGCCGAAGTAGACGAATCCCCAGACCGCCATGGTGGCGATGCCGATCATGTACATCCTCTTGCGACCGATTACGTCGGAGAGATAACCGGACAACGGAATCGATACAAACGAAACGAGCGACGCGACGACGACGGCGGTCAGAAGGAATGACCGCTGGAACTTCAGCACGGTGCCGAACGTGTAAACGAAGGTCGTGAAGAGGTAGAACGGCGCCTGTTCGGGAAGGCGCAGCAGCGCGCTGAGGATGATCTCCCTCCAGTTTCGCCGGACAACCTCCCTGACTGGACGCGGCTCGACGCGCCTTTCCGCCATCAGCGCCTGGAAGACCGGCGTTTCGAGGATGCCGAGCCGGATGTAGAGGCCAACCCCGACCAGGATGATGCTCAGCAGGAACGGAATCCTCCAGCCCCAGACCAGGAATGCGGAACCGGTCAGGTTCTGAGTGATCAAGGTCGCGAGCGTCGCCAGGAGCAGGCCTACCGGCACGCCGAACTGCGGCCAGCTGCCCAGGAAGCCCTTGCGCTTCTGGCTCCCCCACTCCATCGACATGAGCACTGAGCCGCCCCACTCTCCGCCCACGCCAAGCCCCTGGCATAGCCGCAGCAGCGTCAAGACGACCGCGGCCGCAGTTCCGATTGTTGCGTAGGTAGGCATGACGCCGATGAGAAACGTGGCGATTCCCATCACCAGCAAGGTCGCAATCAGCGTCGCCTTGCGGCCGATCCGGTCGCCATACGTGCCGAACAACCAGGCTCCGACTGGCCGCGCGGCAAAGCCGATGAAATAGATCGCGAAGGCCTCGGTGACGCCGGTGATTGGATCCGACTTTGGAAAGAACAGCTTGGCGAAGACGAGGGCGGTCATCGTCCCGTAAAGGAAGTAGTCGTACCACTCGATCGAGGTGCCGACGGTGCTTGCCACCACCGCCCGCATCATCTGTTTACGGCGTTCCTCCGGACCCAGTGACGCCAAAGCAGCCGAACCCACGTTATTCGCCATATTCACTCCCCCAGCAGACGCGTTTTGGCCTGCAGCTACTTAATTCTTTATCACTTTTCGGGGAACTTTGCAGCGATCCGCTTCCCAGGCCGCCTCCGCCTCGCCGATCGGGGTCGATGGCGGGCCGTTGCGGAAGGGCCAGATCTCCTCGGCGATCCGGCGCCAGTTGGCGGTCGCGTTCAGGCTGCCAAGGACCGCGTACAGCCCCAGATTGATGCGCTGCATGATCACGTACGCCCGCGGCACGTCCGAGTAGGGCGCCAGCGGACCTCGCGCGTCAAAGAACCGGCGGACGATCGCCGAGGCGTAAGCAGGGGTAAGCGTCATGGGTGCGTCCTGCAGCACGGTGCCGTAGAACTGGCCGAATCGGTCGACGACGATCTTCGTGGGCACCGGTGCGCCGGCGCGCAGGAAGCCGGCCCGCTCGAGGGCGGCGCGGAACGCCTCGTAGTCCTTCTCGAAGACGAGGAAGCGCACCGCGTCCACCAGCGGCGCCAGGTCCTGGTCGGTGAAGCGCTTGGTGAGGCCAAAGTCCAGGAACGTGACCCGGCCACCGCGGTGGAACAGATAGTTCCCCGGGTGGGGGTCGCCGTTGAACGCGTGCAGCCGGTACAGGCTGCGAAAGACGAAGCGGTGGATGGTTTCGGCGGCGAGGTCCCTCTCATGCTGGTCCCAGCCGAGCAGCTCGTCGAACGTCGCGCCCGAGACGAGCTCGCTTGTCAGCACGCGCGGCGTGCTCAGCTCCGGCAGGACATGCGGCACGCGGATCACGGGATGCCCCTCGTAGTAGCGCGCAAAGAGGTCCTGGCTTTCCGCCTCGCGCACGTAGTCGACCTCTTCCTGGAGGCGCGCGCCGAGCTCGTCGACCAGCGAGCGGGTGTCGAGACCTGGGAATGCGGCGCCGACGATGCGCCGCAGGAGCCCGACGTTGCGGAGGTCGGAGGTGATGCTGCGAGCGATGCCCGGGTACTGCACCTTGACCGCGACCGCGCGGCCATCCTTGGTGATGGCGCGGTGGACCTGGCCGATGGACGCGGCCGCGATGGGGAGCGGATCCCACTCTGCGAAGACGCGCTCGGGCACGTCGCCAAGCTCGTCGACGATGACCGACGCCGCGAGCGCGGGCGTCATCGGCGGGGCCCGGTGCTGGAGCCGCGACATCGCCGCACGGAAGGTCAGCGGCATGTCGTCGTAGATGTAGCTCGCCATCTGGCCGAGCTTCATCAGCACGCCCTTCATCGATCCGAGCTCCTCCGCGACCTCGTCAGCGGACCGCAGCGCCAGGTCGTGGCGAAGCTCGCCGCGCCGCTCCACTGAGGCGAACAGCAGGCGCGGCGAGCGGGCCACGTAGCGCCCGCCGACGCGCAGGACCAGCCGGGCCAGCGCGGCGCCGCGGCTGACGCGGGACTGCTTCATCGCCGCGGTGATTGCGCTCATGAGCGCATGCGGAGCTCGATCCGCTGCCTGGCCTCGAGCACGCCCGGGAGTGCCTCGAACGCCAGGTCGATCGCGCCCAGCAGCTGGCGCACCGACTCGCGTTCCATCAGCTCGGAAGGCGGCGCCTCGAAGCCGTACATCGCCCGGGCCCACTCGGGCAGCGTGCCCACGGCAACCTGGGCGAGCTCCGTCCACAGGTCGCGCAGCTTGGCGTCGAGATCCGGCGGGTCGAGCACTACCGCGATCGCGTCCCTGGCCGCGGGCGTCGCCTGGCGCAGCTCCACCGACTCGATGTACTCATGGAGTGCGGCCACCGTGGTTGGGACCTCATCGCGCGGAACGCCGACGATCTCGGCGAATCGGACCATCTCGGCCACGTACCGGTCGGCGTCGGCGGCGTCGAGGGTGCGGCCGTAGCGCTGGACCACGGTGACGATCGAGTCGACCATGCCGGCGTGGACCCACAGCAGCAGGCTCGGATCCTCGGCGCTGTACGGAAGTCCGGTCTCGTGGTCAGTGCCCCGCACCTGGGTGTGGACCTTGCGGACCCACGCCGCCGCGGCGAGCGCCGAGGCCGTATCGCCGTAGGTCGTCGTCAGCAGGTAGCCGCTCGTCGCGGCCAGCCGCCCGAAGGGGTCCTGCCGCCAGCTGCTGTGTTGGGCCACGCCCGCCATCGCCAGCGGATGGAGGGCCTGGACCATGAGCGAGCGGATGCCGGCCAGTGGGAAGGAACGGTCGCGGTTGACGCGCCAGACCATGCTGCGCGGGCCGAACAGTCCATCGTCGGCGGGGTGCTCGGGAACGGAGCGCTGGTAAGCCCGAGCCAGCGGTTCGAGCGGGCTCAGCCGGGCGGTGTCCACAGCCGAGACTCTACCGAGGAAGCCGTCGTCATCAGCGTCGCATTGGCGGCCAGGTTGAACCCGGCCGCGACTTTGTCTATGGGGCCGCCCAGACGCGGCTACGAGTGACTACTTAGACAAGTCCGAACCGTATACCGGAAAGAGAGCAGGCCCGTCGCGAAGCGACCGGCCGATGAGGGAAAACCATCGGGGTTTTCCCTCCTATCTACGCCAACACCTCCTGGCGTTGGGAAAGATGGTCGATCGCTTGCGAGCGGATCTCCTCGAAGCCTCCGGCCAGGCCCTTGCGCAGGATGCGCGCACAGGCTGCCGCCGAGTAGAGCCTGGGGATGAAGACGAAATCCGCCCCCTCTTCGTAGAAGCTCAGCGCCTGTGGGATGTGGTCGGTCGTCAGCACCATCCGGGCGTTCGGCGCATTCGTGTGGACGCTGTTCATGAGCCTCAGGTTGCTGGTGCCGCGCAGGACGTCATCGGTGATGCTCGACACCACCAGCTGGGCGTGTTCGACGCCCGCGTGACGCAGGGTGTCAGCGTGCGCGATGTCGCCATAGACGCATTTGATGCTCTTGCGGCGGAGCTCCCGCAGCACGGTCGGGTTGAAGTCGATGACCAGGATCTTCTCGATGAACTGCCGCGACTCTACCGCCGAGCCCTCGTGCTCGAACTCGTAGAGGATCGAGCTGGTGTCGCGGAAAAAGCCGAGGAAGATCACCGGCTGGTGAATCGCGGCCGCTTCCTCCCGAATCGCGGATGAATCGAGATCCTTCAAACCAACCGCCTTGAAGGCAGCGGCCAGCAGCTTCTGGATCGGGTGGCTGTAGTTGATCATGTAGGTCGAGACGACCGAGGTCACAGCAAAAGTGACGATGACCACGGTCAACACGTCCTGCCCGATCTGATGAAACGTCACGCCGAGCGACGCGATCACGATCGAGAACTCGCTCACCTGGGCGAGGTTGATGGCAGGCACGATGCTCGTTCGCAACCCCAGGCGCAGCGCGTAAAGGATCGGGACGACCACGACGCGGCTGACGATCACAAAGATCGAGGCGGCGAGGGCAAGCTCGAGCACCGGCAAGCTAGGAATCGTGATCTGCATGCCGAGGGCGACGAAGAACAGAGTCACGAAAAAGTCGCGGATGCTCACCGTCTTGGCGACGACGTCGACGTTATAAGGAAATGTCGAAAGACTGACGCCGGCGATCAGAGCCCCCATCTCCCGCGAGAGACCGATCAGGCTGGCGGCGCCGGCGAGGAAGAAGCACCAGCCCAGCGCCGACACCAGCACGAGCTCGGGTGCTTTGGCCACGGTCCGAAACAGGTACGGCAGGACGTATTTCGAGAGCGCGAAACCGCCGACCACGAGCACCGCGCCGCGCCACAACGAGCCCAGCAGGGGAACCAGGTTTGGGTTCAGCAGATTCGGCTGCACCGCGAGCATCCCGACCGCCCACAGGTCCTGGATGACGAGCACGCCCAGCGTGATGCGCCCAGGCAGGGTGTCGAGCTCGAACTTGTCATTGAGAATCTTGACCACGACCAGCGTGCTCGAGAGGCTCATGCATGCCGCGAGATAGAGCAGGGCGTAGTCATGCGGCGCGTTCTGGACCCCGAGCACGGCGAAGAATCCCAGTCCGAGCGCGATGCAGATCGGCACCTGGAGGGCGCCGGTAAGCAGGACGGCCGGGCCGCCTGAGGCCATCTTGCGAAGGTCGATCTCAAGTCCGATGACGAAGAGCAGCAGGATCAGGCCAATCTCGGCGACGATCTGGACGCTCGCCTCGTTGGTGATGAACCTGAAACCGATGTTGGGCCCGATGATCACGCCCGTCAGCAGGTAGGCGATGATCAGCGGCTGGCGGAATCGCCATGTGACCGCAGCGATCAGCGCGGCGGCGCCGACGCAGATGCCGATGCTCGACAGCAGGTCGGTGGGGACGTTCACCGGCTCGGTTCCGCAAGCACGAGGAAGCGGGGATGGTGCAGGGCGTCAATGAGGCTGTCGACCTGCTGATCGGTCGGTTTCGAGAGCTCCTCCACGTCGTGGCCCTCGCCGGGATGAAGCAGGCGCTTCATCCCGCGCGACCTTGTGTTCTTGCCGATGCGCGGTCCCCTGGACCCGGTGCAGTAAAGCGAGACGTTGACTCCTGTTCCGTCGAGCTCGGCCGCCAGGCTGCGAGTGAAGGATGCGAGCGCGGCGTGCCCAGCGTCGTACGCAATGGTCAGGGGATCGTGCGGCGCAGGCCCGTCCGCGCCCACCGCGTTGATGATGTGGCCTGAACGCCGCTCTCTCATATGCGGCAGCAGGGCGGTGGTCGTGCGCACGGGACCGAGCAGGTTGGTTTGCAGCATCCACTTCCAGTCGGTTGCCTTGATCCGGTCCAGCGGGCCTTCCAGCAAGACGCCCGCCATATTGACAAGGATGTCGACCTGTCCCATGGCCTTGATCGCGTCGCCGGCCATCGAACGCACCGACGCATCGCTTCGCACGTCGGTGGTCAGGGCCAGCGCTTCGGCGATACCCAGCTCCAGGATTTCCTCCACGGTGCGCTCCATGCGCTCCGAGTCGAAGTCGGCGATGACAACCCGCGCGCCCTGGCGCGCCAGGGCGTTTGCCACCGTCCTCCCGATCCCGCTGGCGCCGCCGACGACGACCGCGACCTGGCCTGACAACGCGCCGCGCGGCAGCGTCTGATCATCCACCACAGCGGGCATTCTATTGATCGCGCCGCGTGGTTCAGCGCGTCACAGCCGATGCAGCAGCGGAATAGGCGGCGCGATCGCGTAATTGAGCTGGATGGCGACGATCACCCCGATGCTCCAGTGCGTGTCGAAGATGCAGAGGAGCATCGCCAGCAGGTAAAGGAGCTGGGCGCTGTACACCCGCCGGCGAATGGCTCTGATGATGGTTCGGACCTGAGTCTCGGGGAAAAGATGGGCTCGGAGTGCGTACTCAGCGCCGGCCAGCAGGGCGAGGCCGAGGACGAAGATATTCAGCCAGTACTCGATCAAGGCGACCCTGGACCAGTGAAAGCGCGCCAGCATCCCGGTTGAGAAAGGAATCAGCGTCACCGCCAGCAGGAACGCCAGGTGGATCCACGTGTAGTTGCGGTTGGCCCGCTCGACCTGGCTGAGCTGCGTCTGCTGGGCGACCCAAAAGATACCCAGCGTGAGGAAGCTCATGAAGTACGTAACTGCGCTGGGCATGAGGTCGACCACGGCACGCCACAGGTCCGATTCCGTTTTCACTCCGCTCGCGGCCGGCACCGCCAGGCCGAGAACCAGCAGGGTCATGCACACCGCGAAGATGCCGTCTGAGATGGCGGCCAACCGATCCAGGCTGCTGCCGGCGAGCAGGTTGTAGAAAGGCCTTCCTGTTTCGGGCTGGCTCACGGACGTAAAGGATGGAGTACCAGTAGATTGGTTGGGCATGCCGACGCCTGAGGAAGTCGTCTTCTTCGAGACGCCTGCTCGCCTCCGAGCGTGGTTCGAGGCGAACCATGACACCGCGACCGAGCTCTGGCTCGGCTACCACCGCAAGCGAAGCGGCCGCCCGTCGGTCACCTGGCCCGAGGTGGTGGACCAGGAGCTGTGTTTCGGATGGATCGACAGCGTCCGCTACTCACTCGGCGATGACCGCTCGGCCCAGAGGATCACGCCGCGACGCAGGGGCAGCATCTGGAGCGCAGTCAACATCAAGCGCTTCCATGAGCTGGATCAGTTGGGCTTGGTCCACCCGAGCGGACGAGCTGCGTTCAGGCGACGCGACGAGGCGCGGTCGCGGATCTACTCCTACGAAAGCCAGGCGCGCGGCCTCGACAAGGCAAGCGAGGCCGCGTTTCGCAAGCACAGGGCCGCCTGGAAGTTTTTCGAGGCACAGGCTCCGTGGTATCGAAGGACGGCTTCTTACTGGGTGATGAGCGCCAAGCGTGAGGAGACGCGAGCCAGGCGCCTCAAGGCGCTGATCGACCGCTCACAGCAGGGAGAGAGGATTCCTCCCCTGGCCCGGGCAAGGCCTTCGCCTCGTTCTCTTTGACGCGCGCCTTGACCAGCCTTGAGATCTGCGCGGCGGGCAGAGGCTCGCCGAATGGAAAGCGCAGAGTAGAGGCGCCGTAAAAGTACCTCTGCAGCCCTTTTGCTTCGCCGACGGCATAGAGCCCGACGTGTCTCTTGAAAGCCGCGAAATACACCAGGCGTCCGCGATACTCGTAGAAGGGCATGCCGTAGCTGATCTTTTCCTCGGCCTTTGGCGCCGCGCCTTTGATCACTTCGCGCAACCGGCGCAGGTGCGGCTGCGCCGCCCGAGGCGCAGCCGCGATGTAAGCGTCGACCGCTCGCTGTCCGGCTTGATTGCTCACTGTTTTCTGTACGTCAGGTCGA
>Ga0209161_10004102_pt1 | contig 11603 bp, 9 predicted proteins | sample GraSoiAngelo_155_FD_186169 | JGI IMG/M metagenome (GOLD analysis project Ga0209161, IMG submission 186169) | Grasslands soil microbial communities from the Angelo Coastal Reserve, California, USA - 14_1009_13_30cm (SPAdes) (version 2) | ecosystem: Environmental > Terrestrial > Soil > Grasslands ...
TTTTCGGACAGGATCCGCTGTTGAGCGCAAGTTGCTTCGACCTCTCATACGCGTTATCATGTGCCTGGATGATAAGGTCGACTTTCTTCTGGACCAACATGTTGAAGAAAGAGATTCCCATTGAGCACGTGGCGTCAGCGCTGCTCATGCAGAGCTTGTGAGTCGCTACAACGACCCACCCTATCCCTTGAGCGCGGGCATTGTCAATCGCGTTGGCGGCCCAGTTGTAGTGGATATCGTTGGCATCATACTGCCAGCACCCGTATTGTTCGGTACAAGGCTGACCGGTCTGCGAACTACAATTGGGAGATGAGGTACAAACCCCTGTAATGTTGTAAATTTTCGGAGAAGCAAAGATGAAACGGGCGACAGGATTGATAGTCGGATAATCAAAGTAGTACTCCTTCCCGTAACAATTGCCCTGAACTGGCCCGCAGACAATCGGAACCCCAAGATTGAAAGGGCACCCATTCAAGTATCGCTCATAACTGTGCGTCTCTCCAAAAGTGGCTGAATTGTGCCCTCCCGTGTCGCGATCTCCTGGCGTAACCTCGATGCTGCTGAACGCGGACGCGAACTGACCACACCAAACATCCCCAGTGACAGAAGGGTCGTAGCTCATATCGCCTAGGCTGAGGAAGAAGCTAGGATTTGCCGTAGCCAGTCGGTTGAGGCTGGTTGTAGACGTGCTAACCGTGAGGCTGCCCATATCGCCAGACGCAGCGAACGAGAAACTCGCAGAAACCGCGTTCACTGGGAGGATGAGGTTCCAGAGAGCCGGAAGCAAAAAAATCGACAGCGTCAAGAGCAGTATGGCGAGGAGAGATGTACGTCGCATCCGGTTCGTGTTAGGTCGTTCGTTCCCCTTGTATTAAAGGCGACCCAAGATCGATAATCCAGATGGTATAATTTTCATCCCTGGTATACCCATTCTAACCTAATGTGATCAATGCCCTTGTGCCGAGCCTCTTTTGGATCACCTAATCAAAAGGGAACGTTCTTAGTTAGCTTTGCTGGAGACAGACCGTCGCCGGGCAGCGGAAGCCCTGAGAGGCTCCACAAAGTTAACGGATATTTCTCGAACCTAGTAAGAGGAGCGTACCACCTTGGTTCCCTACACAAACTACAATAGCTTCGACGAGCGGCTCCCTGAAAGAAGTTCGATGAAAGCTAAGATTCGAACGATTGGTCTGTTGATGATAGCCATTCTGACCTTGGGAATGGTGGAAGGTCTGTTGCCCTCCCACGGAGTGTCTGTTAGTCCTCCGGTCAGTTTTACATTCTATTTTGGAGGGGACACGGGATACTACTCTGGGTCAGCTATGGAAGCCATAAAGAGCCACCAGTTATTGCAGCCAGATTTCTTCCTAAATCTCGGAGATATCAGCTACAACGGAACCAGCAACGGCAATCCGCCGACTGGAAACGAGGTTAACTGGTGCAACTTCATCAAAGCCAATGTTCAGAACAGGCTGGGCAATCCAAACTATCCTTATGTGATGATTGCAGGAAACCATGAGGACGGTCACGCTGCCCTGGATGGCACTAATGATGGCTACATAGATGCCTTCATCGGTGACAATTGCCTGCCACTCTCAGCTTTCAATTCTCAATTGACTACAGGCAATGGATACATCAATTTCATCGGGTCCGGCCTCTGCACTGAAAGCACTACCTGTTATGGCAAGGAAGGCTACTTCGATTACCCAGCATCTAATCCGATAGCACGCATCATTACCATAACCGTTGCCGACACGGTCGGAAACGTTTCTAGTACAAGCGTGAACTACAACTATTGTCCGCTGTCAGTTTGCGGCAATGCAGGGATGGATGCGCATTGGAACTGGCTAACTGGAGTCGTCTCTGCGGCAAAGAACGCAGGTCTCTGGATCATTGTCGCGTTTCACAAGCCGTGTCTTTTACCGGACCTCCCGCAAGGTTGTGAAGGCAATGGTGACTACAACGGGCATAATCCAAACTATCAGCTGGAGACCTATCTAATGTCGCACGGCGTTGACGTACTTCTCACTGGCCACGCCCACATCCACGCCCGCTCGAAACAGCTGACCTGCTTAGGACCTACCGAGCCACCTTCAGATTCAAAAGTCAACATTACGTACTCGCAGTCTTGCGTTGCTAACGATGGATCCTCCGGTGTTTACAATCGCGGGGCAGGAACGGTTCAGATCATTGAGGGAGCCTTCAGCCAGAGGGACGATCAGCTCAACTTCACTCGTTCCGACACCAACTATTTCGCCAAAGCAATGAGCGCAAGAGGTTGTTGTTGGCAATATGGAAATGGAGTCGGCAACGTTTGTTGTTGGGAATATGGAAACGCCATGAACCTGACGGCCGGAAACGGCCTCGGCATGATGACGGTCAACGCAACTCAGATCTCTTACAATTTTCTACCATCTGGAACCCCCAGTCGCACTGTTACAGGAGCCAGCGAGTTCACTGACAGTTTCGTGATAAAATCCCCAAGTAACCCCGGGGGCGGTTCGTCCTCGCCTGGCGGATTATCACCATGGATCCTGGGCACGTTATTTGCTGGAGCAATCGGAGTTGCGGCCGCAGTTTCTGTGTTGATCGTTAGACGCCGAAAGAGGAGCAATCAAAACGCAACAAAGTCCGTAGCCTCCGCCTGAAGAGACAGTGAAGACGTGATTTGGCTAGCTCTGCATTCCGAACTGCACTACTTGAGCGGTGACTCGAATATGTCGAAAGGTTGTCATTTCATACCTAAGGTCACCTCTCGGCCCCGCGTGAACTTAGTTTGCTCTGACAGCTGCCGACGCTATCTTTATTTCAGCGGTAGCCCTTGAACACTAGCGTCCCGAATCAAGAAGAGTTCATCGGATGCGAGTTTTTCTAGTTATTCTTTACTGCTGCCTGGCAGTGGGACCCTTCCCTCTCACCAAAATCGGGCAGGTATTCGGTAGCTCCTCTCAACTGCCGTTCGACCCTTCCAAACCCTACGCCCTCGTCGTCGGCGACTACGGCACCCTCTTCATCTTCGACGGACACCAACTTTTCCCATTTCACACCCCTACAAACTTCAACCTCACTGAGGTAAGATGGAGGCACGATGGAGCCTATGCTCTGGCAGTAGGGAAAAACAACACCCTCCTGAAGATCACACTCTCCAATGGCGCCGTTTCGGTCCAGGCTATCCCGACCCCTTTCTTGTCCAATAGCACCACCTTACAGAGTATTACCTGGAAAGCTGACGATTCGTCCGCACTAATCACAGGTCCGTGGGGAAAATACGTCCTTTATGACGGCCAGCTAGCTACCTTCATTTCATCTCCCATTAGTGATAGGTCAATTGACGCGTCGGCTTGGGATCCTACAACCAACATGGCCCTACTTGCTGGAAACAACGATACCATCGCAGAATTCGACGGAACCAATACCAATACCAGTATCGCTCCGCCTTCGACCAACTGTACGCGCGATAACACCTGCGTGTACCACAGTGTGAGATGGAGCCCTTCCGGGTCCTACGCGTTAATCGGTGGCGACAACTCAACACTGTACAAGTATCAGCAAGGATCACTCACGAAACAGAATACCGCTGTGTTGTTCGAAGTCTATCCCCACCGGATCTTCTCCATTTCCTTCAACCCGGATGGTGGAATCGGCCTGATAGCAGGTGCGCTCGGGTTGACAGTCATTGCCACGGAGACCAAGTGCGACTATAATATTTTCAGTAATGCCAACACCGTATGTTTGAACTACAAACGGATCCAATTGTACACAGCTTTTAACGGGACTCTGATTGATCTCCACAGAATAGGAGACTTCTTCGACGCTGGGTGGATGCCAGGAACCCAAAACGCTTATGCGGTAGGTCCTGCATTGGTGACACCTTGCCCGCTGGATAAGGGGTGTACGAGGTTGGGCTGGACCGTCGCTCGAATCACGAGTTCATACGTGAGTCTGTTGTTGCAAGACACGAGTGCCAGCTATTCCCTGAGAAGCATCGACTGGCAACCTACGATCAGAGCTTCGAATCCGCAGATGTTCACATGGTATCTATTGGGCTGGGGCAGCATTGGTTTCACTGCAACCATAATAGTGGTAAAACGCAAGACATTGAGAGAATGGCTAGGAAAATCGGCCAGATCGACTACCGTTGGCCCTGCCATCAATCCTGTTTCCCGCGGCCCTGACAAGCAAGAAGAGTACTCCTGAACACGGCACATCTCAGGTCTTCAGCTCCTCTTGCCGCTCTTAGAATCGTCTGCCATAGTTTTTCCATGATTCCTTTTTTGCGTGAGAGTGGTCACGGTGGCTAATAGTCCGGCCACTCCGGTGATTGAAAGCCAGAAAACTGGCGTTCCAAGAAACGCGGATCCTGTTGACGGGCTGCACTGACACTGTGGTGGTTGTGATTGTGGTGTCGGCGGACTCGCTGGCTGAAAACTCAACAATTCTCCCCAAGTATCCAGCACACCGCAGCAAGACCCTTCGCCCGCCTCCCACCAGAGCCAGCCCATGCTCTCGGACTGCATCAGGTTTGTGAGATACTGGATGAAATGTAATGTGGTGATCGAATAGCTGGCATCGTCCGTTCCAACAGCATCGGGCGGATTAACACAGACATTATTGCAACTGTAGTAGACAGCCCCGCCCTCCGTGTCCAGTATCGGCATGTGATACTTGCCACTTGCCTGGAGCATTCCTTGGTTGTAGACGTTGGCGACGCACTCGGCTGTACCGTTGCCCCAAGGGTTCGCACTACTAGAACTGCAGACCCCATAGGTGCTGGAGATGCTTTGCCAAAGGTCGTAGAAGAGATACGGATGAATCGACAGAAAAGTCTGGTTTAACGGATCAGTAACCTTCGGATAACAGTTCACAAGAGACAGAGGGTCAAAATTGCAGCCGTCGTTGCTTATCGTGTTCTCGACTGCAATCCAGTGTTTGTCTCCGAGACCCCTCGCAAGAGTGATCCACGCTTGATACGCCGAGGATAGAACAGCCACGGAGCCTGCGGGCTCGTTGATCGGTTCCCAGACAATTCTGTCATAACGCCAGTCAACGGATAAAACGCTGTTCCAGAACAACAACCACTGCGCTTGACAGGTGCTGTCAACGAGATCTGCATAGCTGTGATAGTCAAGAATCACCCACAAGCCGTATTGCTGAGCAAGGTGTATGGTTTGATTGAACCAGTCCGGGCTCCAAGAACCAAGCTCGCCAGAGGGGCAATGCGTAACGCTACCGCTGAAGCCTATCCTAACTCCGTTATATCCGGACTGATTTAGCCGTGACAATGTGGGCTGTAACTGACCGTTCGCGGCCTCATCCAACGTAACGCCACCCCAGCCTTGAATTATCGGTTGGGCCACACTCAGGCCAAGAGTCGTCTTTACGATAGGACCGAGTGAAACGATCGAAACCACCTGTCTCGCTAGACCTGATGACATACTCTGGTCGATCACTTGAGTAGGTACGGAAGAACGGGGTATGGCAACGCTGAGGAGGAATAGAAAACAAAGTAGAAAGACTGCATTACTACGGCTCAACAAAGACATGTTGACTCGCTGCGCTTAGATAGACCTGGTCAGATCCGCGCCTTCTTGTAAATGCAGGCTGTGCCTCGATCATTTGAACACTACTACTCTCCGATGTTTACGGTTAAGGGACAGGCTGACCTAGGCAAGATTTCGGCTGTGCGAAAGGGGCAAGACCGATTTCCAACCTCTTGAGGGAGACTGTCTAACCGTTATACGAGTCTGGAGCACAGAACGTTATGTCTTGAAATGGGAGACACACTGCCACACTGTCTATAGCAATCGGCGCCGCCGCAGATTCGACGCACTCAACACGCCGAGAGAAATGATAGAGGCTGCCATTCAAAAGGGCCTTCAAGGGATCGTAATAACAGACCACGATAGCGTGATGGGAGGACTCATCGGGAGAAAGACTGCCAAGGCATATGCGGGCTTCCAGGTAATCCCAGGGGCTGAGATAACAAGCCGCTTCGGACACATCCTTGCCATAGGAGTTGAGACAGACATTCCCAAAGGTCTCCCAGTGGAAGAGACGGTGGAGAAGATACGCGACCTTGGAGGAATCAGCATCGCTTCGCACCCATACTCAACTCGAGTCAAACCATCTCTTCAGGAACAATGCCTCAAGACAGATGGGGTAGAAATCTTCAATGCGACGAGCAGTTTTCTGGCCAACCTCAAGGCCACGTCGATCGCGCAGACGCGAGATCGTCCCACGACGGCTGGAAGCGATGCTCACTGGGCGAAGACTGTGGGACATGCCGGAATAATATGTGACGATCCAATAAGCGACATTAGAAAGGGACGAGCCATATTGTTCGGTGAATATACAACCTTATGGAACCGAAGACTGTTCAATCTTCGGCAACTGGCGTCCATTGCCACCAATAGGCGTCTATCGGGTTCTGTTAAGTTATCGTCTGATGAATTATCATGGTAACTATCGTCGGATGAACGGGAGAGGCCATCTTCGCAAGAATATAAGAAAATCACGACAGTATTCGCGGTCGTCCTAGTCGTCCTTGCTTTGGCGCTAGTATTCTCTCAACATTCTAGCCCTATTGTCTCTCAGAAAACCCCTCAATATTCTGTCTACATTTTCACCAGAAACGGCAACCATACCCAGTTCCAAATAACATTCAGCAACGGGGTAACGACCGGAATGAACCAGGCAGAATCGTTGGGCTTCGACAACAAGACAGCCCTTGAAAGGTTTGTCCAGATTAAAGACGAGGATTGCGTCTCAAGCACCATAGAGAACACCACGACAGAATTTCGCGTAAGGGTTGATTGTGCAACTGATGGCCTCTACGTCCTGACGAGGAATGGAAACCATACGCAGTATCAGATGTCCTATACGAACGGAGCGACGGATACGGTTCAGGTAGAATGGCTGAGCTTTGACAACAAAACCGCTCTTAGAGAGTTTGTCCACTTTAGCCCGGCCTGCGTCTCCGCCGTTGTTGAGAATACTCCATCCGAATTTCGAATCAGAGTTCAATGTTGATAGTCGGATTCGAGCCACCCGGTGGCTACGATGAAACTGTGGCCAGCAAAGTAGTCACTTAGGACTAGTGGAAGTTTCGGGTCTATCCGACGAAGTTAATAGTGAGCGTCCGACGATAACTTACCATAGCGCTCAATTGAAATGATTATGAAAGGATTTTTTCGGTTGTCAGTTCGTCTGGCCGCTTTGAGGGTATCGATAAAGCTGAAAAAATCGTCATTGAAGTATGGCACTCTTTCCTCGTTAACCCCTGCTTAAACCCGTACCGACCCGTAACGATCTTGGTGATTGAACGCCTATAATAGTGCCTTTTTCGGGCACCATAGTGAGAATAGCAATCGCGACATTTGGACTATTTGTGATGGAGACTAGGTATGGGAAGAATCACAAGAAAACGACTTACTGAGGTATTTCTATCTATACAGACTTTTTTCATAACTATTCTGCTGTACTGGACATACCTAGAGAGCAGGTCAAACGCGTTCTTCGGTGCTTGGTTATCTCAGAACTTCCCTCTCGGTCTAACCCTGTTGAACGAATGGAGTGTGACCGGGGCCGTGATAGGACTGTTACTAGTCACGAGCTACTGGATCATCAAATTAGAAGAAGAGGGAAAACGTCGAAAGGTGAAAGTCACTCCGCCACCGGAGGCTCCATTCCATCCGGAACTTGAGACTCGACCAGTCCTGCCTGGGCCAACGCTTCCAAAGCGGAGGCCGATCTACGAGACGGTCGAAATGAGATCTTTTGCAATGTTACTCATTCTGAGTAGCCAAGCCATCTCTCTCTGGTTTTTCACCGCTTCGACCTTCAAAGTCACGATATTCCCTGCAAACAGCTTCTACTACTACTCGCACCTACCGTTCACCTACTGGTGGGGGCTCGCGGCCACGTTGGCTCTGCTCTTCATCCGATCAAGCTTTCAAGGCAAGGCAAGAATCGGTCTAGAGATCTCAGCGCTCTTCACACTTGCGTTCTACCTTATTGGTTTGTCATCGTTCAGTTATCAAGACCCAAGATTCCTCGACCCCTATTATCATATGGGAAACTCCCTAGACCTTCTAAATTACCGGGGATGGCTGACATCTCCTGCATGGTACGTTCACCAGTTTCCGGGAGAATTCGCTTTTGTTGGCCAGCTAGTGTCGGTTGCAGGCATCGATCCTTTCCAGCTGATGAGATTCTATCCCCTGGGATTATCGTTGGTCGTCGTGTTTCTAGCATACGTCATCGCCAGGGCCTATAGCCCGCAGTATGCCTCGATCGCCTCCGCAGTCCTACTAGGAGGACTATGGTTTCAACTGCACGTCTCACCTCAAAGCCTTGAATTGGTACTCTACCTCGGAATAATACTCCTCTTAGTGAAAATAATAGACGACGAACCTCGGAGAAAGCTCTGGACGACCCTTGCTATCTTATCGGCTCCTATTTTCGTGGCTAGCCATCCAGAGACCCCGCTTGCGATCAGCCTCGGAATGGCCGGCTTCCTATTCCTATGCCTGCTAAAATCTCGGCAGATATTCAACCAACAAGCCGGGAAGATGGTCCTGCCCTTCATGGCTCTTGTTGGAGTCGTCCTCATCTGGTGGGCCAACATTGCCGTCGATGCCAGAATCTTGGTTCAGACATCAATCATAGACAGAGTCGTGGAAGCACTCCTACGAGGAACTGCGGGATCCACGGCCCCAACAGCTAGCGTTGCCGCTACCCCATCATACAGTTACGGACTGACCGTGCTCGCAGAACAAGGCATTTCGGTCATAGTCTGGGCTGTGGGTCTTGCATTCTTCGCATTTTTCCGGAAACTCCGGCCGAGGGAACTGTTCCTCGGAGGTCTATTTCTCGCGGCAGTATCCACAATACCCATCGCGATATTCGCCCGGCTGGATGTGCTCCAGAGGAGCTATCTGTTTGCTCTGTTCCCCTTTGTCATTCTCACAGCTTGGCTTCTAGAGCGAAAGTCCGCGCTGACCCTAAGAAGATGGAACTTCTTCCGTCCCTTGAGGGCGGGATTCATCATAATCATGATTCTTTTTGCTGTTATGATACCTCTCACGAGATACGGGGTCGATCCCGTCGAGTACATCCCGGGATCGTCATTGTACGTATCAAACATCGCTGCTAGCCTATTTCAACAGCATTCTGTCCTGTTCCTTCATCCTGATGAGGACGGGTGGAGGTTCTATGCGGGAATCAACGGGGCGGTTAGAGAGCCGAAGGCGGAGCAGGACAATCTTACAAACCAGCAGGGAGGCTTCGTCAAGCCTGGAGCGGACCCAACCGTTCCAGGGTTCAACCTCACCTACACAGCCGCCGACGATTCCGCTAACTATATCGTGCTGACCAACTATTGGCAAAACCTCTACACGGTAAGATTCGGATCCAATTCAGGGTTCTACGTGCAAGCTAGAAGCAATTACACAGCCGCAGTAACGCAGAAATTTGACCTAGTATACTCGACCGGCACCGACCAGATATACGCCAACGAGAAGCTGGGATGATGGAAATTTCTCACCGGGAGTTGAACCAGACTTGGAGAGGGACTCCGACCCAAGAATTCTGCCCCTTGTAACCGTATTGGAACGAGTTTGACGCCACATCATAGGTCCACAATTCAAAGAAAAATCTGAACTTTTGACCTCCGGCAGCACTCACGGAAGGGGAAACATGTTGGTCATTGATAGTCATATTGAGGAACACAATTCCGCCCCTGGTCTTATTTGAAATGCTCCAAGTAAAATTCATCAGGGCCGTCTGCGCGTTCGGAATGAAGATTGAGCTAGTGCCGAGTTGTGGAATACTGCTCGCAGGGACAGTCGCATTTGGGCCGGCGGTGGTGGCATTCCCTAACCGGTATACCACTTTAACGTACTGGATGGACCCCATTTGATTCGTAATGGCCAGGTGCCAGTTCATGACCTTGCCTGCTGTAACATTTGCTTCAGAGCCAGAGAAGTAGTTAGAAAGAGTGCCGGTAGGCGAAAAGATTCCCCAGGCGATAAACATTTGGGCAGGGGGCCGGCTCAGAGCGTAATGTGCTACAGAACTATAGACTAGGCTGAACATCGCGAAGAGCAGGAGGAGAAATAGGATCTTTCGTTGCATGAAGCTCTACCCATCAAGCTGCCTTGAGCGCAGCCTCAGCCTATGGGCAAATTCGCCGATGCGATGGAACACTGTGACGAGCAGTGCGGAGGCGAACCCGGCGCCCACCGCCGTCGAGTATGCCACCGCCTGACGAAAGAGTATCTGTTCCCGAGCAGCGTTTGCTAGACTAAGAGCTTCGGCCGCAGTAGCAGTCGACAGGCTTGCAGATTCGTTCGCGTATCGGAGAGCTAGATTGAGATTGTTAGCCAGTTCGGCAATCTGCTCTGGCGAAGCACCTGCCATATCCGCTTGTTGGACTAGCACGAACGCTTTTGCAAGCTGACTCTGGGCATCGGAGGTCTGTGCAGGCTGCCCCGATGCACACCCTCCTCCTGAGAAACAGAACCCGAGAACCAAGAGAAATCCCAGAAGTGCCTGGAAACGGAAGTGCATATCTGGGTCTCAGAACATGGCCGGAAAGACGCTAGGTTTTAGGATTTGCCTGAAGGAACGAGAGGGGGACTCATCGATGCTACAGGATGCACCGTCCATCTAGCATCGCCTCTCCAAAGGAAATCCTTGGTTCAGGAAGATGTCAGAGTAAACGAGGCGAAGCTTCTTCCCACCGTCGATCAATAGAAGTCCGAAGGGACATCAAGCTGTCTTTCAAGCATCATGGGTCTTTCAAGGAGTATCTCATCGACGTATGGAGTGTTTGGTGGTTTTATCTTGTCATCATCGTTGCACTGTCGGAATTCTTCTTCGTGATTTACGACGTACAAACCGGCCCTCTTCTGTTTTTCAGAATCGTATTCGGCCTGGGGGTCCTAGGCATAATCCCTGGCTTCCTTACGGTCATGGCAGTTTTTCCTGGAGGGGGAGTCAACACTCTGGAGAAAATTGCGCTCAGCATTTTTCTGAGTGTTCTGATATCAATAACGGTCGGAGTAGTGTTAGGCATCGGACCCTTATTTCAGGCGTCTAACAACATCATTCTCCTAACTGGTTACGTTATCCTCGTGGATGTTACAGCAGGCTATCGGCGCTACAGTTTTGTCAAGAGATCCCGCTAGCTCTCCTAGCACAAACTCTGACACCGATTTTCTATGCTCATCTATGAACGTCTCCTCCTACTAGGCAGCTTAGCGCCAAGAAAGGACCCAAGAACCCTTTACGTTACGTGCTCCGTTCTTTGATCCCATCGTCTCTAAATGACAATTTTATCATTGATGCCGAATTATCCTGGAAAGACGTGGATAGACACGGTTGAGGCCGTATAAGCGTGGATGACCTAGATTACCCCAAGAATTAATAACTTGGAACAGGGCACGTTCTGGACGTAGAGCGATGGAGGTATCATGTACCATCCATTCCGCTGATCATCGAAAGTCGGACGGATGGATAGGAGAGCTTGTTTTCCTATCCGTTCTTTTGAAACCGGAAACGGGTTCACCGATTGTGGTGGCGGCGGGCGCTTCGAAGTCCAA
>Ga0209161_10004103_pt1 | contig 11602 bp, 7 predicted proteins | sample GraSoiAngelo_155_FD_186169 | JGI IMG/M metagenome (GOLD analysis project Ga0209161, IMG submission 186169) | Grasslands soil microbial communities from the Angelo Coastal Reserve, California, USA - 14_1009_13_30cm (SPAdes) (version 2) | ecosystem: Environmental > Terrestrial > Soil > Grasslands ...
CCACTGCAGAGTCGGGAGCGTGATCGCCGCGGGGCACGCGGCGGCGGCCTGCGTACCGTGCCAGCGCGGCCACGATGAACACCTCAGCGCCCAGGACTGCCCAGACCATGCCCATTTGCGCGAATCGCGGTGCCAGCAGCACGGCGAGGCCCACATTGACCATGCCGGCGATCAGGATCACGGTTGTGACCCATCGTTCCATGCCAAGCGGGAACAGCCACTGCATTGCCAGGGCACTGCTGGCGCCGCTCAGTGGAACCAGCAGAGCGAGCCCACGGAGCACGGGCACTGAGGAGTCATATCCCGGTCCGAGGAGGATTCGCACCACCAGCGGCGCGGCGACCGCAAGCCCCGCGCCGAGGGTGAGCCCAAGCACGGCAATCAACGCGAGGCCAAGGCGAGCTAACGCTCCGGCGCGGCGCGCGTCGCGACGGACCAGGTGGTTGATCCGGGGATACAGTGTTTGGGTCACGGGCGTGAGCAAGTTCAACACGCCCCGGGCGATCCGTTCGGCCGCACCGAAGTACCCGACGGCGCGGGTCGGCACGAATAGGCCAAGGATGAGCACGTTCATCGTGGTGTAGAGACCATGAGCGCCGCGAAACACGAACATTCCCCACGCGGACTTCAGCACTGATACGGCTTGCGTGCGTTTCGGCCGGCGCCAGGGCACCTGCCGATACAGCCACACCAGTGGGACACCGGTCGCCGCTACGGTAGCGGAGGCCTGTAAGGCCATCGCCTTCCAGCCGTCGTCCGACGTGCGGACCACCACGAAGATCGCGGCGGTCGCCGCGGCGCGAGCGGCGACCTCCATCACGGCCGGTGGAACCAAGCGCTCCGTTCCCTGAAAGTACCAGAGTGGGCTAAAGCCCAGGGCGACTGCCTGAACCCACGCCCAGACGAGATACTCAGGGTGCTGCCGCAAGGCGGGTAATGTTCCCGCCGTAATGGCGGCAATGACGACTACGCCCAGCGCGAGGAGGCCTTTCGCCCCGTGGACGCCGGCCACGATTTCGGCCACCCGTTCCGGATCCTGTCTGTGGGTCGCGATGTCCCGAGTGGCGGAGAGATTGAATCCGTATTCGAGAAGCACCGACAGCCATAACGCGAACGACTGGGCGAGGACAAGCAGGCCGAAAGTGTCGGGGCGGAGCACGCGGGCAAGGAACGGCATGGTGACAAAGGAGACGAGATTGCCGGCGAACTGGACGGCATACAGCGACAGGGCGTTGGAGACGAGAGGGCTGCGGCGGAGCAGAGCTCGTTGCACTGCAGCTGCAGCACTAAGTGCGAATGCCAACGAGTCGTGCCGCCTTCCGCCGGAAGCGCTGGAGCAGCCCCCGCATCTCGCGATATTCGGCATCCTCGTCCCGCCGCATGTCGTCGGCGTACGCGGCTGCGAATGCCCAGAACACGCCCACCATCCCTCCGAGCACGAGGCCGAGTAGCGCGATCAACGGCCGCTTGGGCGCGGAGGGTCGCGGCGGTGGTTTGGCCGGATCGATGACCGTAATGACCGGCGTGTCGTTCACCTCTTCGATCCGCGCCGCCTCGTGCTCCCGCTTGAGCGTGAGGTACACCTCTTGGCTCACGTCCACCTGACGCCGCAGACGCCCCTCCTGGAAAACCAACTCTGGCGCCTGCTGCCAGCCGCGGTTGCGCTCGTAGAACGTCTTCACGGCGTCTTCGGAGCGCCGCAACTCGCTGTCGGCGGTAGCGACCCGCTCTTCCGTGAACCTGCGCCGCTCACGGGCCTGCGACTGACGTTGCTTGGTGTTGAACTCGTTCAGGAACTCAACCAGTCGGTTGGCGACTCCTGCCGCGATCATCGGATCTCGGGCGTCCACGCCGAGCGTCACGATGTTGGTTTGATAATCGACTCTGATCGAGATCAGCTTGGTGAGCTTCTTCACTCCGCGGGCAAGACTGTCCGCACCATCACGGCCCTTCACTCGAAGGATCCGTAGCAAGGTGGTCGAATCCGAGGCGGGAGCACCCAGGCCGGTAGTGGCATATCTCGAGAGCAGGACGCGCTCCAATAGCTGGCGGCTCCTCAACACATCCGCATAGAACTGCGGCGATTCCGTCGGCTCGGTGCCGAGTGGGACGCCGAGCTGGCTGGCCAGTCCGGCGATGCCCGTTGGCATCCGGTTCTGGGTGCGAGCTTCCGGCACGAAGCTCGTCGCAGCCGTGTAGGTCGCGGGAACCAGGAACGACCCGAGCACGGCGAGAAGCGTTACCGTAAGAGGCACGCCGGCGACGATGGGCAACCGTCGGAGCAGGATGTTCAGGGCGCCCACGAGCGTCAGCCCATCCGTCCCCAGCTTGGCGTAACGCGGACGAGAGCCGCCGGAGCCCGGCGGTACTCCGTGTTCGTCCTCTAAGGTCATGATCTCAACAGACGTCGAGGCAGTCGGTCGGTCGCTCACGGATGATTCACCACCACCACGACGATCGTCGTCAGTGCGCCCACGATTGACGCAATAATGCCGGCTACCGCCGCTGCGTTGCCCGGCTGGGCCGTCGTGTCCCGGACCGGCACGACCACCATCGCCCCGGGCTCCGGCGTCGGCTTGCTCGTGCCGAAGAACAGCGGGCGCTTGTGCACCGCCCGGACGTTCCCGTTCGGCTGTTGCACAAACACCCGCCCCTTGTCTCCTCGGAACGAGACCCCGCCGGCGGCGCTCAAGTAGTAGTCGAGCCCCTGGCCCCGGGCGTAGGTGACACTCCCCGGTGAGTTCACCGCACCCTCCACGCGGACCGTCGGGAGGTATGGCGGGATGTAGAGCGAGTCGCCGTCGGCGAGGAGAATGTTGTCCCGGTTCCGCTTGTCCTTCAGCACCTTCGCGAGGTCGAGTCCCACACGTCCGGCGTTCGCTTCGCGGCGATAGAAGCGGATGCCGTTGGCGTAGGCCTGCGGCGTGAGCCCGCCGGCGCGATCAAGCACGTCGGTCAGGTGGTCACCCTTCGATCGAAGTGCGTACGTGCCCGGAAACCGTACCTCGCCCCGCACCTGCACGGTGCGCTGCAGCTCGAAGTCGGGTTGCTTCAGGATCAGGATTTCGTCGTACGGCTGGAGCGCCACTTCCGGCGCGCCGCCGCCCGGGAACGGGAGCCCTACGGGGCCGATGTAGCGCCCGGTCCGGTCGCGCTCGAGCAAATAGGTGGAATCGATCGGCACGCGCAGCGTGTCCGCGAGCTGGCCCTGCGAGCGGTCGGCGGGAAGCCGGGCGATCTCGGCGTCCTTCAAGTAGGCGCCGATCTTTGGCCCGCGGGCGAGCTTCACGAGGTCCCGCAGCGTCATTCCATCCTGCCACGGGTACCGGCCCGGCTTGGTGACCATCCCTGATATACCGACGTACAGCAAGCTCTCGAGCGGGCCGATGGAATCCACCACCACCGAGTCACCGTTATCCAGCGGCAGAGAGGGAAGGCTGACCCCGCCCAGGGGATCCCCGTCCGCGGGTGCGGCCCCGGCTGCCGTGCCCGGATTCGCGCTCCCGCGCTGATCGCTCGATGGGGGGGCGACTGCGAGCGTGACGTCCAGGGCGGCCCGGGGCAAGGGACCGGGCCGCCGCTCGGCCGCCGGCAGGATGCGATGAATCGCCAACCGGTCCACCGCCGCGTTCGCGCGGAACCCGCCCGCCGCGCGCAACAAGTCCGGGAGCGTCTCGCCCTCCTTGAGCTCGTAAATCGCCGGACGCAACACGGCGCCGGTGACCTGCACCCGCGTGCCGTGCAACGGCACGTATATCACATCGCCGGTCTCGAGACGCACGTCCCCGCGTTTGTCGCCGCGCAGCAGGTAGTCGTACAGATCGAGCGTCGCCACGACGTTGTTCAGCCGGCGGATCTCGATCTGGCGCAGGTTGGCCCGGGCAGTGATGCCGCCGGCGGCGTACAACGCAGTGAGCGCGCTCCCAAGGGCGCTGATCTGATAGGCGCCGGGCTGCTTTACCTCGCCGATCACGTAGACCTGGTTGATGCGCACACGGCTCACGGTCACGTCAAACTTGATCGTCGGGCTCGGGCCACGCAGCTTCGAGTACACACGCCCCAACCGATCGAACAGGACGCTGCGCGCAGTCTCGAGCGTCAAGTTGTTGAGGTAGATCTGACCGACCTGCGGAATGATGACGAACCCTTCGCGAGTGATGTCCAACAGGTAAGACTGGTCGATGGCGCCGCTCAGCACGGCGACGAGGACGTCGCCCGGCCCGAGGCGATACATCGGATCGACCGGACCGGTGAGCTGCGGTAGGAACTGCGTCGTCGTCCGACGGAACACGTCGACGCCGAACACATAGTTGCCGCTCGCGAGCGAGTCCGCGTGCAGTGACTCTGCCCGGACCCGAATGAATCCGGTGTCGATGCGCAACGATTCAGGAGCCGGCGTGAGCGTACCCAGGCCGAGTGCCTGAACCGCCGTCAACGTTTGAGCATTGGGCAGCGGCGATGGCTGGCCGGGTTGCGCGCCGCCGAGATACGCATCCAGGAGGTTCGGAGGATATCCGGCGGCAGCGAGCTGCGCGCGAATCTGCTCGGGCGTGAGGCCCGACTGCTGCAGCTTTTGACGGATCACGTTGCCCAGCTGCGGATTCTGCTGCAGCAGCTGAGCCAGCTGGTCCGGGGTCATGCCGGATGGCAGCCCACCCGGCAACTGCCCCTGTGTGGGGACCTGGGCGTAGGAGCGAGTCGGAACCACGGCGCAGAGCGTCAAGGCGCCCAGCGCCGCCAGAGTGCGCAGTTTCATCCTTTTTCCAGCTTCCCCAAGGGCTCAACGGGACAAGGCTGAAGCTGCGCCCTAAGTCACGAGCCGTCAAGACGTTAATTACCCCCGAAAGGCCTGAATCCAGTTCGGGGCCCCCATCCCCTTCGCGGCGCGGAGCGCGCTCGTAGCACGCGCCAGCATGTTCTTTGGCTCGACCGCGGTGTAACGCGCGTTGGCCACGGCGTCGTAGCCGGCGCGGAGGCTCGGGCGCTCCTCGCCCGCGGCGGCGGAGATCGCGCGCGCCAATCGCTCGGCAAACAGGACCGCACCCACGCGATCCGTGCCGGGCGCGACGACCGCAAACTCGCCCGGGCCCACGCGGCCGATCGCGTCCGACCGGCGGCCGGTGGTGCGCAGCACGTGCGCGACCAGGTCCACCACCCCCGCGTTCCGCTCGTCGATGGTCACGGGCGCGAGCGCCAGGCACGCCACGGGCTCGGCGTGGTGGAACGCCTGGAGGGTGAGCTCGTGGGCGCGCAGGGCGAGCCCTTGCAAGGTGTAGAGTCCCGCGTCGTCCAACACGGGGTCGCTGCGGCGCGCGCGGTCTCCATCGAGCTTGAGCAGCACGTAGGTGTCGAGCCGGGCGCCGATTTCCTCGGCATGGAACGGGTGGAGCAGGCACTCCCACACACCGGCGCGCAAGGCCATGTGGTGCTCCTTGGGCGTGGGTTGTCCCGTGGTGATGAGCAGGAGCGGAGTGCTCGGCCCCACTTGCGGGTCGTCACGCAGCGCTCGGCTCGCGTCCAACACGTACATGTCGGGGAGCGAGTCGTCGAGCACGATCACGTCGGCTGGGGCCGGGGCCTCGTGGCTGAGCGCCAACGCCTGGGTGGCGGTGAAGGCGCGACGCACCGCGTAACCGCGCCGCTCAGCCACCTGGGCAAGCTGCTCCGCTGGGGCGGCATGATGGCTCGCGACCAGCAGCTGGGGCGTGCGGTGTGCGGGCATCTCGGAATTATAGGACGGCTGGCCGGGGTGCGCGGGCTGGGGGTCACTTGAGGGGAGCGGGGAGCGGGGAGCGGGGAGCGGGGAGCGGCACCTTCTGGTGCGCTCCTGGGACTACGTCACGTCAACGCGGCGCGTCGAGTACTCCTCCCCTCTCCCTTCTCACATTTTGTTCTGGTGGCGTTCTGAACCTCGCTCCACAACCGGTCGATCGAGAGCGGCTTCAAGAGATACCGCTCGGTTTCTGTGAACAGCGTCAGCCTCGCCGGCTCGGGCAGCGGCTCCGACGCGATCAGCACGAATCGACCCTCCAGTTCGGGCCGCGCCAGGAGCGCCTGCCGCCACAGCCACAGCCCACCCCGCTCCGGCATGTTGAGATCCGTGATCACGACGTCGACGGGACTCTTTCGCAGGATCTCGTAGCCCTCGAGACCGCTTGAAGCGGTCATGACGCGACATCCGCGGCGGGCGAGCGAGCGGGCCAGCGCCTCGCGCAAGGCGAAGCTGTCGTCGACCAACAGGACCGAGAGCACGCAGTCCTCCGATGACTAGGGGCTGCTACCACGGAGCCGGCAAGGTGTTCCGACGCGGCCGGTGATGCGTGCGCGCAACGCTCAACGTCGTGCTGCGCACGGTTTGCGCGAGGCACAGGATGTGCGGCGACGCAACGCATGCGTGTGAGTCCCCACCCCCGCTGGGTCGCGGACCTGAACGCGACTCTCGAGCCGATCCAGGAGGCGATCCTCGCGACACCGGTCATCGAGGACGCCGCCGAGAATCGGCTGGTGCAGGGCAAGATCCAGGATTTCCTCGTCGCCTTCTATCCTATTATCCGCGATTTCCCAGCCTGGCTGCAGGTGCTGCTGGACCGCTCGCCCGACCACGGGCGCGCGTTCTTCGAGGACAACATTCGCGTCGAGCGACGCCACGACGCGATGTGGCGCGCCATGGGCGATGGATTCGGCGTGCCGCGGGAGCGCTTTCACAGCCCCGAGTCACCGGTCCCGGAAGTGGAGGTGTTTCACGAGTACCTGACCGCGGCGTGTCATGATGCGCCCTTCGGACGGGCGGTCTCGGCGACCAACTACGCGGTCGAGGGGGTCGCGCAAAAGATCTCCGAGAAGGCGCTGCGTGGCTTGAGCAAGAATGCAAAGATCGGCCCCAAGGGGCGGTGGTGGCTCGAGGAGCATGCCAAGTACGACGACGAGCATCCGGTGCAGGCGCTCGAGATCGTGAAGCGGTGCGTGGAGCGCGGCGAGTCCCCGGAAGCGGTCACGGCGGCCGCCTGCCGGAGTCTCTCGCTCATGCGCGAGGCGATGATCGCCGCGTACGGCAACGGCGCCGGGCGCGCTCACAGTAGCTCAGAGTAGAAAATGCGACCGGTCGCGCACACCAGGATCGACTCGGTCCAGGTGCCGATGGCCCAGGTGTTCGCGTTCCTCACGAGCCCCGGCCGGATGCCTGACTGGCTGCCGGCGTGCACCGGGGTTGAGTATGAGGCGCCGCTCAAGCGAGGCGCTCGGTTCACCGCGCACTTCGGCGAGCGCGTCACCGAATTCGAAGTCGTGGATTTCTCTCCACCCGCGACATTCGGCTGGGCCGAGCGCGGCGAGCGGAACGGCTACAAGACGTTCTTCCGCCTCGACGGCAAGGGCGGGTCGACGGCGTTGACGATCCGGGAGGTCTGGATGCCGCGCTCGCTCGGCGCCTGGTTGCGCGGGCACTTTCGGGAAAAACGGGAAGCAGAGCGGCGGCTGAGCGGGGTCCTGGAGCGGGTACGCGCGATGGAATCCGCTTGCCGGCCGGTGGAGCGGGCGCTGTAAGTCCGGGAGCGGGGAGCGGGGAGCGGTAACCTTCCGGTGGCTCGTGGAGCATCGTCTCACTAGGGAGCGGGGAGCGGGGAGCGGTACCCTCAGGTGACGTCTGAAGATTTCGTCTGAAGGCCCTTCCGTACGAGGCCGTACAGGTTCCCAATAATTAGGTCCGTGAGCCGGGAAAGCTCGTCCACTACTGGGTGCGGGAGGTATTCGAGCTCACGGATGATCTCGAGGAAACATTCGACCTCGGCCGCAGATCCCAGGGCGATACGCAAGTGCCGACGGAACTGGAGCGGCGTGCTCAGCGCGTAGCCTTCGACGAGGTTCGCTTCGATGGACAGAGTCGCGCGCCGCAACTGCTCGAAGACCGACCGCGATCGCGGATGATAGGCGCGGTCCGTTGCCTTGAGGAGATCGACGGAAAGCCGGCGCGCGCGTTGCCAAACGACAAGAGAGCGATACTTACGCACGCCCGAAAGCTGTAGAGTTGGGGCTGGCGACTAGCACCTGGATGGCGCGCACCGTTCCCTTCTATTGCACCGGTGGGTCCCGCTCCCGGCTCCCCGCTCCCGTAAGCAGCGGTGGCCCGACTGCCATCGGGACGCACCGCTCCCCGCTCCCCGCTCCCCGCTAGCACCGCTTGACCCCCCCTTGACCCGCAGCTCTCTTCGTACATGGCGCCCACCCAGGAGGCGTCGTGCGGGCCCCATTGCTGCTCCCCCTCCCCATGTCCGCTGCGCTCGCGGGAGTTCGGGCGTGAGCGCCACCAGGCGCGCCCCCCCGCCCGGTCCGCGAGGCCACCCACTGATCGGGAGCCTCCCCGAGTTTCGGCGCGACATCCTGGGCTTCCTCACGCAGTGCGCGCGCGAGTATGGGGACGTGGTCGCCTTCCGCGTGTTCCACATCCGCTGCTGCCTCGTCAACCATCCCGACCTGATCGAGCAGGTACTGGTCCGTGAGCAGGATCGCACCATCAAGAACTGGGACGCCCGCCAGCTCAAAGTGGCGCTCGGCGACGGGCTCCTTACGAATGAAGGAGACGCCTGGCGAGGGCAGCGGCGCCTGATCCAGCCGGCGTTCCACAATGACGCGATCCGCCGGTACGCCGAAATCATGGTGCGGAACACCGGGCGGATGCTCGCGTCATGGCGGGACGGCGAGGTACGCGACCTCCAGGCAGACCTGATGGCGGTCACCCTCGAGATCGTGGCCGAGGCGTTATTCGGCGTGGATCTGGCCCCGCAGAGCCGGTTGATCGGACCGGCGCTGGGCGACGTGATGGAGTGGTTCGAGCGTGTGTTCACGGGCGGCTTGCCCCTGCCGCTGTGGATCCCGACGCCCGCCAATCTCAAAATGCGCCGCGCGATCGGCCGGTTCGACGCCCTCGTCTCGAGCTTCATCCGCCAGCGGCGCGCGAGCCCCGTCCGCGGGTCGGACCTGCTCACGTCGCTGCTCGCAGCAACCGACGAAGCCGGCGCCGGCATGACCGATCGACAGCTGCGCGACGAAGTGATGACCCTGCTCCTGGCGGGGCACGAGACGACGGCCCTCGCTCTCTCCTGGGCCCTGTACCTGGTCGGACAGCATCCGGAGGTTGAAGCGAAGCTCATGGGCGAGATCGACACCGTGCTCGGCGATCGCGTCCCGACCGCCGACGACGTCTTCCGTCTCGGCTATGCACGGCAGGTGATGCAGGAGGCGATGCGGCTCTACCCGCCGGCGTGGGGCATCGGGCGGGAGGCGCGTGCGCCGATCGAGCTCGGCGACTTCGTCGTCCACCCGGGTACGCAGATCTTCCTCGTGCAGTGGGTCACGCACCGCGACCCTCGCTTCTTCCCGGAGCCCGAACGCTTCCTCCCCGAGCGCTGGGAGCCTGAGGCGGAGCGCCGCATTCCCAAGTACGCGTACTTCCCGTTCGGCGGGGGACCGCGCTACTGCGTGGGCAGCAACTTCGCCATGATGGAGACCGTTCTGCTGCTCACGATGATGGTGCAGCGGTTCCGCTTTCGCCTGCAAGCGCCACGGGCGGTACAGCTGCAGGCGGCGGTGACCCTGCGGCCCCGCCACGGCATCCGCGCCACCGTGTTGCGCCGCCACAGCTTGACTCCGGCCTGAGCGGACCGCACCAGATTCGACGCATGCCCGATCTCGCGCCATCCCTGGTCCGACACCGCCTGCCACTCCTCGCCAGCTGGGCGGCGGTCGCGGCCTTCCTCTTCCCCCGTGCGGCGGGCCTCGAGCGGTCGCTCGACGTCGGCGCCCGCGTGGCCGGGAGCGAATCGGCCGAAGTCGAGCGAGAGCTGGCGACGCGCTTCGGATCTCCGTACGCGCAATACGTAGTCCTCGTGGTGAGCGACGGGCCCGCGCCCACCACGCCCGCGGGCCGCGCCCTTCAGGATTCGCTCGTCGCGCGGCTCGACCAAATCCCCGGTGTGGCCGCGGTGCGGGGCTATTCGGGCCCAAGCGACAGTTTGCTCGTCGGGCGGGACGGGCGCACCGCGCTGCTGTTCGTCGGCCTCGACGGGAGCCGCGCATCGCCGGATGCCCTGATCCCGCTGCTTCGCGCCGCCACGGCGAACGTCCGCGGCGCCACGCTCCGCTGGACGGGCCAGACGGCGTTGAACGCCGACCTGCGCCGGGTCTCGGCCGACGATGCGCGGACCGCCGAGCGGCGCGTGCTGCCGCTCACGCTGGTACTGCTGCTCGTGGCGTTCGGCACGCTCGTCGCGGCGTCACTGCCGGTCCTTGCCGGCGGCATGACGATCGGCCTCGCGTTCGGAGCAGCTGCTCTACTCGCCGCCCGGTGGCCCCTCTCCATCATGCTGCAGAACGTCGTCTCGATGATCGGCCTGGGACTGGGCATCGACTACGCGTTGCTCGCGGTGAGTCGCTTCCGCGAGGCGCGTGTGGCCGGGCTCGGCCCCCGCGACGCCGCGATCGACACGGTGCGGCACGCCGGGCACACGGTTGCGCTGTCGGGCCTCGCCGTCGCCGTCGGGTTCGCCGGGCTCCTCGCCATTCCGGTGAATGAGCTGCGGTCCGTGGGCGTTGGCGGGCTGTTGACGGTCGCCATCGCGGTGCTGATCGCGGTGACGCTCCTGCCCGCGAGCCTCTCGTGGCTCGGGAATCTCGTGGACTGGGGACGAGCGTTCCGGCGCCGGTCGGCCGCCCGCGGAGAAGCGTGGCGACGCTGGGGCGGCTGGGTGGCGCGACGCCCATACCGGGTGCTCCTCGTCGCCGGAGTACCGGTGGCGGTCCTCGCGTGGCAGGCGCGCCGGATGGTTGTGGGTGAGCCCACCGGGGATTGGTTGCCCCCCCACATGGAGTCCGCGGTGGCGCTCAGGGACCTGGTGCGGGCCGGCCGAAGCGGACTGCTGCAGGAGCTGCGCGTCGTGCTCGAGCTTCCACCCGGGAGCGAGGTGCAGACCGCCCGCGGTTGGGCGGCCGCCCGCCGCGTGCAGGCCCGGCTTGCGGCAGATTCGCGGGTGGGGATGGTGCGGTCGATCACGAGCCCCGATGGCGTGCGGTCCCTCTCGCGTCTCGAGTTTCTCATGGTGCCAGACTCCGCTCTCCGGAGCGTGGTCGCCCGCGACCGGCGCGGTGTGCTCTTCGACGTGGTGCCGCGCGAGGAGGCGAGCGTCACGGCGCTGAACGAGCTGGCGCGGGAGCTGCGACGCCTCGACCCCGCCGCTACGACGGGGCTCGCGGGGACGCGCCTCCGCGTCGGAGGGCTGCCCGCGTTTCGTGTCGACTACCTGGATGCCGTCGGCCACGCCCTGCCATTCGTTGCCGCCTTGATCGTCGCGGGCACGTTCGTCTCGCTCGCCGTGGGGTTCCGGTCGGTGCTCGTACCGCTCAAAGCGGTCGCGCTGAACCTGCTCTCGGTCGCCTGCGGCTTCGGGGCGCTCGTGCTCGTCTTCCAGGATGGGCACGGCGTGCGCCTGTTCGGGCTCGCGGCACCGGTGGATCAGGTATTCGTCGCGATCCCGGCGCTCGTGTTCTGCGCGGTGTTTGGTCTCAGCATGGACTACGAGGTGTTCCTCGTGGCCCGCGTGGCCGAGGCGCG
>Ga0209161_10004104_pt1 | contig 11602 bp, 10 predicted proteins | sample GraSoiAngelo_155_FD_186169 | JGI IMG/M metagenome (GOLD analysis project Ga0209161, IMG submission 186169) | Grasslands soil microbial communities from the Angelo Coastal Reserve, California, USA - 14_1009_13_30cm (SPAdes) (version 2) | ecosystem: Environmental > Terrestrial > Soil > Grasslands...
GTCCTGGCGAAACTGGGCGACTCCGTTACGTGAGGTGACGACAAGTGGCTGGATGCGACTGAGCTCGGCGATCAACGCTTCAGTCAGCCCATCCGCGAGGTAGCCGAGCGTCTTTCCGTTACTTTCGTCCTCGAAGTACAGCACCGCGACGTGCCGCGGGTCGAGCCCGCCCGCCGCGGCCCCGCGCCCGGCGCGCGCCGACCGGATGGCAAGGTATGCGGCGAGCGCCACCACGACGGCAGCCACCGGCGCGATGCGCCACAGCGCGATGCGCCACAGCGCGCTGCGCGGACGCCTGACCGCGCGGTCCAGTGTGGCCCGACGATGGGCCCCGGTCGCGGCCGACGGCATGTTCAACGCTTCGGCGAACAGCGCGGTGGTCGGATAGCGGTCGGCCGGGACCTTCGCGAGCGCGCGCAGCACCGCGCCCTCCACCGCGTCGGGAATCGTGCTCCGCACGATCGACGGCGGCGACACCATGTCGAGCGAATGGCGCGCGAGCACCGCCTGCGCCGTCGGCCCGGTGAACGGCGGCTCCCCCACCAACATCTCGTACACGACGCACGCGAGACTGTATTGATCGCTCCGGCCGTCGATCTCCTCCGAGCCGGTTGCCTGCTCGGGGCTCATGTACGCCGGCGTTCCGATGATCGTGCCGGTCTCGGTGAGGTGCCGGCTCTGGCCCGCCGCGCTCACCGCGCGCGCGATACCGAAGTCCGTCACCACCGCCGTCCCGCCCGAGAGCATGATGTTTTCAGGCTTGATGTCGCGGTGCACGATCCCATGGCTGTGCGCATAGGCGAGGGCGCCCGCGACTTCAGTGGCAATTCGCAATGCATCGTCCTGGGGCAGCTGCTTTTCGCGCGTCAGGCGGTCGCGCAGGGATTCCCCTTCGACGTACGGCATGACGTAATAGAGGAAGCCCGCTGCCGCGCCGGAATCGTACAACGGCAGGATATGGGGGTGTTGCAGCCGGGCGGCGATTTCGATCTCGCGCAGGAAGCGCTCGGCTCCGAGTGCCGCCGTGAGCTCCGCGTGGAGCACCTTGATCGCCACCGACCGATGGTGTTTCCGGTCTTCAGCGAGGAACACCGTCGCCATGCCCCCCCGACCCAGCTCACGCTCGACCGCGTAGCGGTCAGCGAGAGCGGCACGGAGAGACTCGAGCAGATCGGGCACGAGATGTCGGGGCCTAGCTTACAACGCGCCCCAGCCCCCCGCCAGCATGGCGGCGCTGCGCCGCCGCTCTTGTCCTGCCACGGCTCGTTCCCCTATTTGTAGCGGTCGCATGACCCAACCAGCGCCGCTTCGCCCTTCGCCCGTTCCGAGCATCAGCCGGCTCTTCGCGGCGGCGTTCCTCGCCATCGCCGTCGCCGGTCTGGCGGAGCGCGTCGCCATCTGGCGGAGCGCGCGACGCACCCAGGCCGACATGATCGAGCTGAGCCAGCGCCTCGAGCAATTGGCCCGCGTCTCGGCCTCGCCCGCCCTCGAGCCCGAGATCGTGGCCATGCGGGAGCTCGCCGCCGAAGTCGGCGACAACGCGATCCAGGCGGCGGCCCAGACGACGGTGATCTTCGTGATCGTGCTCGTAGCGCTCGGCGTCGGGCTCTGGTACAACCGCCGGCGCCTCGCAACCCCGTTCGCCCACGTCGTCGGGGCGCTCCAACGGGTGGCGGCGGGTCGCTACGAGGAGCGACTCGATGAGGACCAGCCCGAGGAGTTCGGCACGATCGCCCGCGGCGTGAACCAGATGGCGGCGGCGCTCAGCTGGCGGGAGCGGATGCAGGATCAGGCCGGACGGCTGCTCAGCGCGCTGAACGCGCCGCCGCGCGAGGCGACGGCGGGCGGCAGCTTCGGTCCCGCGCTCGACGTGATCGCGGGGGCGACCGGGGCGCCCGCGCTAGCGTTGTACCAACCGCAGTACGACACCAACGAATGGGGGCCGACGGCGGTGCGGCGCGCCACCGCTCGACCGCTGTCCCGCGACGTCGTGCGCCAGCTGGTGGGTGACACGGTCACGGTCATCTACTATGGAAGCGCCGCGGCGGGCCCCGTGCGGACGCAGCTGCAGCTCGCCACGGCGGACGTCGATGCCGTCGGGGGGCTGGCGCTCGCCCCGCTGCGCTCCCAGGGTCGGCTCGTGGGCTTGCTCGTCGCAACCGTGGCTGGCGAGCTCTCCGCCGACGCGCGCGTCGCGCTCGAGCACGCCGCGCCGAACCTGGCCATTGCCTGCGAGCGCGAGTCCGCGCACCAGCATACGCGCCGCCTGGCGGTGGAGGTGCGCCACGCCGCGCAGCGCCTCGAGTCGCAGAACGCCGAGCTCGAGGACCAGCACCGGGAGCTGTCCCGCCTCAACGCCGAGCTCGATCAGGCGGGCAAACTCAAGGACCAGTTCCTCGCGAACGTATCGCACGAGCTCCGCACGCCCCTCAATAGTGTGATCGGGTTCAGCGATCTGCTCCTGACGATGGCGACACCGGAGAACCCCCTCACGGAGACCCAGCGAGACTACTTGGAGACCATCGCACGGAACGGCCGCCACCTGCTCGAGCTCATCAACGAGCTGCTGGACCTGTCGAAGATCGCGGCCGGCCGGATGGAGCTGCGGCTCGAGCCGCTGGAGCTGGGCCCGCTGCTGCAGGAGGCCGCCGGCACCGTCCGTGCCCAGCTCGAAGCCCGGCGACACACGCTCGTGATCGAGCCTTCAGCCGACCACCTCGTGGTCACGGCCGACCGGGGACGCCTCCGCCAGGTGCTTCTCAACTTGCTTTCCAACGCCATCAAGTTCTCGACCGATGGCGGCCGCGTCACGCTCAGCGCGCGGCTCGAGGACTCCGGCGCCGTGCGGGTCGCCGTGAGCGACACCGGCATCGGGATCGCCCCGGCGGATCAGCGAAAGCTGTTTCAGGAGTTCGTGCAGCTCGACGCGAGCGAGAGCCGCCGCTACGAAGGGACGGGCCTCGGCCTCGCGCTCTCGAAACGCCTGGTCGAGCTGCACGGCGGCACCATCGGCGTGGAGTCGGAACTCGGCACGGGTAGCACCTTCTGGTTCACCCTGCGGCGGGCCGAAAGCGGGCCGGAGCATCGGTGATGGCAACGATCGTGGTGGTGGAGGATCAGCCCGACAACCTGAAGCTCATCACGGCCCTGCTGACCATGAAGGGCCATCGCGTCGTCGGACTCACGTCGGGCGAGCCCCTGGTCGCCACGCTGCTGGCCGAGCAGCCGCCCCCCAGGCTGGTACTGCTCGACATCCAGCTGCCCGGGCGCGACGGCTACAGCGTGCTGGCCGACGTGAAACGAATCGAGGGCGACCACCCGTGGAAGGTCGTCGCCCTCACTGCCCACGCCATGCCGGGCGACCGGGAGAAAACGCTGGCCGCCGGTTTCGACGACTACCTCTCCAAGCCGATCGACGTCCGCACGTTTCCGGACGAAGTGGCTAGACTACTTTCTTCATCCTGATCGAGCCGTTCACGGTCTCGAGGTGGACGTTGCGGCCGCCTCGACCGAGCGTCCCCTTCACATTCCGACCCATGAACTTGCCGTTCACCGTGAGCGGATAGTCGGTGGTGATCGAGCCGTTCACCGTTTTCGCTTCTACTTCCGCGTCGAGCTGCGCCGGAAGCTCGGCGGTCAGCGAGCCGTTCATCGTGCTGGCGGAAACCCCGCCGGTGTCACCGAACGCTTCCATACGGACGCGTACGTCGCCGTTCATCGACTCGACCTTGACCGGGCCTTTCGCCGTCGCGACATCCACATCGCCGCTCATCGTGTGGATCACCAGGGCGCCCCGCGCCCCCGCCACATGCACATCCCCCACTATGGTCGTCGCGCCCAGGCTCGCACTGCGCGGCAGCCGGACTGTGAAGTCTACGGCCACGTCGTTGTGGCGTCTGGTTCGCATTTCGATGTCGCCGTGTCCCGGCGCGCAACCGCTGTCGCGATCCCACACGGCGCAGATGGCAATCCCGCCGTCGTAGGGCACGGCGACGAGACGTACGCTCGCCGTGTCCGACGACCGATACGTCTTCACGGCTGAGACCTCGAGCGAGTCGCCCCTGGCCGGCTCGACGATCACGGAGCCGCGCGTGTTCCGGATCCACACCCATTGTTTGGCGCCGAGCTTGGAGCGGTAGGTCCACGTCGCCCCAGTGGAGCGACCCGGGCCGCCGTCGTCCCGACTGAACTCGCTGCGCAGGTTGCGCAGAGCTACCGGAAGGTTCGTCACCTTCTCGTGCACCATTTGGTGGACCGCGTGCAACGCGAAACCGATCACGAGCACGGCGCAGAACAATGCCGCCCCGCGAATGATCTCTTTGCGCCAGGTGTCCCAGAATGCGCTCACGGCCCCTCCCTCCAGCGGATAGGCTCCATACTGGCAGGTCCTACGGCAGTTGGCGAGATGGGGTTTCGAGCGGGCGATGGCGCCGGACGGAGCGGCGCCCCCCTCGAACTGTTCAGGAAACGGCGCGGAACCTGGTCGGGTGTGCCTCGCTACACCGCACGGTCGGCCGGCTCAGGACTTTACCCTGGGATGCCGAGACCCGCGCACCACCGCTGCGGGACTCAACCGTTACGGGATCGAGTACGCCGCCGTACCACACGCCATCGAGCGAATTGGTGGCGGGGACCACGGTGGCTGGCTCGGTCGCCGGCTGACGACCCGCTCCCAACGAGGACACGGCGATCTGAGCCGCGTAGCCATAGCCGGTGGTGAGAAGGATGCCGAGCAGCAAAGCGTAAACGCGCATTGAGTGCCTCCCGGACTACTGGTGTTTACCGCACGCTTCGACCTGTAAGACGTACGGAGGCCCCAATTGGTTGCACCGGGGATGTCAGAGGGTTGTCAGCCGGCTTCCGACCACGCCACGTCGAACTCCTCACCGCACCGCCGGCAGGACATGCGGCGCGGCCGTCCCGCGAGCGATTGCCGCTCACGACAGCTCGGACAGACGGCGTAGCGATCGTTGCAGCCTTCAGGGAGGCGCACGGCATCGTTCGGCCGGGGGACTACGCTCCACTTGCGGGGCGGCCGCTCGATGACCTGCAGGAACGCGGACGGGATCTCGAGCAGGCGGCCACCGACCTCCAGGACCGCCCGGAGCGGATCGAGCCGTGTGATGCGGTACCACGCGCCGCGGCGGAGCTTCACGTTCAAGTCGGCCTGCAAACGAGCCCACATTCCAGCCATGGCCTCACCTCGGTGCGTTGCGCACCTCATGTTTCCAAAGGAGACACCCGGCGTCAAGCCCCCCCCTGACGGGCCCCTGACGCTGCGGGCGCAACCTTCGGTGGCCTCTCCACGTCATACGTGTGGAAGACCGGGGGACGCCGTCCCACGACTCTCCGCCCCGGATGTGGCCGCACGATGGTTGACAGTCTACGCACCGGAGGTGGATCCGTGGTTTTCTCGCTCCTCGAGTTCAGGCGAAAGACCCACAGCCAGGGATGGCTCCGCGTCGGTTTGACGTCGCTCGTAATCCATACCGCGATGATCGGAGGGGTGGTGTACGCAACCCTCCACGCCGCTCCGAGCGACACCCGTGTCAGCATGGATACAACGGTCGTCCTCCTCGCACCCCAGCAGCAGCAGAAGCCCCTTGATCCGCCGCCGGTGCAGCTCGCCGATGCGCTCAAAGGGTTTCAGACCGTCGCCGTGCCGACGCAGATTCCGACTGACATTCCGCCGGTGGACCTGCAGCAGCGGTTCGATCCCAAGGATTATTCCGGTAGTGGCATCGAGGGCGGGCGCGCCAACGGTATCGTGGTCAGCGGGAGTGAGGTGTATGCGGAAGCGCTCGTGGAGGAGCGCCCGGAACTGCTCTCTGCCCCACCCCCGATTTACCCCCAACTCTTGAGGCAGGCGGGCATCCAGGGCCGCGTGATGCTGCACGCGATCGTCGATACAACGGGGCGGGTCGAGCCTGGGTCCGTCAGGATCATCAAGAGCCCCAGCCCCGCGTTCGACCAACCCACCAAGGACTGGGTTCTGAAGGCCCTGTTCCGTCCAGCCCGGCTGCACGGCCGGGGCGTCCGCGTCTTCATCAACCTGCCGGTCGATTACTCGCTCACGCGGTCGTCCGGGTCACCATAAGGGAGGCGCGGGGTAACTCGGCTGTTACGAGTTCCTCACCGCGCGGGTCTCAGAAAGGACTACGACGCGAGCGGATTTTCTCGACCGGAAGGCCATCCATGACGCGCGCAGTGTTGACGCTCAGTTTGGTGGCAGGTCTCGTAACACGCGCAGCCGCGCAATGGCTCGGCGTGCCGGTGTGGAACAGTCCCGAGGGCGGGGGGCTCACCGTCAGTGCCGACTATGCCAAGCCGAACAGCGACTATGGCAGCGGCAGCACATGGGGCGTGCGGCTGTCGTGGGGCCGCGGCATTGCCAGCTTCACCGCGGGTGCCGCCAGCTGGCAGCCCGGAGGGGGAGGTGAGAGTCTGACGTCCATCGGTGGGAACGCGGCGTTCCGGATCATTGGAGGCACTCTGCCTCCGATCGCCTCCAATGGAATCCGGGCGAACGTGCAGCTCGGCCTAGCCCACACAGAGGTGGCAAACCTCGTGGTTTCGCCCGTATCTGGGACCGCGGTCACGGGCGCACTAGGCTTCGGTGTACGGCTCCGGGCGCAATACTTCAGCGCTGAGCCCTACTTCTCCCCAGGGATCCGGTATCGCAGCGTGAGTGGCGGAGGGAACAGCACGGAGTTTGGTTATGCGATTGGCGCTAACGTCGGCTTCGGGCTGTTCGGTGTGCATTTGGCATACGACAACGAGCAGCTCAAGGGCGGGGGAAACGTCGCCGTGTTCGGCGTGGGGGCTCACGTGGCACCGTAGTCCCCTTCAGGACGGCGCCTCCAGAGTCCCTTCCTAAGGGATCTTAAGCTCAATCCACCCCGGCATCGTGGCTCCTTGGCACCTATCCGACTATCATTGTTTTGCATACACGAGGCCCGGCGCCAAGGCCCCGCGGTGTGGCGCGGTGGGCCGGAGGTGGACGTGTGGTTCTCACGCTCCTCGAATCCCAGTGGAAGACCGGTTTCGCGTCGCTCGCGATCCATTCGGCGATGATCGCCGGGGTCGTGTACGCGACGCTCGACGCCGCCCCGCGCGACGACCAGATCAGGATGCACACGAGGGTGGTACTGCTCGCACCTCAGGAGCAGCAGAACGCGGCCGACCCTCCGCCGGTGCAGCTTGCCGACGCGCTCCCGGGGTTTCAGCCCGTCGCCGTATCGGCGCAGATCCCTATCGACATGCCTGCGGTGGACCTCCAGCAGCGCTTCGATCCCAAGGATTACTCCGGTAGTGGCGTCGAAGGCAGCCGGGCCAGCGACATGGTGGTGAGCGGGAATGAAGTGTATGCGGAGGAGCTGGTGGAGGAGAGGCCGGCACTGCTGTCTGCCCCGGCACCGGTCTATCCCGCGCTCTTGAAACAGGCGAGGATTCAGGGCCGGGTGATCCTGCCGGCCGTCATCGATACGACGGGGCGGGTTGAGCCCGCGTCGGTCAGGATCATGAAGAGCTCCCACCCGGCGTTCGACCAACCCACCAAGGACTGGGTCCTCAAGGCCCTGTTCCGGCCGGCCCGGCTGCATGGGCGGGGCGTGCGCGTGTCCATCCACCTGGTCGTCGACTACGCGATCACGCCGTCGTCGGGCTCGCACGCGATCACGACGTGGTCGGGCTCGCCGTAGTGCCGAGGGCGTTTTGAATTGACTTTTGGGACGAGCGTCGATCGATTCTCACGCATGGCACTGCGTACATTGCCGGCAATCGGCTTGTTACTGCTCACCTTCGGGTGCAGCGACGGCGGCCCTACACTGCCCCCGCCATCTCCGCATCACCTGTCCTTCGTGGGTCAGCCCACGGCGTCCCTGGCGGATAGCACTATCACTCCCGCCATCACTGTGGAAGTCCGCGACAGTGTGGACCGGCGGATCAGTGGTGCGACGGCGGCAGTCACGATCGGCCTCGGTGCGAACGCCGGCACCGCTATGCTCTCGGGATCGACGACCCTGAACGCTGTGAACGGCGCGGCGACATTTAACAACCTCAAGGTGGATCAGCGGGGCCGCGGTTACACCCTGGTGGCCTCGTCAGGCTCGTTGACGGGCGGTATCAGTGTCGCATTCGACGTGTACGCCCCCCTTGTTGTCGATGTCGTAGCCGCTGGAAGCTCCCATACGTGCGCGCTCAAGCGCGGCGTGGCTACATACTGTTGGGGAACCAACGCGGTGGGAGAACTCGGCGACTCCAGCACCACGCCACACAGGTTTCCCGCACCGGTCCGCACCAACCTGCAATTCGACACCCTCAGCGCCGGGTATTTTCTGTCTTGCGGCATCACGAGTGCGGGCACTGGATATTGCTGGGGGGACAATCTAGACGGCAGACTCGGCGACTCCTCCCAGACCTCCCGTTCCAGCCCCACGGCCGTGTATGGTGGACTCAGCTTCAGGGAAGTCTCCAACGGTTTCTTCCATTCCTGCGGTCTCACGACAGCAGGGGAGGCATATTGCTGGGGCGGCAACAACGTCGGCCAGCTCGGCGATTCGACGCGAAACTTTTCGCTTGCACCCGTGCCCACGGTCGGGGGGCTGACCTTCCAAGCGCTGCACGGCAGAAACTTCCACACCTGTGCCATCGCGACCAGTGGGGCGGCGTACTGTTGGGGCGTCAACAACCAAGGCGAGTTGGGCGACAGCACCCACACCGAGAAACTGGCGCCGCAAGCCGTTCTCGGGGGTCACACGTTCCTTGCGATCGCCGCCGGTTCATCCCACAGCTGCGGCATCGCCACCGATGCGACGACTTACTGCTGGGGCGACAATCAATCGGGCCAGCTGGGAGACGGCACCGGCACCGAACGTCGGATCCCGACCCCAGTGATCGGGGGACACGCGTTCATCTCCGTGGACGCGCAAGGCGCGTTCACGTGCGGCATCACCGCTTTGGGCTTCGCCTGGTGTTGGGGCGATGGCTATGGCGGCACTCCGGTCCCGATCACGCAGCCAGCACCGTTCGTCGCCTTTTCGACCGGGTATACGCATGTGTGCGGCGTGACCGCGAATAGGGCCCTGTACTGCTGGGGCGACAACTCCAACGGCCAATTGGGAGACGGCACGACCATCAACCGGGGCGTCCCCACTCGCGTCATTTACTGATCACTTAGCGTGACTGCCCCTGGCGCGTCATGGTGTCGTCAAAGTCCGGCAATGCCGAGGGCAGGACTCGAACCTGCACGGGAGTCGCCTCCCAAGGGATTTTAAGTCCCTTGCGTCTACCGATTTCGCCACCCCGGCCGGACTAAAATACTCGCTCGCGCCGCACGCCGCCCGACGGATGCACCACGTCGATCGGCGGCTCGCGACCGTACGCGGCGAGGAACGCCCGCCGGATCTCCCGCACAACTTTCGCCTCACTCTTCCCTCTCTTGCCTGTGCCCTTCGCCAACAGGACGAGCACGGCGCCGCCCCATCCGGCGCCGGTTAGTCGCGCGCCGAGCGCACCGGCCCGCCGCGCGGCGGCCACGATCGTATCGAGCTCGGGCGTACTGCAGGCGTACAGCCGGCGGCAGGATTCGTGGGACTCGTACAGCAGCGCGCCGAAGCGCTTCAGGTGCCCTTGAGCGAGCAGCTGCGCGCCGAACCGAGCGCGCGCGGTCTCGCCGATCACGTGCAGCGCCCGGGAGCGAAGCGGCTCGGGGAGCGCTCGTTTGAGGCGTGGCAGCCAGGCCGCCGGCCAGCTCGCGAGCCAGCGAAGCTCCGGCAATTCGAGCGTGAGCCGTGCAACGGCCGCCTCGCACTCGGCGCGTCGCTCGTTGAGGGCGCCCGCGGCGAGCTCCCGCCGTAATCCCGAGTCCACGAGCAGCAGGTGGCCACGGATGGGGATGTGGCGCGCCGCGAGCGAAGCGCACTCGAGCAGCAGCGCCCGACCCGGTCGCGCGAGCGCCGCGCTCATCTGATCCATAATGCCGCAGCGCACGCCGACGTGATCGTGCTCGGCACGAAACGCCACGCCTGCCAGCTGGCGTGCCTGGAGACGCGTGCCTCCGAGCAGGCTGAGCGCTTGGGCCGCGGCCACCGTGAGCGCGGCAGACGATGCGAGGCCCGCGGCGACGGGCACGTTGCTCGTCACCGCGATGCGAGCCCCGCCCTCCAGCGGAGCCGCGCCCAGGGCGACGAGCTCGTGCATCACCCCCGCGAGGTACGCGCCCCAGCCCGCCGGTCGCCCTTCCCGATAGTCGGTCAGCGCGACATGTCCGTCGTGCGTTGAGACCATCTCCAGGACACCCGCTTCCGCGGGGCCGACGGCGACAAATGTGCGTGCCGCGCATGCCACCGGCAGCACGGGGCCGCCGTTGTAATCGGTGTGCTCGCCGATCAGGTTGACGCGGCCAGGCGCCGAGGCCGCGGCGTGAGGCGCCTCACCGAAGGTTGTGCGGAACAGCGCTGACGCGTTGCCACGCATGGGTTTGACAAGGGTTGGGGCGAATGGTACCGTTGGCCAGCCCGTTTCACCATCTCTCGCAAAGCCACCCGGAGACAAACGTATGCGGCGGTCCGTCCGGTACGCGCTGGTCCTGTTCGCCGGGTTTCCGGCCCTGCTCGGAGCTCAGGGCTTCGGGATCTACGAGCAAGGGGCCTGCTCCATGGGGCGCGCCGGGACCGGGGTGGCGGCGCCGTGCAGCGATGGCTCTGCGATCTTCTTCAGCCCGGCGGGCTTGGCGGGGCTCACGGGTGGACGCGCCACGATCGGGGTGACCCTGCTCGATGTAGAGGGAGGCTTCACCGACGACATCCTGCAACAGGAGACGCGTCTCGACGACCCCTTCCTCGCGATCCCGCAGGTCTACGTCGCCTACGGAGTTACGCCCAAGTTGGGGGTCGGAATCGGGCTGTTCGCCCCGTATGGCCTTCAGACCCGCTGGCCGCTGTCGTTCGACGGGCGGTTCTCCGGTTACGACAACATCCTCCGATCGGTGTATGTGCAACCGACGGTGTCCTACCAGGTGACGCCGTGGCTGTCGCTCGGCGGCGGTGTTGACGTGGTGTTCGGCAGCGTGGAGCTGAACCAGCGGCTCGACCTGGCCGACGCGCCGGTGCCTACGGCTCTCGGCGTTCCCGCGGGCACCCTGTTCAGCCAGTTCGGGATAGCCCCCGGGACCGACTTCGCTGACACGCACCTTGAAGCATCGAAGACCACCGTAGCTGGCCACTTTGGCGCGCTCTTCAAGGTCAATGATCGGCTCTCTTTCGGCGCCCGCTTCATGACCCAGGCCAAGTTCGACTATTCGGGGACCGCGAGCTTCACGCAGGTGCCGACCGGCCTCGTCGTGCCCGCGGACCTCACCGTGGGTTCGCTGACGATTCCGGCCGGCTGTCCCATCGACGCGCTCCTGACAGCACCGGCGGCATCCTGCGGCGGGATCGGTCTCAACCTGTTCAACCCGTCGGCCGGCGTGTTCCGGTCCCAGCCGGTGACGACCACGATCAAGAACCCGTCGCAGATGGCGCTCGGAGTGGCCTACAAGGTCGCGAGCGGCTGGACGCTGCTCGGGGACTACCAGTACACGTGGTGGGACTCGTTCAATGAG